>Ga0209958_1002093_pt1 | contig 12181 bp, 11 predicted proteins | sample ThiBio_inoc_plan_FD_183942 | JGI IMG/M metagenome (GOLD analysis project Ga0209958, IMG submission 183942) | Wastewater bioreactor microbial communities from Cape Town, South Africa - Thiocy_inoc_plan (SPAdes) | ecosystem: Engineered > Bioremediation > Thiocyanate > Unclassified | place: South... | reverse complement strand
TGCCCAGGTTCTCGAAGGCGGTATTATTCAGTTTCCGATCACAAGAGTAGGCAAGAAGTACGGTGTGATCTCTGTACAATATTCGACGACCAACCTGACGACGAGTTCGAACGACTATTCTGCCTCCTCAGGCAACCCGTTTCAGATCGCGAACGAGCAAACGAGCTCGGTAATAAAGTTCCAGACAACTCAGGACACAACATCAGAAGGCAACGAAACATTTCGGGTCACGCTCTCCAATCCTTCGAGTGGTGTGACATTACTCAATACGACGGCAATCGGCACGATAATTGATGATGAAGGCGCCAGCTTCATCACTCTGACTGATCAGAATTTCAGTGTTTTACCTTCTTATGCCGGAGAATACAGCTGTACGGTTGGCCAATATGTGACGACCTGCAAGATCATTTCTACGGACGAAGTTGTTTATATGGCTCCGTACGGAGGTTATCTGGCACCGGTATACAGGGTAAATAACGGACTTCAGGTTCTGTCCTCATATTACGGTCAGTCTGGCAACTGAATGAAATTTGGAAGCCATTCGGAATTCTGGATAATCGTGTGTCCAAAGAAGGGGAAGATGTGGTGAAGCTCTTTCGCGCGGCCTTGTTTTTCATGGCGTTGGCCTGGGCAAATGCTGCCTTCGCACAGGCTGCGCCCTCGGATCATACGACCGGCTATCGTTTCGACGCGCTGCAAAGGCTCACCGGCATCATCAAGCCGGATCCAGATGGATCGGGCCCCCTGCATTTTGCGGCAAAGCGCTTCAAATATGACGCCGACGGACTGCTTGTCAGCAAGGAAAGCGGTGAACTAGCGAACTGGAAGCCGCAATCCACTCCACCCGATGATTGGGGTGCGGATTTCATAGTGCTGCAGATGGTCAGCTACACTTATGACGGAGTCGGGCGAAAACTAACTGAACGGCTGAAAGGCTCGAACGGTTCGACCTATTCGCTGACCCAGTATAGCTACGACAAAGCCGGTCGTGCTTTGTGCACGGCGGTGCGGATGAACGTCAATCAATTCACCAGCCCGCCGCCCAATGTGTGTGCTCCGGGCACCCCGGTGAGCTCCAACGGTCAGGACCGGGTGACACAGAACTTTTACGATGCCGGGGGGCAGTTGGTGCAAGTTCACCAGGCGGTCGGCACCTCGCTTGAGCAAGCATATGTCACATATAGCTTCACCGCAAACGGGAAGCAGGAGTACGTCATTGACGCGAACGGCAACCGGGCGAAGCTCGAATATGACGGGCTCGATCGTCAGACCAAATGGATATTCCCGTCCACAACCAGACCGGCCAGCTTCAATCCGGCATCTCCGACCACGGCACTGGCGACAGCAGGTTTGGTCAATGCGGCCGACTACGAGGAATATGGTTACGATGCGAACGGCAACCGCACCGCGCTGAGGAAGCGCGACGGAAGCGATATCGGCTTTCAGTATGACGCGCTGAACCGGATGACGGTGAAGGACGTAGATGCCACTAATAAGCGCACCGATCTTGCAGCATTGAACAAGCGCGACGTCTATTACTCATACGACTTGATAGGGTTACAAACCTCGGCGCGGTTCGACAATGGAAGCGGTGTAGGTGTGATCAGCGCGTATGACGCGTTCGGTCGCCCGGCGACGGTGACCCAGACCCTGCTGTCGGCAAGCCCCTTGGCATATCAATATGACAAAAACGGCAATCGCACTCGGATAACGTATCCCGATTCCGTCGCGTTCGACATGACCTTCGATAAGCTCAACCGGCTTCGGCAAGTGAAGAACGGTGCCACCGTACTGGTCGCGCCTTCCTATAACAACCGTGGCCTGGTCGCTGGGATGGATCGCTATAACGCGGCGCTCGACCAGACGTTCGGTTATGATCCAGTCGGCAGGCTGTCTGGCCTATCGCAGCAATATAGCTCGAACTCGAGCAATGTAAGCTGGAGTTTTGCACGCAGCCCGGCGTCGCAGATCACCAGTGAGACGCGCAGCAACGATTCATACGCGTGGCGTGAGCGGGTAGATGCGAACAGCAACTACTCTGCGAACGGGCTCAATCAATACGCGCAGATCGGTTCAGTCGGGTTTTGCTACGATGCCAACGGCAATCTCACAGCCGATGGCGAGAAGGTTTATCTCTATGATGTCGAAAATCGCATGGTCGAAATGCGTGAGCGGCAGTCGCCCTCGGCCTGTCCGGGCGCCGGCTCGGGTTATGCCGGGGCATTGCTCGCCCGCTTGCATTACGATCCGCTGGGGCGGCTGTATGAAGTGCTGAAATATACCGGCGGCACGCACAGCGATACGAACCGCTTCCTCAACGACGGCGATGCAATGGTGCTTGAATATGATGGCGCCGGCGCGATCCGGAACCGCTATGTCCACGGCAACGATGCGGGCGCAGATGATCTGCTGATCTGGTATGCGGGTTCAAGCACAGCCATCGGTGGTATCCTTAACCTCTATGCCGATGTGCGTGGTTCTATCGGCTTGGTTATGGGCCAGAGTGGTAATACGCTGGCGATCAACAGTTACGACGAATGGGGCGCTCCGGATCCGGACAATCTCGGGCGGTTCCAGTACACGGGTCAGGTCTGGCTCTCCGAGATCGGGATGTACTACTACAAGGCCCGCATTTACTCGCCGCGCCTTGGCCGGTTTATGCAGGCCGATCCGGTCGGGTATGAGGATCAAGTCAACCTCTATGCCTACGTCGCAAATGATCCGCTTAATCAGATTGACCCGACTGGGAAGGACGCGATCGTGATAATTCGGGAAAATGGTGATGTTCACATCACTCTCCCTATTACGTTCTCAGGCGATGCGGCAACGCCGGAATACGTGGCTGTATTATCGTCGTCCATTGAGAGCACATTTACTGGATCGATGAACGGAACAAATGTCACCACGGTGGTCGTTCAAGGCCCAGTTAACGGTGTTGAAAACACGATGGAAATCACATCCGGGCCCACCACCGGTGGAACGTCTGGCGGACATTCTTACGTCAGAAGTGGTTACGAAGGGCATGTAACAATGATTGATCAAAATGGAGGGTCGATCCCACAGGCCGACGGTACTCAGACACGATCGATGAAGGGAGGTATGACCGGAACTCACGAAGGTGGCCACCTGATCGGCTTTGGCGATACGAATCAAGCTGGGAATGGAATTATGGATCGTGGCAGCGGTACGGCGGTAAGCGGCTTGGATGTAGGAGCCATCACCCAGGGGGAAACCCCAACTGGTGGGTACAACGACGTCATTCGATGCCCTTCAGTGGACTGCCCAAAATGAGCATTTCGACTCAATGCTTAGCGATCATTGCGGGGTTGTGTGTCAACCAATCCGCCCATGTAGAACTCGATCGTCAAGGGTTATGGTCGGGGGCGGATATCTCGATCAATCGAAGCCAACTTAGCGTAGTTGCGAATAGCGATAGTTTGCCCTTTCCTGATCGCAGAAAGATGGCGAAGGCGTGTGTCGAAGGCGGGTGCATTTACTATCATCGACATTGTGAAGATAAGAACGCCGAACTTATTTGTAGGATTTCCTACAATCAAATTTGGTGGCATCACAATAGGCAGATCGTCGTGCATTCGCCCTCGCGAGAGGCGATGGAGGCCGATTTGCACTCCATTAATCTAGTGATTGGCGAAGGCGCGGCGATTGCGCTCAATGATCTTTCGACTACTGCTGAAACAGAATTGCCTCCTTTCTGTCGGCCGTCTACTGATCCGGAATGCAACTAGGTGCTTAGTCACGTCATGCTAAGCCACGTTCCGCCATTCCGGCGCAAACGGCGAGCATTCATGGTTGCAATTTCCTATGCGAATGGGCGACTATCCTGGACAGGATTCGTTGGCCATTCGATGACGATCCATTGGGGGTAGTCTTATGTCAGCAGAGTTGCAGCGCGACACTGTCTTCGTCGCACTGACGCGTCCCCAGATGTTCGCTGGCGTGACCTACAGCTTCTTCGTGATCAACGCGATCCTCGCGGTCGAACTGTTCCTGATTTTCAAAAGCTTCAAGGTCCTGATAGCAGGCGTGGTCATCCACCTGATTGGTGCTCTGGTGTGCCTGCACGAGCCCCGCTTTTTTGACCTCTGGATTTCCCGCGTCAGGTACTGCCCGCGTGTTCCCAACCATTCCTGGTGGCGATGCAATTCCTATCGTCCCTGAACAAGGCTAAATCCCCAGGCGATCCGAAGTTCCTCGGCCGGGAGAAGGTGGCCGGAGAACGCTTGCCCTATGCTCGCCATGTCGATGATGTGACGATAGAGAGCCGCGACGGCCTGCTTCTCCAGACAATCCATCTCGGCGGCCTATTGTTCGAGACAGCTGACAGCGACGAGCTCAACTATCGCGCAGAACTGCGCGACGCCATACTGTGCTCGATCGGCTCCTCACGCTTTGCCGTCTATCATCATGTAATCCGCCGCCGGGCCGACGTGGCACTCGATGGGGACTATGGCGACGGTTTCTCCGCCGATCTCGACCGGCGCTGGCGTCGAAGGCTCGAGGCGAAGCAGATGTTCGTCAACGAGCTGTTTCTGACGATTGTACGCCGGCCCCTGCAGGGGCGCCTCGGTTTTGCTGACCGCCTCCGCGATCTCTTCTCTCGAGGTATCGAAAAACGCGATATCGTGCTGGCTGCAGAGAAACGCGCGCTTGATGCAGCGCGCGAAGCCCTGATGGCCGCGCTCGGCCAGTATTCCCCGCGCCTGCTGTCGGTCTACGAGACCCGGGACGGTTTCCGCTCTGAACCGCTCGAGTTTCTGTCCTGCCTGTTCAATGGCGAGATGCGTCCCGTAGCATTGCCCTATGGCGATATCGGCCTGCACCTTCCCTGGCGCCGGATCAGCTTCGGCCAGGATACCGTGGAGCTGGGTTCGGCAGGCCACAGTCAGCGCCGTTTCACGGCGATCGTCTCGATCAAGGATTACCCTGGCCAGACCATGCCGGGCATGTTCGATGAGCTCTATCGCCTGCCCTTCGAGATGCAGGTCAGTCAGAGCTTTGCCTTCGTAGAACGCGGTCAGGCGCTTGGCCACATGAACCTTGCGCTGCGCCGTATGAAGTCGACCGAGGACGATGCGCTCTCACTTCGCGATGAGCTCTACCTCGCCAAGGACGATGTCGCGGCGGGCAGGGCAGCCTTTGGCGAACACCATACAACCATAGCCATCCAGTCGGACGATCTTGTGCGCCTCAATAGTGAGGTAGCAGAAGTCATCGCGATGCTGGCCGATCTCGGGGTCAATGCAGTAAGGGAGGATGTCGCGCTCGAGCCCGCCTTCTGGGCGCAGTTTCCCGGGAATTTCAAGTATATCGCCCGGCAAGGCCTGATCTCGACCCGCAATTTTGCAGGCTTTGCGAGCCTCCATAATTTCCCGGTTGGTCAGGCGCGCGGCAATCACTGGGGTGATGCGGTTACCCTGTTCGAAACCACGGCGGCGGGGCCCTATTTCTTCAACTTCCACCAGAACGATCTGGGCAACTTCACGATCATCGGTCCCTCGGGCTCGGGCAAGACCGTGGTGCTCAATTTCCTGCTCGCCCAGGCGCGCAAGTTTGCCCCGAGGATCATCTTCTTCGACAAGGACCGGGGCGCAGAACTCTTCATCCGGGCTATCGGCGGACAATATGATCGCCTCCGTCCGGGCGAGCCGTCCGGCCTCAATCCCCTGCAGCTTCCCGACACGCCGGCCAATCGCCAGTTCCTGATCGACTGGCTGAGCCTGCTGGCAGGCAGCGTCGACAATGAAGAGGCTGGTCAGATCCGTGATGCAATCGAAGCCAATTACGCTGAAGACATGTCCCGGCGCCGGTTGCGCCATCTGGTCGAGCTCTTCCGCGGCTACAGCCGTCCGCATGCCGGCGACCTCTATGCGCGTCTGCAATCCTGGTGGGGCGAGGGTGAGCGGGCCTGGCTATTCGATAATGCCGTCGATCAGACCGACCTTGCTGCAGAGACTGTCGGGTTCGATATGACCGCGATCCTCGATGATTCAAAACTGCGTACTCCTGCCCTGTTCTATTTCTTCCACCGGGTCGAAGAACGGCTCGATGGTACACCTGCGATCATCGTGGTCGATGAGGGATGGAAGGCACTCGACGATGAGGTCTTCATCCGCCGGATCAAGGATTGGGAAAAGACCATCCGCAAGCGCAACGGGATAGTGGGCTTTGCTACCCAAAGTGCGCAGGACGCGCTCGAAAGCCGGATCAGCAGCGCGATCATCGAACAGGCCGCGACCCAGATATTCATGATCAATCCCAAGGCGCGGGCCGAGGATTACATCAACGGTTTCGGACTGACCCCGCATGAGTTCGATCTGGTGCGGAGCCTGCCGGACAATTCTCACTGCTTCCTGATCAAGCATGGCAATGACAGTGTGGTGGCCCGTCTCGATCTGTCCGGTGAGCGCGAGATACTCACCATCCTCTCTGGCCGGGAAAGCACAGTGCGTCTGTTCGACGAGCTGGTTGAAGAGACCGGGCATCCGCCAGAAAACTGGCTCATATCCCTGCTCGAAAAGGCTGCATGATGGCCTGTCCCGTCGTTACTACAGGGCAAGGCTTTCTGGTCGAGACGCTCAGCCATCTCGATTGCCAGGCCCAGGCAATCGGCAGCTACGGCTTCCAGTCGCTCGCTAATCCCGCTTCTCCTGCAGCAAGCCTGATGTCGGCCTTGCTGGCCGTCTTCGTTGCCCTGTTCGGCATTCGCCTGCTGTTTGGGGAACGGGTTGGTGCGAGCGATGCTTTGGGGGCAGTGATAAAGATCGGGATTGTGCTGACGCTTGCGCTGAGCTGGCCTGCCTGGCGTATCCTTGCCTATGATACGGTCCTGCACGGGCCTGCAGAAATTGCGGCCTCAATTGGGGGCGAAACCCTTCCGGATCTGGGGGGCGGGCTTGCCAACAGTCTGCAGCGGATTGATGATAGAATGATCGCACTTACCCAGCTTGGAGCCGGTCGCCAGACCGGCGCTCTTGAAGTACCGGGCGAGCAGCGCGGATCGTTCCAGGGCATTGCCCTGCAGGATGAGGCAGGGTTCGGCTACGGCCGCACGGTGTTTCTGGGAGCGACAATCGGCTCACTTGCCCTGCTGCGCATTGCCGCTGCCCTGCTGTTGGCGATCGCTCCGCTGGTTGCGGGGCTTCTGCTGTTTGACCAGACGCGCGGAATATTCGCGGGCTGGCTGCGGGGCCTGTTTCTGACAGCCCTTGGATCACTCGGCGTCTCGCTGCTGCTCGGCGTCCAGGTGGCGGTGATGGAGCCCTGGCTTGCCGACGCAATTAACCGCCGCAATCTGGGTTACGCGACCCCTGGCGCGCCGACCGAGCTGTTTGCCCTGTCGCTGGGCTTTGCAATCGCGGGATTTGCGCTGATTGCCCTCCTGGCACGTGTAGCCTTCCAGAACAGCTGGCCTTCGCTGTCATCGCTCCTGCCCGGCAGGCGCGAGGTGGAGCGTGAGAATGAACGTCAGGTTCCGCTGCGGACAGAGAACCGCGAGAGGCAAGGCCACTCCCGCGCCCATGCGGTAAGCGAGGGGGTTATGGCAATTATGCAACGCGAGCGGGGAGCTGGTGATCAGGGGGATAATCGGCGGACGATCAATATGCCGCCGGCAGCACGCGGCGCGGAGCAGACAGGGAGTAGCGGAGCCTATGGGCGGCAGGCGCCGCTCGGGAGCAGCTATCGCCGGACGACAACCAGGCGGATTACGGGTTCGCGCGAGCGCAGGGACAGGGGGGCATGAACGATCTACGCCGCGAGGGGCTGGAGGACTATTATGAGGCCGCCGGAAGCTGGGCTGAAGACCGGCAGGCAAGTGCGCAGCGTTCGCGCCGCATAGCCTGGTATGTCGCTTCGGCAGCAGCTTTCGTTGCTGTGCTCGAGGCAGTCGCACTTGTCTTGTTGATCCCGCTCAAGCGCGAGGTGCCCTATACGCTGCTGGTCGACCGGCAAACCGGCTATGTCGAGGCCTTGAAGCCGCTGGAGGAGCGCGCCCTCAGTCCCGATGCGGCGCTGACCCGTTCGTTTCTCGTCCAGTATGTAATCGCGCGGGAGAGCTTTGACATCGACAGCCTGCAGGAGAACTATCGCAAGGTTGGCCTGTGGTCCGCAGATGAAGCGAAGAACCGCTATGTCGAGTTGATGCGGGCGAGCAATCCCCTGGGGCCGCTCGCGACCCTGCCAAAGGCAGCAAGAGTGGATGTGCGCATCCGCAGTGTCTCTTCCCTCAAGGCAGATCAGGCGCTGGTGCGTTTCGATACGATCCGCACTGACAAGGGCAGTTCGCAGGAATTTGTCGAGAACTGGGCTGCAGTAATCAATTACCGGTTCAGCGATGCCAGTATGACTGCCGAAGATCGCCTGACCAATCCGCTCGGCTTTCAGGTTGTGCGCTACCGCAAGGATTCCGAGACACTGCCAATCGTCCAGGAGTTGGCTCCGCAGGCTTCGCCATCTCCGGCGGCCTTGCAGCAGGAAGCGCCTGCACCATGAAGCGGCTTTCCCTGACTCTGTTCTGTCTCCTGATGCCTGCCGCAGCAAGCGCTCAGCTTGCGCCTGTGCCATCCTTCGACGATCCTCGCATGCAGACAATAGTCTACCAGCCCAATATGCCCGTCCGCCTGGTGGTGTTTCCCCGGGCGAGCCTCAAGTTGATGTTCCATCCCGGCGAGCACATTACCCGGGTGGTGGTCTCGGACGGGGCGGCCTTTACTGCCGCGGTGCTGGAGCGCAGCGACGCCATCGAGCTTGCTCCAATGAGGAATGGTGCCAGCGCGACGATGAAGGTTGAGACCGATCAGCGCAGCTACACGTTTGAGTTGCAGACTGGCGAGGGCCTTGCCGCTGCCTATCTCGTACGCTTTGTTCCCGGCGAGACGGTGGCTGTGTCAGCCGCGGCGCCGGCTCCCGATGCACCGCTCATATCCTACAGGTTGCAGGGAGATCGTACGGTCAGGCCTGACCGGCTCTATGATGACGGGACTCGTACCTTTATCGAATGGTCGAGGAACAGGGCCTTGCCTGCCGTGTTCGGGATTGGCCCGGGGGGAAGTGAAGAAGTGGTGGCAGGCTATATGCGGGACGATGTCTTCGTGATCGACCGCATCTATAATGAACTGGTCTTCCGGTTCGACAAGGAACGCGCGACAGCGCGGCGCGAGAGCAAGCCCTCATGAGCGATCCAGTGGCCAGCGAAACCGAGGCTCAGGACATCCGGCCGGTCGTGCGCACTGCCGGCACCGGGAATACCGGCCTGTGGATCTTCCTGGGGGTCCTGCTGCTCGGCGGGGGGATGCTGTTCCAGGCCCTCAATGCTCGCAGGCTCGATGCGACAGCTCCTGTGACTCAATATGCCAGCGGCGGGGCAACGATATCATCGCTGCCGCCGCTGGCCCTGCCGGCTGAATATCAAGGCAACGAGATGCCTGCGCTTCCACCGGCGCAGCAGCTCCTGCCCGCACAGCCAGTGCAGCCGGCTCCCTATTTCCCGGAGCGGGCAGTAACCCGGATAGTCGAGGTTCCGGTGCAGGCCGCATCGACACAATCGGCCCCGATGGTCCCGGCAGATATGCCGGTACTGCCGCCCAGACCCGCCATTATCTACGATGCTGCGGTTACTCCGGTTGCCGCTAGGGCAGAGGGGCAGGCCGGGCCTGAAGATGAGAGAGTAACGGCTACAAGGCTGAAGAACCCTTCAGTTACCGTGCCCAAGGGAACGGTGATCCCGGCAGTCCTTGAAACCGCGATGGATTCTACCAGGCCCGGTGCTGCGCGCGCCCTCGTCACCAGGGATGTGATGGGCTTTGACGGAAGCCGGATCCTCATCCCTCGCGGCAGCCGCCTTTATGGCGAATATGAAGCTGATCTCAATTACGGACAGAACCGCGCCATGGTTCGCTGGAACCGGCTACTGCGTCCTGACGGGGCGATGATCAATCTGGACTCGCCGGCTGCCGATCCGCTCGGCCGGGCAGGTATCCGGGGGAAAGTGAACACCCATTTCTGGGCGAGGTTCGGCGGCGCGATCCTGCAATCAGTGCTCGATATCGGTGTGGGCGTTGCGACCCGGAAGATCGATGATGCCGTGGTGGTCGCGCTTCCAGGCAGTACGCAGAATATCAGCCGGACGGCCACCGAAGGCATGTCGCAGGTCCGCCCGACCCTGAAAGTTAATCAGGGTACCAGTGTCTCGGTCTTTGTCGCGAAGGATCTCGATTTTTCGACGGTCGAGCAATGATCCACTCACGAGAAAGCGGCGTCTATCTCGACAGTTTTCTGGCGCCGCTGGCGCCATTTCTTGCCGAGACAAATGTCACGGATATTTTCGTGAACAAGCCGCAGGAAGTCTGGGTTGAGCGCCTTGGCGGCGGGATCGAGAAGCATGCCTGTCCGGCCCTGACTGAACCGGTGCTGATGCGCCTTGCCCGGCAGATCGCGGCGCGCAGTTCGCAGGGGATCAGCCGTGAACATCCGCTGCTGGCGGCCAGCCTGCCGGATGGAGCACGGGTGCAGATCGTGGCCCCGCCGGCAACGCGTGGACATCTCGTGATGGCGATCCGCAAACATGTGGCAGCAAAGCTCTCGCTCGCCGATTATGCCCAGGGCGGTGCATTCGAGGGGCTCGAGCCTGTTGTGAAAGGGCTCGACGGGAACCCCGGCTTTGCAGGGGTCGGGGGAGAAGAGGCTTTCCCGCTTCTGGCCGAAGCAGTGCGCGAGCGGCGCAATGTCCTGATTTCTGGAGGGACCTCGTCGGGCAAGACAACCTTCCTCAATGCGCTGCTGCGCGAGATTCCTGAAGAAGAGCGCCTGATTCTAATCGAGGATACGCCGGAACTTGATCTGACCCATGAGAACTCTGTCGGACTTCTGGCTGCGCGCAGCGCGCTCAGCGAAACAGCCTTGAGTGCGGAAGACCTGCTCATCGCCGCGCTGCGTATGCGGCCTGACCGCATCATCCTTGGCGAACTGAGGGGAAGGGAAGCCTATACCTTCCTGCGTACGGTCAACACCGGACACCCGGGCTCAATGACCACCATTCATGCAGATTCCCCCATGCGGGCCATCGAGCAACTGGCCTTGCTTGTCCTTCAGTCAGGGGCGGAACTGCGCTGGGACGATGTGCTGAACTACGTCCGCTCGAGCATTGACGTTTTTGTTCAGCTTGAGCGCCGAAATGGTCAGCGGAGGGTCACCAGCCTCATGGTGCGTGCGTGACCGTCTCGGCCTCCCTGTTCGATCCTGTGGAACAGAGCCCGATTGAGGCCGCTGGCACATGGCTTGCGGATTTGATGGCAGGCTCAATGGTTACCGCGCTGTGCGTCATCGCGGTGGCGATGCTTGGCCTGCTCATGCTTTGGGGGGACGTGCCTGTTCGCCGGGGTGTCCAGGTGATCCTTGGATGTTTCGTGTTGTTGAGCGCAAGCACGGTGGCCGGCGCCTTGCAAAATCTCGGCGGTGATCTTGCAGGAAGCGATCGGGCACCTGTTCCGTTCGTGATCGAGCAGGCACCACCGCCAGTTCTGCCGCCGGCAAATTATGATCCCTATGCGGGTGCCTCATTGCGGCGCAGGCGCTAGGCAAGACAATCAGAAAGGAAGGTACCAGTGGATCCTCAAGGCTCAGGAGTTTTTGTCAGCGCAGTGACCTGGATGCAGGATACGCTGCTTGGCACGGTTGCCACGACTGTCGCGGTCATCGCAGTGGCGATGGTCGGGTTCATGATGCTGACCGGGCGTATGAACTGGCGCTATGGGGCGGTGGTGATCCTGGGCTGTTTTATCCTGTTTGGCGCTGCCAGCATCGTGGGCGGGATCAGGGCTGCTGCTTTGGGAGGGTAGTCCGTTTGAGCATCCTCTGGGTCCTGTTTGAGGGATACCAGAGGATGAAATGAGGCGACCAGGTAGGAATACGGAGAGCAAATGTTTGATTCCCGGAAATCCGCGATCGTTGTGGGCGATCGGTTTCCTCCGACTGCACAGACGAAAATAGTGTTTTGATTTTTTTGAAGTTCCAGGCACGGGCTCCCGATAGAATTCGTCTTGGGGGCATAAATGTTTGGGGACTACACCGGGGTTAAGGTCCAGTGGGCCTCATGGCGTTTCGTCGATGTAACGTGGCTGGTGGCGTGCGCCCTGGTCATCTGCGGGCTGGCATGGTCTGCAGG
>Ga0209958_1002091_pt1 | contig 12207 bp, 8 predicted proteins | sample ThiBio_inoc_plan_FD_183942 | JGI IMG/M metagenome (GOLD analysis project Ga0209958, IMG submission 183942) | Wastewater bioreactor microbial communities from Cape Town, South Africa - Thiocy_inoc_plan (SPAdes) | ecosystem: Engineered > Bioremediation > Thiocyanate > Unclassified | place: South... | reverse complement strand
CCGGCAGCCGATGATGTCGTGCCATCAAGCAGCCAGCCCGCGCTGTTCCTGCGCGGCTACCACGAATCACGCGATGGCGGCTTGTTCACCGCCTGTGGCGAAACCTCGCGGCGCACCCTGGCATCGATCGATCCGGCAACCGCCGACGCTCTTGCGCAGGAGAACGCGAAGCAGGATCGGCCTCGCTTCCTCATGGCCGAGGGCAATTTGCGCGGCCGCGATGCAGTCGAGATCGGCCGCTTCAACCTGATTTCGGGCGATGCCTGGAATTGCGAATCGCGCCTTGGCGACATCATCCTCGGCGCGCGCGGCACCGACGTCCTGTGGAATCTCGAAGTGACTCCAGCCGCGGCAACCTTCATTGCCGGGCCAAACGCTGCGCCTGAAGTCCATGCCTATGCCGGCCTTGCAGATGACGCGGATGGACTGAGCCTGCGCCTTGCCGACAAGGATGCGGCATTCACTGTCCGCCTGCGCGCCGAAGCCTGCAGCGAGGCGATGACCGGCACCGTGTTTGGCTGGTCGATCGTGGTCGATGCCAACGGCCAGTCATTCAAGGGCTGCGCCTGGCGTGGCCTGGCCGCGCCCTGAAGCAGCGGCACATCGATGCCCGCGCAGGAAAACGCCCGACCTGAATTGAAATCCCTGCGCGTGCACTCGGCCGACGGCGCCGCAGCGGATCTGCTCATGGCAGTGCCGTCGACGGCGCGCATCGGCGTGCTCTGGTTGCCGGCACTCGGCGTCGGCGCGCGTCATTACGAGGCGTTCGCGACTGCACTTGCCGAGCAAGGCGTGGCGATCGCGGTGCACGAATGGCGCGGTGCCGGATCCAGCGATCGGCGCGCATCGCGCGCGTGCGACTGGGGCTATGACGAACTCCTTTCCGAAGACATTCCCGCCAGCCTGGCCGCTGCCGGCGAAGCGCACCCGGATTTGCGCTGGATCATCGCCGGGCACAGCCTCGGTGGACAACTCGCGGCGCTGTTTGCGGCCTTGAATCCGCAATCGATCGCAGGATTCGCCTTTGTTGCCAGCGGCTCGCCGTACTGGCGAGCATTTCACGGTCGCATGCGCAGGATCCTGCGCATCGTGCCGTTGATGATGGCCCTGGTCACGGCGATTTGCGGCTACTACCCGGGCAAGCGCCTCGGCTTCGCCGGTCGCGAAGCGCGGACGCTGATGCGCGATTGGGCGCGCACCGCACGCACGGGGCGCTATCAGGACACGGCGGATGGCCGTGATTCCGAGCAGGCACTGGCCGGCTATGCACAGCCGGTACTCGGCATTCGACTGAGCGAGGACACGTTTTGCCCGGAAGCATCATTCGAATGGCTGCTCGGCAAATTCCAGAGTGCGCCGCTGGCGCGCGAGCTGCTTGCCCCGGGCGATTTCTCCTCGGGCCTCGCCAAACATTTCTCTTGGCTGAAGGACCCGCAACCGGTTGCCGAGCGCATGGCAGAATGGCTGCGCAGGTTCGATTGATCCAGCAGCGCGAGGCAATCGGCCAGCGCATCCCGCACAAGCAACTTCGGAGTTTGCATGAACCTGTTTGACGCCCTTTCCCTGCGCGATGTGACCCTGCGCAATCGCATCGCGGTCTCGCCAATGTGCGAATACTCGGCCATCGACGGCGTGCCGCAGCCGTGGCACATGGTCCATCTCGGCAGTCGCGCGGTCGGCGGCGCGGGCCTCGTGCTGGCGGAAGCCACCGCAGTCGAAGCGCGCGGACGCATTTCACCGGCGGATACCGGAATCTGGAATGACGAACAGGCCGAGGCGTGGGCACCGATCGCCGCGTTCCTTGAGGCGCAAGGCGCAGCACCCGGCATCCAGCTTGCCCACGCCGGGCGCAAGGCGAGCACCGCGCCGCCATGGTCAAGCGCGACGAAGGTCGAGGTCGGCGATGGCGGTTGGCTGACGGTGGCACCGTCAGCGCTTGCCTATGCGGAAGATTATCCGCAGCCCGTTGCGCTCGATGCGGCGGGAATCGCCGCCGTCATCGAGGCATTCCGCCTGGCCACGCGGCGTTCGGTCGACTGCGGCTTTCGCGTGATCGAAATCCATGCGGCGCACGGTTACCTGCTGCATCAATTCCTCTCACCGCTGAGCAATCAGCGCGATGACAAATGGGGTGGAAGTTTCGAGAACCGCATTCGCCTGACCCGCGCCGTGGTTGCCGCCGCGCGCACGGCGATGCCGGAAGGCCTGCCCTTGCTGGTGCGCATTTCGGCCACGGACTGGGTCGACGGTGGCTGGGACATCGAACAGAGCATCGAGCTGTGCCGATTGCTCAGGAACGAAGGCGTCGACCTGATCGATGTATCCAGCGGCGGCCTTTCGCGCGATCAGTCGATCACGCTCGGCCCGGGCTATCAGGTGCCATTCGCCGCACGCATCCGGCGCGAAGCGGCCATCGCCACCGGCGCAGTCGGCCTCATCACCGAACCCCAACAAGCCCAGGCGATCATCGCAAACGGCGAAGCCGACATGGTCCTGCTCGCCCGCGAACTCCTCCGCGATCCCTACTGGCCCCGCCGCGCCGCAAAGGAACTCGGCGTCCAGATCGAAGTGCCAAAGCAGTACGCGCGGGCTTGGTGACGAGCGATGTGTGATTGCCTGGTCAATTGATTGACGAGGCATCGCCGATATTGATGGCAATGGGAGACCAGATATCGTGTACGTGGGGTCGCGATTTGGGGACACCGAACACCTGGTCCATACGATGATGAATGACGTGATTTTTCTGTCTGTTTTTTCTGGCCAGTGACTTCTATGTGGAGTTGCTGGATTGAGGACAGGCGCCTTGGATCAGCGCCCGACTCTCGCTTGCGCCAATTCATGGAGCTGCATTGCTGATTCAGCGGTGGTACGAAGCTGCTTACGCCGCCTAGAGCGAGTCCATCTAGCGCTTCGAAGAAGGGTGCTGTAACGATGCGGCATTGCGGCTAGGAACGGGACACATCGACCCATCGCGGAAGCTGGGAGACAATTGCTGGACACGACGGAAATTCAAGTTTCAAGAAGCAGTACGCTTGTGGAAGCAAGAGGCTCAGATCACGAAAGCAGCCGCCAAGAGATCCATGCACGTTTTTTGGTGTCCATCCTCCACCTGCCCGGAAATCGACACATCTGACACCGCGTGATGCCCGCTGGAGACGTCAGCATCGGGGCAATTATCGGAGCGGGCCACGCCATTCAGATTCTCCGAATCCACTCTTCCAGAACAAGAGGAAGCGCCATGCTCATGCGGGGGAAGCCAATGTCTAGACTGAATGCTTGTGCTTCCTTGTTCCTGGCGGGACTGCTTCTCTTCACTGGCGCAACAGCGCAAGAAACCTACCATGAAAGGTATACACGAGCCTTGGACAGGCGAGCGAATGAAGCAATGGCGCAGTTTCAATCCAATCTTTCGAAGTCAAGGTCAACCGGGGACCAGTCGACAAGCAGGATCCTTCTCTCCTTTAGGGATCTGGTTCCTGCAAATGACGTTATTTCCAAAATGGCAGGTATCGGAATCGAGATTGAGGACTTGCAGATTTCAGTTGGCGAGACAGTCAATTCGATCTCCATTGCTCACAGAGATCCCTTTCGAGCTGAGCCTGCCGTAAATGCGGAGCTCAACCAACTCATCGCGCAGCAGGAACGTGGAACCAAATGGCTACTGGCGACTGAGACATTGGAAGAAGCACGACACTGGCTGCTGGAGAATCAAATATCTGTCAAAAAATTTAAATTGAGGGTGGCTGAATCGAACGGACTTCTGATTAGCGGCATTGGCTGCATTGCATCCAATGACGAAATTGACCAGCTCATGACTGCGATGCCATCGGTGATTCGCGCAGTAGAGTATCAAGGCACTCCACGAATAATGAGCATTCCGGTGGAGACGTATAGGGGATGGAACGAATAGTGACCGCTAACCCGTCCTAGCGCCTGTCGACAGCGGAGACTTCGGCATTTTGAAGGCCCGCTTCTGGCCGAAAGCGGTCACTGAGTACACGTCGCCATCTAATCGCGCCATTCGCCATGGCGATGTTTCAGTGCTGCGATGGCCTTTATGCGCGGACGCGTGCAATGATTGCTGTGGAATCGCAGTTCACATGAATGTTGCATGCAAGAAAGCTTCACATCCGGATGTCTCTGACAAGAGTTGAAATGAGCAATAAATATCTCCGTTGTATTTGGCGTGCCGCGTTTGCATGCATCCTGTTTGCTTGCGGAATTTCCGTGGCTTCGGCAGAAAATCCCGAGCGCAACCTGACAGTTCATTGGGTCAATCTGCAGCCGGAAGATGGTTTGATTGTCGACGCGGTGGTGTTGTTCTTCCACGACGGCTCATTCGATCTGTACGACACCGGCAGTGCGCCATCGTCATTGCTGACCAGGCTGGCAAAGCACCAGTTCGATGGGCTTGAGTCACTGATCCCCGGGGTGAAGATTGCGGTGATGACTGCCCCGCATGAGCCGAGCCCGTTTGGCGGTACTTGGGGTGAACTGAGCAGCGCGGTGACGGCGTCACTGAACCCTACACAGCATCGTTATGCGACGGCGTACATCGCCTTGCGCCCCAGCAACGATGCTTTCCTCGGCAACGAGGATGGCTACCGCATCCGCCTGTTCGATCTTGGCGGCAATCCCGAGCTGCCGGTTGTTGTCGAATTCGGCGGTAGCGAGGTGATGGACGCGGGAATCTGCGTAAACAACGAGGCGAGCTTGCAGTTCCTCGACGTTACGGATATGACGGCCCAGCCCTGCCAGGCCGAGAACGGCGTGGTACGTCGTCATGCGGGTTTCAACGGCTCTGTGCGCAACCCCGACGCAACACCCGTTCGCATCCTCGGTGGAACCAGTGTCGACATGGGTGGTATCACGGGTGTGCGCCACTACGATCGGGCGAATGCGGATTTTTCACGCGGTGGTACGCAAATCGGTCGACTGGTATTCATGCAGACTGGATCTGCCGGTTCACTCACGGGCAGTTTTTACAATCCGGCGCGGTCCGGCGAAGGCTTCAACATCGAGGTTTTTCATCGCCCGGGCAGTGATGCCGCGCTGACTGTTGTTTATTTCTACACCTATGAGCCTGGCACGGGTCGTCCACTTTGGTTGATCGGCAGCGGCGAGCTCGGGCAGGATATCGTCATGGCTTCGGCGCATGGCGGCAGTATCAATTCGCCTTCCAATCCCGACACGGTCGTGGTCAGCCGCTGGGGCACGCTCCGTCTGCCGGCGGCGAGCACGGTCGACTGGTGCATGGATGGCGTGACGATCACCTACGCACCTGACGATCCATCGATTCCGGGTGGTCAGTATCCGGTGCAACGACTGACCCCGCGTGGCGACGCCCTGGAAGCCCTGTGCCGGCAGTTGTATCCGCCGACACGCATCTATTGATCGGAAGGGCACGACGGACAACCTCGGTCCTTGAATTGCTGTTCGGCTGCCACATTCGATGGGGCGGCTGATCGGCAAGGATGCTGCGCGCGAAGGACGACAGGAGCAGGGCTGGATTTCGATTACAAGCGAAGACTTGCCTCGTACCTCCATGTCTGGCCGGAACCGGACACCGAACTGTCGTCTGCTTCGGTTCACACCATTCGCCATGGCGGGGTTTCAGCGTTGCAGTGGCCTTGATCTGCGGGCGCATGGGCTTGTCGCGATAGAATCGGATTTCACATCGATTGCGCGAGGTGGCCATGACGGATTCGACGCATTTGCTGATCGAGGGAAAGCTGCACGACCTTGGTGACGGCTTCATGGTTCGGCGCATGTTGCCTTCGGCACGGCAGCGAACGGTCGGGCCGTTTGTCTTCTTCGATCACATCGGCCCGGTCGATTTGGCTCCGGGGCGTGGCGTCGATGTGCGGCCGCATCCGCATATCGGATTGTCGACGATGACTTATCTCTTCGATGGCGTGTTCATGCATCGCGACAGCCTTGGCGTGGTCCAGGCCATTCGCCCGGGTGCGGTCAACTGGATGACGGCGGGTCGTGGCGTGGTGCATTCCGAGCGCACTCCGGAGCCGGAACGCTCGGCTGGACATCGCATGCATGGCATCCAGTTCTGGGTCGGCTTGCCGCAGGCCGATGCCGAGATCGAGCCGTCGTTTTCGCATCATGCGCTTGAGGCGCTGCCGGAATGGTCGACTGACGATGGCCGTGTGCATGGCCGTCTCGTCGCGGGCGCGGCGTTCGGGCAGCAATCGCCGGTTCCCGTGCATTCGCGCCTTTTCTGCGTCGATGCGAACCTGGCCGCCGATGCCGAATTGCAGGTGCCCGTCGATTACCCAGAGCGCGCGATCCAGGTCGTTGATGGGGAAATCGAGGTCGATGGCGCGGTCTTTTCAATGCACCAGATGTGCGTGCTGCAGGCGGGTGCGCTGGCGCGGATCCGTGCGCGTGAACCGGCCCGGATCGTCGTCTTTGGCGGCGATCCGCTGGATGGCCCGCGCTTCATCTGGTGGAACTTCGTCGCCAGTTCGCGTGAACGCATCGATCGGGCAGGCGAGGACTGGAAACGCGGACGATTCGAGGAGGTTCCTGGCGAAACTGAATTCATCCCATTGCCCGAACGCTGAGGATTTCGTGATCCAGGCCATCCATCGCGGCGTGTGCGCGCCTGCTTGCTTGCATTGTGGCCGGAAGCCGGCCTTGCCCATGGATCAAGTTGTGACTGACGAACACTGGAACATGCGACATGACCGGATCATGCACTGAGGCCGCGCACGCGCGCGTGGATTCCGGCGTGCGCCTGGATGTATGGCTTTGGGCCGCGCGTTTCTATAAGACGCGCAGCCTCGCCAAGCAGGCCATCGAGGGCGGCAAGATCGAGGTCAACGATGCCGCCACAAAACCGGCGCGACTGGTCCACGTCGATGATCGACTGCGTATCACGCGAGGCATCGAACGCTTTGCCATCCGCGTCGTCGCGACCAGCGCCACGCGCGGTCCGGCGAGCATTGCGCAAACCCTGTACGAGGAATCGGCCGAAAGCGCCGCTGCGCGTGAAGGCGAACGCGAGATGCGACGGCTGACCGGAGCGGGTTTCGATCATCCGCACAAGCGTCCCGACAAGCACTCGCGGCGCTTGCTGCGTGGATTCAAGGAAGGCGGTGGCTGAGCGGGCGCAGCGATGTCCTGCAGAGAGCATCAGGCATGAATGCCGTTCTCCTTGCATGCGTGCCAGGAACGTTTCGGGATGCCCAGGCTCAGGGCATGGCTGGAATGCCCGCGTCGTGCGCATGAACCCTGGCTTCGGGCAGCGCGGCGATGAATGAGGCAAACGAAGGCAGCAGCAGGCGGTTGCCATAGGCGCTGAGGTGATCGCCATCGAAATACAGCGGACCCTGCTTGCGCACGGATTCGCAATGCTCCGTCGGGCACAGGACCGGCAACGGATCCCAGACCGACGCGCCCAATCCGCTCGCCAATCGACCCAGGCTTTCGAGAACCGGTTGCCGATAGGCTTCGATGGCCGCGCGCGATTCGCTCAATCCCGCCGCACAGATGGGATTGCCGCGATTGAACCAGTCCGAGCAGCGGAAGGGTGGCGAACGAAACAGCGGTTTTGGTGCCTCGAAAACAATGCGCAGGCCCGCCTTGGACAAGGGCGCAAGCTGGGTGAGCAATTGCGTGGATGCCACATCGCGCTCTTGCCTGGCCTGGGCCGTGTCCATCGAGGTCCAGTGTTCCGAGGAAGCAACCATCGCATCCTGTTCGCTCAACCGATCCAGGCGCAGGGCGGCGAGCAGGAGGATGTCGCCGGGTTTCGAGCGCTTGTGGATGTCGTCGAGTTCGGCCTGGTTCTGCGCCGTACATTGTCCACTTTCGCGAGCAGGCTGCAGGCTGGCAAACGTGCAGCCGAAGTTCGGATAGAGGATGACCCGGGCACCGGTCCGCAGCACGTATTCGGTCAGCATCGTCGAATAGCCGATCGTGTGCGAATCGCCGAGTGCAAACAGATCGGGTGCTGATTGCGGTCGGCTGCTGCATCCTCCACGTTCATAGACCCAGGCGGGGTTGGCACCTGCTTGCTGGCTCCTGGACAGCAGGTAGCATTCCGGCACCTCGTCAATCCGCAGCAGGGTTTGCGCCTGCCAGTGGCTGGTGTTGCGGGTCACCGTGCTGAGCGAAAGGTGGCTGCCCATCAGTGTCATCAACCCGGACAATCCGGAACTCGTCACGATCAGGGCGAGACCTGCCGCGACCACGCCGGAACGCGGCCAGAGGCGCAGGCGCGCGGAATAGCGCAAGGGCTGTTCGACGAATCGGAAGGAGGCTTCGGCCAGCAGCAGGGTCAGGGCAACCGCCGCGATCATTGTCGTCGGCGAATCAAGTCCGCAGGTCCAGCGCATGATCACGTAGACCGGCCAATGCCACAGGTACAGCGAGTACGAACGGCGGCCGAGATAGACCGGAAGCGCACTGCCGAGCGCACGCGCGAGGATCGACCTGGCGCCGGCCACATGCAGCCCGGCCAGCACGCCGAGTGTGCCGACGATGGGCAGGATCGCTCCGGGGAAGGGAAACTCGGCGACTGCCGAAACGAACAATGCCCAGCCCAGCAAGCCGAGGGACACCCAGGCAGACACCTCGCCAAGCCTGCGCGCGTTCGGCCCGGCCTGGCGGTCGGCAAATCGATGCATGCCCTGGAACAGCAGCACGCCGGCACCGAGTTCCCAGAAACGCGTGGTGATGAGGTAGAAAGCGGCCGTCGGGTTGCTCGCCGGGCGCAGCCAGGCATCGGCCAGCGAGGCGAGGCAAGCGAGCGCGATCAGGCTGATCGACAGTGCCCGCCCGCGTTCGCCGCGTGTCCAGGCAAAGAACAACAGGGGAAACAGCAGGTAGAACTGCTCCTCGACGCCCAGTGACCACGTGTGCATGTACGGATTGAACGCGGCAATCGGCGAGAAGTAGGTTTCATTGTGGAAAGCGAGATAGTAGTTGCTCAGGCCGAAAAACGCGTACAGCCCGGTCAGTTCGTTTGAGGAACTCAGCCACGCGCGCGGGACGAGCAATACCGAGACCAGGCTGGTCAGCAACAGGCAAGCGAGCAGGGCCGGCACGATGCGCTGCAGGCGCCGCGCATAGAAGCGGCCGAGGAAATTGCCGAGGCTGCCACCGTTCCAGTGACTGACGGAAAGGCTGACGACGAAGCCCGAGATGACGAAGAAGACATCGACGCCGCTGAAGCCGCCCGGCAGCCAGCTTTCGCGCAAGTGATAGATCATCACGGCAACGACGGCGAGCGCGCGCAAGCCATCGACATGGGGCAACCAGGTGCCGGCTCGCGGGCCTGGCGTTGTCTTCAGATCATTCAAGGGTTGGCGGATGCGTGGGTGTCTGGATTGTCGGGATCGGCGGCCGGGTTTGCTCAGAGCATCCTGCGCAGGCGATACAGCGCATCGAGTGCTTCGCGCGGGCTCAGCGCATCCGGATCGAGCGCGCGCACGGCTTCCTCGATGGGCGAGGGCGCGGGTGGTGCGAACAAGCCCAGTTGGGGCGAGCTGCCTTGCACGGGTGTCGTGGTGCCGCGATTTTCCGCGGCGCTGGCCTCGAGGCCGGCAAGGGTAGCCTTGGCGTCGTTGATCACGGCCTTCGGCAATCCGGCCAATGCCGCCACCTGCAAGCCGAAGCTGCGGTTGGCCGGGCCTTCCTTGACCGCATGCATGAAGACCAGTTGCTCGCCGTATTCGACTGCATCGAGATGCACGTTGGCGATATCGGCGTGTTCGTTGGCAAGCCTCGTCAGCTCGAAATAGTGGGTGGCGAAAAGGGTGAACGCGCGATTTTTCGTCGCCAGCCAGGTGGCACAGGCCTGGGCCAGGGAAAGGCCGTCGTAGGTGCTGGTGCCGCGTCCGATTTCATCCATCAGCACGAGACTGTGCGCGGTGGCATTGTGCAGGATGTTCGCGGTTTCGCTCATTTCGACCATGAAGGTGGATTGACCGCGCGAGAGATCATCGCCCGCGCCAATGCGGGTGAAGATGCGATCGATCGGCCCGATCACCGCACTTGCCGCCGGCACGAAGCTGCCGATATGCGCGAGCAGGACGATCAGCGCGTTCTGCCGCATGTAGGTCGATTTGCCGCCCATGTTCGGGCCGGTGACGATGAGCATGCGGCGGTCGTCGTTGAAATCGAGATCGTTCGGCTCGAAGGGTTCCTCGCGAACCTGTTCGACCACCGGATGACGGCCGCGCTCGATGCGGATGCCGGTGACGTCGCCCAGTTGCGGGCGATTCCAGTCCAGCGCATGGGCGCGATCGGCAAGGCTGGCCAGGGTATCCAGTTCGGCGATTGCACTTGCCGCGGATTTCAGTTCAGCCAGGCGCTCGCCGAGGAAATCGAGCAGTGCCTCGTACAGCGCGCGTTCGCGCATCAGCGAGCGCTCGCGCGCCGAGAGCACCTTGTCCTCGAAGTTCTTCAGTTCCTCGGTGATGTAACGCTCGGCACCCTTGATGGTCTGCCGGCGCGTGTAATGGGTTGGTGCCTTGTCGGCCTGGCCCTTGCTGATCTCGATGTAGTAGCCATGCACGCGGTTGTAGCCGACCTTGAGCGTGGCGATGCCGCTGGCGGCTTTTTCGCGCTCCTCGAAATCGATCAGGAATTGATCGGCATTGGTCGCCAGCGCGCGCAGTTCGTCGAGTTCGGCATCGAAACCATCGCGGATCACGCCGCCATCGCGTTGCAGGGCTGGCGGTTGCTCGACCGTCGCTGCGATCAGGTGTGCGGCGGTAGCGCCGAGCCGGTCCAGCAGATCGGCGAGCAAGGGGCTGTCGCTCGCGCGCAGGCGCTCGCGCAATGCCGGCGTGCGCGCCAGGCCATCGCGCAGGGTTGACAGATCGCGCGGTCGCGCCGAGCGCAAGGCGACGCGGGCAAGGATGCGTTCGAGATCACCGATGCCGTGCAACTCATCGCGCAAGCCTTCGTTGCAGCCGCTTTCGATCAGGCTTTCGATTGCCTGCAGGCGGCGGTTGAGGATGTCGTGATCGCGCAACGGCCGGTTGACCCAGCGATGCAGGCTGCGTGCGCCCATCGGCGTGACCGTGGCATCGAGCACGCCAAGCAGGGTGAATTCGCGACTGCCCGAGGCATGGCTGTCGAGTTCGAGATTGCGCCGCGTCGCTGCATCCAGCGCAATCGTCTCGCTGGCATTCTCGACGGCAAGTCCGCTCAGATGCGGCAAGGCGGATTTCTGGGTTTCCTCGACATAGCCGAGCAGGCAGCCGGCCGCGCCAATGGCGAGCGCATGGCCGTCGGCACCGAAACCGGAAAGATCGCGCGTGCCGAAAAACCGGCACAGCTCGCGTTGTCCGCTTTGCGCATCGAAATGCCACGGCGCGCGCTTGCGCAGGCCGGGCAGGGTGCTGACGAACTTTGGCCAGGCACCGTCTTCGGCGATCAAGGTCTCGACCGGCTGCAGGCGCGCCAGTTCGGCGGCAAGCGCTTCGGCACTGGCGACTTCGCTGATCAGGAAGCGGCCCGTGGTCAGATCGACCCAGGCCAGCCCGAATCCTGACTTGCCGGCGGCAATCGCCAGCAGCAGGTTGTCGCGACGCTCCTCCAGCAAGGCTTCATCGGTAACCGTGCCCGGCGTGACGATGCGCACGACCTTGCGCTCGACCAGGCCCTTGGCCAGGGCCGGGTCACCGATCTGCTCGCAGATGGCGACCGATTCGCCAAGCCGGACCAGCTTGGCCAGATAGCCTTCGGCAGCGTGATAGGGCACGCCGGCCATGGGAATCGGCGCGCCGGCCGAGGTGCCGCGCTGGGTCAGGGTGATATCGAGCAGGCGCGCCGCCTTGCGCGCATCGTCGTAGAACAGTTCGTAGAAATCGCCCATGCGGAAGAACATCAGCACATCCGGATGCGCGCTCTTGGCGGCAAAGAACTGGCGCATGAGCGGAGTATGGCCATCCGCGTTTAAAATGGACGACATCTGTTTTTAAAAATCAATGACTTGCGATGCCGAGCATTCGGTCGCAGGCGAGCTAAAAAGCGTGTCGAGAAACCTATTTTGCACAATAGCGTGTCCATCTAGTGTCCACAGACAATGAACGGCTCATGGCGCTGTGTCCATAGCCCGACGGGGCGATCTGCAGAACCCTGCAAATCGGCTCGACCCCGAACGTGTCGCGCTGTGCGTCGATAAATTCCCTCAGGACTTGAGTCGGCGGTCGAGCTCCGCCTGGGCGAAAAAAGCGC
>Ga0209958_1002089_pt1 | contig 12220 bp, 11 predicted proteins | sample ThiBio_inoc_plan_FD_183942 | JGI IMG/M metagenome (GOLD analysis project Ga0209958, IMG submission 183942) | Wastewater bioreactor microbial communities from Cape Town, South Africa - Thiocy_inoc_plan (SPAdes) | ecosystem: Engineered > Bioremediation > Thiocyanate > Unclassified | place: South... | reverse complement strand
AGGAGGTAGCCGAGGGTTGGCGTTTTCCCCCGCCAATCCCAGGGCGCCACCGGCGCCTGATCGGCCCACAAGTCCGCGCATGATGCGCGTGCTACCTCAGCCGGCCGCGTGTTGGTAGTGCCGGGATAGTTAGTGACCCCGCGGCTTGGGCCGAGGCAGAAGGCGGCGCCGGGTGATTGAGCGCCTATTCCTTGATGAGCAAGCTCCAATCGTCATCGGTTGCTTCGACAACGATGTTGACGCCACATCCCTTCTGGCCATCGGCTCCCACCCAGTAGTTGAACAGGCGAGATCTGACACGGCCCTGGAAATTCGCGTAGTCGCCGTTGGCCGACATGATGTTCACGTAGTCCCCGACATTCGGGATCGGCGGCGGAGCGTCGTCTTCGCCCTCAATGCCGACGATGACCCCATCGTCGATGGGGCGCGACGCCCCCTTGGGCAGATACTGAAAATCGACTCCGTACTTCATGGACGCTCCCGGTGGGTTGATTGAGTCCGGAATGTAGCGGAGGTAGATGACCTCCCGCAGCGCCCCACCGTGCCGCGCAGCAGCAGGTGGGCCTGCTGCAGGTTGATCCGGTCGATCCTTTGCGTGGTCATGCGTAGCTTCAAACCTCGCTACGATGAAGAAAAAATTGCCCGCATAGCCAATATCGCCCATGACTGACAGATCCGACCCTCTCATCAATAGGATCGCTCGCTCCATGGGCGCAGCGGCTCGCACCCGCGAGGAGTTCGCTGCTTTTGTCGAAGGCAAGCAATTGCCTGAAATCAAGGCGCTACTGGCAAACGAGAAATTTTTCGGCGAAGCCAACACCGCAGCAATGCAATGGATTGCGGAGCAGGAGCACGCTACAGCGCGCGACGACTTCCACGCGATGCTCGACAGCTCTCGACGTGCAGCACAAGCCGCAGCTTCGTCTGCCCACTGGACAGCTTGCGCGGCAGTCGCTGCTGCCATCGGCGCGCTCGCAACAGCAGTGGGAGTACTTTTCCAGGTCTTTACCGTCGCACCCACACCGGCTGCGCCTACAGTCGCAACGTCTTCCCCGTCATCGCCTCCAGCAGTGTCTGCGCACTGCCCAGATGCTGCCGGATCTGCTTCAGGGATTAACCGTTTGCCTGCAACCAGCATCGAACCTCGTCGAAGCGCCATGCCGTGACCCGTGAACTGAGTTTGACCGGCTTCGGGAAGGCATCCTTGTTCACCCAGCGCCACAGCGTAGCGGGGGAGATTGGGAGCACCTCCAGTAAGCCGGCCTGCCGGATATACCCAGCCTGAGGCATTTCGACTTGCAGCGCCTGAAGCTTCTCAATCGGGGTGAGTGGCTTGTCAGTTTGGGCTGCGGCGGGGGTGCCCGCCAAGATGGCTTGCTTCAGTCGTTTCTGCATCATTGAGACTCCATGAGTTGAGGTGGAGCGGAGTCTCTTTGCAGTCATCGCGGGCGGAAACGAACCTGCTCCGCAGGTGCATCCATATGCGGCGCGACTGGGGCCATTTGCATGGCAGATGTGTGTCTATCCGGCTTTGCGCTTGTTTGCCGGCTTCCAGTTCGCAGCCTTCAACCATTCTTCGATTGCTCGACGGCTGAAGAAGGTGTTCTTAACCGGGTCTTGAACAAGGTTCTGCTCTATGTAGTCGATCGCAGCCCGCTTGGTTGCGAACGGCTGAGAGTTGGCCATATCGATCGCGGTTGCTCTCTTGTGCGCAATCGCGTCGTGTCTCGCCCGCGCTGCTGCCGTGCCGCGCCTTGAGCCTTCAAGCATTGACGCCCTCAGTGAATGTGCAATCTGTAGCGCTCGCGTCGCCTCTATCGCGTATCCGCCTGCATCGTTGTAGGCCAGTGCCTGAATGGGGAAGTCATCGATCTTGTCCAAGTATGCGAGGCACTCTCGCATTGAGAGTGCAGCGAACACTGCATAGCGCTCCCACCGAGCTGTCTTCGTACTGTGATGGTCCCAGTTCCACTGCGGCTCTCTCGCTGCAAACAGGCCAAGCTGGCTTGGCCTGTTGACGAGATAAGGGAATGGCGTTCCTTCCGACCGAGACGGGTTGTTCTGCAGAAGTAGACCTTGCCACTCCTCGTCGCTGGCGGAAGGGCTGGACTGGAGCAACTGCACGACCTGACCTGCCACGTCATTCAGCCAAGCCGCATCTTGGTGGCCTAGAAGTGACGCTATCTCAAGATGAACTTGGGATGCCCAGCCGAAGAAGGCGCCGGTGTAGGTTTTGGCGAGCGGTGCGCCGCTTTCAAAGGGAGTGCTGAATGCCATGGAGCCACATTGGCGTTGGCGCGCCACCACAACTTGCCGGCTCTAGACTGTCTCGCTAGGTCTTATGCGGGATGGCACCTGGGATGGTGCATTTTGGTTTGAACCCCGCTGGAAGCCGCATAAATGCTAGGGGGTTGGCGGAGAGGGCGGGATTCGAACCCGCGGTGGGGATTAACCCACACACGCTTTCCAGGCGTGCGACTTAAACCGCTCATCCACCTCTCCGCGAAGCGCGGGATTGTAGCTCACTCGCGCGCGGGCTCAGCCGGTGTGGCTGCCGTCCTCGGCCTTGCGCCAGGCGTGGCGTTGCAGCACCTCCAGCGAGACGTGCTGCAAGGCGTTCTGGTGCGTGGCCTCGAGCACCACGGGCGGGGCCACGCCGGCCTGCAGCGCCTCCAGCCAGCGGCTCACGCACAGGCACCAGCGGTCGCCAGCCTTGAGGCCCGCGAAGCGCTGCTCGGGCCGGGGCGTGGCGAGGTCGTTGCCACGCTGGCTGGAGAAGTCGAGGAACTCGCGCGTGACGCGCGCACAGACCACGTGCGTGCCTTCGTCGTCGGCGCCGGTGTGGCAGCAGCCGTCGCGGTAGAAGCCGGTCAGCGGGTCGAACGAGCAGGCTTGCAGCTCGCCGCCCAGCACGTTGTGCGCGAGGTCGTCCATGTCAGGCCCCTGTGGGCTTGCCCGTCTGCACCATCTTCATGGCCGAGCCGATCAGGGCCGAGACCTCGGTCATGTTGCTCGGCACGATGAGCGTGGTGGTGGCGTCGGCCGCCACGCTGGCGTAGGCCTCGACGGCCTTCTCGGCCACCTTCAGCTGCACGGCCTCCTGGCCGCCGGGCTGGCGGATGGCCTCGGCCACCTGCCGGATCGCGCCGGCCGTGGCCTCGGCCACGGCGAGGATGGCGGCCGCCTCGCCCTGGGCCTTGTTGATCTCGGCCTGTTTCTCGCCCTCGGAGCGCGCGATGAAGGCCTCGCGCTCGCCGGTGGCGATGTTGATCTGCTCCTGGCGGCGGCCTTCGGAGGCAGCGATCAGGGCGCGCTTCTCGCGCTCGGCCGTGATCTGGGCCTGCATGGCGCGCAGGATTTCGGCCGGCGGCGTCAGGTCCTTGATCTCGTAGCGCAGCACCTTCACGCCCCAGTTGAGCGCGGCCTCGTCGATGGCCGAGACCACCTGCGCGTTGATCATGTCGCGCTCCTCGAAGGTCTTGTCGAGTTCGAGCTTGCCGATGACCGAGCGCAGCGAGGTCTGCGCCAGCTGCGTGACCGCGACGATGTAGTTGGACGAGCCGTAGCTCGCGCGCATGGGATCGGTCACCTGGAAGTAGAGGATGCCGTCCACCTGGAGCTGGGTGTTGTCGCGCGTGATGCAGACCTGGCTGGGCACGTCCAACGGGATTTCCTTCAGGCTGTGCTTGTAGGCCACCTTGTCGATGAAGGGCACGATGATGTTCAGGCCGGGCGCGAGCGAGGCGTGGTACTTGCCCAGGCGTTCGATCACCCAGGCGGTCTGCTGCGGCACGATCTTGACGGCGCGCGTGACGAAGATCGCGGCGACGACGATGAGCAGGATGGCGATTTCCATGGTCGGGTCTTGTTCTTTCTATGGAGCGGTTGCAGGGCGGCCTGGACTCAGGCCTTCTCGACGAGCAGGCGGTTGCCCACGAGTTCGGTGACGCGGTAGGCGCCGGGTGTGGGCGCGTTGCCGGGTCGCTGGATCACGGTCCAGGCGGCGCCGCGGTATTTGACCGTGGCCGTGCCGTCGTTGTTCCACTGCTCGACGTGAATGACCTCGCCGATGTCGAGGTTGACGCTGCGCAGGCTGCGCACCGAAGGATCGCCGGGCCGGCGGCGCGAGTGCCAGTGCCATCCCGCCACCGCGGCCGCGCCCACCAGGGCGGCCACCACCAGCTGTCCCGTCAGGGGCAGCCCCAGGTGCGCGGCGATGGCGCCGGCCGCGGCGCCCAGCGCCAGCATGAGCAAGTAGAACGTGCCGGTGAGCAGCTCGGCGCCCACGAGCACGCCCGCCAGCAGCCACCACCAGGTCGAATCGGCCATGTGCCTTGTCCTCCATGTAGCGGTCCCCCGTCGGGACCGCTTCGCATTCTGCGCCAATCCAGGCCCGACAAGGCCGGACGGACATGCGTTTTCCGTACACTTGCGCGCTTCGCCAGGAGAGCCGCATGAAGTTCCGTTTCCCCATCGTCATCATCGACGAGGATTTCCGCTCCGAGAACACCTCGGGCCTGGGCATTCGCGCGCTCGCGCAGGCCATCGAAAGCGAGGGCATGGAGGTCGTGGGCGTCACGAGCTATGGCGACCTGTCGCAGTTCGCGCAGCAGCAAAGCCGCGCCAGCGCCTTCATTCTGTCCATCGACGACGAGGAGTTCAGCCAGGGGCCGGACCTCGACCCCGCGGTGCTGAACCTGCGCAACTTCATCGAAGAGGTGCGCCGCAAGAACGCCGACGTGCCGATCTATATCTACGGCGAGACCAAGACCAGCCGGCACCTGCCCAACGACGTGCTGCGCGAGCTCCACGGCTTCATCCACATGTTCGAGGACACGCCCGAGTTCGTGGCGCGCCACATCATCCGCGAGGCCAAGAGCTACCTCGAAGGTATTCAGCCGCCGTTCTTCAAGGCCCTGCTGGACTACGCCGAGGACGGCTCCTATTCCTGGCACTGCCCGGGCCATTCGGGTGGCGTGGCCTTCCTCAAGAGTCCCGTGGGCCAGATGTTCCACCAGTTCTTCGGCGAGAACATGCTGCGCTCGGACGTGTGCAACGCGGTCGAAGAGCTGGGCCAGCTGCTCGACCACAACGGCGCCATCGGCGCCAGCGAGCGCAACGCGGCGCGCATCTTCAACGCCGACCACTGCTTCTTCGTCACCAACGGCACCAGCACCAGCAACAAGATGGTCTGGCACCACACGGTGGCCCCGGGCGACGTGGTGGTGGTGGACCGCAACTGCCACAAGTCCATCCTCCACAGCATCATCATGACGGGCGCCGTCCCCGTCTTCCTCAAGCCCACGCGCAACCACTACGGCATCATCGGCCCGATCCCGCAGAGCGAGTTCGAGATCGAGGCCATCCAGGCCAAGATCCGCGCCAACCCGCTGCTCAAGGGCGTGGACGCCGCCGCCGTCAAGCCGCGCATCCTCACCCTCACGCAGAGCACCTACGACGGCGTGCTCTACAACACCGAGGCCATCAAGCAGATGCTGGACGGCTACGTCGGCAACCTGCACTTCGACGAAGCCTGGCTGCCGCACGCGGCCTTCCATCCCTTCTATGGCAACTACCACGCCATGGGCAAGAAGCGCGCGCGGCCCATGGAGTCGGTGGTGTACGCCACCCAGTCCATCCACAAGCTGCTGGCCGGCATCAGCCAGGCCAGCCATGTGCTGGTGCAGGACTCGCAGAACGTCAAGCTCGACCGGCACCTGTTCAATGAGTCCTACCTGATGCACACCAGCACCAGCCCGCAGTATGCGATCATCGCGAGTTGCGACGTGGCCGCGGCCATGATGGAGCCGCCCGGTGGCCGCGCGCTGGTCGAGGAAAGCCTGCTGGAGGCGCTGGACTTCCGCCGCGCCATGCGCAAGGTCGAGGACGACTTCGGCGCCGACGACTGGTGGTTCAAGGTCTGGGGCCCGGACCGCCTGGCCGACGAGGGCGTGGGCGAGGCCAAGGACTGGGTGCTCAACCGCCGCCGCGACGACGCCGCCGAGCACCACACCGAGCGCGACTGGCACGGCTTCGGCGACATGGCGCCGGGCTTCAACATGCTGGACCCGATCAAGGCCACCATCGTCACGCCCGGCCTCAACATGGACGGCAGCTTCGGCGAGACCGGCATCCCCGCGTCCATCGTCACCAAGTTCCTGGCCGAGCACGGCGTGGTGGTGGAGAAGACCGGCCTCTACAGCTTCTTCATCATGTTCACCATCGGCATCACCAAGGGCCGCTGGAACACGCTGCTCACGGCGCTGCAGCAATTCAAGGACGACTACGAGAAGAACCAGCCGATGTGGCGCATCATGCCGGAGTTCTGCGCCAAGCAGCCGCGCTACGAGCAGATGGGCCTGCGCGACCTGTGCCAGCACGTGCACGCGCTCTACGCCAAGTACGACATCGCGCGCCTGACCACCGAGATGTACCTGAGCGACCTCACGCCGGCCATGAAGCCCAGCGAGGCCTTCGCCCACATCGCCCAGCGCACCACCGAGCGTGTGCCCATCGACGAGCTGGAGGGCCGCATCACCACCAGCTTGGTGACGCCGTACCCGCCGGGCATCCCGCTGCTGATCCCGGGCGAGGTGTTCAACCGCAAGATCGTTGACTACCTCAAGTTCAACCGCGAGTTCGCGCGCGAGTGCCCGGGTTTCGAGACCGACATCCACGGCCTGGTGGAGACCGTGGGCGAGGACGGCCGCAAGGCCTATTTCGCGGACTGCGTGAAGGCCTGAGCGGCCCGCGCGCATCCAGCAAAAAGGCCCTGCGCTGCAGGGCCTTTTTTGTGGCTGAGGCCCGGGGGTCAGGCTTCGGCGTTGGCCGAGTCGCCCACCACGTGGCTGAAGCCGCCGTCGACGTAGATGATTTCGCCCGTGATGCCCGAGGACAGGTCGGACAACAGGAAGGCCGAGGCATTGCCTACGTCCTCGATGGTGACGTTGCGGCGCAGTGGCGACACGGTGGACACCAGGTTCATGAGCTTGCCGAAGCCCTTGATGCCGCTGGCGGCCAGGGTCTTGATGGGGCCGGCGCTCACGCCGTTGACGCGCATGCCCTTGGGCCCCAGGGATTCGGCCAGGTAGCGCACCGAGGCCTCCAGGCTGGCCTTGGCCAGGCCCATGGTGTTGTAGTTGGGCACGCAGCGCTCGGCGCCCAGGTAGCTCAGCGTGAGCAGGGCGGCGCGATCGTTGAGGTAGGGCAGGGCGGCCTTGGCCATGGCCGGGAAGCTGTAGGCGCTGATGTCGTGCGCGATCTTGAAGGCCTCGCGCGACAAACCCTCCAGGAAGTCGCCCGCGATGGCCTCGCGCGGCGCGAAACCGATGGCGTGCACGAAACCATCGAAGGTGGGCCAGGTCTGAGACAGGTCGCTGAACAGCTTCTCGATCTGGGCGTCGTCGCCCACGTCGCAGTCGAAGACCAGCGTGGAGCCGAAATCGGCGGCGAACTCGGTGATGCGGTCCTTGAAGCGCTCACCCACGTAACTGAAGGCCAGTTCAGCGCCTTGTTCGTGGCAGGCCTTGGCGATGCCGTAGGCGATGGAACGGTTGGACAGCACCCCAGTGATGAGCAGCTTCTTGCCAGCGAGAAAACCCATTGATCGGACTCCAGGAAAAAATCACGCAGAATTGTCGCATGCACGTCACGCCCCTTTCCTTGCTGCGCCGGCTGTGCCGCTGGGGCGTGGCGTGGACCCTGGGCCTGGCGGCGCCGGCGCTGTGGGCCGCGCACGGGTATGCGATCTGGGGCGAACTGAAGTACCCCGAGGGATTCACCCACTTCGATTACGTCAATCCGCAGGCGCCCAAGGGCGGCGAACTGCGCCTGGTGAGCAACCTGCGCGTCAGCAATTTCGACAAGTACAACCCGTTCACCCTGCGCGGTACCGCCCCGGCCTACCTCAGCGGCCTGATGTTCGATTCGCTGCTGACCGGGGCGCTGGACGAGACCGGGTCCGGCTACGGTCTGCTGGCCGATGACGTGCAGGCCGCGCCCGATGGCCTGTCCGTGGTGTTTCGGCTGCGCGACACGGCCAAGTTCCACAACGGCGACCCGGTGCTGGCCGCCGACGTGAAGTTCAGTTTCGACACCCTGTTGGGCCCTTACACCTCGCCGGCCTACAAGACCATCCTGGCGGACGTGGCGGGCCTGGACGTGCTCGGCGAGCGCACCGTGCGCTTCCGCTTCAAGCGGCCCAACCGCGAACTGCCGCTCACCGTCGGCGCCATACCCATCTTCAGCCGGCAGTGGGGCAATGAGACCGACCCCGCCACCGGCCAGCGCAAGACCTTCGACAAGGTCGTGATGGACCCGCCCATCGGCAGCGGCCCATACACCATCGGGCCGGTGAAGTTCGGACGCGACATCACCTATGTGCGCGACCCGGGCTACTGGGCACGCGACCTGCCGGTGCGCCGCGGCACGGCCAACTTCGACCGCATCTCGGTGAAGATCTACAAGGACAACACGGCGCGGCTGGAGGCGCTCAAGGCGGGCGAGTTCGACCTGATGCGCTTCTTCTCAGCCGGCGACTGGGCGCGCCGCGTCAATGGCCGCAAGTTCGACAGCGGCGAGCTGGTCAAGATCGAGCTGCCCCACAAGCTGCCCACGGGCTTCCAGAGCTACGTGCTCAATACCCGGCGCAAGCCGCTGGACGACATCCGCGTGCGCGAGGCCCTGGACCTGGCGGTGGACTACGAGTGGATGAACCGGCAGATGTTCTATGGCGCCTACCAGCGCGTGCGGGGCCTGTTCGGCAACACCGAGTGCGCGGCCGACGGCCCGCCCTCGCCCGAGGAGCTGGCGCTGCTCGAGCCCGGCCGCGCGCAGCTGCCGCCGGCCGTGTTCGGGCCCATGTATGCGCCGCCGCGCACCGACGGCGGGCAGTCGCTGCGCGACAACCTGCGAAAGGCCCAGGCGCTGTTGCGCGAGGCGGGCTGGACGGTACAGGACGGCGTGCTCAAGAACGCCCAGGGCGAGCCCTTGGTGCTGGAGTACCTCGACAGCAACGAGACCGGCGCGCGCGTGGTCTCGCCCTGGATCCGCAACCTGCAAAAGCTCGGCATCACGCTGCGCTTCCGGCCCGTCGACTTCGCGCTCTACCAGCAGCGCCTGCGCACCTTCGACTTCGACATCATTTCGATCGCCTTCCAGGGCACGACCAACCCCGGCGCCGAGTACGCCGACCTGTTCGGCAGCGAGGCCGCGAAAACGCCCGACACGGGCAACTACGCGGGCATCGCCAACCCGGTGGTGGACCGGCTCATCGGCCGCATGGTGGGCGCCAAGACCAAGCCCGATTTCCTCGCCGCCTGCCGCGCGCTGGACCGCGCGATCGCCCACAGCCACATCCTGATTCCGCAGTGGTCGGCGTCCACGCACCGCCTGGCCTACAACGCCTGGCGCCTTCAGCGCCCACCCGAAATGCCCCCGTACGCCACCGGCGAGGCCTGGGCCATCGACACCTGGTGGGCCAAACAATGAACACCCCCGCGCCGCGCTTCGCGCGTCACCCCCTCGAGAGGGCAACCGCTGCGGCCTGGCAAAGCCGGCGCCGCGGTGTTTCCCGCCTGGGCTTCTTCTGACGTCCTATGTGGGTCTACATCCTCAAACGCCTGCTGCTCATGCTGCCCACGCTGTTCGGCGTGCTGCTGATCACCTTCGTGGTGATCCAGTTCGTGCCCGGCGGCCCGGTGGAGCAGTACCTGGCCGAGGCCCGCGCCGCGGGCGGCACCGGCGCTGAAGGCGGGGCGCTGTACCGCGGCGGGCAGGGCGTGGACCCGCAGCGCATCGAGCAGATCAAGGCGCTCTATGGCTTCGACAAGCCCGCGCACCAGCGCTTCGTTGAGATGATCGGCCGCTTCGCGCGTTTCGACCTGGGCACCAGCTTCTTCCAGAACAAGCCGGTGTCCCAGCTCATCGCCGAGAAGCTGCCGGTGTCCATCAGCCTGGGGCTGTGGACCTTCCTCATCAGCTACGGCGTGGCCGTGCCGCTGGGCGTGGCCAAGGCGGTGCGCGCCGGCACGCGCTTCGACCTGGTCAGCACGCTGATCGTGCTCGTGGGCTACGCCATCCCGGGTTTCGTGCTGGGCGTGGCGCTGCTGGTCGTCTTCGGCGGACAGCTGCAATGGTTCCCGCTGCGCGGCCTCACCTCGGCCAACTGGGACGAACTGAGTTGGGGCGCGCGCATCGTGGACTACCTGTGGCACATCACCCTGCCGGTCACGGCCATGGTGCTGGGCAGCTTCGCCGTCATCGCCATGCTGACCAAGAACGCCTTCCTGGAAGAGATCCGCAAGCAGTACGTGATGACCGCCAGGGCCAAGGGCCTGGGCGAGCGCCAGGTGCTGTGGAAGCACGTGTTCCGCAATGCGCTGATCCCCATCGTCACGGGTTTCCCGGCCGCTTTCATCGGGGCCTTCTTCACCGGCGCGCTGCTCATCGAGACCCTGTTCTCGCTCGACGGCCTGGGCCTGCTGAGCTACGAGAGCGTGATCCGCCGCGACTACCCGGTGGTTCTGGGCACGCTGTTCCTGTTCACCCTGATCGGCCTGGTCACCAAGCTGATCTCCGACCTCTGCTACGTGTGGGTGGACCCGCGCGTGAAATATGACTAAGCCCCCCGCAACGCCCGCGCGCGGCGCGGACGTTTCCCCCCCTTCGGGGGGCGATGCGAGCGGCCCGGCCCAGCCGGTTGCGCCGCATCGCTCGCTGCCGCGGGCTTCTATCGGTCCCGGCCGGCGCGCCTGGCAGCGTTTCCGGCGCAACCGCCTGGGCTACTGGAGCCTGCTGGTGTTCTGCGCGCTGGTGGTGGCCAGCCTGTTCGCCGAGGTGCTGTCCAACGACCGGCCGCTGGTCGTGCGCTACGAGGGCAAGACATATTTCCCCATCGTGCAGGACCTGCCAGAGACCGTGTTCGGCGGCGACTTCCAGACCGCCACCGACTACCTCGACCCGTTCATCCGCGAGCAGATCACCCGGGACGGCAACTGGGCCCTCTACGCGCCCAACCCCTACGGCTCGCAGACCATCAACTACTTCGCGGAACAGCCCAATCCCTCGGGACCCAGCGCCGCCAACTGGCTGGGCACCGACGACCGCGGGCGCGACCTGCTGGCCCAGCTCATCTACGGTTTCCGCGTGAGCGTGCTGTTCGCGCTGGCGCTCACGGCCATCGGCGTGCTGCTGGGCGTGCTCACCGGCGCCATCCAGGGCTTCTTCGGCGGCAAGACGGACCTGGCCTTCCAGCGTTTCATCGAAATCTGGGGCGCCATGCCCGAGCTGTACCTGCTCATCATCTTCTCGGCCGTGTTCGCGCCCAGCGTGGGCCTGCTGCTGGTCCTGCTGAGCCTGTTCGGCTGGATGGGCCTGTCCGACTACGTGCGCGCCGAGTTCCTGCGCAACCGCCAGCTCGACTACGTGCGCGCCGCGCGGGCCATGGGCCTGAGCAACGTGCAGATCATGTGGCGCCACATCCTGCCCAACAGCCTGACGCCGGTGGTGACCTTCCTGCCATTTCGCATGAGCGCGGCCATCCTGGCGCTCACCTCGTTGGACTTCCTGGGCCTGGGCGTGCCGCCCGGCACGCCCTCGCTGGGCGAGCTGCTGAGCCAGGGCAAGAACAACATCGACGCCTGGTGGATCTCGCTGTCCACCTTCGGCGTGCTGGTGCTGACCCTGCTGCTGCTCACCTTCATGGGCGACGCGTTGCGCGATGCGCTCGATCCTCGAAAGGCCGACCGATGAGCGAACGACCGGCGCTGCTGGACGTGCAGGACCTGCGCATCGCCTTCGGCGGCCAGCCGGTGGTGCACGGCATTGGCTTTGCCATCGCCGAGGGCGAGAAGCTCGCGCTGGTGGGCGAGTCGGGTTCGGGCAAGACGGTGTCGGCGTTGTCGCTGCTCAGGCTGGTGGTCAACGCCGAGGTCTCGGGCCGGGCCCTGCTGGGTGGGCGCGACCTGCTCGCTCTGGGCGAGCGCGAGCTGCGCGGGGTGCGCGGCGACGAGGTGGCGGTCATCTTCCAGGAGCCCATGACCGCGCTCAACCCGCTCTACAGCGTGGGCAACCAGATCGGCGAGGTGCTGCAGCTCAAGCGCGGCCTGACGCCGCGCCAGGCGCGGGCCGGGGCGGTGGAGCTGCTGGCGTCCACCGGCATTCCCGAGCCCGAGCGCCGGGTCGACGCCTTTCCGCACCATCTCAGCGGTGGCCAGCGCCA
>Ga0209958_1002086_pt1 | contig 12230 bp, 10 predicted proteins | sample ThiBio_inoc_plan_FD_183942 | JGI IMG/M metagenome (GOLD analysis project Ga0209958, IMG submission 183942) | Wastewater bioreactor microbial communities from Cape Town, South Africa - Thiocy_inoc_plan (SPAdes) | ecosystem: Engineered > Bioremediation > Thiocyanate > Unclassified | place: South... | reverse complement strand
AAGGACGGCCTGAGCCTCCGGCGGGATCACGTCCCACGTCGTCTGCGGTATGCATTCCGGGCGCTTCATGAATCGAAGATGCTCAGGCAGCCGCCCTCGGGTCAAGTACCGGGCCGTGAACGGTTACCTCTGGCAGGGCTTCAACTACGGCGGGCGATACACGGACTCGATGGACCGCTACTGCGACATGATGGCGACCTGCCTCGCCTCCCCCAACGGCCTGTCGGATTACCGGATCGCTTGCAATGACCGGATGCTCGACCGTTACGACGTCGACGGCATGTACATCGACGACAACCTCGCCTACGTCTGCACGCTCCAGGCCGAGCACGCCCACCCGGAAGCGGCGTACGACTGCCTGATCGAACTCCACGAGATGAACTGGAAGCGGCGCCAGTCCCTGCGCGCCCGACGCCCCCACGCGGTCCTCATCGACCATTGCGCCCGGGCCACCGTCCAGCCCGTGATCTGCGACTTCGACGCCCACCTCTACGGCGAAGGCTATACTTTCCCGTCGCTGGAGGCTTACTGGGCCCAGTACGGGGCGTTCAAGGGCATGGACGCGCAAGGATGCCTGTGGCCGGGCGGCAAGGACCTCGATCGCAGCGCCACGGAGGTCGCCTACAACTACGACCTCCTCGGCGGCGGCGGCCAGTACATGTACATCGATTGGCGGCTCTATCCCGAGAAGTTCGCCTATGCCGCGGGCGTTGCGAAGGATGAGGTCCCGATCCTCCGCGCCTACAACTGGGCGCAATACGGATTCGGCATGTACGAATCCACGCCCCACTACTTCGCCGAGTCCGCCGACCTCTTCGCCACCGACGCCCCCGGCCGCCGCGCCACGATCTATCGCAACGAGACGTGGGGGGACCACCTCGTCGTGCTGGCGAACATGAACGCCGAGGCCGAAGACGTCGCGCTGACCTTCCGTTCCCCGGGACGCCTGGGGCTACAGCCGGGCGGGACCTACGCGGTCCTGGACGTGAACGCGGGCGAGTGCCGGCGAGAGTCGGGGGACGAGCTGCTGCGACGAGGGCTCGCCGGCGGCCGGGTCCCCGGGCGCGGCCTCAAGCTGTTCCACCTCCGGCGGCTCCCCGACGACGGCCCGCGCCACCTCTGGGGGGGCAAGCGGATCGCCGAGCGCCGGGACGCCTCGGCGGGCGTCCTGACGCTGGAGCTTCAAGGCCCGCCCGGCTCGGAGCAGACGGTCATCGTCGCCGCCGGCGCCGAACCGAACGTCGAGGTCCGCGTCGACGGAGCGCCGGCCCCGTTCCGGCTGGACCCATCGCGACGGACGATCCACGGCGCGGTCCGTTTCGGCCCGGCGCCGGTCCGCGTCGAGGTCTCGACCGCCGGCCGCGACCCGCTCCCGGAAGCCCCGATCCCGCCCGGCGGGCCGCCGCGGCGATGATCGGCATCCGGCGGAAAATTTCCGATTTTGGAAATAATTTCTGGCGTCGCGTCGCGCGCCCCCCTTAGCATGTCCGGACGGAGCGGCGGCCGGCCCGCCGCAGAGACGAGTGGACCCGTGAGGATTCGATCATGAGGAGCATGGTGAAGGCGACGCTCGCGCTGGCCGCGACGGCCTGCCTCGCCCCGCGGGCGACGGCGGGCGAGCCGGACTTCGAGGCGGCGAAGGGCTGGTTCCCTCCGATGCAGAACGTCTGGACGGCCGTCGGGCTGCCCAACCATCCGTTCCGGTTCAACCTGCTGTACAATGGCACGGTCGTGGCGGACCCGCACCCGCTGACGAACATCAACGGCACGCCGATCAAGACCTATCTGAACCCATTCGGCGGCCGGGGCGTGCAGCTCACGGTCTCGGCCGCGCCCGACGGCAAGCTGCCCCCCTCGTTCGACCACCCGTACCAGTTGAGCAGCCGGCCCGACGGCGGCGTCGGCATGCAGGGCTGGGACGACGGCCACGCGGCCCCCCTGCTCTACACCCGCTGGCCGATGACGACCTTCACCGGCAACACCGGCGTCGTGGTGCGACAGGAGGTCTTCGCGCACGTCCCCGGCGGCGGGCCGGTCGCGACGGGCAAGGAGCCGATCTCCCTGTGGGTCCGCTTCCGCGTCGAGGACGTCGACCCGATCGAGGCCCCCAAGGCCGCGACGATGATGGTCCACATCGGCGACCCGGCGCAGATGCAGCGGAGCATGTGGAAGCAGGAGAACCTGACCGTCCACCCGAAGCGGGCGACCTACCCCCGGCCCCTCTCGCGCGACTCCTACGCGATCGGCAAGCTGTCGCACGCCCGTCTGGTCGAGCCCGACGGCCGGATCCGTCTCACGGCGATGACCGATTCCGGGTCGGCCCTCCTGATCGAGCGCGACGCCGGCAGCCGGGACTACTACCTCCAGGTCTCCATGCCGGCCGTCAAGGACGCCCGCGTCGACCTGGTCCTGCCGATGATCCCCGGCGACCCGGCCGAGGCCCGCGCCGAGGCCGACCTGGGCTTCGACGCCGCGCTCGCCCAGGCCGACGCCTACTGGTCCCGGCGGCCCGCGACGGCGGCCGTCGTCGACACGCCCGAGCCCCACGTCAACCGCGCCGTGCGCCGGATGGTCGAGATCGCCCGCGTGACCTCGGAGACCAACCCCGAAAACGGCGATCGGGCGATGCTCACCGGCTCGTGGAACTACGACACCCTCTGGCCGACGCCGACGTGCATGGCCTCGCACATGCTGCTGGACCTGCTCGGCTGGCACGAGTTCACGGCCGACAACCTGGAGATCTTCCGCACCTACCAGGGATCCACCAAGCCGCCCGGCTCGTCCTACGAGAAGCACCCCGGATACTTCGGCGCCCCCCAGCAGCTCAGCTCGATCGACTGGCTGACCGACCACGGGTCGATCCTGCACTCCGTCGCCCTGCACGCGCTCCTGACCGACGACGAGGCGTTCGTCGAGCATTGGACCGACCCGATCCTGAAGGCGTGCGCCTTCCTGAAGGACGCGCGGGCGCGAACGAACTACGAGGGAGCGAGGGGGATCCTCCCCCCCGCCGTGGCGACCGACACCGGAATCCCCGCGCAGGCCGTCTGGAACGACGCCTGGAACTACAAGGGGCTGGAGACCGCCGCCCGGTTCCTGCGGCGCATCGGCCACCCCGAGGCCGACGAATACGCGGCCGAGGCCGTCGCCTACAAGGAGGCGTTCCAGAAGGCTTATCGCGAGGCCGCCGCCAAGTCGCCCACCTGGACCGACGACGCCGGCCGCACGCGATTGGCGGTCCCGTCGGTCGTCTCCGGGCCGGACCTCCGGACGCACCCGTTCTACCTGGACACCGGCCCGCTCGTCCTCGCCTGGTCCGGCCTCCTCGACGCCGACGACCCGCTGATGCAGGACGCCCTGGCGTTCTTCCGCGAGGGCCCCTATCAGAAGCTGTACGATCCCCGCGGCCACATGCACCAGCGGCCCGTGCTGGTCCATGAGATTTCGAGCTGCGAGCCCTGCTACAGCTTCAACATCCTCGCGTCGTGGAGGACGGGCGACCGCGCCCGGTTCCTGGAGGGGATGTACGCCCTGCTGGCCGCGAGCATGTCGCAGCAGACCTTCAGCGGATTCGAGCATCGTCACGGGATCTCGAACCTGCCCGCCCCCGGCGCGCTGATGTTCCACGCGATGCGGCTCTCGGTGATCGACGACGCGCTGGAGCCGGGGAACCTGCACCTGCTCCGCCTCGCGCCGACGGCGTGGACGTCGAAGGAGCGTCGCACACGGTTCGAGAACATGCCGACCGAGTTCGGCCCCGTCGACCTCTCCTTCGGCCTCTCCGCCGACGGCGAGGCCCTGGACGTCGCCTTCGCCCCGCGTTGGCGTCGCAAGCCCGCGAAGCTCGTCCTGCACGTCCCGCCCGCGCCGGGCGTGAAGCGGGTCGTCGTCAACGGCGCCGAGCATCCGGCCGGAGGCCCGATCGCCCTGGAGCCGTAACGCAGGAAGCCGTCGAACGAGCGGGCCGATCCGCGGAGGAGACGCGTCGGCAGACGGAAGGCGCCCCGACGGCCGGCACGCCGGCCGCCCGAAACGCGTCGGCGATCGTGCGACGGCCGACGGCGAGGGTCGCCGACCCGACCGGGATCGGGAACCGTCGGGAGGCGGGCCGGGTGAAGATCGGAGCGAAGTCGTCCCAGAACCCGCCGGGAGTCTCGGGTAGAACGGCCATCGAGTCCGTCTCGGCCGGCGCCGGATGAGAAGGTCTGTTCGCCCCCTCATCGCACCTCCCGAGGCGGGCTCAAAAACTGCACAAGTCGAACTCAGGGGGACGCTGCGCCACGCCCCCGGTCTCCCCCCCCCGCCGCCGGCGCAAGGGGACGTCGCCTCTCCCGGCGAAACCCCATGTCGGGCGACGGCCGGCCGTCCCGGTTAGAATGCCGTCGACGTTCCGTTGTCGACGGTGGGGCCGGGCGAGAGGTGGCGACACATGGCCGGAGTCGGGAAGACGCGGGAGATCGGCGGGGTGACGCTCCACCTGGCGGAGCCGGCCGCGGCGGACCAGGCGTGGATCGGCCAGGACGAGGTCCTGAAGCAACTCTCGGCCTGCTGGCTGACGGTCGACCCGCGCGACCGGCCGCTGTCGCCGCGGCTGATCGGCCCGCCGGGGATCGGCAAGACGACGCTGGCCTCGGCCGCGGCGAAGCTGCGGGGCCGGCCGCTGTACATCGCCCAGTGCACGGCGGACACCCGCCCGGAAGACCTGCTGGTCACGCCCGTCCTGGCCGAGAGCGGCCGGATCGCGTACCACGCCTCGCCGCTGGTCACGGCGATGCTCGTCGGCGGCGTCTGCGTGCTGGACGAGGGGAACCGGATGAACGAGAAGTCGTGGGCGAGCCTCGCCCCGCTGCTCGACCACCGCCGCACCGTCGAGAGCATCGTCGCCGGGATCACCATCCCCGCCGACCCCGAGTTCCGCGTCTGCGTGACGATGAACGAGGATGAGTCGACCTACGAGGTCCCCGACTACATCCTGTCGCGGCTCCAGCCCACGCTGGAACTCGGCTTCCCCGACCGCGACGACGAGATGGCCATCCTGCAATACCACCTGCCGTTCGCCGAGCCCGAGCTGCTGGCCCTGACCGTGGAGTTCCTCCAGGGGGCCCACGCGCTGAAGCTGGATTTCTCGCCTCGCGACGGCATCAACATCGTCCGCTTCGCCCTGAAGCGGATCGCCCAGGACCCGGCCCATCCCCTCGGCCGCGACGCCGCCTGGCGCGAGGCGCTGGCGAAGGTCCTCGGCGACGAGGCGACCGACCTCGACGCCCTCGCCCGCCGCAAGCGCCGCGCCCTCGGCGGCCAGCACGCCCCCTTCGGCCTCGGCGACCTCTTCTTCGACCCCGACGACCCGCTCCACCCGGACGCGGGGGAGGATGAAGACGAGGATTGAGGCCCGGATTCGTCCCCTCTCCCGCCGGGAGAGGGCGGCCCGGAGGGCCGGGTGAGGGTCGCCGGACCTGTACGCATAGCCTCGGTCTGGCGTCGGCGAGACCGCCACGCCCTCCGCGCTCCGGCGACCCTCACCCGCCGTTGCGCGGCCGCCCTCTCCCGGCGGGAGAGGGGGCTTCGGATGACGGGCCCGGCCTTCGCACCCAGGCTGCCAGCAGGAACGCGGCCAGCGCGGGGGGGATGATGTACACGAGCTTCGCGGCCGATTCGAAGCCCAGCGCCCGGGCCGCGGAGGCGGCGGCGAAGAGGGCGACGGCCCCCAGCAGCATCAGGCAGCCGATCGTCGCCATCGACGACTTGAACGCGGCCTCGGCGGACAGCGGGGCGGGGCGGACGTCGACGGTGCGCCTCGATTTCAGGCTGCGACGGACGGCCCGGGTCAGCTCCATCGCGCGGACGCCGTCTTCCAGCGTCGGGGCCGCGGGCGTGCCCAGCGTGTCCAGGAGCGCGGCGTGAGGCGACCAGCCGGGACGGTCGTCGATGGGGAACGTCGACCCCGAGGCCGTCAGCCGGGCCGTCGGCTCGGCGTCGCGCGTGATCCGAAGCTCCGCGAGCCGACCGGAGCGGGACCGCAGGCGGACCATCAGGTCGTACTCCGGCTCCGGCCCCTCGGGGTCGCCCGAGGCCGTCACCGAATCGAATTCGCCCAGCAGCGCGCGGAGCACGTCGACCGAGCGCGCGAAGGCGTCGAGGAGGTCCCCCCCCGGCGCGGGGACCTGGTAGAGGATCGAGCGGCATTCGCCCAGCGAGCCGTCGGCCAGGGCCCGGCGCAGGCGATCGACCGCGGGGTGGAGCCGCATCGGCAGGTCCGGGACGACGCGCCCGGACGCGTGGAGGTACGCCAGGTCGTCCGGCCCCGGCGGGTGGAGGCAGATCACGAGGGGGCCGGCGACCGTCGCGCGGCGCAGGACGTCGGCGCGGGCGGCGGGCGGGCCGCCGAGGACGAGGACGTCGGCCGCGGCCTCGCCCTCCGCCGCCCGGACGACCCTCAGGCCGTCGCGCGGGCTGAGGGCTTCGAACCAGGCCCGTTCGGCCGCCCCGTCGCCGAGGATCGCGATCCGCATCGTGCGCTCCGGCCTCCCCGGCGCGGGGCCGGTCGGATTGACCGCGCCGGGGCGCGCGGGCGATAATTTCTCCAACATGGGGCGTCGTGGCGATCGATTCAAGGGGATGAGCGTCGGTGATCACGATCGAGAACGTCCGTGACTTCCCCGCCCGCGCGCGAGGGGCGTACGTCACGATCGGCAACTTCGACGGCGTCCACCGGGGCCACGCCCGCCTGATCTCCGAGCTGGTCGCCCGCGCCCGGGCCGCCGGGGCCCCGGCGCTGGCCGTGACGTTCCACCCCCACCCCGCCACCTTGCTCCGGCCCGATCAGGTCCCCGAGCCGCTCGTCTGGCTGGAGCGGGAGATCGAGCTGTTGGCGGCGGCCGGCGTGACGGACGTCGCGGTCTTCAAGACCGGCCCGTGGCTGCTGGGGCTGTCGGCCCGCGAGTTCTTCGAACAGGTCGTGATGGCCCAGTTCGGCGTCCGGGGGATGGTCGAGGGCCCGAACTTCTTCTTCGGCCGCGACCGCCGCGGCGACGTCGGCGTGCTGGGGAAGTGGTGCGACGAGGCGGGGATCGACCTCCACGTCGCCGAGCCCCTGACCACCGACGACGGCCGGATGATCTCCTCCTCTCGGATCCGCAAGACCCTGGTCGAAGGCGACGTCGCCGAGGCCCGCGAGCTGCTGGGCCGGCCTCACCGGATCCGCGGCGTCGTCTCTCACGGCGCGGGCCGCGGCGCGGGGATCGGGGTCCCGACCGCCAACCTGGACGAGGTCGACGTCCTCATCCCCGCCGAGGGCGTCTACGCCGCCCGCGTGCTCGTCCCGAACGCCGACGACGCGCCGCCGACCCCCTGGCCGGCCGCCTGCAACATCGGCCCCAACCCCACGTTCGGCGAGCAGCTCCACAAGGTCGAGGCCCACCTGATCGGCTTCCGCGGCGACCTGTACGGCCGGGTCGTGGAGATGGACTTCCTCCGGCGCCTCCGCCCCACCCGCGCCTTCGCCGGCCTCGACGACCTGCTCGACCAGATCGCCCGCGACGTCGAGGAGGCCCGCCGCGTCTGCGAGGCGGACTGACGCGCGGGGATCGGGCGACTTCGAAAAGCACCGACGGCGCGGGCCGCCTGGGCGGTCGCGCCGTCGGATGGTGGGATCGGCCCCGGCGAGGCTCAGTTGGCCTTGGGGTTGAGCAGGGACGAGCCGGGGAGGGGGGGGAGCGAGGCGGTGGTCTCCTCGGCCGTGGGCATCTGCTTGCTGGCGGCCTGGCGGACCTGCTCGGAGGCGTCGGACTGGGCCATCTCGACGATCCGGCGCTTCACGGAGGCGTCGTCGGTCTTCTGGGCGCCCAGGGCCTCGACGGCGCGGATGCGGACGCTGTCGTCCTTGTCGTGGGTGAGCCGCATGAGCCAGACGATGGGGTCGATGTCGGTGCGGTCCTTGACCAGGGCGATCACCGAGGCCCGCTGGTCGGCCCGGGGGCTGGTCATCATGACGCCCAGGCTGATCTGCTCCTGGTTCAGCCCGCGGAGCTTCAGGGCGGCGAAGGCGGCCTCGCGGATCGCCAGGTCCTCGTCGTGGATGCGCTGGATCAGCGCGTCCTCGGTCAGCAGCCCGCGGCGGGCGGCGAAGGAGATGATCACCTGGCGGCGGACCTCGACGGCCGGGTCCTCGGCGTAGGCCAGGGCCGGGGCGGCGGCGGCCTCGATCGGCAGGAAGCCCAGCGAGTAGATCGCCGCGGCGCGGGTGCGGACGTCGGCGTTGGCCAGGCAGCGGACCACCGCCGGGTGGATCCCTTCCTTCCACTCCGAGACCTTCAGCTCGTCGATCTCGGAGAGCGTGCGGCCCGGGATCCACGTCCAGAACTTGGCCGTCTCGCCCAGGGCGACGAAGCGGACCTCGGGGTCGACGTCGGAGAGGGCGGCGGCGTAGACGTCGTGGATCGGCTTGAGGGCGTCCAGGAACTTGATCGAGACCGTGTCGACCCGGAAGCGATCGAGCATCGAGCCGGCGACGCTCGCCGCGGCGGCCCGGCCGGCCGGCGGGAACTGGAGGAAGCCCGCCCGCATCGCCCCGACGATCTCCAGGTAGTCGTCCATGGCCGCGTCGTTCACGGCCTCCTTCGGGGCGTCGGCCTTGCCGACGACGCGGGAGCGGACCGCTTCCAGCGCCCGGGCGTCGCCCGAGCGGAGGCCCCCGGCCAGCTCGGCCGTCGTGCTGGACTCGCCGTAGGGGGCCGCGACGGCGGTCGCCGTCGGCGCGGACGCGCCCGCGGGCTTCCGCGCCGACGTCGCCCAGAACAGCCCCGCGCCGGCCGCGGCGACGGCGAGGCCGCCCGCGATCCCAAGTCCCGTCCCGCGTCCCAGTGGCATGTCGGCCTCCTTGCCTCGTTCGGAACCGATCTCTCGGGGGCCCGCTGCCGGCCTCCCTGATGGGCGTGGATCATAGGGAGAAACGCCGCCCCGGCAAGGTCGATCTCGATCCCGACTCCAGTTTTCCCCCGCCCCGGCCGACGCGCGTGCGAACCGTCGCGCCGGATCGCCCGAATCTCAGCAACGGCCCAGATATCCCAAACTTCCCCCGAATGCGGAAATTGCCGGGTCGACGGGATGAAGGTCAGGAATCGGGGGCGACAGGCCGATCCCTAGAGTGTAGGAGATGCAGGCGCGGGCCGGGGGAGGAGACCCGGGGACCACCGCGCCCGCCTCGGCCGGCAAGAGGATGGAGCGCACGCCATGACCGGACCCAGCCGCGACCGATCCAGCTCGGCCGTCGGGAAGGCCCTCGGGATTCTGTTGACGCTCTGCGCGTGCCTGACGCACGCGACGGCGGGCGCGGGGATCGGGTGGTCGAAGGTCGACCCGGCCCAGGTCGTGCCGATGGACAAGATCCCGGCCGAGTTCCGCGACCAGGTGGCCGAGGTCATCCGCGACCACACGTTCCATCGCAAGGGGGAAGCCGAGGCGTTCCCGTGCGACCCCTCGCTCTACCTGTCCCTGGTCAACGAGCCGGCGATCACGCTGGCGTTGTGGAAGGACCTGGCCGAGAACCCGGTGAGGATGAAGCGGCTGGGCCCCGACAGCTACTCGGGCGACGACGGCTCGGGCTCCTCGGCCTCCTGGCAGTTCGTGCTCCGCTCGCCCAAGGTCCACGTCATCCTGGCGAACCTCAACTACGTCGGCGGCCCGCGCGGCAGCACCCAGATCGAGGCCCGCGTGGTCCTGGTGCTGCACACCGGGTATTACCGCGAGGTCAACAAGCAGCCGTACATCCAGCACGACGTCGAGGCGTTCGTGAAGGTGGACTCCAAGGGCTGGAAGACCCTGGCCCGGACCTTCCGGCCGCTGATCGAGAAGCTGCTGGACGACCAGGTGAAGGAGGCCGGCCAGTTCATCTCGCTGATGACCCGGCTGGTCGTCTCCTACCCCAACTGGGCGACCGACGTGGCGATGCGCGAGCCCGAGGCCACGCCCGAGACGCGGGCCCAGTTCCGCACGCTCGTCGCCCAGAACCGCCGCCCCGACGCCTCCGAAGGCCGCCCCGTCGTCATGGCCGACGCCTCGCAGGGGGGCGACGCCCGCCGCCGCTGACCCGCGTCAGTCGACGTCCTGGTAGGCGGGCTTCCGGTGTGGGGCGTCCGGATCCATCCCGCATCGGATCATCGCCATCCGCTCGCGATGGACGACCAGCATCTTGACGACGCCGCTGAGGATCCCGCCGACGATGGCCGCCAGGCCGAGCCAGGCGAACCAGGGGAGCGTCGGCATGGCCAAGTCGGAACCCACCTGGATGATTTCCATGGAATCGTCCTCCGTCGGCCCCCAGACGGGCGACCGCTCGCCCGGCGACGGGAACCCCGTCGAGAAGGGGTTCGTGCGAGGGGCTTGGATATTGGACGGTTCTCGCCGATCACCACGGATCGACGCGATGCACCGGGCGACCGGGCGTTGCATCCGGTCCTGATCGTCCCGCCGGAGAGTTCCGACGGGCGGACCGCCCGGACGCCGACCGCCTTCGGGATGAGGAGGTCCGGGCGGCCGGGCCGATGTCGCCCGGGATGGGGTTCGTCGGGAAAGGCGACGTCCCCGACCCCTCAGGACGCCGGGACGGCCGGCCCCAGCTTCCGCAGATAGGACTTCGCGGAATCCGCCATCGTGACCAGCGCCGCGCCCATCATGATCGCGTCCTTCAGGACGAGCCGACCCGCCCCGCTCAGGTAGGGGAAGCCGTGGCGGTCGTCGCCGAGGTCGGGGACCCAGCATTCCGGCGTCGTGACCAGGAACGAGAGCGTCACGAACGACATCACGAAGATCAGGAAGCTCCCCAGGGCCGCCACCTGCGGGAGCCAGGGATGCAGGCATAGCATCAGGCCGTAGAGCACGATCACCGACCCCAGGCCGAAGGCGAACTCGTAGGTCCGGTTCGATTCGTGCCACGCGCGATTCTCGGGGGTCGGGGCCCCCTCGGGATTCTTGTGGGCCTTGTATTCGTCGGGGTGGGCGTAGAAGAAGCTCATGAACGGGCTGTTGGCGACGAACGGGACGATCCCGTCGGCCTCGTACCGGCAGGCTTTCAGGCCGCCGATCCAGAGGAAGACGACGATGAGGCCGAGCCGCGTCACCATCGCGCCAACCCGATCCATCCCCGCCGCCGCTTCGAACACCCTGCGCATCGTCACCCCTCCGTCCGGTCGCGTCGGCGCCGTCGGGCGGCGACCCCGCGGTCGCCCGTCCCCTCCGGCCCGTCGCCCGTATTCTGGGCCGGGGCGGGGGGGCGGGGAATGGACGGATGACCCGAAGGGATGGACAGATTGCTCCCGCCCCGGATCTCGGTCTCGAACTCGCGGAAGAAGGTCGGCGAGACGCCCGCGGCCTTCTTGAAGAGGCGGCTGAAGTACAGCTCGTCGTCGAAGCCCACCTCCGCGGCGATCTCCTTGACCGAGCGGAGTGTGTGCAGGAGCTGCCACTTCGCATGGGTCAGGACGCGGGCCCGTATGAGCGCGGTCGGGGTCGCGCCCAGGTGCTCCCGGACCACCCGCCCGAGCGTCTTCGGCGAGACGTGGAGCGCCCCCGCATACCACGACGGCGCGTGCCGCCTGAGGTACTCGGACTCGATCAGCTCGCGGAAACGCCCCAGCAACGGGTGGCCGGCCGCCGCCGCGGCCGGATCGCCGGCCGGGCCGCCCGCCGACTTCACGCGGGTCGCCAGGACGAGCAGCACCTTGAGGTAGGCGAGCGCGGCCTCCTGATAGGCCAGGCCCCGCTCGGCCGTCTCGCGGCCGATCCGCTCGCCGAGGTCGCGGATCTCGAACGCCTCGGCCGCCCCCAGGGGCAGGACGGGGACGCCGCAAGGATCCCCGAAGAGAACGCCGGCGCAGCCGGCCTCGGCGTGGAACGTCTCCACGCACAGGAAGTTCGCGTGGAACCGGATCGCCAGCCCGGCCAGCGAATCCTCGACGTGGAACCGGAGGTACTGGTACGGGGCCGAGAACACCAGCGAGCGCGGCCCGAACGGATGCCTCGCCTCGTCCACGGAGACGCTGCCGCGGCCGGCCTCGATGCAGTACACTCCGAAGCAGTTCGAACGCCCGGGCTCGAAATCGCCGGCCCCCGAGGACACGCGGCCGGCGAGGAGGGGCTCGCCCCCGCGGCGGGGGTCGTACATTCCGGAAGGGGTTCGGCCCTGCTTCATCTCCAGGCTCCTCCATCCCGCGGGCCGTCCCCGCACGGACCGT
>Ga0209958_1002082_pt1 | contig 12267 bp, 9 predicted proteins | sample ThiBio_inoc_plan_FD_183942 | JGI IMG/M metagenome (GOLD analysis project Ga0209958, IMG submission 183942) | Wastewater bioreactor microbial communities from Cape Town, South Africa - Thiocy_inoc_plan (SPAdes) | ecosystem: Engineered > Bioremediation > Thiocyanate > Unclassified | place: South... | reverse complement strand
TGCGAAAGGCGGGAATAGAGAGCCGGTTCCACTGGCCACTTGAGTTCCCCGAGGTCTTTATCGATAAGCGGGGGTTTGACGGATTTGTCTGCAATCCCCCGTTTATGGGTGGCACAAAATTAGAACCTGCCTACGGGGCGTTGTGGAGAGACCATGTTGTCTCCTACATCGCCCATGGGGTCAGAGGCTTGCGGGGGACTGGCGATCTCTGTGCCTACTTCTTCAACAGAGCAGATACATTGTGCGGCCTAAATGGTTTCTACGGGATGATTGCCACTAACACTATCTCTCAGGGTGATACAAGGGAGATCGGCCTATCGCAGCTAGCTGCCAAGGGAGCGACCATTTACCGGGCGACGAAGAGCTTCCGCTGGCCGGGATCGGCCCAGCTTGAGGCTGCATCAGTATGGTTGAGCAAGCAGAGAATCCTATCCCGTTGCATCCTCGACGGCGACGAAGTACCTTCCATATCCCCCTCGCTTGATCCCAGCCATCCATTGCTCGACGGCGAGCCTTACTTGCTTCTTGCAAATGATCAAATGGCCATCGAGGGCGTGAAGGTTGTAGGAGATGGCTTTATTGTTGACCAGGAGGAGGCAAACCGTCTGCTTACCGCAGACAGCCGAAATATTGATGTTGTCCGCCCCTTCTTGATCGGCAAGGATATCAATTCTCGGCCCGACTATTCGCCTAGTCGGTACATCATCAACTTCGGCGCTTGGCCTCTCGATCGCACGTCTCGCCCACCTGGCTACGATGGCCCGGTGGCCGGTGATTACGAGCATTGCCTTCGCATCATTGAGGAGAGGGTTAAGCCCGAGAGGGACAAATACCCACCCGATAGCTCGTGGAACCGTGGACTTATCGAACGGTGGTGGCAATTTGGTCTGACTAGGCCAGCGTTGACCGCCGCCGTTGCAAATCTGTCTAGGGTCTTGGTTAGAAGCCGTGTCAGCAATATACATGCAATCGTGTTTGTTCCGACTGAATACACCCTGTCGGACGCAGCAACCGTATTTTTCTTCGATGATTACCACCATTTTGCATTACTACAATCTTCAGTCCACTCTACCTGGATCGACCGATATGCCTCGACAATGAAGACCGACATTCGTTACACGCTAGGGTCGTGCTTTGCCACGTTCCCTCGCATGCCACGATCTGCTGCGCTGGAGAAGATTGGGACTGAGTACTATGAGCAACGTGACAAAGCTTTGTCGCTGTACGGCGTTGGTGTAACTAAGCTCTACAACAAGTTCTTTGACCCCGAAGACCGTGCGCCGTTGATCGATGGCCTGCGATCCTGCCATCAGGAGATGGACAGGGCCGTTGCTGCCATTTACGGCTGGTCAGACCTGGATATGGGTCACAGCTTCCACGAGACAAAGCATGGAACTCGATTCACCATCAGCGATGCTGCCCGTCGTGAGATCCTCGCCCGCCTCCTGAAGCTCAACCACGAGCGGCACGCCGAGGAGATGGCCCAGGGACTCCACGGCAAGGCGAAGGGCAAGTCCCCCAAGGCTCCCCGGAAGTCCAGGGGTAAGACGGCCTCCGAGCCGAGACTCTTCGGCGAGGAGGACGGCTGATGGACATCAGCGCCATCCTCGCCGCCCTCAGCCTGGGCGAGGAGAAGGACCGGGAGTTCAAGGCGGCCAGGGGCGGCCTGCCGGGGAGCGTCTGGGGCACCTACAGTGCGATGGCGAACACCGACGGCGGGGTCGTCGTCCTCGGGGTCGCCCAGAAGGCCGGTCGCTTCGTCGTCGAGGGCGTGCCCGACGCCCCCAAGATGAAGCAGGACTTCTGGAACCTCGCCAACAACCGTGGCAAGGTCAGCATCAACCTGCTCTCGAACGACGACGTGACGATCGAGGATGCTCCATCCCGACGGGTAGGGTTCGGCGATGACGGCCGTCGATGTTGCGGGAACTCGGAACACCGGCAGGGCCTCCGGCCCCGAGCTTGAACCATCCCACTCAGTAGGATAGGATGATCCTCGATGAGAGCGGTCTTCATCGAGTCGAGCGAGTTCACGGAATGGGTCCGGGATTACCTGCCCGACGAGAGTTATGCGGCGCTCCAGCGTGAACTCATGGCCGACCCCGAGAAGGGGACGCCCATGCCGGGTTGCGGCGGCTTGCGGAAGGTCCGCACGCCCGACCCTCGCCGGGGCAAGGGGAAACGGGGCGGTGCTCGGGTGATCTACTTGCACGTCCCCGACGTCAACCAATTCTTCCTGCTGGACGTCTTCGGGAAGGACGAGAAAGACGACCTGAGCCCGCAAGAGAAGCGAATCCTGGCGACCCTGGCCGATCAGTTGAAGCGACGGGCACGATCCACGGCCCCACGCAGGAAGGGAGGAAGGTCAAAACCATGAGCACCCGCCCCCGAAAGCCGCTCTTCGAGCGCCTGAAGCAGGGCCTCGAAGAGGGGATCGCCCACGCCAAGGGCGAGATCACCCTGCGGACCGTCGTGATGCCCGAGGAGCCGCCGGAGATCGACGCCGAGACCCTGGTCTCCCTGCGAGATCAGTCGGCGATGTCCCAGCCTGTGTTCGCCCGGATGCTGAACGTCTCGACCAAAACCGTGCAAAGCTGGGAACAGGGCGTCCGCACCCCGTCACACGCCTCCCGCCGACTGATCCAGATTTTCAGCGAGCATCCCGAGACCGTCTGCCGGAGCGTCGGCCTTCCCCCCGTCACGCTCAAGGGCGTGAGGATCGAGAACGTCTCGCCAGGGCACCGTAAGATCGTGATCCAGGACGCACCGTCTATCCCGAAGCGCCGCCCCAAGCCCACCGTGAAGAATGCCCGAACGAAGAGCAAGATCCCTAATTGAGGTCGTGATCTGGCAGGGACGGACGGAAGGTGCCGCTCGGACCGAGGCATCTTCACGCAACAGCATGGCTTTGGGCCGCTCCTCGGAGATGATAGGCCCAATACTCCACGCATCACTCCGGACGTAACGGATCGGAACTCCGGACATAACGTGGTGAGGTCCCGTCATATAGCGATGAATTCCGGACATAGGGTCCGACCCGGCGAGCGAAGGGGGCGTCCGTGGCGCAGGCGACACTCAAGGCGGCGGTCCCTTCCGCACTCGAACTTCGGGACCTGCTGGAGGAGATGGCGATCCGGGAACTCCGAGGCCCGGTCCAGGGCGACGACGAAGAGGTCCCCGGACGCATCCGGGACCGCTACCTCGTCGGCATCCTCGCCCCACGCCAGCGGGCCGAGGGCGAGGCCCCGCCCCTGTTCGACCGGCCCGCCGCCCCGCCCGCCGAGGACGACGACCTCCTCGAAGGCGACCTCCCGCCCGGCGACGACATGGCCGTCGAGGGGTCCGGGAGGGGCAATCTCGGCGGCGACGACGGCCCGATCGAGCGGACGCCCCCGCTGTCCAAGGCGGTCTTTCCCTCGTCGCTGGGGCTGTCCTTCTGCGTCCCGCTGGACGTCAACGCCCTCGAGGTCACGCCCCGCTGGGGCCGGTACGACAAAGCCCCCAGCGCCTTCGAGACCAACCCCAAGACCGGGACGCCTAAACGGGTCTGGAAGCGTCAGCCCTGCGGCACGCCCCACGAAGTCCCGCTCCAGGCCGGGCCGGTCGGCCCGCTCGTCGCCGACGAGGCGTTCCCCGACGCCAAGGTGCGGGGGCTGATCCGCCGCCGCAGCGACCACTGGAGCGTCACGCTCTTCCTGGTCAACGAGGGGGTCGAGCCGCCGCCCCCCAACCGGGAGCGGACCTGGATGTTCCAGTGCGAACTGGCGGTCGAGGCCCCCGACGGCACGTCGGTCTTCCACAAGCGGTTCACCCGGATCGACCTGGACGGCACCGACGAGGCGTACAAGCAGGAGGCCGACATGCTGGCGATGATCTATCGCCGGCACGTCGAGTTCGCCGTCGGCCACGGCACGGCGGTCCACGCCGACCTGGACCCGGCGGACCCCAACCGGGCCTCCCGGATCACGACCAGGGCGATCCCCAGCTACGAGGTCCCCAAGACCACTCCGCCTACCGTCGAGGACGCCGACCGGAACCCCTCCTTCGCCAAGCTGGACGGGCTCGTCCTGGACATGAAGGTCCTGCACGAGACGCCCCAGGCGGGGCTGCGTGCCAGGCTGGAGCCGCTGGTCGTCGCCTACCAGGAGTGGATCAGGCTGGAGAAGGCGAAGATCGACGACCCCGCCGAGAATCTCGACCACTTCACGGCCGTGGCGAAGACCGCCATCGAGAGGTGCGAGAAGACGGTCAAGCGGATCGAGGAGGGGCTCGACTTGCTGGCGTCCGACCCGCAGGTGGCCGACGCCTTCCGGTTCATGAACCAGGCCATGTGGCTCCAGCGGACCCGCTCGCTCTTCTCCGAGGGGGTCCGGCGGGGCCGGGACATCGACTACAACGACGTGGACGTCCCGAAGAACCGCTCCTGGTATCCCTTCCAGTTGGCGTTCATCCTGCTGAACCTCCCCGGCCTGGCCCGGCTCGACCACCCCGACCGGGCCGAGAGCCCCGACGCCGTGGCCGACCTCCTCTGGTTCCCGACCGGCGGCGGCAAGACCGAAGCCTACCTCGGCTTGACGGCCTTCACCATCGCCGTCCGCCGCCTCCAGGGGGTCGTGGAGGGCCGCTCGGGCGAGGACGGGGTCGCCGTCCTGATGCGGTACACCCTGCGGCTCCTGACCCTCCAGCAGTTCCAGCGGGCCACCACCCTGATCTGCGCCTGCGAGGTCATCCGCCGCCAGGCCGAGGCCAGGGGCGACCACCGCTGGGGCCGGACGCCGTTCCGCATCGGGCTCTGGGTCGGGTCGGCCTCGACCCCCAACCGAACGGCCCACGGCGAGGAGGCGCTCAAGACGGCCACCGGCAGCGCCGACAAGAAGCGGCACGGGGCCGTCGGCGGCAGCGGGTCGCCCCATCAACTGACGAACTGCCCCTGGTGCGGCTCGAAGATCGACTTCACGCCACGCTGTTACCACATCGAGACGGCCAGCAAGGGTCGGGGACGCACGTTCGTCTACTGCGGCGACAAGTTCGGCCAGTGCGCCTTCAGCCGGCGGCAGTCCCCCGACGAGGGGCTGCCGATCCTGGTGGTCGATGAGGAGATTTACCGGCGGCTGCCCTGCCTGCTGATCGCCACGGTGGACAAGTTCGCCCAGATGCCGTGGAAGGGCGAGGTCGAGATGCTCTTCGGCCAGGTGGACGGGCTCTGCGAGCGGCACGGGTTCCGCTCCCCCGAGATCGACGACGCCGGGAGCCACCCGAAGAGCAAGGACGGCAGGTTCGCCGCCGCCCGCACGGTCCCCGCCAACCCCCTGCGGCCCCCGGACCTGATCATCCAGGACGAGTTGCACTTGATCAGCGGCCCGCTCGGGACGCTGGTGGGCCTCTACGAGACGGCCATCGACCGCCTCTGCTCGTGGAAGGTCGGCGGCAAGGTCGTCCGGCCCAAGCTGATCGCCTCGACGGCGACGATCCGCCAGGCCAGGGATCAGGTCCACGCCTTGTTCATGCGGGACACCAGCGTCTTCCCGCCCAACGGCCTGGACGTGCGGGACAACTTCTTCTCGCTCCAACGCCCCTCGACCGAGGCCACGCCGGGCCGGAAGTACATCGGGATCTGCGCCCCCGGACGCAATTTGCGGAACTGCCTGATCCGCACCTACGTGACGATGCTCTCGGCGGCCCAGGTCCTCTTCGACGAGCACGGGGAAGCCTCCGACTCGTGGATGACCCTGGTGGGCTACTTCAACAGCCTGCGGGAACTCGGCGGCATGCGGCGGATGGTCGATGACGACGTGCGGACCCGCCTGGGCAAGATGGCCGAGTGGGGCCTCGCCAAGCGCATCCTGTACTCGCCCGACTCGGTGAAGGAGTTGACCTCCCGGCTCGGCTCGGCGGCGATCCCCGAGACGCTCGACCGGCTGGAGAACGTCTTCGACCCGGCGATGGAGGAGAAACGGAAGGAGGCCGGGCGGACGCACACCCGCCCCACGGACCTGAAGCCCCGCCCGCTCGACGTGCTGCTGGCGACGAACATGATCTCCGTCGGCGTGGACGTGCCGAGGCTGGGGCTGATGGTGTGCAGCGGCCAGCCCAAGACGACCTCCGAGTACATCCAGGCCACCAGCCGGGTCGGGCGGAAGTTCCCCGGCCTGGTCATCACGGTCTACAACTGGGCTCGACCGAGAGACCTGAGCCACTTCGAGACCTTCGAGCACTACCACGCCACGTTCTACCAGCACGTCGAGGCCCTTTCGGTCACGCCCTTCTCCGAGGGGTCGATCTACCGGGGGCTTTCCGCCCTCTTAGTCTCGCTCGTCCGGCTGCGAGGCTTCGAGTTCAACAAGAACGAAGCGGCGATGCGGATGGCGACCGACTCGACCCACCCGTTCGTTCAGGAGGCGATCGACTGGATCGTGCGACGGGCGAGGCTCGTGGGCGGCAACGAGGTGGCCACGAAGGTCGAGGCGGAACTGAGGCAGAAGGTGGACTTCTGGCAGAAGCGGGCCTTGCGGCTCTCCGGGGGCAGTCGGCTCGGCTACGAGGGCAAGAAAGACAGCGAGACGGTCGGCCTGCTCCAGAAGCCGGGGATCGAGGCGTGGGACGAGTACACCTGCCTGAACTCGCTCCGGGAGGTCGAGCCGACCTCGTTCCTGATCCTGGACGACCACAACCTGGACGACGAGGCCGACTTCATGAACGTGGCCCAGGGCGACGAGGAGGCGGCCGATGAGCAAGGGGCGTGAGAGGCCTCGGGTCGGCGAGCTTCGGCCCAGCCAGATGCTCACAACGTTCGGCGTCGGCTCGGTCGTCGATTTGCCGCACATCTCGGTCATGGTCATGGGCCTGGAGGACTGGCCGAACTCCGACTACCGGGAGTTGACCGAGGAGCGGCTCCTGGCCTCGATCCGCAACATCCTGGGGGCGCAGGTGAACGCCCTCCGCTCCCCGCCCGTCGTGCCCGACACGGACCGCTCAAACCCATTCGAGGAGCAGTCCTACGTGGGCGTGCCGGTGGCCCCGTTCCCCCGGTGGATGCTCTGCCCCCGCTGCCGCCGCCTGGCCCCGCTGAGCAGCAACCAGTTCGTCCTGAAGCCAGACCCCTACCGACCCGACCGGGTGAAGTACGTCCACGAGAATTGCCGCCACCCCGGCAAGCTGCCCACCGCCGTCCCCGCCCGCTTCGTCGTGGCCTGTAAGAACGGCCACCTGGACGACTTCCCCTGGGTCAACTTCGTCCACGGCGGCCAGGCCCCGGATCACCCGTACAAGCTCCAACTCCTGGAGATGGGGCCGTCGGGGGAGGCGGCGGACATTTACATCAAATGCGAGACCTGCAACACGTCCCGCCCGATGTCGGACGCCTTCAAGATCAAAGACAGCGACCTGCCCGCCTGCCGGGGGAGGCGGCCCCACCTGCGGGACTTCGACGAGGACGGCTGCCAGGACGAGCGGGGCCAGCCTGTCCGGGTCCGGGCGATGATGCAGGGGGCGTCGAACGCCTGGTTCCCGATCCTGCTCTCGGCGCTCTCGATCCCGCAAAGCTCGAACCTGCTCAAGCAACTCGTGGCCGACCGCTGGAGCGACCTCTACGACATCGAGGGCGAGGGGGACATCGCCAAGCTGCGCCGCCGCAACCTCCTGCGGGACTTCTCCGACTACCCGGACGCCGACCTCTGGGCGGCGATCCAGGAGCGGCAGGCGGGGAGCGAAGAGTCGACGGTCGAGGACGTGGCCGACCTGAAGACCCCCGAGTGGCAAATCTTCTCCGACCCCGACGGAGCCCAGAGGACGAACGAATTCCGGCTCCGGCAGGTCCCGGCCCCTCGCCGCTTCGCCGGATACTTCGAGAAGGTCGTGCTGGTCGAGCGGGCTCGTGAGGTACGGGCCTTGATCGGCTTCACCCGGATCGAGTCGCCCGGCGATTACGAGAGCCCGGCGGACTTCCCCGAGGCCCAGCGGATGCGAGTCGCCCGAGGCAAGACGACCTGGGTCCCGGCCAGCGAGATCCGGGGCGAGGGGATCTTCTTCCAGTTCTCCGAGACGGAGGTGGAGGGCTGGCTGGCACGGGTCCAGCGTCTCAACATGGAGTTCTTCGACGCCCACAAGCAGTGGAGGACGGGACGTGGCCTGACGCCGCCCGAGGAGTGCTTCCCCGGCCTGCGGTTCGTGCTCCTGCACTCGTTCGCCCACGCCCTGATCCGCCAGCTTTCGCTCGAGTGCGGGTACACGGCGGCCTCGCTCCGGGAGCGGATCTACTCCCGGAATCCGGGAACCGACCGCCCCGAGATGGCGGGCGTGCTGATCTACACCGGGGCTCCCGACAGCGAGGGGACGCTCGGGGGCCTGGTGTCGCTGGGGGAACCGGCGGTACTGGAGCGTCACCTGGGGCAGGCGTTGGACTCGATGCGGCTCTGCTCCAGCGACCCCCTGTGCGCCGAGCACCATCCGGGCAAGGAAGGCACGTCGCTGCACGGGGCGTCGTGCCACGCCTGCCTGTTCGCCTCGGAGACCTCGTGCGAGCGGGGGAACAAATACCTGGACCGCACCGTCCTCGTGCCGACGGTGGACCGGGACCAGTTCGCCTTCTTCCGGGATGGTCAAGGAGCCCCGAGCGACTCCTCCTCTTGCTGAGAAAATCGCCATGGCCGCCACCGCAGCCCTCATCGAGGCCGTGACGAAGCTCGCCAGCGGCGTGCCGGTCGATGTCGTCGATCGGGTGGCCCAGGTCATCTCGGCGTGCGACCCCGCCGAGGCACGGCGGCGGATCGCCGACGCCGTGCCCCATGCTCGCCACCGCAGCCTGGCCCTCGAGTTCCTCGACGCCTGGCTCGCCGAGGAGCCGGGCGTCACGGCGGCCGAAGTGTCCATCTCCCTCCGGACGGCCGCCCACCTCGACCGCCGGAAGGGCCGGGAGCAGTCGGTCGAGTTGGCGTGGACCGGCCCACGATGCCGGTCGATCCCGCACCGCCACACCGAGCAGGCGATCCTCCAGGTGCTCGACTCGGCGAGGTCCCGCCTCCTGCTGGTCAGCTACGCCGTCTACTCGATCCCGAACATCCGGGATGCCGTCGTCCGGGCCGCCCGGCGGGGCGTCGTGATCGAGGTCGTGGTCGAGACGCCCGACCGGCTCGAAGGGCACGGCACGTACAACACGCTCCAGGCCCTCGGCGAGGACGTGGCCGCCTGCTCGAAGGTCTACGTTTGGCCCAGGGAGGAGAGGGGCCGGAGCGGGGAGGGCAAGCCCGGCATCCTGCACGTCAAGTGCGTCGTGGCCGACGGTCGCTGGCTGTTCCTCTCCTCGGCGAACCTGACGGAGTACGCCTTCACCGTCAACATGGAGCTTGGCCTCCTCGTGACGGGGGGCTGCCTGCCGGGCCAGGTCGAGGGCCTCTTCGATCGGCTGATCGAGGACGGGATACTGGTCAAGGCGTGAAGCCCGGAAGGTGAAAATCGGGCTGGTGAAGGATATGCGAGGTCAGCAAGACAGCCGATAGGCGGACCTGTGCCAATGCTCGACGATCGTATCAAATCTCGCATCCTGGACGACCACAGGCGGCTGACCGCCGACGGGAAGCTCTTTTCCAGGCCGAAACTCGACGAGTTCTACAAGAACTTCCGCTCCCGGTTCGGCCCCGACCAGTTGGCGGGCCTCGACGGCGAGGGGCTGCTCGAAGCCATGCACGGCCACGGCGGCAAGGACAGCATGGTGTACTGGCTGGAGTTCAAGAACGACGACGAGTTCCCCGGACGCTTCGGCAGCATCGCCGGGGGCAGCGCCTTCAAGTTCGGCATCTTCCGCAGCAGGGAGACGGGAACCTGGGTGACGGGCTCCCCGACCAAGGTCGTCGAACTGACAGTCCCCCAGGCCGTCGAGGTCGCCCGCATGCACCGAGACGAGTTGATCCGGGGGACCGAGCGGCTCGGCGGGCTCCCCGACCTCGCCGACGACGCCGAGTACCGGGGCCTCCAGGAAGACCTCGGGCGGATCGCCCCGTCGGTCAGCGACCTGGCCTGGGGCCACAAATACTTCTCCCTGATGCACCCCGAGAAGCTCGACGACTACCACAACCCGGACTACCAGCGGTTCCACCTCGTCAAGATGCTCCAGGTCCCGCCCGAGGGCGAGGGCCGCTACCTCTGCGCCGGTCGCTTCGTGACCGCCGCCCACGAACTCGGCATCCCGATCAACCACCTGACGACGACCCTCAATCACCACGACGGGGAGCCGCACGCCTACTGGCGGGTCGGCACGTCCGACGGGACGCAGCCGAGGAACCGCTGGCCGCTCATGCGGGACGGATCCTGCGTGGCGATCGGCTGGCCCGACCTGGGCGACCTGTCCGAGTTCGAGAAGGAGGCCGCCTCCAAGGAGAGGCTGGTCAATCTGCTCGGCGAGCGCTATCCCGGCACCCCGCAGCAGGTCGGGAGGGCGGCCACCCAGGTCCTCAACTTCGCCAGGGGGATCGCCGAGGGCGATGTCGTCCTCGCCTGCGACGGCCAGTCCGTCCTGGGCGTCGGTCGCATCGTCGGGGCGTACGCCCACGATCCCGCCTCCGACTTCCCCCACCGCCGGGCCGTCGAGTGGCTCTCGCTGGACGAGTGGAAGATGCCCGAGCCCGAGGGGCTCCAGACGACCGTCCACCGGCTCAGGAAGGCCCCGGCCAACCTCGTCGAGGCCGAGCGGCGTTCGCTCGACGGCCCTGTCGTCGCCCGGCCCCCGGTCAGGGTGCCGAGCAACACGGGCGGCGGATCCGTGCCCCGCCTCGTGGGCGTTCCCGGTCGCATCCAGGCCGTGCTCGAACGCAAGGGCCAGGCGATCCTCTACGGGCCTCCGGGCACCGGCAAGACGTACTGGGCCGAACGGACGGCGCTCGACCTCGCCTCGTACTCGCTGGGCGGCAAGCCCTTCGACGGGCTGTCGGACGGCGAGAAGGCCGAGGTGGCGGGCGGACCCGGTGCTGTTGGGGTCGTCCGCATGGTGAGCTTCCACCCGGCCTACGGCTACGAGGACTTCATCGAGGGCTACCGCCCCGAATTGCACGAGGGGCGGATGACTTTCGCCCTCCGGGACGGGATCTTCAAGCTGCTATGCCGAGACGCCGAGGCCCGGCCCGATCGCCCCTTCGTCCTGATCATCGACGAGATCAACCGGGGCGACATCCCCCGCATCTTCGGCGAACTGCTGACCGTCATCGAGAAGGACAAGCGGGGCAAGTCGGTCATCCTGCCGCTCAGCCGGGAGGCCTTCCGGGTGCCCCCGAACGTCCTCCTCATCGGGACGATGAACACGGCGGACCGCTCGATCGCCCTTCTCGACGCCGCCCTGCGGCGTCGGTTCGGGTTCGTCGAGTTGATGCCGGACGCCACGCTCCTGGAGGGGACGGCGGTCGCCGACATCCCGCTGGGTCCCTGGCTGGAGGCGCTCAACCGCCGGATCTGCGAGCACATCGGGCGGGACGCCCGCAACCTCCAGGTCGGCCACTCGTTTTTAATGGAGGCGGGTAGGCCCGTCCGGGATGCCGCCCGGTTCTTCCGGGTCGTGCGGGACGAGATCATCCCGCTGCTGGAGGAGTATTGCTACGAGGATTTCGACGCCCTTCACGCCATCCTTGGGGGCGGGTTGGTCGATCTCCCGAACCGGGCGGTCCGCCACGACCTGTTCGAGGAGCCGACGGGGCTGGAACTCGTCCAGGCGCTCCTGGCCCCGTGCCCCGAGGTGCTGACCTCGCTCAAGGCCGTGACGAGCCTCGGGGAGGGCGAGGCCGAGATCGACGAGGGCGAGGACGAGCCCGATGCGGGATCGCCGTCGTGACGGGGCAGGTCCTCCGGCTCGCCGAGTGGCGGACGATCGCCCCCTATCCGGGGAGCCCGACGGAGGGCGTCGGCCTCGGGGATGAGCCCTCCGTGAGACAGACCGCCCGCCGCCTGACCGAGAGCGGCATGCTGGAGGTCCAGGAACTTCGCACGGGCCTGTCCGTGCGATCGACCTCCTTCGTCGGGCGGGTGCGGCTCGGGGCGATCGACGTCACGGTCGTCCCCAAGCTGCGGACCGTGGCCCTGCTGAGGCTGCTCCGCTACGCCTACGGGCTGCGGGACCTCCACTTCCTCCCCACCGCCGCCCACGCCACGCAGGACTTCGGCTTCCAGGACCTGCTGATCTCTCAGTTGGCCGAGGAGGCGCAGGAACTCGTGGCGAGGGGTCTCCGGCGGGGATACCTGCGGCGGGATGAGGACCTGGCCTCGCCCAGAGGTCGCATCGATTTCCGG
>Ga0209958_1002077_pt1 | contig 12281 bp, 16 predicted proteins | sample ThiBio_inoc_plan_FD_183942 | JGI IMG/M metagenome (GOLD analysis project Ga0209958, IMG submission 183942) | Wastewater bioreactor microbial communities from Cape Town, South Africa - Thiocy_inoc_plan (SPAdes) | ecosystem: Engineered > Bioremediation > Thiocyanate > Unclassified | place: South... | reverse complement strand
CCCAACTTCCCACACACCCACCCCTATTGGGGTTTTTATCCCAAGATTACTTTTTTACTCGATGGAATGAAGTAATAATGAATACTTGGAGTGCCAGCCCGAAGGGCAAATATGGGTATGGAAAACGGGAGAAGTCACTTTTTCTTAATTGAATCATATAGTTAAACGCGAAAATGCCTTGAAAAGCCGGGGAAGTTTTGGGAAGCTCCATTTTCATCGTGACTTTTTTAGGTTTGTGGTAAAGTGAGGATTCCTCAATCACGATACTCAACCACGAAAGGATGCCACCATGCCCACCTACAACCTCACCGATGCGCAGATTGATCGGATCGTCGGGATGGTCGAGAACGCTATCGGCGATGCCGTGCGCCATGCCGTCCTGGCTGTTGTCGGCCACGACAGCCCGCCGAAGAAACAGCCCGGACGCAGGCCAGCAGCCGATCAGGAGGCAGCTTTGGCCAAGCGCATCCTGTCTGTGCTGGAGACAGCGCCGGCTACAGCCACCGAAGGCCCTGAGCATTTGCGGGCGTATCTGGCGCAGAAATCCATGCCCAAAACGATGCTGCGAAATAGGGTCGGGAATGGGTATAAAAACTTCGATGCCGTGTTGCAAAAGCTGGTCGATGAAAAGCAGGTGATGACCGGCCCGTGTCAGTCGTTGAAGCGCCGGAGAATGATCCTTTTCGGCTTGCCTTGATGATTGAGGAAAACTCAACAATGGCATAAACTCACGCCACTATGAGTTTTCCTCAACGCCGAAAGACCGTGAATCGGTCAGAAGAAATCGACCAGGCCAAGGTGGTGCGCTGGTCGCATCTGCCATCTGTCCGGGCGCTGATGCCCGATCTTCGATGGCTGCATCACTCGCCCAATGGAGGCCGGCGTGATGCATTCACAGGTGCGCAGTTGAAGGCCATGGGCGTGAAACCCGGCTTTCCCGATCTGATCCTGCCCGTTCGGGCTGGCGATGCACTGGGCCTCGTCATTGAAATGAAGTCGGCGACTGGAAGCACGTCAGCACCGCAAAAGGAGTGGATCGCGCACTTCCAGGCACAAGGCTGGGAGTTTCGGCTTGCGAGAAGCGCCCAGGAGGCGCGAACGATCCTCTGCCAATACCTAGGCATATCCCCAGAATCCACGCCTGAACTGGATGGCTAGATGGATGACGGCAAGGCACAGCAGCAGATCACCACCTATCGAATGCGCGTGCTGGCCGTTGTTGAGTCGTCACCGCATGCACTCACAGGCCGGGAAATCGCGCTGTCTGCCCGCATGTCCTACAAGCAGACGATTGACGCGCTGAACGCCCTATACAACTACGGCAAGGTTCAGCGCACCGGCAGAAAGTTCATGGCTCGATGGAGCCGTGTGCTACCGCAGCAGCATTGCCTGCACCCCCTAGACGAAATGTTCCTCCGAATGAAGGCCAAGAAATGACCACGATCCTCGATCAAGCCGCGTCCATCGTCGATGCAGACCGCGAGAAAACCTACGGCAACCCCGACAAGAACCTTCGGGCCATCGCAATTGAATTAACCGGCTGCGAAGCAGTCCGGGTTGAATGAATTGTTGGGCACTGGCCCGGAGAGGATTGATGATGGACGAGAGCCTAGAGACAGCCGAAGAACTGCGCGACGTGCTACGCCGTAATGGCTTTGTGCGCTGCGACATCCCCGCGTGCAATTGTGGTAGTTGGCACGCACGCTACGGGCTGCGCGAACGCCTTGATGAAGTGAAAGATGCGCTAGCTGATGCGGGACACCCGCTGACAAACGAGAACGGCAACCTTGTGAGCGGCGCACTTGCCGCGCTGCTTGCCGACAGCGCCCGACTTGAATGGCTAATGCGAAACATCAGCGGCATTGAGTTTAGACGGATTGGCATCGAATACGGCGGCAATTGTGGGCGTGATCGAATTGATGCGGCCATGAACAAGGTGCCCATCGCTGAATTCTGAGAGGCGTGGCTTCGCGCCCGTGGCAAGTTGGCCCCGGATGCTTTCCTGACCTTCGAGGACGTGGCCTGCATGATGGCTGGCCTCAAGCTGGCGCGACTGGCCAACGATCCGAAGCATGTTGATTCCGCCGTGGATGTCTGTGGGTATCTCTATCTGATGGACAAGATAAATAGACAATAGAATCAAGTTACTTAAATTGATGTAACATGGCTACTTCACCACCAAGGATAACGCCATGACCATCACGCACCGCAAAACCGGCACGCCAGAGTATCTGGCCTGGATCAACATCAAGCGCCGCTGCTACAACACCGCCAACGCCTCATACCCGGCTTACGGCGGCAGAGGCATTGTGATGTGCGACCGCTGGAAGGATGACTTCATGGCCTTCCTTGCAGACATGGGGGAACGGCCAAGCGATCAGCATTCGATTGACCGCATCGACGTGAATGGCAACTACGAGCCAAACAACTGCCGCTGGGCGATTGATGCCACGCAGCGCAACAACAAGCGCAATAACGTGATGCTCACCCATGAAGGCAAGACGCAGACACTGGCTCAGTGGGCAAAGGAGCTTGGCATCAACATGGACACGCTATGGAGGCGCATCAACGTGTTGAACATGCCTGTTGAACGTGCTTTGACCTCGGAAATGCTGAACACGGCTGGCGATGCTCACGGTACGCGCAACGCTTACGAGCGATTGAAGTGCCGTTGCAACATCTGCAAGGCGGCAAACGCAGCAAGGCACCGCGAACGCCGGGCGAAATTGAAGCCGCAGACCGAGCCTTGAGTCGAATTCCGGGCGCGGCCTTACCCTTGCCGCATTCAACAGGAGGACGTGCCATGCTCGAATCACTACTCGGATCGCTGTTCGGCGGCCTTTTCAGGCTAGCCCCGGAGTTTTTGAAGTGGCTTGACCGCAAGAACGAGCGCGACCACGAGCTGAACATGTTCCGCCTGCAAACCGATCTTGAGAAGCAACGCGGGACATTCACTCTTGAAGAAAAGTACGTCGACCACAGCACAGCCGCTCTTGATGCCATTCAAGAAGCCTTCCGAGAGCAATCAGCAACGGCCAGCTCCAGCTACAAGTGGGTTGCCGCCGCATCGGCACTGGTTCGACCAGGCATCACTTACGTTCTTTTCGGCCTTTACGTGGCCGTCAAGGTTACAGCCATCGTCTATTCCATGCAGTCAGGCGCTTCATGGCTTGAGGTGACAAAAACTCACTGGAACGTCGAAGATTTTGCTTTGCTCAATCTTGTGATAACCTTCTGGTTTGTCGGAAGGTCAATCGAGAAATATCAGAAATGAGCAAAAAGACGCCAATCCAGTGCTCGCATTGCGGCATAACCTTCATGCGAAAGAACGGCGGGCGCGAGAAACAGTGCTCGCTGTCTTGTCGTTTTTGGTCAAAAGTAGAGAAAGCAGAAGGATGCTGGCCATGGCAGGCTTCAATTTTCAAACAAACTGGATACGGGCAGTTTGCACTTGAGAGCAAGCGCCCGATCAACGCGCACCGCATGGCGTGGATTCTGACGCATGGCGAAATACCCGATGGAATGGTTGTCTGCCACCACTGCGACAACCCGCTATGCGTGAATCCAGATCATCTGTTCCTTGGCCAACAGCAGGACAACATGATCGACATGGCCACCAAGGGCCGTCATGTCGGAACACGCGGACATAAATGGACGCCAGCGGCCAAGCAGGCACGCTCCGAGATGATGAAACGCATCTGGAAAGAGCGGAAAGCGGCGCCGGTATGACCATCTCCACCGCCATTCAGACCGCCATTGACGCGCTGATTCGCCCGTTCGAGGGCTATCACCGCCGTCTGCCGGATGGCGGGTGCGCTGCTTACCCCGATCCAGCGACGAAAGCCGATCCTTGGACAATCGGCTACGGATCAACCGGCCCGGACATCAAGCCTGACACGCGCTGGACGCATGACCAGGCACTGGCCGCCCTTCGTTCCGAAACCACGCAGAAGGCGCTTGGGGTGCTCAAGCTGTCGCCGACGCTGGCCGCCGAGCCAGACCGCCGCATTGCTGCGCTGACCTCTTTTGCCTACAACTGCGGGCTGGGCAACTATCGCATCTCCACGCTTCGCCGTCGCGTCAAGCAGCGCGACTGGCCAGAAGCCGCGAAAGAGATTTTGAAGTGGGATAAAGCCGCAGGCCGCGTGATGGCGGGCCTGACTCGTCGCCGCGCAGCAGAGGCCGCTTTACTGAACTGAAACAAGGGGCCGACGCCATGACCGAAGCAAGCAAACCAATCCACCGGCGGACACACTCATGCGATGCAGCAGACGAGGGCATGCAGTGCGCCTACTCTGAGCGAATGTCGGAGGATGCCGCCGAGCATGCCGTCAAACGGGTATTTGCCATCCTTGGCGTGGACATTGAGCGACCGGAGTCGGTTGAGGAATTCCGCGAGGATTTGCGCTTTGGCAAGCGCATGCGCAAGGTCGCCGACCACGGCACGCTAGCTTTCTTCGGCGTGGTGGCTGCCGCATTCGCCGCCGCTGTCTGGGCCGGCATTGTCTCCAACATCAAGCACTGATGGCAGACGCAGAAACCCCGAAGAAGAAGGCGACCGCACCGAAGAAGCCAGCCGTCGCCAAGGGAACCCGCAAGCTCAACCGCCCACGCCTGGCAATCAGCGGCCTCACTGTCGAACAGGAGGCCTATTGCCGTGGGCGCGTGATGGGCATGTCCATCGAGGAAGCCATCTCAGCCGCTGGCAGCAGCATCAGCATCAAGACCGCCCGCGACTGGGAGGCGCCGAACAGTGGCAACAAGCTGGTGCGCGACCGCATCAACGAGCTGGCCGCCATCGCCCAGAAGAACGCCATCCTAAAGTCGGGGCTGGATCGTGAGTGGGTCATCTCGCGTTACATGAAGGTGGTCGAACGCTGCATGCAGGCCGAGCCGGTGATGAAGATGATCGACGGCGAGATGCGCGAAACCGGTGTATACAAGTTCGACTCGCACGGGGCGAACACAGCATTGCGGGCGCTGGGTGACACGCTGGGACTGTTCAAACCCGTGGAAAAGAAACCGGGAGACGAGTATGAACACCTCTCTGACGACGACATTGCCAGAATCGCTACAGAACTTGCCGCCCAAACTGGCCTACTTGAAGCTGGTGCAGGAACTCAAGCGCAGGCAGGACGCGAACAAGTTATCGAGGTACAAGCCTTACCAAAGGCAGATTGAATTCCACAGCGCAGGCGCTACGCACCGCGAACGCCTGTTTCGCGCCGGAAACCAGCTTGGCAAAACGTGGTCATCGGCCTACGAGATCGCCTTTCACCTCACCGGCCAGTACCCGGACTGGTGGAAGGGCAAGCGGTGGGCGCGTGGCGTTACCGGCTGGGCGCTTGGCGAGTCGATGGAATCCACCCGCGACACGTTGCAGCGCCTGTTGCTGGGCCGCCCGAGCGAGTGGGGCACCGGCACCATCCCCAAGGCCACCATTCTCGACATCAAGCGGGCGCAAGGCATCGCCGATTCGGTCGATTGCATCTTCGTGCGCCATGTGTCGGGAGGCGTGTCGCGCCTGTACTTCAAGTCCTACGAGAAGGGCCGATCCAAGCTCCAGGGCGAGACGCTGGACTTCGCCGCGCTGGACGAGGAACCGCCGCTGGACATCTACACCGAGGTGCTGACCCGCACCAACGCGACCAAAGGCATCGTCTGGATCACCTTCACGCCGCTGCTGGGCATGTCGGAGGTGGTGCGCCTGTTCCTCCAGAACCCAACGCCAGACCGATCGGACACGAACATGACCATCGACGACGTGGCGCACTACACCAAGGAGGAACGCGACCGCATCGTTTCGAGCTACCCGGAGCACGAGCGCGAGGCACGAGCCAAGGGCATCCCGATTCTGGGTAGTGGCCGGGTGTTCCCGATTGCCGAGTCGGCCATCACCGTCGAACCGTTCCAGTTGCCCGACATCTGGCCACGCATCGCCGCCACCGACTTCGGCTGGGATCACCCGTCGGCATCCGTCTGGCTGGCATGGGATCGAGACACGGACACGATCTACGTCTATGACGCCGTGCGGGTGCGTGAATCAACGCCAGCCGCCCAAGCGCCGTTCATCCTGTCACGCGGGCCGTGGATTCCGATGGCGTGGCCACACGACGGATTGCAGCACGAGAAGGGTTCAGGCTTCCAGTTGGCCCAGCAGTACCGGGACGCGGGCATCAACATGCTGCACGAGATGGCACAGTTCCCGGAGACGGGCGACGAGAACGGGCACAAGGTCAGCCGCGTGTCCGTGGAGGCTGGTGTGCTGGGCATGCTGGAGCGCATGAAGGCCGGCAAGTTCAAGGTGTTCTCGAACCTGAACGAATGGTTCGAGGAATTCCGGCTGTACCACCGCAAGGACGGCAAGATCGTCAAGTTGCAGGACGATCTGATGGCAGCCACGCGCTACGCCTACATGATGCTGCGCTATTCCGAGGTTCCGCCCGATCCGCAGAAACTGCTACTCAACCCACGGAGAGACTATGACTGGCGTGCAGGCTGATTCACTCGCAGCGGAACAGGACTTCGCTTTCAGGCCAGCGCCCCAGCGGGCCTGCCGGGATTTCCTTGGTATGCACCACCTTCGCATGCTTGCCGCTGCGCTGGCAGTGGGCGTCAGCCTCCTGTATCGCTGCCACTTTCAGCGAGTCGGTTGTGACCCAGAATCCACCGCCCTGATGCGTGACCGTGGCCAGCCCTTCGCCACGCGGCACGACGCCGGTTGTTGGTGTGGCACAGCCGGTCAAGACCACCAGCAATGCCGCCACAACGCTCGTTTTCATCATCATTCACCCCTTTCTTTGCCTACCGTCGAATTGCTGCACGACACCCACAATACCCTAGGGGCAAAGCATAACCGGACGAGATTCTTATGCCAATCGGCGACATCCAACTGAATAACGAGGCGATTGACCGCGATTACGCGGGCTATCCCGGCGCCAATGCAGGCGGGCCGACGATGGCATCTCGCTTCCAGCACGATCAGAAACCACGCGGCAATGTCGTGATGGGCGAGGCGCCTACCGATGCCGGCGACCCCAACGCCATCCCGGACGATCTGGAGAACACTGCGCTGCCACGCGCCCAGGTCGAAATGTTCCTGCGCGAGATCAAGCACCAGCCCCACTGGCGCCGCGAAGCCGACCGGGCCGCCGACTACTACGACGGCAACCAGCTTTCCCCCGAAACCGTCGAACGCCTCAAGGATCGTGGCCAGCCGCCACTGATCGCCAACCTCATCAAGCCGACCATCGACACCGTGCTGGGCATGGAGGCCAAGACGCGCACCGATTGGCGCGTGCGACCAGAGGACGACGAGGAATGCGACGACGAACTGGCCGAGGCGCTGTCGCTCAAGCTCAAGCATGCCGAGATCGAATCCCGCGCCGACCGCGCCGTGTCCGACGCCTACGCCGCCCAGTGCAAGGCAGGGCTTGGCTGGGTGGAAGTGGCCCGCGAGCATGACCCGTTCAAGTGCCCGTACCGCGTCAAGTACGTGCATCGCCGTGAAATCTTCTGGGACTGGCGGGCAGAGCAGCCCGACCTGTCAGACGCCCGCTATCTGGTGCGCCGACGCTGGCTGGAACTGGAGCACGCCATTGCGCTGATGCCCCAGTACGCCACGCTGTTCCGCATGACGACCGGGGGCTGGGCGGGCTTTGACCCGCTGCTGGAGCAGGACTCGCGCCTGGTGCAGTCGTGGGAGATCGAGCGCGACACCCGCATTGCCGCCGTCGATTGGCGCGACATCCAGCGCATGCGCATCTGCCTGTACGAAATCTGGTACCGCAAGTGGGTGCGTGGCTACGTCATGACGCTGCCTAACGGCACTACCATGGAGGCGGATTTCAACAACCCGCGCCACAACGAGGCCATCGTCGCCGGGTTCGCCAAGGTCAAGCAGGCCACATTCCAGAAGGTGCGCCTCGCGTGGTACACCGGCCCGCACTTCCTCTACGACGTGCCCAGTCCGTACAAGCACAACCAATTCCCCTACGTGCCGTTCTTCGGCTACCGTGAGGATCTGACCAACGTGCCATATGGCCTGATCCGGGCCATGATCTCCCCGCAGGACGAAATCAACGCCCGCAAGTCCAAGATGCTGTGGAGCCTGAACAGCCGGCGCGTGGTGACAGATTCAGACGCCGTGCTTGACCACGGCAAGGCCGCTGGCGAAGTCGCCCGCCCTGACGCCTACATCATCCTCAACGCCAACCGCAAGCCGACCAGCACTTTCCGTGTCGATCCGGGCGGCGAACTGGCCACGCAGCAGTTCCAGGTGATGCAGGAGAGCAAGCAGGAGATCGCCGAGGCCTCCGGCATCCACAAGGCCATGATGGGCCAGAACACCAACGCATCCTCCGGGCTGGCCATCAACTCGCTGGTGGAGCAGGGCTTGAACACCCTGGCCGAGATCAACGACAACTACCGCTACTCCCGCCGTCTGGTGGGCGAAATGCTGTTCGAGTTGGTCAAGCAGAACCTGATGCAAGGCCCGACCCGCGTGGTCGTCGGCGAAGGAAACCAGAAGAAGGTTATTCCGCTAAACCAGCCTGCCATCGACGAGCAGACCGGCCAGCAGACCATCAAGAACGACGTGGCCAAGGTCAAGGCCAAGGTGGTGCTCGACGACATCCCGAGCACGCCGACCTACCGCATGCAGCAGTTGCAGATGCTGACCGAGATCACCAAGAGCCTGCCGCCCCAGTTGCAGGGCTTCGTGGTGGATTTCGTCATCGAGGCGACCGACATGCCCGGACGGCACAAGCTGGCCGAGCGCCTACGCGCCGCTGTCGGCATCCAAGACCCAGAACAGCAGCAGGCCGCAGCACAGGCCCAAGCGCAGGCACAGGCCCAAGCGCAGCAGCAGGCAGACGCTATGGCACAAAAAACCTTTGTTTTGGATGCAGCAGAGGCCGCTGCAAGAATCAGGAAGCTGAATGCGGAGGCAGAGGAAACCATGGCGAGAATTCGTCAAACATCCATGCCGCCAGTTCAACCGCAGCCGCCTGTCATCCAAACACCGATCATCCAGTAAGTCGCCTACCGCAGCAGCCTATTGCCCGCCTATACGGCGGGCCTTTTTTGCCTGCCGGTTGAGAAAAGCTGGAGTCGAATTGCCAAAGTTTAAGGAAACTGCACGCACCTGTAAGGCCGTTTTCTCCCCGTCATGGGTTATTGGCACGACCGATCAGGATTTCCGCAAACCAACGCGATACGTGGAGTGAAGCTAAATGGGCATCGAACTTGATCTGAACAACCTTTCCGACAACCCCGAGGACTTGCAAAAGGTCTTTGAGCAGCTTGAAGCCGGTGGAGAACCGACCGCAGCCGCACCCAAGGAACCCGAGCCAGCGCCAAAGGAACCGGAGAAGGCCCAGAGCAACGACGATCCGGCAAACAAGGAACCACAGAAGGCCGAGCAGGGCTTGTCTGACAACGAGGACGACGCCGCTGGCGTCGCCACCAAGGACGGAAAGCACGTCATTCCGTACTCGGTACTCAAGAGCGAGCGCGACCGCGCCTCGCGGGCTGAACAAATCGCCCGTGAAGCACAGGAGCGAGTAGCCGCGCTGGAGTCTCAGTTGAAGGCAGGCAATCAAGGGGCGAACAACGGTGAAGGCGCCCGCACCGACCCGCAACAGCCAACTGCAAGCGATCTGTCAGCCGAAGATCTGGAAGCACTGAAAGAGGATTTCCCGACGGTCTATAAGGCGGTGATGGCGTCCATGGCAGCAGCCAAGGCGCTGGAAACCAAATTGCAGCCGGTTGAGGAAAGCGTGCGCAGCACAGAAGCCGAGCGCGAACGATCTGCCACTGAGGCGGTGCAGGACGCGATTGACTCGGTGCCGAAGCTGGCGCACATCCAGGCGACCAACAAGGACGCTTTTGAACTGGCCAAACAGTTCGATGCAACCTTGCGGACACAAAGCGCCTGGGCAAGCAAGCCTCTGACGGAACGCTTCGCCAAGGTCGCGGAGATGGTGGAGAGCGCCATCGGGCCGATTGATTTGCCGGGTAGCAAAAAGGCTTCACCAAGCGCCGAGGATTTGGCAAAGGCAGCGAAGGCCAAGGCGGAACAAGACGCCAAGGCCAGTCGGACGAATGTGCCGACCTCCCTTTCCGAATTCCCGGCAGGCCAGCATGCAGCGCAGGACGAACGAGAGGCCGCTGAACAGCTTACGCATCAGCAACTGGCCGAGAAGTTCGCCGGCATGAATGCCGACCAAATGGATGCGTACTTCCGATCCCTTTAATCCGTAACGAGGACACAAAAAAATGTCTACCAATATCCCAGTCGGTTCCGCCCTTGCGCGGAAAATCTACTCGGTGGGCCTGTTCACCCGTGTGCAACACTCCCCCGGCTTCATGAACCTGATCTCCGGCGAAATGCCGAAGGAAGGTTCGTTCGCTGCCAAGACCAAGGGCCAGACCTCCCCGGACTACCCCATCGTCAAGGCCGGCGATCTGGCCAAGGGCGCGGGCGATACCGTCTCCATCGACCTGTTCAACATCCTGCAAGGCAAGCCGGTGATGGGCGACAAGCGCATCGAAGGCCGCATGATGCAGCTCACCTACTCCAGCATGGACGTGCGCATCGACCAGGTGCGTGGAGGTGCTGACTCCGGTGGTCGCATGACCCAGAAGCGCACGGTGCATAACCTGCGCAACATCTCCATGGCTGGCCTCCAGGCATGGATGCAGCGTCTGGAAGATCAGACCGCGCTGGTGCATCTGGCCGGTGCCCGTGGCTCGCAGCAGACCTCCGATTGGGTGGTGCCGCTGCAATCCGACGCCGACTTTGGCGAGATCATGGTCAATACCGTCAAGGCACCGACCAAGAACCGCTACTTCGCGGCCAACGACGCCACCACTCCCGCCGACATCGGCACCAACGACGCGCTGACCTTGCAGGACATCGACCGCATCGTGGCCCAACTGCGTGAATCCCCCGTGGTCATGCAGTCGGTCAAGATCAAGGGCGACGACCGCGCATGGAACGACCCGCTGTGGGTGATGTTCGTCACCGAGCGCCAGTGGCTCTACCTGCAAAGCCGTACCAGCCAGACCACCTGGCGGCAGGCTGTGCAGTACGCCTTCGAGCGCAAGAGTGGCGGCCTCAAGCATCCGCTGTTCGATGCCTACGAGACGATCATGTGGAACGGCGTGCTCATCAAGCGCATGAACCGTTACGCAATCCGCTTCGCGGCTGGCGATTCCGTCGTCACCGACACGGGCGGAACTGACGGCCTGACCTACACCGAAAGCACGGTTCAGACCGCGCAGCCGGTGGATCGCGCCGTCATCGTTGGTGCGCAGGCGCTGGCCAAGGCCTACGGCAAGTCGGCCTCCGACTACTTCTACGACTGGTCGGAGAAGGAAGTCGATCACGGCAACAGCATCGAAACCGTGGCTGCCAGCATGACCGGTTCCGCCAAGATCCGCTTCAAGATCGACGGCGCAGATACCGACTTCGGCGTGGCCGTGGTCGATAGCTACGCACCTGATCCTGCCTCGGCGGCTGGCCGTACCCTGCTGGGTTCCTAATCGAGAATTTCTCGACGGAATCTGACGGATTGAGGATTAACGGGGGCTTCGGCCCCCACTTCTGAAAAGGAAACTGAGATGGCCACCATCAATGCACCCACTCTCCAAGATGTCATCTACTCCGGTGACTGCCCCCTGGCCGTGGCCCACGGCCAAGCAACCCTTGCCGCCGCGCAAATCGGCGACAAGGTGCGGCTCAACAAAGTCTATGCCGGCACCAAGGTGTATGACGCCAAGCTTATCTCCGGCGCCCTCGGTATTGGCGTGACCATTGACCTCGGTTTCGAGTATGTCAATGGCGAAGCGGGCGGCAACGCTGCGGCCTTCCTCGACAACGCTGATTGCGCTGCCGCTGGCCGTGACGAATCTGCTGCCGCACCGGTCACGATGGCCTACGACGCCTACATTATCGCCACCATCGGCGGCGCTGCGGCTACCGGCCAGATTGATTCGGTGCTGACCTTCGAGTTCAAGGGCAAGTAATTGCCTCTGAATCGACAGTGACGCGGGGGCGGCTCATTCATTTGGGCTGCCCCCGTTTTTGTTGAACACAAGGAGAACACCATGTCCAACCTCGTACCCGTCGTCTATGTCGGCAACAAGCCGCACGCCTTCGACAACATCGCGCACTCCGGCAAAAGCTGGCAAGGCAAGGGCGATGTGCAGGAAGTGACCGATGCCCAGGCCAAGCTGCTGCTGAAATACCCCGACCAGTGGGCACTGGCCAATGAAGC
>Ga0209958_1002075_pt1 | contig 12282 bp, 7 predicted proteins | sample ThiBio_inoc_plan_FD_183942 | JGI IMG/M metagenome (GOLD analysis project Ga0209958, IMG submission 183942) | Wastewater bioreactor microbial communities from Cape Town, South Africa - Thiocy_inoc_plan (SPAdes) | ecosystem: Engineered > Bioremediation > Thiocyanate > Unclassified | place: South... | reverse complement strand
CGACATCCAGGGCGACGCCGACGCCCGCCGCTCGCTGGCACTCGCGCACCGCCTGGTGGTGCTGCAGGAGCGCGGGCCGCTGGCGCTGCCGCCGCCGCTGCGCGAGCGCTGCCGGGTGGTGTTCCAGTCCGGGCCCGCGCGCGCGCCCCTGCCCAAGCCCCGCCGCTTCCTGCGCGCGCTGATGGTGGGCCACCTGCGCGAAGAGAAATCGCCGCAGACGCTGTTCGAGGCGGCGCGGCTGATCGCCCCGGGCGAAGGCATCCGCATCGACCACATCGGCGAGGCCCTGGACCCCGCGCTCGGCGCGGCCGCGCGGGCCACCGCCGCGGCCTGCCCGCACTACCGCTGGCTGGGCCCGCTGCCGCACGCCGAGGTGCTGCGCCGCCTGCAGCGCGCGCACGTGCTGGTGCACGCCAGCCGACTGGAGGGCGGCGCGCACGCCGTGCTGGAGGCGGTGCGCGGCGGCACGCCGGTGCTGGCCTCGCGCATCGAAGGCAACCTCGGCATGCTCGGCGAGGCCTATGGCGGCTACTTTCCGGTGGGCGATGCGCCCGCCCTGGCGGCCCTGCTGCGCGGATGCCGTGCGGACATGGCCGCGCCCGATGGCAGGCTCGCGCGCCTGGCCGCACAATGCGCCGCACGCGCGCCGCTGTTCGAGCCCGAGGCCGAACGCCAGGCGCTGCTGGCCCTGTTGAACGACGTCCGCCCGCGCGAGCCCGCGCCGGCCACCGAACCGGAGACCCCTTCGTGAACGCCCCCATCCCCACCGCCGCCGCCCAACCCCGCCTCACCAGCCTGTCGCATGGCGGCGGCTGCGGCTGCAAGATCGCCCCCGGCGTGCTCAGCGACATCCTCAAGGGCAGCACCGGCATGCCCATGCCCAAGGAGTTGCTGGTGGGCATCGAAACCGCCGACGACGCGGCCGTCTACCGCCTCAACGACGAGCAGGCGCTGATCGCCACCACCGACTTCTTCATGCCCATCGTGGACGACCCCTACGAGTTCGGGCGCATCGCGGCCACCAACGCCATCAGCGACGTCTACGCCATGGGCGGCACGCCCATCATGGCGCTGGCGCTGGTGGGCATGCCCATCAGCGTGCTGAGCACCGAGACCATCGGCCGCATCCTGCAGGGCGGGCAGGACGTGTGCCGCGCCGCCGGCATCCCCATCGCGGGCGGCCACACCATCGATTCGGTGGAGCCCATCTACGGCCTGGTGGCCATGGGCCTGGTGCACCCGGCGCGGGTCAAGCGCAACGCCGACGCCCAGGCTGGCGACCGCCTGGTGCTGGGCAAGCCGCTGGGCGTGGGTGTGCTGTCGGCCGCGCTCAAGAAGGAGCGGCTCGATCCGGCCGGCTATGCCGCCATGATCGACACCACCACCCGCCTGAACACGCCAGGCCCCGACCTGGCCAAGCTGCCCGGCGTGCACGCCCTGACCGACGTGACCGGCTTCGGCCTCGCGGGCCACGCGATGGAGATGGCGCGCGGCGCGAACAAGACCGTGCGCCTGGACTGGTCGCGCGTGCCGCTGATCCCCGGCGTGCGCGAGCTGGCGGGCGCCGGCATGGTGACGGGCGCCTCGGGCCGCAACTGGGCGGCCTATGGGCACGAGGTGCGCCTGGGCGCGGGCCTGCAGTCGGTCGATCAGGCCTTGCTGAGCGACCCCCAGACCAGCGGCGGCCTGCTGGTGGCCTGCGAGGCCGCCAGCGTGGACGAGGTGCTGGCCACCTTCCGCCGCCATGGCTTCGAGCAGGCGGCCGAGATCGGCGAGGTGCTGGACGCCACCGGCGATGGCGCGCGCCTGCGGGTGGATTGAGGCCGGGGGCGCGGCCGGCGCCCTCAATGGCCTTCGAGCGTTTCCAGCAGCTCCGTCTCGATCTGGATCTGCCGCTTGTTCACCTGCAGCTCGGGCCCGCTGATGAGGAAGGTGTCCTCCACGCGTTCGCCCAGGGTGGTGATCTTGGCCAGTTGCACGCTGATCTCGTGGCGCGCCAGCACGCGCGAGATGCCGTAGAGCAGGCCCGCGCGGTCGCTGGCCGACACCGACAGCAGCCAGCGCTGGGCCTTCTCGTCGGGCCGCAGGTCCACGCGCGGCGTGATCGGAAAGCTCTTCACGCGCCGCGACAGCCGGCCCTTGGTGGGGGGCGGCAGCGGGCCGCGCTCGTCGATGACCTGCGGCAGCCGGGCCTCGACCATGGCCACCAGTTCGCGGTAGTGCTCGGCCATCTCGGGCACGATGACCTGGAAGGTGTCCAGGGCGTGGCCGGTCAGGGTGGTGTGCACGCGCGCGTCCAGGATGCTGAACTGCGACATGTCGAAGTAGCCGCAGATGCGCGCGAACAGGTCGGCCTGGTCGGCCGCGTACACCAGCACCTGCAGGCCTTCGCCGGCCGGTGAGAGGCGCGCGCGCACGATGGCGCGGCTCGGGTCGCGCCCGGGCTTGGCGAGCTCGCGCGTGAGCACCCGCGTGTGCCAGGCGATCTCGTCGGCCTGGTGGCGCATGAAGTAGCTCACGTCCAGCGTGTCCCACAGGGCCTTGTGCGCGTTGTGGGGCAGGGCGTGCAGCGCGAGCATCTGCAGCGCCTCGCGCTTGCGGCCTTCGATCTCGGCGCCCGGGTCGGGCGCGCGCCCGCCCAGCACGCGCAGCGTGTAGCGGTACAGGTCTTCCAGCAGCTTGCCCTTCCAGGCGTTCCACACCTTGGGGCTGGTGCCGCGGATGTCGGCCACGGTGAGCAGGTACAGCGCCGTGAGGCGGCGCTCGTCGCCCACGCGCTGCGCGAAGGCGGCGATGACGTCGGGGTCGGACAGGTCGGCCTTCTGCGCCAGCCGGCTCATGGTGAGGTGCTCGGCCACCAGGAATTCGATGAGGCGCGTGTCCTCGCGCGGGATGCCGTGCTGGCGGCAGAAGCTGCGCACGTCGCGCGCGCCGAGCTCGGAGTGGTCGCCGCCGCGGCCCTTGGCGATGTCGTGGAAGAGGGCGGCGATGTAGAGCAGCCAGGGCTTGTCCCAGCCGGCCGCGAGCTGCGAGCAGAAGGGGTACTCGTGCGAGTGCTCGGGGATGAAGAAGCGGCGCATGTTGCGCAGCACCATCAGGATGTGCTGGTCCACGGTGTAGACGTGGAACAGGTCGTGCTGCATCTGCCCCACGATGTGGCGGAACACCCAGAGGTAGCGGCCCAGCACCGAGGTCTGGTTCATCAGCCGCATGGCGTGCGTGATGCCCTGCGGCTCCATCAGGATGCGCAGGAACAGGGCGCGATTGGCCGGGTCGGCGCGGAACTTCGCGTTCATCACGGGGCGCGCGTTGTACAGCGCGCGCAGGGTGCGCGCCGACAGGCCCTTGATGCCGACCGTGGTCTGGTAAATGTGGAAGGTCTCGAGGATGGCGTGCGGCTGCTGGAAGTAGAGGTTGTCGCTGGCCACCTCCAGCATGCCGGCCTTGTCGAAGAAGCGCTCGTTGATGGGGCGCAGGCGCATCACGCCGGGCTCGGTGTCGCCCAGGCGCTCCTCGATGTTGAGCAGCAGGATCTGGTTGAGCTGCGCCACCGCCTTGGCCGCCCAGTAGTAGCGCTTCATCAGCGCCTCGCTGGCGCGGCGCGTGCCGCGCGGGTTGGTTTCGCCGGGTGCGGGCAGCTGGGGCTTGAAGCCGAAGGTCTCGGCCACGGCGGTCTGCAGGTCGAAGACCAGGCGGTCCTCGCGGCGGTGGGCGAGCAGGTGCAGGCGCGCGCGGATCAGGCTCAGCAGGGCCTCGTTGGCCTTGATCTGGCGCGCCTCCAGCGGCGTGGCCAGGCCGCGGCGGGCGAGCTCGTCCCAGCTGCGGCCCAGGCCGGCGGCTTTCGCCACCCAGAGGATCATCTGCAGGTCGCGCAGGCCGCCGGGCGATTCCTTGCAGTTGGGCTCCAGCGCGTAGGGCGTGTTCTCGAACTTGTGGTGGCGCTGTCGCATCTCCAGCGTCTTGGCCACGAAGAAGGCCTTGGGGTCCATGGCCTCGCCCAGGCGGGCCACCAGGCGCCGGAAGCCCTCCTGGTGACCGGCGATGAGCCGGCACTCGAGCAGCGAGGTCTGGACGGTCACGTCCTTCTCGGCTTCGGTGGCGCACTCGTCGACGGTGCGCACGCTGGAGCCGATCTCCAGGCCGAGGTCCCAGCAGGCACCGATGAAGCCTTCGATGCGGGCCTTGAGGGCGTCGTCGGCGTCGGGCTCGCAGCCCTCGGGCAGCAGCACCAGCACGTCGACGTCGGAATGCGGGAACAGCTCGCCGCGCCCATAGCCGCCCACGGCCACCAGGGCGAAGCGCGGGCCGAAGCCGGCGCGCTGCCACAGGGTGCGCAGGGTCTGGTCGGTCAGGCGGGCGAGCTGGTGCAGGGCCCGGCGCACGCCGCGGGTGGAGGCCCCGGTCTGCAGCAGGGCGGCGAATACCGCCTGCTTGTGCTCGCGGTACTGCTGGCGCAGGCTGGCCAGGTCGTCCACCGGGACGCCCCTTCAGGCCGCGACGCTGGCCGGGGCCGGGTTCACGAAGGCCGGCGGCGCGATGTTGCCGGCCGACCAGGTGAGCACCTCGTAGCCGGTCTCGGTGACCAGCACGGTGTGCTCCCACTGGGCCGAGAGCGAGCGGTCGCGCGTGACGATGGTCCAGCCATCGCCCAGTTCCTTGATCTCGCGCCGGCCGGCGTTGATCATGGGCTCGATGGTGAAGGTCATGCCGGGCCTGAGCTCTTCCAGCGTGCCCGGGCGGCCGTAGTGCAGCACCTGGGGTTCTTCGTGGAAGCGCTGGCCGATGCCGTGGCCGCAGAACTCGCGCACCACGCTGAAGCCGTTGCCTTCGGCGTAGGTCTGGATGGCGTGGCCAATGTCGCCCAGGCGCGCGCCCGGGCGCACCAGCACGATGCCCTTCCACATGGCCTCGAAGGTCACCTGGCACAGGCGGCGGGCCTGGAGGGAGCAGGCGGCCTCGCCGCCGATCAGGAACATGCGGCTGTTGTCGCCGTACCAGCCCTCGGGCGTGATGACGGTGACATCCACGTTGAGGATGTCGCCCTTCTTGAGCGGCTTTTCGTTCGGGATGCCGTGGCAGACCACCTGGTTGATGGAGGTGCACAGGTGGCCGGGGTAGGGCGGGTAGCCGCTGGGCTGGTAGCCGATGGTGGCCGAGCGGGTGCCCTGCTGCTTCATGTAGTCGGCCGCCAGGCGGTCGATCTCGAGCGTGGTCATGCCGGGCTGGATCAGCGGCGTGAGGTAGTCCAGCACTTCGGAGGCGAGGCGGCAGGCGGTGCGCATGCCCTCGATGCCGGCGGCGTCCTTGTAGGTGATGCTCATGGGGCGCGATTATCCCACCGGACCCCGCCCGCACACGCCCCGCCGGGCCAATCGCCATGGGGGCGGCGGGTAGAATTCGAGGCTTCCCAACGCCTTAGCCAACCACTTCGCTTCGCGCGACCCGCACCGCTTGCCGGGGTCGAACCAAGAGGCACCACGGAACCGGCTTTGCCGGGCCGCAGGTGCCGCCCCCTGGAGGGGGGCGCGCGCAGCGCGGCGGGGGTGATTCCATTTCATGTCCCTGCACCTGCGCACTTTTGATGGCGGGCACGCCATCAGCGACTTCAAAGTCCAGCAGCTCCTCCCCCGCCTTCAAGCCATCCACGACAGGATCGTCGGCCTCAGCGCCCGTTTCGTGCACCTGGCGGCCTTCGACGCCGCGCCCGACGCCGCCACCGAGCAACGCCTGGGCGAGCTGCTCACCTACGGCGAGCCCGCGCAGCCCGCCCACCTGGCGCTCGAGACCGAGGGCGCGCCGGCCCTGCTGGTGATGCCCCGCCTGGGCACCGTCTCGCCCTGGGCCTCCAAGGCCACCGACATCGCCCGCAACTGCGGCCTGGTGGTGCACCGGGTGGAGCGCCTCGTCGAGTACCGCCTGGCGCTCAAGCCCGGCCTGCTCGGCGGCAAGCCCAGCCTCGCGCCGGAGCAGACCTGGGCCGTGGCCAGCCTGTTGCACGACCGCATGACGGAGGCCGTGGTGGCCACGCGCGAGGAGGCCCACGCCCTGTTCACCGAGCTGCAGGCCGCGCCCATGGAGCGCGTGGACGTGCTGGGCGGTGGCCGGGCGGCGCTGGAGCGCGCCAACGCCGACTGGGGCCTGGCCCTGGCCGAGGACGAGATTCACTACCTCATCGAGGCCTTCCAGGGTCTGGGCCGCAACCCCACCGACGTGGAGTTGATGATGTTCGCGCAGGCCAACAGCGAGCACTGCCGCCACAAGATCTTCAACGCCCAGTTCACCATCGACGGCGTGGCGCAGGACAAGAGCCTGTTCGGCATGATCCGCCACACCCACCAGCGCAGCCCGCAGCACACGGTGATCGCCTACGCCGACAACGCCTCGGTGATGGAAGGCCACGCGGTGCAGCGCTTCGTGGCGCGCTACGACGGCGGCCAGGCGCCGGCCTACCGCGCCGAGCCCATCACCCAGCACGTGCTCATGAAGGTGGAGACCCACAACCACCCCACGGCCATCTCGCCCTTCCCGGGCGCCTCTACCGGCGCCGGCGGCGAGATCCGCGACGAGGGCGCCACCGGCCGCGGCGCCAAGCCCAAGGCCGGCCTCACGGGCTTCACGGTCGGCAAACTCTGGGGCGGCCTGAGCGACCAGCCGGGCGGCAAGCCCGAGCACATCGCCAGCCCGCTGCAGATCATGACCGAGGGCCCGCTGGGTGGCGCGGCCTTCAACAACGAGTTCGGCCGACCCAACCTGCTGGGTTACTTCCGCGAGTACGAGCAGCTCGTCGACGGCGTTCAGCGCGGCTACCACAAGCCCATCATGATCGCCGGCGGCGTCGGCACCATCGACGCCGCGCTCACCCAGAAGGTGCTGTTCCCGGCCGGCACGCTGCTCATCCAGCTCGGGGGGCCGGGCATGAAGATCGGCATGGGCGGCGGCGCGGCCAGCTCCATGGCCACCGGCACCAACGCCGCCTCGCTCGACTTCGACTCCGTGCAGCGCGGCAACCCCGAGATCGAGCGCCGCGCGCAAGAGGTCATCAACCACTGCTGGGCGCAGGGCGAGAAGAACCCCATCCTCGCCATCCACGACGTGGGCGCGGGCGGCCTGTCCAACGCCTTCCCCGAAATCACCCACGACGCCGGCCGTGGCGCGCGCTTCGACCTGCGCGCCGTGCCGTTGGAAGAAAGCGGTCTGGCACCCAAGGAGATTTGGAGCAACGAGAGCCAGGAGCGCTACGTGCTGGCGATCGCGCCCGAATCGCTGCCGCAGTTCCAGGCCTTCTGCGAGCGCGAGCGCTGCCCCTTCGCGGTGGTCGGCGTGGCCACCGAGGAACGCCAGTTGCAGCTGGTCGACGAAGGCCAGGACAGCCCTGTGGACATGCCCATGGACGTGCTGCTCGGCAAGCCGCCCAAGATGCACCGCGACGTGACGACCGTGGCGCGCCACTCGCCGGCCATCGACCTCACCGGCGTTGACCTGCAGAAGAGCGTGATCGACGTGCTGAGCCACCCCACGGTGGCCTCCAAGCGCTTTCTCATCACCATCGGCGACCGCACGGTGGGCGCCTTCAGCCACCGCGACCAGATGGTGGGCCCCTGGCAGTTGCCCGTGGCCGATTGCGCCGTGACCCTGGCCGACCACGCCGGCTTCGCGGGCGAGGCCATGGCCATGGGCGAGCGCACGCCGCTGGCCGCCACCAACGGCGCCGCCTCGGGCCGCATGGCCGTGGCCGAGGCCATCACCAACCTGCTGGCCGCGCCCATCGAGCTGCCGCGCGTGAAGCTCAGCGCCAACTGGATGGCGGCCTGCGGCGAACCCGGCGAGGACGCCGCCCTGTACGAGACCGTGAAGGCCGTGGGCATGGAGCTGTGTCCCGCGCTGGACGTGTCCATTCCCGTGGGCAAGGACAGCCTGTCCATGCGCACCCAGTGGCAGTCCGATGGGCAGACGAAGAAGGTCACCGCGCCGGTGAGCCTGATCGTCAGCGCCTTCGCCTCGCTGGCCGACGTGCGCGGCACCTTCACGCCCCAGCTGAACCGCGACATCGACGACACCACCCTGGTGCTGATCGACCTCGGCAAGGGCCGCCACCGCCTGGGCGGCAGCGTCCTGGCCCAGACCCTGGGCCACCCCGGCGGCGAGGTGCCCGACCTCGACAGCCCGCAGGACCTGAAGAACCTGGTGAACGCGGTGAACGCCCTGCGCGCGCAGGGCCGGGTGCTGGCCTACCACGACCGCAGCGACGGCGGCCTGCTGGCCACCGTGGCCGAGATGGCCTTCGCTGGACGGGTGGGCGTGGCGCTCAACATCGACCAGCTGATCACCGAGGGCGACGGCATCAGCGACAGCCGCGCCGAGACCGGCGACGCCAAGAACTGGGCCCAGCAGGTGGGCGCGCGGCGCGAAGAGCTCACGCTGCGGGCCCTGTTCAACGAAGAGCTGGGCGTGGTGCTGCAGGTGCGCACCGAGCAGCGCAACGAGGTGATGCAGGTGCTGCGCGAGCACGGCCTGTCCAAACACAGCCACTTCATCGGCAAGACCCGTCCGGCCTCGTCGGCGATGGACGCTGGCAAGGGCGAGCTGCAGGTCTGGCGCGACACCAAGGCGGTGTTCAGCGCCAGTCTGTACGACCTGCAGCAGGTCTGGGACAGCGTGAGCTGGAAGATCAACCAGCGGCGCGACAACCCCGAGTGCGCCGACGCCGAGCACGCGGCGGCCGGCGACCCGGCCGACACCGGCCTGCACACGCTCCTCACCTTCGACCCCAAGGAGGACGTGGCCGCGCCCTTCCTGAACCTCTCGCGCCCCCGGGTGGCGATCCTGCGCGAGCAGGGCGTCAACTCGCACGTGGAGATGGCCTGGTGCTTCACCCAGGCCGGCTTCGAGGCCTTGGACGTGCACATGACCGACCTGCAGGCCGGTCGCGCCGACCTGAAGGACGTGCGCGGCGTGGTGGCCTGTGGCGGCTTCAGCTACGGCGACACGCTGGGCGCGGGCATCGGCTGGGCGCGCTCCATCACCTTCAACCCGCGCCTGGCCGATCAGTTCCAGGCCTTCTTCGCGCGAGCCGACACCTTCGGCCTGGGCGTGTGCAACGGCTGCCAGATGTTCGCCGAGCTGGCCGACATCATTCCCGGGGCCCAGGCCTGGCCGCGCTTCACCACCAACCGCAGCGAGCGTTTCGAGGCGCGCCTGTCGCAGGTGGAGGTGCTCGATTCGCCCAGCCTGTTCTTCCAGGGCATGGCCGGCACGCGCCTGCCCATCGCCGTGGCGCACGGCGAGGGCTACGCCAACTTCCGCCACCGGGGCGACCCGGCCCAGGCCATCGCCGCCATGCGCTTCGTCGACAGCCAGGGCCAGGCCACCGAGCGCTACCCCTACAACCCCAACGGCAGCCCGGCCGGCCTCACGGCCGTCACCACCGCCGATGGCCGTTTCACCGCGCTCATGCCGCACCCCGAGCGTGTCTTCCGCAACGCGCTCATGAGCTGGACCGACCAGGACGTGTCCGCCCCCAGCGGCTGGACGCGCATGTGGCGCAACGCGCGCCGATGGGTGGGCTGAACATGCCCCCCCGAAGCGCCTGCGGCGCCTCCCACCGGGGGGCAACACCTGCAGCCCGGCGGAGCCGGTTCTGTGGTGTTCCCGATGAAGGCACGGCACATGGCCCGCACCCACACGCTTGACCTGCCCACCATTGAGGCCTACGCGCGCGACGGCGCCGTGGTGCTGCGCGGCGTCTTCACCCCGGCGGAGCTGCGGCGCCTGGAGGAGGGCATCGAGCACAACCTGGCGCACCTGAGCCCGCTGGCCCTGGTGGCCAGCGAACCCGACGACCCGGGCCGCTTCGTCGAGGACTTCTGCACCTGGACCCACAACCCGGCCTACGCGGACGTGCTGCGCCACTCCGCGCTGCCGCACCTGTCGGCCCAGCTCATGGGCAGCCGCCAGGTGCGGCTGTACCACGACCACCTGCTGGTCAAGGAAGCCGGCACGCGCCAGCCCACGCCCTGGCACCAGGACCAGCCCTACTACAACGTGGACGGCGCGCAGAACGTGAGCTTCTGGATCCCGGTGGACCCGGTGCCGCTGGCGAGCACGCTGCGCTTCGTGGCCGGCTCGCACCACGGCACCTGGTACATGCCGCGCACCTTCCGCGACCAGCAGGCCAAGTGGTTTCCCGAGGGCACGCTGGCCGAGCTGCCGCCGGTGGAGCAGGAGCCGCAGCGCTACCCCCAACTGGCCTGGGCCCTGGAGCCAGGCGACTGCGTGGCCTTCCACATGCTCGCGCTGCACGCCTCCAGCGGCACCGGCCCGGGCGCGCGCCGCCGCGTGTTCTCGGCCCGCTACCTGGGCGACGACAGCGTGCACGCGCCGCGCCGCTGGCGCACCTCGCCCCCGTTCCCGGGGCTGGACGCCCGCCTGTCCCCCGGCGCGGCCATGGACGATCCCCTGTTTCCCGTGGTCTGGCCCCCAACGCCCACCTAAACCCGCGGAGCCCCCATGGCCGGAACCAGCCTGCTCGCCCTCATCGACGACATCGCCACGCTGCTCGACGACGTGTCGGTCATGACCAAGGTCGCGGCCAAGAAGACGGCGGGCGTGCTGGGCGACGACCTCGCGCTCAACGCCCAGCAGGTCACCGGCGTAAAGGCCGACCGCGAGCTGCCCGTGGTGTGGGCGGTGGCCAAAGGCTCGCTGCTGAACAAGGCCATCCTGGTGCCGGCGGCGCTGCTCATCAGTGCCTTCGTGCCCGCGCTCATCACGCCGCTGCTCATGCTCGGCGGCCTGTTCCTGTGCTTCGAGGGCGTGGAGAAGCTGGCCCACGCGCTGGGCGCGCACAAAGCCGAGGACACGAAGGGCCGCGAGGCGCTGGTGAAGGCCGCGGCCGACCAGGCCGTGGACCTCGTGGCCTACGAAAAGGCGAAGATCAAGGGGGCCATCCGCACCGACTTCATCCTCTCGGCCGAGATCATCGTCATCAGCCTGGGCACGGTGGCCAGCGCCACCATGGGGCAGCGCATCGGTGTGCTGGTGGGCATCGCCCTGGTGATGACCGCGGGCGTGTACGGCCTGGTGGCCGGCATCGTGAAGCTCGACGACCTGGGCCTGCACCTGACCCGGCAGGCGCAGGCCTGGAAGCAGGCCATCGGCCGCGGCATCCTGGCCTTCGCGCCCTGGCTGATGAAGTCGCTGTCGGTGCTGGGCACGGCCGCCATGTTCCTGGTGGGCGGCGGCATCCTGCTGCACGGCCTGCCGCTGCTGGCGCACGGCGTGGACACCTGGGCCGAGAGCCTGGGCTGGTTCGGCGCCTTCGTGCCCAGCCTGGCCGGCGCGCTGATGGGCATCGCGGCCGGCGCGGTGGTGCTGGCCGTGGTGGAAGGCATCCAGCGCCTGCGCGGCGCGCGGTCCACGGCCGGCTGAGCTTTGTGGCCTTGACCTGGGTCAAGGCGCCGCGGCGGGCGCGGCATAGACTGGATTGGCCCACCGATTCCGCAGGAGTCCTGCCATGAACAGCACCGCCACCCCCGATCAAGCGCCCCTGACCAACTTCACGCAATGCCACGCGGGCATCGTGCGCCGGCTGCACGCGCTCGATGGGTTGCCCGCGCTGCTGGAGCCCGCCATGCAGGCCCGGCGCATTGCCGAGGAGTCGCTTGCCTTTTTCCGCGAAGCCATCTTCGAGCACCACCTCGACGAGGAGCGTGAGCTCTTTCCCGCCGTGCTGGCCAGCGCCGAGCCGGGGCCGGAGCGCGAGCGCGCACAACGACTGGTGGAGCACCTGACCACCCAGCACCGACAGTTGGAGGCGCTGTGGCGCTCGCTGGAGCGAGAGCTCAAGCGCGTGGCGCGCGGGCAGGACAGCGAACTCGATGTCGGCGACGTGCGCCGGCTGGTGGCGGACTACACGGCGCACGCGCGGCTGGAAGAGTCGGAGTTCCTGCCACTGGCCGAGGCCATCCTCGGGCGCAACGGCAACCACATGGCGGCGCTGGGCCTGTCGCTGCACCTGCGGCACGCGCCGCAACCCGTGCCCTACGTCTGAACGACTGCGGGTTATTGCCTAGAGCCGCGCCGACGCGCACGGCCTATGCTCCGCGAATCACTCACATGTGAGTGATTCGCGGCGGACGCCGTTGTCCGCTGGAAAAAACATCCAGGAGACAAGGCATGACATTCTTCCGATGGGCCGGCGCGGCGCTGCTGTGCGCCGCGGCCTTGAGCGGCTACGCGCAGGACAACTTTCCCAACAAGACCATCCGCATCGTCATTCCGTAC
>Ga0209958_1002072_pt1 | contig 12291 bp, 9 predicted proteins | sample ThiBio_inoc_plan_FD_183942 | JGI IMG/M metagenome (GOLD analysis project Ga0209958, IMG submission 183942) | Wastewater bioreactor microbial communities from Cape Town, South Africa - Thiocy_inoc_plan (SPAdes) | ecosystem: Engineered > Bioremediation > Thiocyanate > Unclassified | place: South... | reverse complement strand
AACCTTTGCTGACCAACCGACCGAAAGAAGGATTGACTGGAGACCAATTGCGACGGCCTATACCACCAGCTGGCATCGTTGAATAGCGACTGCTGTGCCTTATCCTACATGAAGTGTTTTTTTTTTATTACCACTCTCGCTCACACTTCTATTACACTTGATATACCCTTCAATCGGCGCTCAGAACTTCGCCCTTTACACAGCCTTGATATTGCCTAACGGACCTTTGTCAAAGCACTACCCTAACTAGTCAACGCAACGCACTCGCAGTATGTTGAGCCGTGTCACACAGAGGCTTGCGTCCTCCCGTGCGCTGCTCACATCCATGCGCGCCGCCCGGTCCACAGGCGGCGTTTCCCTGCTGCCCCATGCTTCCTCTTCGTTGTCGCGCCGCTCGTTCTCCGGTATAGGTCTGGGTATGGCGCCGACGCAGGAGTCCGCCTCGCTGCAGCGCAAAGTGACCGAGGACGACTACATCTACGGCACCGCGGGCCAGCCGCCCTCGCTGCTGCCACAGGTCAAGAGCGTCTCCCGCGGCTGCGTTATTTCCTTCACCGGCGTGCCCGAGGCCGCTCAGGGTTCACTCGTGCACGTGCACTCGTCCGTGCCCGGTGTCGGCGTTGTCCGCGCGCAGGTTGTGCGCGTGCAGGAGCACGATATGGTTGCCGCACTGCTCGCACAGGGCCACCAGGTCGCTGCGGGCGACGCCGTCACAGTCCCCGAGCGCGCCACTGACCGCGTGTTGCGCTTCCCCTGCGGCGCAGCGTGGCTCGGGCGCACGGTCGACGCGTGCGGCGTCCCGCTCGACGGCCGGCCCGCGCCCGCGCCCACGCATCTGACGCACCAGCCTCTTTCGCACTCCACAGCAATGTCATCGGCCAAGGCAGATAGCGAGTCTTCTGCTGCTGTTGCTGTTGCTGCGGCTGCTGTGACGGCGTGTCCATCTATCGCGGCGCGCGCTCTCGAAGGTGCGGTGTTTTTCTCCGGTCTCAAACACGTCGATCTGTTGCACCCGCTGCGCCGCGGCATGCGCGTCGCGCTTGTCGGCGAGCGTTCTGCTGACTTGCCCACTCTGGCCGTCTCCGCCGCGGCCGCTTTGGTGGCGCAGAACGGTCCCGCTGACGCCGCTGGCGAGGCCGCGCGGCCACCGACAGTGCTCGTGTATGCCTGCGTCGGACAGACGCCCGCGCACCTGGCGCGCGTGCAGGCATTGCTTGCCGACGCTGCGCTCGCGCCGCTCACCACGGTCGTTTTTGCAGACGCAGGCGCGCCCCCGCTGGAGCAGCATGCCGCTCTGTTGGCTGCCGCCGCACAGGCCTCGCACTTGCGCGCTCTCGGTTTAGACGCGGTGGTTATCATGGACGACATGATGGCGCACGCGCGCGCGCTGGGCCACCTGTACGAAGGCTTCCAGATCCCGCTTGCCTTTGCCGTTGGTGCTGAACAGGCGCGGTTGCTCGAGGGCTTTGCGCCGCTGCGCGCTGGCGGATCGACCACTGCGCTTTGCTTAGCACAGGCGCAGCCGCAGCTGGAGGGCGTGGACCGTGTGCGCGCGGACGCCGTGCTGGCCGCGCTGCGCGGCTGCGTGGATCACACGCTCGACGCCAATGCGCACTTGGCCGCGGCGGGACTGTGGCCGCCGCTTGAGGTGGCGCCCACGGTCTCAACGCTGCGCTTTTCTTTCCCGGCGTTCCGTGCTCTTGTGCAGCGGCTCAACGCAATGCTGGTGCAGGCCAAGGAGGCGTACGAGAACGCCGCCGTGGGTCACGACCTGGGGATTGTTGCCGATGAGGACGTTGTCGAAGTGATTGAGTGGCGGCCAAAGCTGCAGCTTATCCTCTCGCAGGCGCGCGGTGCGTTTACGCCGCCGCACGTGCAGTACTTGCTGGTATTTGCCGCGCTGCGCCCGCGACTGCTGGCCGGCATCCCGATGTCCGCCGCGCGCGGACTGGAGCCCTTTATTTGCGCGCGCGCAGAGGCGCAGGCGGTCCCTCTTATGGCGCGGCTGCGGGAGCACGTGTTGCGGTCCGCCGAGGGGCCTGCGCTCGGCAGTACCGGTGCTGGGGGGCTTCCCGCAGACTTGGAGGCCGAGCTAGCAGCTTTCTGCGACGACGCACTGCGTGCGTATGCGGCCTCGGTGCCTCTGCACATGTTTGAGACTGACTGAGTGATATCACATGTCACACAAAGGCGCTGATTGATAGCGAAGTTCAAGATCAATGTGAGCACAAAAATGAGATCAAGAGCTGAATATTTATACGATATGAAGAGTCTCGCTTTGTTGTTATAGTTATGCGTGTATTGTTACAATACGCTGTTGATGAGAATCCTGAAGCAGAGATGTTCAAGAGAGAGTCAGTCAAAGTCAACCACGGCCCGCTTGTGTGACCGTTTTTTGTTGTTGCGGCTGTTCACTATTCTATGATAAATCTATGATGACTACCTAGCTAATGAAGATGGAAATAACATGTGTGTCTCGTGTGTGATAATAGAGTAACCAATACAACAACATCAGACGCAGTACAACACCTTACTTACATAATCTACTCACAAAGTACAAATCCCACGCACACGCGAGACTATAGGAAAGAAAGACAAAACAAGTGCTTGTGAAACTCACGTTACACAACTACAAAGCTTCGTGCTCAGGGGTGCTGGCCCTGTGGCTGCCCGCCCTGCTGCTGTTGCTGCACCTGCACACCGTGGTGCTGCTGCACAACATGACCCTGCTGCTGTTGCTGTTGTTGCTGTTGTTGTTGTTGTTGTTGTTGTTGTTGTTGTTGTTGCTGTTGTTGTTGCTGCTGCTGCTGCTGCTGCTGCTGCTGCTGCTGCTGCTGCTGCTGGACGTTGATGCCCTGTTGCATGCCCATGCCGGCGGGGTTGGACTGGCCGGTCGCGGTAGCCGCAGCGGGCGCGAGCGTGGGCTCAGTGCAGAAGGCCTTGAGCTAGAGCAGCATGGCGCGCACGTCATCCTGGCCCACGAAGGCGAGCAGCGAGTCGTCGCGCATGATGGGTGGGATCAGCTGGCGCAGAGTCAGACGCGCCTGGGGCGACACACTTGCGGCGAGCTTGGCGTAGCAGCCGATGAGATAGCGCGCGAGACGTTGCGAGTCGATGCGCTGTGCAACGCGCGCGAGCACGGAGAGCATGAAGTAGAAGCGTTCGTAGCTCTGCGTGACGTAGTGCATGCCATTGGGAACGGAGAGCAGACGGAGCAGGATGAGCGTCGACAGCGCGGCGGGCATGGCGACGGAGGAATCCATGTTGGAGAGACACAGAGGGAAGATTTCGCACTGCAGCAGCACCTCGATGACCTCGGGGTCGGGCATGCGGACGAGCGCGCCGATGACGCCCAGCGCAGTCACGCGCACGTTGTCCATGTAGGTGTTGTTGGGAACCTTGATTGCTAGGAACGGGTACACAAGCATGAAGATCTGCGAGCGCACAAACGGGATGCGCACGTCCGCGTTGGACGCCACGCCCTGCAGCATCGCCAGCGTGTTGCAGCAGCGGCCTGATGATTCTTTGGTAAGCGAGTCAAGCATCGGGTAGAGAAACGTGATCTCCTGCACCAGCGCGGCCATCACACCGGGCGTATGCCACAGCAGGAAGCCGAAGACGTCAACGGAGTTGTGGTAGCGGATGAGTTTCTCCAGCGCGTGCACGCGGCGCTCGCCGGGGTGCAGCAGCTCGCCCACGAGCATCACCAGCTCGTCAGGCAGACGCACGGGGCCCGAAGGCTGCTGCTGCTGCTGCGCAACCATGTGCCCGCCGTGCGGGGGCATCGGGCCCTGGTTCTGGCTCTGGGGGTGCTGCATCGTGCGGAAGGGGAGCGCAAGAATAACGCAGAAAGGGACTCGGGCAGGCGAACGGGGCCAAGCTGGACGGTCGCGAAGCAAAGGTTCAGAGAGAAGAAAGAAGAGCGAAGAGGCTGCGCAGAACGGAAGTGCAAAACGGGAAAGACATAAGTCATTTGAAAAACCAACAAGAAAATCCGAGAGACCCGCTCCAATACAATGCCGGCAAAGTGCTCATGCTGCGTTTGACGGACGTGCCGGCTCGCTACAGGATGTCTAAAGAAAGCTGACCTGTGGCCTCGGACTCGACTTGCGGCTTGACTTTGCTCGACTGATAAGACCGAGTTTGTCGGTCCTCTTGTCGTGATTGGTTAGCAATGTTTGCAAAGGACGTGAGCCTAGTTGTGACCGTTAATGTGGATATATGGTCGTTTTTTTATTTCTATATGAGCGCATTTGCATCCTATTTTTTATTTCATCTTGGAACCTTCATTTGACGACAAATCTGTCTGCTCTTTCATACTATCCGATTTGCTGCTGCAAACAGTGTGTGCAACGCGATGCGCTTCTCCGTCGTGACTTTTCTGGTCGTCGTGCTGGCTCTGGTTACCGCCCCGCTGATGGCGCTTGCTTTTGACATCAACGCCGACGGCACGACTGCGCTGTCCAAGGCGTGCGACGAGGGCGACAGTGAGCTGGTCAAGTCCATTCTTGCCGGCCCTGACGCCGCCGCGCTCAACCATCAGGACAACGACGGGTGGACTCCGCTCATCTGGGCCGCCGTCGCGGGCCACGCCTCGATTACTGATATGCTCATTGCCGCTGGCGCTGACGTCAACGTGCGCAACTCCAATGGCGGCACAGCGCTAATGCGCGCTGCGCAACAGGGTCACGGTGACATTGTCCGCCAGCTTATCTCTGCTAAGGCCGACGTCAACGCCGCCAACCGCGACGGCTGGAGCGCGCTTGTGCTCGCCTCTGGCACGGGCCGCACGGAAATTGTCCGCGAGCTTCTCGCCGCTGGTGCGGACCCCCGCGTCCAGACATCAGACGGTGACACCCCTCTTTCTCGGTACATTACGACGCGAGTCCACTCACTTTTTTAATGGTATAGTCGGACGAGGTGTTTGCTCTATGTATTGTTTTCTCCTTGATGTGTGTGTACTGCATCTTCTTATCCTTTGTCTAAACCTTATTTGTCCCTTTTTATTGCCTATCTATCCCTTGTAGTGCTGCATTCAAGGACCACCTTGATGTTGTCGAGCTTCTACTCACTGCTGCTCCTGACATGATCCGCGTTCCCAACAACATTGGTGACACCCCATTGGACCTCGCAGTTGGTGCTGAGAACGTCGAAGTTGCTGATCTCCTTCATGCCGCACTCCCTAAGATGGAGCTCTGATCGGATTGATGCCTTTCTGCTGTGTTGCAAACCCTGCGAAATACGTGCGACTATCGACATGCTGACCGATGGATTGATTGACGTTTCCATATAGAGGTCACATAGTCATGCACTCTGAAAATACAAATCAATCATGCAATTAACAAAAGTATATGAATCAAAACGTGTTGTTTATTCTAACATAACCATATTCAGCCCCTTATATACTGGTTAACATGACTGAACTCCGGGTTTTGTTCAAGTTAAGAGGTCGACAAAATACAGCATCCCTTGCCTCGCGCCCGCGGCAGTGGTGTGTGACGCGATTAGTTCGGGGCCTGCGGCGATGTAGACCTGTCCCGCCGCGGCCACAACACGGGAGTCACGGTTATTATCTGCCGCCGCCGCCGAGCGCATGACTCGCGCCGACGACGACGACACCAGCTGCTGACGCCGCCGCCACCGACAAATACGGCTCATTTGCCTTGTATCCAGCCACGCCAGTTAGACCAGAGCCGTCTAGGCCACTGCCGGACATGAACACGCCGCCACCTGCGACAGAGCCAATTCTCACATCGTTACTTTGAGCCGCGTGTCCAGTATGGGGGGCGGCAACGATGAAGCCAAGCAGCAAGAGACCGAGGCCGGCGACCGTGGGCAGCAGCGGCGCGGCGGCAGTTAGCGCATCAATAGCGTCGCTGCCGCCGCGGTACACGTAACCGAGAGCAGCAGCAGAGTAACAGGCTGCGAGTCGCTCTTTCTTGGACCGACTCCGCTTGCGCTTTACTTGCGCCGGGCCGCGCCGAGTCTTGGCGGCGCGCTTGCGGCGGCGCGCGCTCGCTTTGCTGATAATAAGGATCTGCGTCTAGAAGCTGCTCTTGCTGCCCTCCTTGAGGACGTTGTCGACTTCGTCAAGAACCGTGCCATCGACCCTGTCAACGCAACTGCTCGCGCAGGGGTGGTAAAGCATAGTCTCATTGTATGCCGCGTAGACTGCGTCAAAGTAGGCCTCAGATGCCTTTGCCCCTGTGCGGTCAGCGAGACCGAGAATCGATGTGCTCCAATGACTTGATGTCACCCGGCTCACGGTAGCTTGCAGGCCACTTGACCACCCCCACCTCTTGCTTCGCAACCTTTTTATTGCCGCGCTCGCCGCTGATACGGCCACCAAGCAGGTAATGCGTTGTGGTGTTGCTCGCGCAAGGGCCGGTGGGCGACCTAGAGCAAGACAAGCGCGCGCGACGACGGCGACGACGAAGAAGAGGAACAAGAGGATGGTGTTCTTCCTGCGCTTGCGCCCGCGACCGAAGTCGCGCGTGCTGCTGAGCCAGAGACTTTGTCTGACGCGACGAAGACAGTAAAGGAAGCTCTTGACATTGTAGCGCAGAAGACAATCAATGCGGGGCTAAAGTACTCCGAGCGCCACACAGACATGAATACCGTGTCCAAGAATTTTTGAACTACAACGAGACGGAGTGCGCGAACCCTCCGTCCAACATGATCGTTCAGGTGAATAGCAGCACATGTCAACCGGCGAGATATTCACCGAGCACGTGCAGCTCCTGCGCGACACAACGCTCGTGGGCCGCTCCAAGAACTGTGCCATGGTGCCCATCTGCGACTCCGCTTGCAGCCACCCCAGGGCGTCGCTCCGCAAGTGGTGTTATCACAACGACGTGACGCTACTTCACGTCCCTGTCTACGGGACGTCCCTGCTCCAGCTACTCGATCGACCTCACGTCATCAAGTCATATCACGCTTGGCTGCGCCAGCATGACTTTCTCTACGCGCTTGCGGGCTGCTCGAAAGACGTGAGCGGAGTCGACGTTCGTCGCAAGGGGGTCTCGGCCGCCAAGATGATGTCGCGCATGCAGGCGATGCTCTTCGTGCTCAAGTCCACGCCGGCAATGCTCTTCGCGATCAAGAGGTTTAGGAAGATGCTCGGCATAACCAACGCGGAGCTCGCAGCTCAAAAAGGTACGGGACAAGTCTCTCCGTCGCAAGTGAGGTTTTGTGCGCACCTTTTGCAGTCTGCAAGGAACGCCATGACCTTTTGTGCAGAGCAGTATGGAGGGTCCAAAGAGAGAGTAGACAGAGAGGCCAGGAGTTAGGGGTAATAACAATGAATGTACAGGAAGAAATACAAACATTATACTTGCATGAAATTAATAAGCTATGCTGTTTGATTATATTCCCGGTGACAATCACTATGCGCGTATTTTTCCTTGTCGGAATAAGCCTTGAGGGGGCCGTTCCCATTCCGTTGAAGACCAGAAACAGACGTCAGGTTTGCCTCATGACTTGGCGAATTGGGGAATAAAAATGCCTGCACAAATCCGCATAAAGCAACACAAGACATCATAACATTCCAATCTTAGGACCTGGTATTAGTCGCTAGAACGAACACTAATTCCCGGTCGCGACGAAGAAACAAGAGCTGTATCGAGCGGAGACCCGTTGCTATCCGTCATCGAAGCAACCAGTAATCTAGAGTGTTCAACTGATCAACCCCTCCCCGCAGCCCATCATTTGAGATTTTCCTAATTCAGTATCAACTCGCCATATTTCACCAGGATCAAACGCACTCCGGTGCTCGCTCGGGAATCACGCCAACAAGTTGGCGTGCTTTTTCCCCCGAGCGAGCACCGGAGTGCGTTTGATCCTGGTGAAATATGGCGAGTTGATACTGAATTAGTAAAATGTAAGATGTTACTGCCCACGGCGTAACGTAATTTTTTTTGCCGACCCCCCGTGTGGTGGTTCGCATTCTAAGCAACGGATTGCCGTGTTCAATTTAGTTAAATCTGTTCCTTCTTCCAACCCTTGCGAAAAATCCCCTCTCTCACACATCTCCTTCCGTCGGCTGTACCGCACGCACGTGATTGCTTTAGACCCGCCGACCGCGCAAAGAACTAATGGGCGGATCCAACTCCGTTCTTGCACAGGAACAGTTCGAGGCGTTTGCCAACTCGCTGTTGGCGGCGCCTATGCGCACGCGGGCTGAGTGGGCGCCGTTGTGGGAGATTGAAAACGCACCTGAGGAATTGATCTGGAAGCTCTTCTCGCTTAACTTCCTGCGCAAACTCAAGGCAACCATCCCGTTTAACATGGCCGCGCTTGTGTGTCAGTGTCTGTCCACGATTGCCAATTGTGTTTTCTCGCCCCTGCAGCCGGTTGACACGTCAGCACATGGCTCGCTGCTGTTGGCCGTTCGCATCCTCACACGCTGCCTCACTGTGCTAGTCTCAGCGCCAGATGCTTTCGAGCGGCTGTTTATGTGGAGCTTCCGTCTCCCACGCCTGCCCGGCGAAAGTAGGGATGACGTACAACGCTCGCACCGCGAGCTGGTAGCGCTCTACGCAGGCCCCGGCGCGAAGATTTCCCAGCTGGTGCCCGGTGCACAGACAGTACGCTTGCTCACCGCCGCGCTCTTTCTCGTCGGTTTCACCATGGGGCCCTCTGGCCTTACCGGCAGGGTTCCCTTTTCCACGCCCGCCGCTGGTAATGCCGCGGTCTACGCCTCATCACGCCGCGCAGCGCTTGCTGCTTCGTCCGCCAGTGACGCCGTTACCGCAGCAGTCTCCGCCGCGACGGTCGGTGCCCCTGCAGCTACAACTGGTGCATTTCCTCCGCTGGGCGGTGCTGCAGGACCCTCGCTGCCTAGCGGCAGGCTCGCGCCCTTGGATTCGGCGCGCGGCAGCGGCCTGTTTGCCTCCGAAGCTGACGTGGCTGTAGACTCGTTTGCCGAAGCCGCCACAGATGCCACATTTGCTGCCGCATCGGGGGGCGAGCTGGAGCTGTACGTGCACCTGGGCAAGGTATGGTTCAGCGGCGTTGGTCCGCGCGTGTTAAAGTCTTCGGCGCGCGATGCGTTTGACCGCAACCGCGTCGAGTTGCTGCGCTGTTTACTTGCCGCATGCTCTGCGCCCGTATATCGCCCATCTGCAACATATCGCACTGTGCCGAATCCGTACTTGCTGGAGCTATGCGCACCGGCACACGCAATGGCGCCAACGCTGTTTGTGTCGCTGCTCAACGCAGTGCTCGCTTACTGCCCTGCCGGTCAAGTGTTGTCCTACTTGCCCTACGCACACTCAGTCGCCGGTGACCAACGTGGGCCCCTCGTCACGCTCGCTCTCGGTTTGCTCCTCGCCGCGCTCGACTTTGACCCCGCGCAATGCGCGCCCGTTGGCTCTGCGGGCGTCGCAGCCGCGCTCGCCGCGGCGTGCGCGGCGGCGCAGGCATCAACCACCGCCGCGCTCGCCGCTGCTGCTGACGGCACCGGCCCCGGCGCAAGCTCCAACCCCGCTGCAATCACCGCCACTACCGCCTCCGGCGACGAATTAGGCCGCGAAGCCGCGCTTATGCTTGCGGTCGGTGGTACGAACGGCATGAGCTCATCAACCGCTGGCTCATTGCCACCGACGCTGGCTGCGGTCGTGAGCGCGGCATTGACTCCAGCGCTACCGCCGGCGCCGCGCGCGGGCGCGCCGGTAAACGTGCTGCGGCTAATGTTGGCGCAGTTCTCAGTCGAAGACCGGCGAGTAACGCTGCTGGGGCTGTGCGAGCTGCTGGGGAACCCGCTCGAGGCAGCCACTGCGTGGCTGCCCAACTCGGTCAAGCGCGTGCGTTGCGAGCAGGAGCTTCTAGCGCTGCTCTGGCATCTGCTTGACCTTTCACCCGCGATTATGCGTGACGCCACCGCCACGCTCGACGCGCCGCGCCTCGCACGCCCGCTGCTATTCTTTCTGGCCGAGGCGCGCGCCGACCCTGCCAAGGTGGTGGTGACGTACATGTGCGTGTTTTTACTGCTGCGCCTCTGTGGCGAACGATCTTTTTGTGTCGCGCTTAACGCCTCGTATCCGCACGACTTGCCACTAGGGCCTGAAATGGCAGCGCTGGCCGGCACATCGATAAGTTACGCTGATACGCTTATCATCACAATGCACGCTCTGATCGCGGCCGCGCCCAACTTGCTTGACTCGCTGCTCTCAGTCGTGCTCACAGTGCTCGCCAACCTCTCGCCTTTCTGCATGCGTATTGCACTGCCTACGGCGCTGCGTCTCGTGGAGCTGTTTGAGACGCTGGCTGCGCCGCGCTTTCTGCTTGCCAACTCACATAACCACGCGCACCTGGCGCTGCTGCTCGAAGCCTTCAACAATTTGCTCCAGTATCAATACGCCGGATCAACAGCCCTTGTCTACGCCATTGCGCGCTCGCCGCGCACGTTTTTCGCCCTCCGATCGCCGCTGCAGCTGCCATCGCAGGCGGATCTTGCCGCTGCAGATGCTTCCGTCGCCGCCGCGCAAAGCGCGCCTATTGCTGCAGAAGCAACGCCTGTCGCTGCTGCTGCTGCCATTATTACTGCGAGCATCAGAGCCGCGAAGGCTGCTCCCGCCGCACCGGCGTCAGGCACTGCCGCGACAGCGCTCGCTGCAACAGTGGCGGTAACAACACGGTGGCGTCCGACGAGCGAATGGGCGTGCGCGTGGCAGAGCAAACTACCGCTGGCGACAACGCTGCGGCTGATTGAATTCGTACAGCCGCGCCTGCTGCGGTTGAGCCATGACGCCGCGGGCCCCGTGCCCGTGGCAGCTGCGCTGGCGATGCTGAGCGAATGCACCGCGGTGGGTGTGCTGCCCGTGCCGCACCCCATCGTCGTGCGACGTTACGTTCCAAACACCTTCACGTCACTCTGGTTCTCGTCGTTTGCGTGGGGCCTCGTGCTGCTGCGCACGGCACGCTATCCAATCATTGATGCGCCGCTTGTCAAGCTATTCACTTTGAGAGAAGGATTTGCCGCTACAGCCGTGTGAGAGAGAGTGTGGTGACGCTCACGACAGCGAAACAAAATGACATGGGTAATTGACTGCATGTATATTGAACTTTGTTAAGGTTTTATTCATTCCTAAATGTTCAAACTAGTCACGGTAGTCATCCGCCTACAAAACAAATAAACGCCGTATTGTCATACATTTTGTCTTCAGGTTATTCTTTTAAAATACGCTGGCACGAAGGAGAAAGCAACACTCTCAGTGTGTGTACACACATTGTATCGACACACATCATCTTCTTCCCCCGAACCGTCAATTTATCGGTCTGTACAGTACCCTTGTCATCTGCCTTTTGAAAAAAATATATTAGCATTTCGAATTATGCTTCAAATTGTGTTAATAGACACACCACCCTTGCTGTTTGTACTAAACACTGTGTCGTGACTAATGAAAATGGAGTTGGTCGCGTACCCATCGTGGTTCACGCCCACGTTCCATGTTCCACTCTCATTAGTAACCGCTTTGGCAACACCAGCACTGTCAACCTTGTACAGAGTGTTGCTACGTATGAAAAACAAGTTAGCATTAAGGGTAAATAATATATTATGACGTGAGACGTGAAACACGTGCTATTCTGGATAAACGGACCAAAACAGCATTTGATCGATGTTGCATTCAATACGAGTTGTTTTCTTGACGTACTCGGTTAGCCCGCTGACAATAAATGACGAATTGTCATCGTTAAAAGCAATGTGGGAAACAGCCTGGACAAACGGATCGTACACTGTGTACATCGCTGTCGTAGTGTTCCGGAGGTCGATGGCACTGATCTTGCCGGACTCACATCCAAGCAGGACGTAGTTGTCGGCGTAGTGGGTCGATGTCTGGATCTTGGAGTCAGCAAGAAACCCTTCTGACAGCTCGTTTCCCTTGCTTGCACGAGGATCGAAGACAGCAAACCTGCCGCCACTCGTGGCGTCAAGGCAAAGGTTCCGAACGTCTACGATTGTTACAATGGACAAACAAACCGTACAAAAAGTAGTGCAAGTGAGCCCATGTAAGATCATTGAGATAACAAACACAAATCTTATAATGATTGTATATAAGAACGTACAAGGGGAGGTCAAGTTGTTTGAGACAGACAAGCACCTGTGAGCAACTTTCGAGTCAAAGGTGCACTGGAACGTCGTCAGGTCAACGAGTGAGAGGTTGCCTGACAGGTCGCCGATTGCAAGCTGCTTCGTGTTCTCACACATCGCTAGCTCGCTGATTAGCGCATATGGGTGCACTTGGAGCTCCACTACGACGTAAAGGATTTATGTTCACAAGGATGGAGTCA
>Ga0209958_1002069_pt1 | contig 12313 bp, 7 predicted proteins | sample ThiBio_inoc_plan_FD_183942 | JGI IMG/M metagenome (GOLD analysis project Ga0209958, IMG submission 183942) | Wastewater bioreactor microbial communities from Cape Town, South Africa - Thiocy_inoc_plan (SPAdes) | ecosystem: Engineered > Bioremediation > Thiocyanate > Unclassified | place: South... | reverse complement strand
GATCGCGCTGCCAGCGCGAAACCGGCAGCTTTTCCGCCAGATGCCGCAGCACCGCGTTGGCCAGCCCCAGGTTGCCTTCGCTGTTCTCGAAGTCGATCGGGTTGACCTTGTGCGGCATGGTCGAAGACCCGACCTCGCCCGCCTTGAGCTTCTGCTTGAAGTAGCCCACCGAGATGTAGCCCCAGACGTCGCGATTAAGGTCGACGAGGATGGTGTTGGCGCGCGCGATCGCGTCGTACAGCTCGGCCATGGCGTCGTGCGGCTCGATCTGGATGGTGTAGGGATTGAAGCTCAGTCCCAGCTCCATGACGAAACTGCGGGCGAAGTCTTCCCAGTCGAGATCGGGATAGGCCGACAGGTGCGCGTTGTAGTTGCCGACCGCGCCGTTGATCTTGCCCAGCAGCTCGACCGAGCCGATGGTGTCCCACGTCCGCCGCAGGCGGTAGACGACATTCGCCAGCTCCTTGCCGACGGTGGTGGGCGAGGCGGGCTGGCCGTGGGTGCGCGACAGCATCGGCAGGTCGGCCAGATCGTGCGCCAGATCGGTCAGGCGCGCAATCAGCTTTTCCAGCGCCGGCAGCAGCACGCCGTCGCGCGCGCCTTTCAGCATCAGGGCATGCGACAGGTTGTTGATGTCTTCCGAGGTGCAGGCGAAATGGATGAACTCGGCTACCGCGGCGATTTCCGCGTTGGCCGCGGTTTTTTCCTTGAGGAAATATTCCACCGCTTTCACGTCGTGGTTGGTGGTGGCCTCGATGGTTTTGACGCGCTCGGCATCGGCCACCGAAAACGTGTCAGCAATGCCGTCGAGCAAGGCGATGGCCGCGGCGGAAAACGCCGGCACCTCGGCGATGGCCGGCTCGGCGGCCAGCGCCTTCAGCCATTCGATCTCGACGATGACGCGGTATTTGATCAGGGCATACTCGCTGAAGAAATCGCGCAGCGGCGAGGCCTTGCCGCCATAGCGGCCATCCAGCGGAGAAAGAGCGGTCAGTGCATTGAGTTCCATCGTGTCATCCCGTGTTATCCGTTATTCAGTGATTGGTCCCTGCGGCGCGCCATGCCAAACGGTCCGCCTGTCGCGCCGCATTAAACGGTCCGCCTGTCGCGGACGGCCTGTGCCAGCGTGCCGCTGTCCACATATTCCAGTTCGCCGCCGGCCGGCACCCCACGCGCCAGCCGGCTGACCTTGAGGCCGCGCGCTTTCAGCAGCTCGCCGATCGTGTGCGCGGTGGCTTCGCCTTCCGGCGTGAAGTTGGTCGCCAGGATCACCTCCTCGACCACGCCGTCGAGCGCACGATTGATCAGCCGTTCGAGGTGGATCTCGCGCGGGCCGATGCCGTCGAGCGGAGAGAGGCGTCCCATCAGCACAAAATACAGGCCGTCGTAGCTTTGCGTGACTTCCATCATGTTGAAGTCGGCCGGCATTTCGACCACCGCCAGCTGCCGTTTGTCGCGACGCGCGCTGGTGCAGACTTCGCACACCTCCGCCTCGGAAAAATTGTTGCACAGGCGGCAATGATGCAGATGCGTCAACGCATGGTGGAGCGCCCCGGCAAGCTGCTCGGCGCCGCGCCGGTCGCGCTGCAGCAGGTGATAGGCCATGCGCGCCGCCGACTTGGGGCCGACGCCCGGCAGCACGCGCAGGGCGGCGATCAGGTGCTCCAGTGCGGCGGGCTGCACAGACAGCGCCTCAGAACGGCAGCTTCATTCCCGGCGGAATCGGCAGGCCGGCGGTGACGCTGCCCATTTTTTCCTGCACCGTCGATTCGACCTTGCGCACCGCATCGTTGACCGCGGCGGCCACCAGGTCTTCCAGCATTTCGCGGTCGTCGCCCATCAGGCTGGGATCGATGGTGACGCGGCGCACGTCGTATTTGCAGGTCATCGTCACCTTGACCATGCCGGCGCCGCTCTGCCCCTCGATTTCGATTTCGGCCAGCTTGGCCTGCATCTTGGCCATGTTTTCCTGCACCTGCTGGACCTGCTTCATCATGTTGCCGATGCCGCCCTTCATCATGTCGATTCTCCTAATGGCTGTATGGTTGAGGCGTCGATCTGGCCACCGAACTGGTCGACCAACTCGCGCACAAATGGATCCGATTCGATTGCGGCCACGGCCTCGGCCTGGCGCGCTTCCTTGATGCGGGTACGCACCTGCTGCGGTGTCCGCTCGGCGGCGGCGCCGATCTCGAACCTCACGTCAAGCGCCGCGCCGTATTTTTCGCGCAGCGACCCCACCAGCTTGTCCTGATAGGTGCGATCGAGCAAATGCTTGTGCGCTTCACCCACGCGCAAGCTCACCGCATTGCCCGTCTGCGATACCAGTTCGCAGTGGTCGGCGAGCATCTTGGCCATACCGCCGAGGCGCAGTTCGGACACGACCTTGAGCCAGTCCCAGTCGCCGCGCGGCACCGCCTGCGGTGCCGCAGGAACGGCCGGCACGTCGACCTGATAGGCGGGCGATGGCGGCGACTCGGCCGGCACGGCTTCTACGCGCGGTGCGGCAGGCGCAGGTTGCAGGATGGCGGGTGCGACGGCACGCGGCGCCGGCTCGCCCCCGGCAACGGGCACCGCACGCCCGCGAGCGGCGCGATCCGCCGGCGCCGCGCCCGGGGCGAAGGCCAGCATGCGCAACAGCGTCATGCAGAAGCCGGAAAACTCATCCGGCGCATACGCCAGGTCGCGCCGGCCGTTCAGCGCGATCTGGTAATACAGCTGCGCGGTTTCCGCATCCAGCTGCGCGGCGGCGGCCTGCATCCGCTCGGCGTCCATGCCGGCTTCCACCGTGCCCGGCGCGTGCAGCAGCAAAGCCAGCTGGGTCAGCAGGCTGCCCAGGTCCTGCAAGGCCGCGTCGAAGGCGATGCCGCGCTCGGCCAGCTGGTGCGCCTGCTGCAGCAGCGCATCGCCGTTTTGCGCCGCCAGCGCGTCGAGCAGATCGAACAGGTAATCGCGCCGCACCGTGCCGAGCATGGCCTCGACCGCGGCCGCTTCCACCGTGCCGCCGCCATAGGCGATGGCCTGGTCGGTCAGCGACAGCGCGTCGCGCATGCTGCCGGCGGCGGCGCGCGCCAGCAGGTTCAGCGCAGCCGGCTCGCTGGCGACGTGTTCCTGCGCCAGCACCTCGCCCAGATGCTGCGCCACCAGCACAGGCGGCATCGGCTTCAGGTTGAACTGCAGGCAGCGGCTCAACACCGTGACCGGAATCTTCTGCGGGTCGGTGGTGGCGAGGATGAACTTCACATGTGCGGGCGGTTCCTCCAGCGTCTTCAGCATGGAATTGAACGCCGGCTTCGACAGCATGTGCACTTCGTCGATGATGTAGACCTTGTAGCGCCCCACCGTCGGCGCGTACTGCGCGTTGTCGAGCACCTCGCGCATGTTGTCGACGCCGGTGTTCGACGCCGCATCGAGTTCGAGCAGGTCGACGAAGCGGCCGGCGTCGATCTGGGTACAGGACGAACACGCGCCGCAGGGCGTCGCCGTGACGCCGGTTTCGCAGTTGAGGCACTTGGCGAGGATGCGCGCCAGCGTGGTCTTGCCCACCCCGCGGGTACCGGTCAGCAGATAGGCATGGTGCAAACGCCCCTGGGTCAGCGCGTTGGAGAGCGCCTGCACCACATGCTCCTGTCCCTTGAGGTCGGCGAACGCGCGCGGCCGCCATTTGCGCGCCAGCGCAAGTGCGGGGGATTCGGAGTCGCCGAAGAGATCAGTCATGGGCTTAGGGGCCAGGATCTAGGGGCTAGGATCTAGGTGAATGCGAAGCCGGCATTCGTGGGGTACTCCCACGAACCCTAGCCCCTAAATCCTAGCCCCTGAAGAATTAAGTGGCGAGCCAGAACCCCGGCACTGGCATCGGTCGCTGTGGCTGCTTCCTTCCGGACCTGACCCGATTCACGACTTAGCCATGCGGGGAGGCCCGCCACGCGCATTTTAACCCGGAAGCGCGCTTATTCCTCATCCGCCGGCGCGCTGAGGCGGCGTTTTTTCACCGCGTCGGCCAGCATCCGCAGCAGCGGAACGGTGTCGTCCCAGCCGATGCAGGCATCGGTGATCGACTTGGCGTATTCCAGCGACTGGCCCGCGACCAGATCCTGGCGGCCGGCGTTCAGATGGCTCTCGACCATGGCGCCGATGATGCGGGTGTCGCCGCCGGCCACCTGCGCTGCGACATCGGCGGCGACATCGATCTGGCGCTGGTACTGTTTGCTCGAATTGGCGTGCGAGAAATCGATCATCAGTTGCTGGCGCAAGCCGGCCGATGCCAGCTCGCCGCATGCCAGGCTGACGCTCGCCGCATCGTAGTTGGGCGCCTTGCCGCCGCGCAGGATCACATGCGTGTCTTCGTTGCCGGAGGTGCTGAACACGCCGACATGGCCCGACTTGGTGATGGAGATGAAATGGTGGCGCGCGGCGGCCGCCTTGATCGCATCGACCGCGATGCGCAGGCTGCCGTCGGTGCCGTTCTTGAACCCGACCGGACACGACAGACCGGACGCCAGCTGACGGTGCGACTGCGACTCGGTGGTGCGCGCGCCGATGGCGCCCCAGCCCACCAGATCGGCGATGTATTGCGGCGAGATCAGATCGAGGAACTCGGTCGCGCAGGGCAGGCCGATTTCGTTGATTTCCAGCAGCAGCTTGCGCGCCAGCCGCAGCCCCTCGTTGATGTCGAAGCTCTCGTCCAGGTGCGGATCGTTGATGAGGCCTTTCCAGCCCACGGTGGTGCGCGGCTTTTCGAAATACACGCGCATGACGACGATGAGCTCGTGCGCCAGTTCGTCGGCCAGCGGCTTCAGTTTGCGCGCATAATCGAGCGCGGCGGCCGGGTCGTGGATGGAACACGGGCCGACGACGACGAACATGCGGTCGTCCGCCCCGCGCAGCACGTCATGGATGGCACTGCGGGCTTGCGCCACGCGCGCCAGCACGGTTTCGCTGGCGCGCAATTCGCGCATGATCTGCATTGGAGCGAGCAGTTCGCCGCTTTGCTCGATGCGGGTATCGTCGGTTCGGGTGGCAGACATGTTCGGGCTCCGTTGATTTAGGTTGATCCGTGCCGGCGGCGTAAACAAAAAAACCGCCAGCGGACTGGCGGTTTCGTTGAGGCGCGCCGTTCGTTTCAGCGCCTCCCGACCGCCTGCGGCGTGGGATAAAAGCGGCTAAAAAAGAACTCTGCGGCACGAATCATGCATGGCAGTCTACCAAAACTGGAGGGAGCTCGCCAAGCATCCGCGAGCCGGCCGGAGTCAGACAGCGCGGGGGTGCCCCCCCATCGGGCAAACGCGACAAGCAAAAGGGAAGAGTGTGGAAATGTTGGCTAACGCGACAGAGATTCGGCATCCCGCGCAGGAGCTGCGACGCGACAAGCGCTTTCAGGTTTCGCAGGCAGCCATCATCACCCAGCCTGGGCATACCGAAATCGCCTGCGAGATCCGCGATTTCTGCCTGGGCGGCCTGTTCCTCAAGTTCACCAACCCCGAAGCGGCGATCGCCTCGCTGGCCAGGCGCGCGGATGCCGAGGTGGAAATCGTCTTCACCCCGGCCTCGATCAATACCAGCCAGACCTTCCGCGTGCCGGCGCAGCTCAAGCGCCTGAGCCCGCTCGGAGTCGGCGTCGCGTTTGTGAGGCAGCCGGTCGATGCGCTGCGCGCGCTGCAAAAACTGCGCATGGCCGGGCACCGGCAAAAACTCGCCGCCCTGCCCCCGTCGCACGCGCACCCCCAGCTACGCGAAGCCAGCAGCGCGTTGCTGAGCGAAACCCTGCTGCAGGTGCACGACCAACTGATGCGCATGCTGGGCGACAAGCTGAGCACGGCGGCGATACACGCCTCCGGCATTGCCGAACACAGCGGACTGCTGAACGCCGTCCACGAATTCGGCAAACACGCGGCAGCCGTGCAGACCCGCTTTGTGCAGCAGGTGCTGGATGCGCTGCGGCAGGCCCGTCCGGTGCAAACCCAGGCCACCCGCGACACGATGGACGGCGGACTGGCCCTGGTCGACGAACTGGATTTCGAGGACTGGCTGGCCACCTCGTCCGAAGCCAACAAGCTGGAGGAACTGTTCTGCGAACAGCTCGCCGATATCGAACCGCGCATCGGCCAATTGTTCGACTTTGCCTGCGACCACAGCAACAACCCGTTCGGGCCCGCCGTCATCGGCCACGCCTACCGCAGCGCGCTGCAGGACGTTCCGGTACCGGCACGCGCACGGCAGGTCGCGTATGCCGCGTTGCGCGACGTGCTGTCCGAGCAGCTGGCTGCGCTGTATGCCGAGTTGCTGGCGCTATTGCCCGTCTCGCAGGCCGAGATCGCGCAGCAGCCCATCGCGCCGCCGCAATCCCGGCACGCCGTTCCACCGGCGGCGCCTGCTGCTGCCGCCCCTGCACAAGCCGAATCCCCGGCTCCTGCCGCGACGGTGCCACAGGGCACCCTCGGCCGCCTGACCGGCTCGCTGCTGGATTTTTTCCGTGGCCAGCCCGCCCCTGCAGCCCCGCCCCCCTCGGGCGCAGCGCCCGCCGCCGCGGTAGGCAATGCCATGCCGGGTTATGCCGGGCCGGGTGCGGCGGCCGGCGGCCAACCCGCGATGGCGGGCGCGCCCGGCGTGGCCCGCTCGCCGGTGCTGCAGCGCCTGGCCGCCGCCGGTGCGCTGCCGTCCGCCGTCACCCACGAAATGCAGCGCTCGGTCGACATGTTCGGCGCGCTGTTCGACACCATGCACGCCGAGAAATCGGTCAGCGAGGGCATGCGTCCGTTCTTCCAGCAACTGGAAACCAGCCTCATCAAGCTGGCGATGTCCGACCCGCAATTCCTGAATTCGCCTGCCCACCCGGCGCACAAGGTATTGAACACGCTCGACCGCATCAGCATGGTGGCCGGCGACGACGGCAAGATCACCGACCAGCGCCTGCTGCGGCTGATGAGCCGCTGGACCGACCGCATCAACGCCGAGGCCGACAAGAATCCCGGCGTGTTCGAGGAGGCGCGCACCCAGCTCGAACGCGTGGTCAAGCCGCTGCTGAACGAGCGTGCCGCGCGCGTGTTCCGCCTGCAGGAAATGTGCGAAGGCCGCCAGCGCGCCGAAGTCGTCAAGCAGCGCATCCTGCGCGAACTGCTGGCGCGGCTGGGCGAACGCCAGATACCCAATGCTGTGATCGAACTCCTCAATGGCGGCTGGCGCAATGTTCTGCTGATGGCCGAGGTACGCCACGGCGCCGATAGCGACGAGGCGCGCGAAGCCTGGCAGGTGCTGCAGCAGCTGTGCGCCTGGCTCGACCCCGAGCTGTCCGACCCGCCGGCTGCGGCGGACATCCAGACCCTGCTGCAGCGCATCGACCAGGCGCTCACCCGGGTGTGCGCCGACAAGTTCGCGCAGGACTGCATCGTCGACCAGCTTGCGGCCGCGCTGTTCGACGAGGACAAGTCGCTGCATCAGCACACCCCGGTCGCCGCCCGCCTCAACGACGCTGCCGGCGAGCCGCTCTCCGAGGTGCAGGACAACCTGGCCGAACGCCTGCGAGTGGGGGACTGGCTGCAGTTCAATTCGCTCGACACCCCGCTCAACCTGATCTGGATCGGCGACCAGCCGCCGGTGTACGTATTCGCCAACTACCGCGGCCTCAAGAAACTCGACCTCAAGCGTCAGGACCTGCTGCAGTCGCTGGAAAACGGAACGGCGCAATGGACCGAGGACCTGGAACTGCCGCTGATGGACCGCTCCTACAGCGCGATGATCCAGAAAATGCAGCGCGACCTCTTGTGGCAATCCTCGCACGACGCCGCCACCGGGTTTGCCAACCGCAAGACCTTCTTCCGCGCCATCCGCCGCAACTGGCTGCGCAGCGAAACGGCGGACGGCGGCTACGTCGTCGGCGTGATCCAGCTCGACATCAGCAAGCCTGCGGGCGAGGCCGCAGGGGTCGAAATCCGCACCCCCGTCCTGCGCGAATTCGCCCGGCTGCTACCCGCAGCCCTGCCGGCCGACGCACTGTTTGCGCGTGCCGGCGAATCCGGCATTGCGTTCTGGGCGGAGGCCGCCGACAGCGCAGCCGCCGTGGCGCAGGCCGCTGCCCTGCTGCAGGCCATTTCCGACCATCCGCAGGAAATCGACGGCACCCGCTGCCGCGTGCAGGCCGCGGCCGGCCTGATGTGGGCACGCGACTGCCTCAGCCCGGAAGCGTATTACGACAATGCCAACGCTGCCTGCGCCCGCGCCCGCGAATCCGGCGCGCCCATCGTGCAGTACGGCAGCGAGGCCGGCGACAGCGGCGTGCTGGCGCTGGCGCAATGGGCCCACGAGCTGACCGCCATTCTCGCGCACAACCGGCTCAGCCTGAATTGCCAGCCTGTCGCCGCCGCTGTCGATCCCGCAGGTACTCCGCTGTACTACGAGGTGCTGCTGCACCCCACGACCCATGCCGAACGCAGCATCGCCACGCGCGATCTGATCGCCGTCGCCGAGCGCCTGCAGCGCATCACCGAGATCGACCGCTGGGTGGTGAAAAGCGTCCTGCAATGGATGCGCGACCATGCTGAACAAGCCGCCCAGCTTGGCGGCCTCTCGATCAACCTGTCCGGCCAGTCGGTCACCAATCCGCTGTTCCTGAAACTGCTGCTGGCCGAACTGGCGCGCGGTGACGTGCCCGGCGACAAGCTCATCTTCGAAATCAGCGAAGCCGACGCCGTCGAAGGCCATGCCCAGACCCAGCTCTTCATGCGCCAGTTGCAGCGCCACGGCTGCCGCTTCATCCTCGACGATTTTGGCGTCGGCACCAGTTCCTACACCCGGCTGAAGGGTATGAAGCTGGATTACCTGAAGATCGACCGCGCCCTGGTGCGCGAGATCGGCACCAGCATGATCGGCGAGGCGCTGGTGCGCTCGATCCTGGAAACGGGCAGCTTCCTCGGGATCAAGACGGTAGCGGGGTTTGTCGAGGATGCGGACACGCTCACCAAGCTGGCGGAGATGGGGGTGGATTGCGTGCAGGGGTATCTGATCGGGGAGCCGAAGCCGCTGGAGAGTCTGGCTTAACGCAGCCTCTCAATACCGTTCGTGCTGAGCTTGTCGAAGCACTGTCGACAGTAGATGGGATATTCGCAGGACCACCGCCCGTTGGCCGGGGGTAGCCCGGCAGCTAGTCACTTTTCTTGTCTCGCCAAGAAAAGTGACCCAAAGAAGGCGACCCCGACATCCCCGAAACCCCGAAAACCGAGCCCGCCGGACGGGCGGTGAAGGACTCGCCCCGCCTTGCTGTTTTTGATTTGGTTTTTTGTGGGCGGGGCTCAAACACCTTCGCCGCTGATCCGCCCGGCAGGCTCGATTTCCGGCGGGGCTGTAAGGGAAGGAAAGTCAAAACCAGGGCGGTAATGACCGAGTGGTTTGCGCACTCGGTCATCGGCGCCTTTCCCGCGCAATACCCTTCGGTTGTTACGCCCAACCCGAGCTCTTTACTCAAGCTTCAATGCTACGCTATGTTTTCTGGATAGCGCTTCGAGCGCGTCCAGTCCTGCCATAACCAGACTCTCATCCTTCCGCACCGCCTCAAGTACGTTTTGAAGTCTGATTTCTGTACGCGTCAAGCGATCCCGGATGGTGAACAACCGTACTCGGTGTTCTGCAATCTCATTCTTAGGTAACGCCAATATCGACTCGACCTCCGCGAGATCTTCCTTGGCCGAAACGTGCAGCGACTTGAGTTCCTGCCCACTTGAACCGATTCGATTCATGGAATCAACAACTTCCCTGTGCAGCGTCTCGACTTCCCTTGTGCGGGGCTGCAGTTCTGAAAGCTTGCTGGCGACCAATCTGAATTCTTCCGAAGTCCTGGCGTATCTCCGATCGATATCCTCGGTATCGACCTTGCCTCCGCCACTGGCATTCAGCAGCCCCGATATCTTATTTAGCCTGGCGCGCTCGCCCTCATAGGCCTTTGCCAGTGCCTGCAAGTCCTTCTGAATGTCCTCGTCAATCACAAGACCATCAGCCAACTCTTCTGGGCTGAATGGCGGATCGACGTACGGACGCGTAGGATTGATCCAACCATCGGGGACCCTAAAGAACAGCGCCTCAAGCACGTTCTGCTCCCTCTTTACGCAACGCCAGGTCTTGGCGCTTATCAAGAAGTCATTGCGGGTCAACTTGGATCTATCAACATCTTGCAGCATCCCGTAGCGGGCCCCGCACGTGGAGACCTTACTCGCCAAGGAGTATGTTGTGTACATACTCGCCCCTTGGTATGCGGCGAAAGCTATTACGCTGTAGATAACGAGCTTCTTTATCATTTCAGCGAGCAACTGGTCTGCTGCACATACTTGGCGAGCCGAATCCGGGTCAAGCCGTCCCGCCCACCGTCAACCCATCGATCCTCAGCGTCGGCTGCCCCACCCCAACCGGCACGCTCTGCCCTTCCTTGCCGCAGGTGCCGACACCGCTGTCCATCTCCATGTCGTTGCCGATCATCGAGACGCGCGTCAGCACTTCGGGGCCGTTGCCGATGAGCGTCGCGCCCTTCACGGGATAGGTGATCTTGCCGTCCTCGATCATGTAGGCCTCGGCGGCGGAGAAGACGAACTTGCCGCTGGTGATGTCGACCTGGCCGCCGCCGAAGTTGACGGCGTAGAGGCCGTTCTTCAACGAGGCGATGATCTCCTGCGGGTTCTTGTCGCCGCCGAGCATGAGGGTGTTGGTCATGCGCGGCATGGTCAGATGCGCAAACGATTCGCGCCGGGCGTTGCCGGTGGGCTGCATGCCCATCAGGCGGGCGTTCATCATGTCCTGCATGTAGCCGGTGAGGATGCCGTCTTCAATCAGGGTGGTGCGCTGGGTGGGGTTGCCTTCGTCGTCGACGTTCAAGGAGCCGCGCCTGAGCGGAATGGTGCCGTCGTCGACCACGGTGACGCCGGGCGCGGCGACGCGCTCGCCGATGCGGCCGGAGAAGGCCGAGCTGCCCTTGCGGTTGAAGTCGCCTTCGAGGCCGTGGCCGATCGCTTCGTGCAGGAGGATGCCGGGCCAGCCGGAGCCGAGCACGACGGTCATGCTGCCGGCCGGCGCGGGGCGCGCGTCGAGGTTGACCATGGCCTGGTGCACGGCCTGGCGCGCATATTTTTCCAGGATCTCGTCGCTGAAGTAGCTGTAGTCGAAGCGGCCGCCGCCGCCGCCGGAACCCTGTTCGCGGCGGCCGTCCTGCTCGGCGATGACCTGCAGCGACAGCCGCACCAGCGGGCGCACGTCGGCAGCGAGATGGCCGTCGGAGCGGGCGACGAAGATGACTTCGTATTCGGAGGCGAGGCTCGCCATCACCTGGATGACGCGCGGATCCATGGCGCGCGCCTTCTTCTCCAGCCGCTCCAAGAGCGCGACCTTGTCAGCATCCTGCAAGCTCACGAGGGGATCGACCGCGTTGTACAGCAGGCGGCCTTCGCCGCGCCGCACCACGCCGAAGCTGCGGTTCTGTCCGGCGCGCGCGATGGCGCGGGTGGCGTCGGCGGCAGCGCCAAGCGCGTCGAGGCTGATGTCGTCGGAATAGGCGAAGGCGGTCTTTTCGCCCGAAATCGCGCGCACGCCGACGCCCTGGTCGATGTTGAAGCTGCCGGACTTGACCTGGCCTTCTTCCAGGCTCCAGCCTTCGGAGCGCGAATACTGGAAATACAGGTCGGCGTAGTCGACGTCGTGCGTCAACAGCCGCCCGAACACCGGCGCCAGCTTGTCGGCGCCCAGTCCATTCGGGGTCAGCAGCGTGGCTTCGGCGGCATGAAACAGCTGTTCGGCAGTTTGGATGGGAACGAAGGCGTCACTTGGGTTCATGGCGATAATATCCTGAATTACTTGGTGGAAGGCTCGCGCTTGGCCGGCACCCGGCGCTCGACCACGTCGACTTCGATCTGCTGGCACTGGATGTGGCGGTGCTTGAGCGCGGGCAGGCTCTTGCGCAAGCTGGCCTGATAGGCCGGGTTGATGTTGGCGATGACCACGCCGGAGCCGCGCGGCAGGCGGTCGAGCACCACGCCCCAGGGATCGACGATCATGCTGTCGCCATGGGTTTCGCGGCCCGACAGATGGTAGCCGCCCTGCGCCGGGGCGATCACATAGGCGAGGTTTTCGATGGCGCGCGCGCGAATCAGGGTTTCGAAATGCGCGCGCCCGGTGGTGGCGGTGAACGCCGCCGGCACCACGATGATGTCGACGTCGGGCATGGCGCGGTACAGCTCGGGGAAGCGCAGGTCGTAGCAGACCGACAGGCCGATGCGGCCGAACGGGCTGTTGAGGACGACCACCTTGTCGCCCGGCTCGATCAGCTTGGCTTCCTGGTAAT
>Ga0209958_1002065_pt1 | contig 12334 bp, 11 predicted proteins | sample ThiBio_inoc_plan_FD_183942 | JGI IMG/M metagenome (GOLD analysis project Ga0209958, IMG submission 183942) | Wastewater bioreactor microbial communities from Cape Town, South Africa - Thiocy_inoc_plan (SPAdes) | ecosystem: Engineered > Bioremediation > Thiocyanate > Unclassified | place: South... | reverse complement strand
GGCGAGGACGAAATTCTGCTTCACTACCCGCATCGTCGCCCGCGCAGCCTTGACCGCACGGGGCAAGGCAAGAAGCGAATCCTGCACGAACACCAGATCGGAAGCCTGCAGCCCCACATCGCTTGCCGAACCCGGCGCGATGGAACTGTTCGCCTTGGCGAGAGCCGGGCCGTCATTCAGCCCATCCCCCACCATCAGCACATTGCGCCCTGCGGCCTGCAATCGACCGATAAGATCCTGCTTGTCCTGCGGCGAGGCCTCGGCCTGAGCGAACAGGCCGGTCTCTCGTGCGACCTGCGCAACGGAAGCAGTGTGATCGCCCGAAATGATCGAGGTTTCCACCCCCATCCGGGCGAGCCGATCAAGCGCTTCCCTGGCATCGGGGCGCAGACGATCGGCGAAGGGAATAAGCCAGGTGGGCATGCCTTCGATATCGAGAGTGACGGCAATCCCGCTTGCGCTTTCCGGGCGCCGCAGTGCCACCTTGTGCCCGTCATGAACGGCGAAGACGCCTTCGCCCGGCCGTTCTTCAACCGCCTCCAGTTCGATAGCGCGGATACCCCGAGCGGCCAGGGCGTTGGCGAGCGCCTTGGAAATGGGGTGGCGGCTATGTGAGGCAAGGGAAAGGGCAATTGCTGCCGCTTCGGACGGAAGATTTTCCACGACTGCCGGGTCCGGCACGGGCTTGCCCAGCGTCAGCGTGCCCGTCTTGTCCAGCAAGGCACGGTCGGCCTTGGAAAGCCGTTCCAGCGCCGATCCATCCTTCACCATGATCCCCGCCCGCATCAGCGCCCCGCTGGCCACCACCTGCGCCACCGGCACGGCAAGGCCGAGAGCACAGGGGCAAGTGATGATCAGAACCGAGATGGCGACGACCAGCGAGTGATACCAACCCGCACCGGCCAGCATCCAGCCGACGAATGTGACCGCCGCCAGCGTATGCACTGCGGGCGCATAGAGGCGCGCGGCGCGATCCGCGATGCGCACATATTTGGAACGGTCCTGCGCGGCAGCTTCCATCAGCCTCGCGATTTCCGCCAAGGTTGTGTCCTGCCCGATGGCAAGCACCCGGACATCCACCGGCGCATCGAGATTCAGCGTACCAGCCAGGACCCGGTCCCCTGCCACACCCGGAACGGGCGCGCTTTCGCCAGTAAGCAGGGATTGGTCGAAGCGGCTACTTCCCAAGGCGACCTCGCCATCGGCGGCCAGCCGCTCACCAGCCGCCACGCGCATGATCATGCCGGGGACAAGGTCTTCCGCCTTTTTCCATTCGAGCGTGCCGTCCGCAGCCACCACCATGGCGCCCTGCGCGGCATGGCTGAGCAGGGCATCCACGCCGGTCCGTGCCCGGTCGCGCATCATGGCATCCAGCACACGGCCCGCCAGCAGGAAGGCCAGCAGCATCAGCGCACCATCGAACCACGCATCATGGCCGCCGGTCACCGTCTCATAGGAACTCAGGGCAGTAGCGAGGAATACGCCGATGGAGATAGGCACGTCCATATTCGTCCGCCCGCGCCGCAGTGCGCCCCAGGCGGATTTAAAGAACGGCATGCCGCCATAGATGATCGCGGGAATGCCGATGCCGGCCGAAATCCAGTGGAACATAGTGCGCGTCGCGCCCTCTGCCCCCGACCAGACGCTGACCGAAAGCAGCATCACATTCATGCAGGCAAAGGCCGAAACGGCGAGCGGCGCCAGCAAGGGCTTGACCGCCGACTGGCTGCGCGCAAGCGCGCCCTTGCGCGGCTCGGCCTCGAAGCCGATCCGGTCCAGTTCCTCGACCAGGTCCCGCGGCTTCACCGACGGATCATGAGCGATAGTCACTTGCCGGGCCGAAAGGTTCACTCGCGCGGAAACGATGCCCGGCCGCCCTTCGAGCCCACGCTCGATCTTGGACATGCAGCCCGCGCAATGCATGCCCGGCACAGCTAGCACCGTCTGGGCCACATCGCCTTCTTCCTGGCGGGCCAGCGCCGTCATTTCAGCACTTCCTCGCCGCGCCAGCTATCCGTGCCGGCCTTGGCGGCAAGCCGCAGAGTCCAGCGGCCTTCCGGAAGCGTCTCGCGTGAGAGATAGCTGCCGTCAGCCTGCCGGGTAAAGGTGAGCGCAATATCATCCATGCGCCCCAGCGGATGACGCGCATCTGCATCAAGCTGCGCGTCGTCCGGCGCCCCGGCCAAGGTCACAGCCACCCGGCCCTGCGCCGTGCGAGTGGCATCGGCCTGCCAGCCCAGTTCCTTCGACTTTTCCGCCCGGTCGAGCCAGCCATTGAATTCCTGGCTGGCGACATAGGAGTTCTCGACCACGACGCCGCCGAAGGTGGAGGTGGCATAGCGGGCCATCACCACATTCACCGTGCCGACCGTACCGAAGAAGGCGATGAATATCGCCGTGGCATGCCATCCGGTGAAACGACCGCCTTTGATGGGGGCATCCATGGTCTTCACTCCTCCGATCCGGGTGCTTCGAAATTCGTCTGGCCGCTGTCACTCTCGCCCTTTTCGTCGAGCGAACGCAGGGTGAAGGTGAACTTCTGGCTTCGGGCGCCTTCCGGCACGACAACATAAGCGCGCATCGTGTCGATCTCGTCAGCCGGCACATCCCGCACGATTTTGCGAGCTGCTGCTTCACGCGGCATGTCCTCGCTCCACATCACGGCGCCGGGCAGCCCTTCGATGGCGACTTCCATCTTGCGCGGGCGGCTTTCCATGTTGCGCAGCTTCAACGTGTAGGCATTGCGTACCGATCCGTCGCTCATCAGCATGAAGGGCGGATTGCGATCCTGTGCAATGGTGATGTCCGTATGGTTGCGCGTGCCGAGCGCGAAGAGCAGCGCAAGGCCAAGCCCGCCCCATACGCTCAGATAGATAAGAGTCCGCAAGTGGAGGATCGTCTTCCACACGGGCCGCGGAGTTTCCCCAGCAGCTTCGCGCTTGTTATCCTCCAACGTGGCGTAGTCGATCAGCCCGCGCGGACGGCCCACTTCCTTCATCACCCGATCGCAGGCATCGATGCACAGCCCGCAGGTGATGCAGGCGATGTCCGGCCCATTGCGGATGTCATAGCCGGTGGGACAGACGGCGACGCATTGGTTGCAATCGATGCAGTCGCCATATTCCCCTGGGCTCTTCTCCGCCTTCTTCAAGCTGCCGCGCTTTTCGCCGCGCCAGTCCTTGTAAGTGACGATCAGCGATTTCTCGTCGAGCATGGCGGTCTGGATGCGGGGCCAGGGGCACATGTAGATGCACACCTGCTCACGCGCAAAACCGCCCAGCAGGAAGGTCGTGGCCGTCAGCACCGCCACAGTCGCATAAGCGACGGGCGCGGCCTGCCCTGTCCAGAAATCATGGGTGAGCGTGGGGGCGTCGGCGAAATACATGATCCATGCGCCGCCAGTCCAGAAACTGATCAGCAGGTAGATCGAATATTTCAGCGTCCGCTTGAAAATCTTCTGCGGACCCCAAGGTGCCTTTGCCAGACGCATCTGGGCGTTGCGATCGCCATCGATGAAGCGGTCAATATGCTGGAACAGATCGGTCCACACCGTCTGCGGACAGCTATAGCCGCACCATGCGCGGCCAACGGCGCTGGTCACCAGGAACAGGCCGATACCGGCCATGATCAGCAGGCCGGCCACGAAATAAAACTCATGCGGCCAGATTTCGATGCCGAACATGTAGAAGCGGCGATGTGCCAGATCGACCAGCACCGCTTGATCCGGCGCATAGGGGCCGCGGTCCCACCGCAGCCAGGGGGTGCCGTAATAGATCGTCAGGGTGACGAACATCACGAACCATTTGAAGCGGCGGAAGGGACCGTCGATCTTTTGCGGATAGACGCCCTTCCGCTTTTCGTAGAGCTTCTCCGGCCCCGGGACGTGCGATCCCGGGACCTTTATCTTTTCAGGGTTGTTCATTGGTCTGTTCCGCCGGGGTTGCGGGCGCGGCCGGAGCCGCCTGTTCGGTGAAATCCTCGCCCCCTCCCAGCGAATGGACATAAGCAGCCAGCATCTTGACGGTCACAGGGTCCAGACGGTTGCCCCATGCCGGCATGACGCCCGCATGCGCGTTGGTTACGCTGGCGATCACATCCTGGCGACTGCCGCCATAAAGCCAGATCGCATCGGTCAGGTTCGGCGCACCGAATTCGCGCATCCCCTTGCCTGCAGGTCCGTGACACACTGCGCAATTTTCCGCGAAGAGCTGCGCACCTGCCGGGCTGTCCTTGGCCTTGCTCGACAGCGACAGGACATGGTTCGTCACCGCGCTCACCTGAGCAGGGGTGAGAATGCCGTCACGCCCGAACGAAGGCATCTGGCTGAACCGCGTCTGGTCGTCTCCGGGCTGACGAATGCCATGGATCAGCGTCGTCTCGATAGCCTTGAGGTCACCGCCCCACAGCCAGTCGTCGTCGTTGAGGTTGGGATAGCCCTTGCTTCCGGCTGCACCCGAACCATGGCATTGCACGCAATTGACCTTGAAGGCCGCGCGGCCCCCGGCAACAGCGGCGCGCATCAGCGCCGGGTTGCCGGGCAATTGCTCGATCGGCATATCGGCCAGAGCGGCCACATTCGCGGCGCGCTCCTTCTCCTGGGCTTGCATCTCTTTCGCCAGCTCTCCCCGGCTGGTCCAGCCGAGCACGCCTTGTGTGGCGCTGGAGATCATCGGCCAGGCCGGATAGGCTATGCAATAGGCGATGGCCCAGAGGATGCAGGCATAGAAGCTGAGTATCCACCAGCGGGGCAGCGGATTGTTCAGTTCCTCGATGCCGTCCCATTCATGCCCGACGGTTTCGACGCCGGTTGCCTCATCGATGCGGGGCCCGTCGTGTTTGATGTCAGTCATCGCTATCGTCCTTGAAGATCGCTTCGGCGGCTTCCTGATTGAGGGACTTGGCCCCCGGCCGGAACGGCCACAGGCACAACCCCACGAACACCACGAGCATGGCCATCAGGCCCCAGCTATCCGCGATATGGCGAAGGTTGTCGTAGATCGAGTGACCGCTCATCGTCCCTTCTCCTTCGCCAGATCTTCCTGCGCAGCAGCGCTGTTCACATCCACCAGGGTGCCGAGCATCTGGAGATAGGCGACCAGCGCATCCATTTCGGTCAGGCGCTGCGGATTACCGTCAAAGTCGCGGATCTGCGCCTTGGGGTAACGGGTCGCCAGATCGCCTGCATCCGCATTGGGATCGGCCTGTGCGAGCAGGTCTGCCTTGGCGCGTTCGATATCGGTCTTGCTATAAGGCACGCCGACATCCGTTAGCGCCACGAGCCGCGCCGCCGGATCGCCAATCTCAAGATCGCGATCGGCCAGGAAGGAATAAGGCGGCATAACGCTTTCCGGCACAACCGCGCGCGGGTCCTTCAGGTGCTGTACGTGCCATTCGTCCGAATAGCGGCCGCCCACGCGGGCGAGGTCCGGCCCCGTACGCTTGGAACCCCACTGGAACGGATGATCGTACATGCTCTCGGCAGCGAGGCTGTAATGGCCATAGCGTTCCACCTCGTCACGGAAGGGGCGGATCATCTGGCTGTGGCAGACATAGCAGCCTTCGCGCACATAGATGTCACGCCCCGCCTGTTCGAGCGGGGTATAGGGCCGCATCCCCTTCACTTTCTCAATCGTGTTATCGATCCAGAACAGAGGGGCGATTTCCACGATGCCGCCCACGATAACCGCGAGGAAGGCGAACACGCCCAGCAGGGTGACGTTGCGTTCCAGCTTCTTGTGGTGCTGAGTCAGGCTTACCATTGCTTTTCCCTCCTCATTCGGCCGGAACAGGAGCGGCAGGACGGTCCGCCGCTTCGTCGTAGGTTGCGTTGTGCATCGGTGCTTCCTGGCGGAGATGCCCCAGGATCGTGCGCCAGACATTGATCACCAGCAAAACGGCACCGGCGAGATAGAGCGCACCGCCAAAGGCACGGGCGACATATTCCCAGTGAAGCGCGGCAACCGTGTCGGCAAAGCTGTTCACCAGATAGCCGTCGGCACCATATTCGCGCCACATCAGGCCCTGGGTGACACCTGCCACCCACATGCTGGCGGCGTAGAAAACGATCCCCAGCGTCGCGAGCCAGAAGTGCCAGTTGACCATGCGGATCGAATAGAGCCGTTCACGCTTCCACAGGCGCGGGACGAGGAAGTAGATCGCCGAGAAGGTGATCATCCCGTTCCAGCCAAGCGCACCCGAGTGCACGTGGCCAATCGTCCAGTCCGTATAGTGGCTGAGCGAGTTGACGCTCTTGATCGACATCATCGGCCCTTCGAAGGTGCTCATGCCGTAGAACGCCACCGACATGACCATCATGCGGATGATCGGATCGGTGCGGACCTTGTCCCATGCGCCGTTGAGCGTCATCAGGCCGTTGATCATGCCGCCCCAGCTGGGCATCCAGAGCATGATGGAGAACACCATGCCGAGCGTCTGCGCCCAGTCGGGCAGCGCCGTGTAATGCAGGTGGTGCGGACCGGCCCAGATATAGAGGAAGATCAGCGCCCAGAAGTGGATGATCGACAGGCGATAGCTGTAGATCGGCCGTTCTGCCTGCTTGGGCACGAAATAATACATCATGGCCAGGAAGCCGGCGGTCAGGAAGAAGCCCACCGCATTATGGCCATACCACCACTGGACCAGCGCGCCCTGCACACCGCCGAAGAACGGATAGCTCTTCGAACCCAGGAAGCTGACCGGGATGTCCACATTGTTCACCAGGTGCAGCATGGCCACGGTGATGATGAAGCTGAGGTAGAACCAGTTGGCCACATAGATATGCGGCTCTTTCCGCTTCAGGATCGTGCCGACGAAGACCACCAGATAGGCCACCCATACGATGGTGAGCCACCAGTCCACATACCATTCCGGTTCGGCATATTCCTTCGACTGCGAAATCCCCAGCAGATAGCCGGTGGCCGCGAGCACGATGAACAGCTGATAACCCCAGAAGACGAAACGGGCGAGCTGCGGAAATGCGAGCCGCGCACGGCAGGTGCGCTGCACGACATAGAAGGAGGTAGCGATCAGCGCATTACCGCCAAAGGCGAAGATAACCGCCGAAGTGTGCAAAGGCCGCAGGCGCCCGAAATTGAAAAACGGCTCCAGATTGAGCAGCGGGTATGCCAGCTGCAGGGCAATGAACAGCCCTGCAAGAAAACCCGCCATGCCCCAGAACACCGTGGCGATCACACCCCAGCGAATGGGGTCGTCATCATATTTCGTTTCGTCGGGTGTCCTGAGTATCCCCTTGGCGATTGCGGCGTAATCCGCCTTGTTCACGCTCACAACCAGCCCGATCAGGGCTGCAATGGCGACAATCGTCATGTGGATGGCGAAGCCGCTGTCCTGAGCGCCAGCAATGGCGATCACGGCCAGCAATAGGATCGCGAGCCAGATGCCCGCGCCTGATACGACCTTTACCATGAGTCCTTACCTCCTGTCGGAGCGGCCTTTGCGCCTGGTGGGTGGGTGTCACATTGATCATCGTCAAATCGCCTCGCCCCAAAGGCGTTTTGGCGTTTTCCTCCGTTTTGCGCGGGATCAATGTTTTGCGCTGCCGACGGTGGAAAGGGAGCATCGCGCTGCAAAAATCCTTGGCCGCACAGGGTGGCCACTGCAGCGTGAGGGATATGACCCGATGCGTATGATGACCGCCGCCGTGGCCCTGGCAACGGCTTTCGCCCTGTCGGTTCCGGCTCACGCCGAAGACGGCGCCAGCGGCGACAAGGGCAAGTGGCAGATCAAGCTGCTTGGCTCTGCCGTGCTCGCCGATGGCAAGCTCACCGACAAGACCAAGGATCTCGTTGGCCTTCCTGGCAATCTCGAGACCAAGGCCAATGACAATTACGTGCCGACTATCGCGGTCGAGTACTTCTTCACCAATAACATCTCGGTGGAGACGATCTGCTGCGTTACCCAGCACGATGTCGATGGCACTGTCGGCCTGCCGGGCGCGGAACTGGTCGCCGATGCGAAGATCATCCCCGCTACCCTGACGCTCAAGTACCATGTCGATGCGGGCCCGATTAAGCCCTATGTCGGCGTTGGCCCCACCTACTTCATCTTCATCGACGAGAAGCCCGGCGCCGCCGCCAAGACCCTTGGTGCCGATGGCTTCAAGCTCAATGACAAGTTCGGCGTGGCCCTGCAGGCCGGCGTCGACGTGCCGCTGGGCGACAACGGGCTTTCGCTGGCCCTCGATGCGAAGAAGTATTTCCTCAACACGTCGGCCCATTGGTATGTCGGCCAGACCGAGGTGATCGCCACCCGTCATGCGCTGGACCCCTGGGTCCTGAGCGCCGGGCTCGGCTTCCGCTTCTGAAAACGCCCGAAACGGCCTTCCTCTTCGCCATGAAGAGGGAGGCCGGGGCACCGGGCTCAGCCCGCCCGTGCCTCGAGCGCCGCGCGGTTAAGGATCGTGACCGCGCGGCGTGACGGCAAATCGACGATCCCATCCTTCTTGAGGCGAGTGAACTGGCGGCTGACCGTTTCGATCGTCAGGCCCAGCAGATCCGCAACCTGCTGGCGCGAGAAGGGCAGTTCGAATTCGTCCAGCATCTGGTCCGGATCCTCGCATCCTGGCTCGGACAATCTTTCCGACATATCGAGCAGGAAGGTCGCGAGCTTCTCCTCCGCATTCTTGCGGCCCAGCAGCAGCATCCAGCGGCGCGTACGATCCAGTTCCGACAGGGTGCGCTTGAGCAGCTTGTGCTCCAGCGCAGGATGTTCGTGAGCGAAACTGTCAAAATCCGTGCGCGAGAAAACGCAGACATTGGCTTCGGTAAGCGCGGTTACCGAATGGCGCGTGGTCGCGCCAAAGGGGCGGCCGATAAAATCAGACGGATAGACAACGCCCACGATCTGTTCCCGGCCGTCTTCCGTGCCGGTGGAAAGCTTCAGCACTCCCTCGATCACATTGGCGACCAGCAGGGAATCGTCACCCTCCCAGATCAGCGACTCACCCGGTTCCAGCTTCCGGCGACGTCCGATCGCATTAAGCGTCGCGATCTCCGTCGAATCGAGTGCGGCGCAAATTGCGCGGTTGCGCACCAAACATGTATCGCAAAAGCCCATGCCGCCGCTTACCAACGGCAGGGCTTCGCTACAACAATTCTATCGATCTTCTTTGGTCGATAAAGGCAGACCAGCCCTGTTCGGGCGAGTTTCTGCCTCCCGGGCGCGGAATTTGTTTCTTCCGCCCCCGGTGCATTTCCCGTCAGGCAGCGGATCGCGAAGGCGGCACCTGCCGGTCGACAATGATGGCCGCGGCGGAAACCAGGATCGCGGCCACACACAGAACACTGAAGAACGGCACCACGCTGCCCTTCCCAAGATCCAGCAGCCATCCGCCCAGCCCGCTTGCTGAAATCGCCCCGATCCGGCCCACGAAGATGCCGAAGCCGATACCGGCAGAACGGCACGAGGGGGGATAGCCATAGGTCATCATGGCATAGAAGCTGGCGATGGCTGCACTGAACAAGGCTGCGGCAAGACCGATCAACGCCACGATCACATTGCCCTCGTCTGCCCCTGGAACGCCGGAAAGCTGTTCCAGATGGAAAGCAAGCACCAGCAGGGTCAGAAACAGGGTAACGCTGAGAACGGCCATCACGATGCGCGATCCGAAGCGCTGGACCAGCAGGCCCGCCGCGATGGAGGATGCAATCGACGTCAGCCCGGCGACCGATACAGCGTAGCTCGCCTCCTCGAAGGTGAAGCCCTTCGCGGTCAGCATCGTAGTGGTCCAGTTGAGGATGCCATAGGCGCAGGTGGCAGCTGCGGCGAAAGCAATGCCGATGCCGATATTCAGCCGCAGATTGCCCTTGTCGAACACGCCAACGGAAACACCGCCCCGGTCCGTGTGGTGCCGTTCGGGCGCGATGTCCACATCGCCGGGCAATACCTTTGCCGCCGCCACGCGAGCTTCTGCCGCCTTGCCCCGCGCGAGCAGAAAGCTCGGGCTATCGCGCAGCACCAGCACGATCAGCACTACCACGACCAGAGTGCCAAGGCCGATCACCACGAAGGAACCCCGCCAGCCATAGAGTTCGACCAGAGTGGGCGCCAACGCCGCCACTACCAACCCGCCAGCGTGATTGCATTGGCATAGGCCGAGCCGAAGCCAAGACCGCCAACCACACGCCATGCAGCCATATGCCAAACGTCCGCGGCCTGACTGGCGCCGACCGTGGCGAGCGAGAATACCACGGTGGCAATGGCCAGAGACCAACGCCGTCCGATCGTATCGCCCAGCCAGCCGCCGCCCCATGATCCGATGCCGAAGCCGACCAGCGCCGCGCTCATGGCGATGCCGAAAGTACCGCCGGCTACGCCGAATTCTTCGATTACCTTGGGGGCCACGATGCCCAGCAGCTGGGCGTCCATCCCATCGCACACCAGCACGAGCATGCAGATGGCGAAACTCGCCACCGAGAAAGCCTTGAGCGGCGAGCGCGACAAGGCCTCGCTGAAGGTCTGCGCCATCCTTTATTCTCCCTATTGTTCCCGTGCCGGCGCGATATGCCGGTCTATAATCCAGGTCGAAGAGCTGACTGCCAGGGCGCACGCAGCCATCACGCCGAAGAAAGGCAGCACGGATGTGCCGCCCCAGTTGAGCAGATAGCCGCCCGACAACGCCATGGCGATCCCGCCAATGCGGCCGAGCAGCATACCGAGTCCGATGCCGGTCGACCGGCAAGATACCGGATAGCCCAGCGCCATCATTGTATAGATCGTGGAAATGCCGAGGCTGGCCACGCCGCCCATAATGCCTGCCAGGACATAGACCGCCGCTAAAGTGGCTCCGTCCGGCGCGGCGGAGAGGTGTTCCACCATCAGAAACAGGATTACGACTGCGGCGAAGGTTATGGCCGAACAAGCCGCCATCGTTCTGCGCGATCCCAAGATTCGCACCACGGGCCCACCTGCCAGCGCCCCCGCAACCGACATCAGCCCGGCCCAGAATATCACGCCGATTGCCTGATCCTGCGTGAAACCGCGCGACGTGAACAACACCACGCCCCAGAGCGTCAGCCCATAGACAATCGCGGTGCATGCGGAGAAGGCGATGGCGACACCCGCCGTCAGCCGCGTATGGTCGCGATGGAACAGGCCCACGCGGGTGCCCTCTGCGCCCGTTGTCCCGATTATTCCGTCCGGCTCGGGCAGCAACTCGATCTCTTGCCCAAAGATCCGCCGCGCGGTGCGATTGGCCGCGTCTTCTCGCCCTTTTGCGAGCAACCATGACGGGGTTTCCCGCACCAACAGCAGAGCCAGAAAACCGATCAGGATCGAGGCTCCGCCGAAAATGAGGAACAGTCCGCGCCACCCGAAATCATCCAGCAGGAAAGGCGCGATGCCGGCGGCTATCGTGCCGCCCCCGGGAGTGCCGACCGAAAGCAGCGCGATCACATGGGTACGGAAGCGTTCGGGCGTCCATTCGCTGGCCAGCGCCACCCCATTGGGGCCCGCAGCCCCGAAACCAAGTCCCCCCAGCAAACGCAGGGCGGCAAGGGTTTCTATCGTATCGGCCTGGCTGGAGGCCATTGTGGTCGCGCCGAAGAACAGGGCGGAGGCGAACAACATGGTGACTCGTCCAAACCGGTCCCCCAGCCATCCGCCCAGCAAAGCCCCAATACCCGCACCCAGCAGGGAAGCAGTCAGCGAAGTGCCGAATTCGGCCCGGTCCACCCCCCATTCGGCAATGATACTGGGCACGACAAGGCCAAGGGCCTGCGCGTCCATCCCATCCAGGACCAGCACCAGCAGGACCATCGTCACCACGGTAAGCTGAAACAGCCGCACCGGGCCCGTACTTACGGCCTGCGAAAAAGTGATCTTCACCCGGTTGTCCCCCTTCTCCAGGCCGTCCGCTCTGTATGGCGGATCAGCCCAGCAGGTCTGTATTCACCTCACTTATGTTTCTTGCCCCCAGCAGGCCCATGGTCCTGACGGTTTCGGCCTTGAGAAGTTCCAGGGCGCGCAGCACGCCGTCTTCACCCCCGGCGCCAAGGCCATAAAGCGCGGCCCTTCCGGCCAGCACGCCCTTTGCCCCCAATGCCACCGCTTTCACTACATCACTACCGCGCCGCACGCCGCTATCCAGCAGCACTTCCAGTTTGCTGCCCACAGCCGAAACGATGGCAGGCAGCGCCTCCATCGAGGAGATCGAGCTGTCCAGCCCGCGCGCGCCGTGATTGGAAACCACGATCCCGTCAGCCCCGACCTTCACTGCCAGTTCGGCATCGTCGGGCCGCAGCAGGCCCTTGAGGACGAGCTTGCCCTTCCACCTGTCGCGCAAGCGGGCGATTTCATCCCAGTCGATATTGTCCTG
>Ga0209958_1002060_pt1 | contig 12360 bp, 10 predicted proteins | sample ThiBio_inoc_plan_FD_183942 | JGI IMG/M metagenome (GOLD analysis project Ga0209958, IMG submission 183942) | Wastewater bioreactor microbial communities from Cape Town, South Africa - Thiocy_inoc_plan (SPAdes) | ecosystem: Engineered > Bioremediation > Thiocyanate > Unclassified | place: South... | reverse complement strand
GCAGTCGCTCGGCACCAGCCGGCGCACCCTCGAACGACGAGTCCGTGCGGCGCTCAACCTCACTCCGCTCGGCTTCGTCCAACGGCTTCGCATCGAACGAGCTCGGCACCTCTCAGCAACCACGGACCTCACCTCCGCCGAGATCGCGCTACGGGTCGGCTACGCGAACGCCGAGACTCTGCGCTCCCTCCTGCGTAGGGAGCGACGCCGTTCCTGACCTATCGCAATGCATGTAGCCGGTGTGCTAGTGCTCGACTGGAACCACCTCTCAGCACGTCGCGTTGACGCTCCCGCGTCGCCCCTGGACGACACACTCGACACGCCCGCAGCACAGGCCATGTGATGTGTCCCGGCTTCGCGGACGGTCGGGGTTGGGTGGCTGTGATGTCGCTGCGTTCTCGTCGAGAGGATCAGCAGACCCGATCAGAGCCGATTGGGATAGGACGCGAAGGCGGTCAGGTCAGGGCGGCCGAAGCCGGCCGGCGGGGTAGCGTCGGTCACGTCGAGGTCTTTCGGATGGATGGCGTAGAAACCTCCATCGTCGGTAGATCTCGACGTCTATCTGCGGCCCGACGCGCCCGGCCGACCTACACCCTCATCTGGGAAGAGCCTGGTTTGGCGCAGGCACCGGTCAGATCTACATCGCCGACGCACTGAGGCATCGCAAGAGAGCTACAGGAATGTCATGTCTCAGTCTCAGAGCGGAGACGGAGGAATTTGAAATCGCGCCGTTGGTAATCGAGGTCAACTGAAACCGCGTGATCCTGCGGGTTCTGACCTCGCCGGCATCCGCTTCGATCAGGTCAGTTCGGTTCGATTCGTGGCAGAAACGTGGCAGTGATCGACGGGCGTTGCTGTGGCCGCGGGCCGCCTTCAACGCGCGATCTGAGCCTACGCCGACTCGGCTTCAGTCATCATGTCGACGGCTTCGATCATTCCGTACCTGTCTCGCAGAGTCTCGAGAATCTCGCCGACGGCGAGCGTCGCGCCGTAGCGGCCAGACCGGCTCGCGATCTCGTGCACCGCGGCGAGCGCGAGCCGCGGGTTGAGCCCGACAGTGTTCTTCGCGAACTCCCTGGCGCTGAGCACCTGGATGCCCGGCGGAATCCGGTCGGCGGGGAAGCCCGAAAGTACCCTCGAGCGGTTGCCACCCATCAACTTCTGCGTCGGCGAACTCTCGGCGCATCGCGGCAATGAGGGTCGCGGCGCGGCGGGCAGCCTCCGCTACAGGCATCCCACGCTTCACAAGCTTGGCTTCCTCGTGGAACTGGAGTTCGTCGAGAATCGCCGAACTCCATGTGGGCCGGTAGGTGCCCTCGATGGCGAGGGAAAGAAGGAAGTCGCGCTGCAGGCTCGGCCACAGCACGCTCGTGTCGAGAGTGGCCGTGAACATAGCGCAATCCTGTCAGGCGACGATCTCAGGCTCGGACGGCCCGCTTCGCTGCGACTGCCTTCCGGGCCGCTTTGAGGTCCTCGAGCGTCTGCTCGATGTTGTCTTCGTCGAGGGTGTCGCGCGTGGCGGCGAGCATGTCGTACTGGCGAGCGCGGCGTCGCTCCCGGTACGCGAGGAGATCCGCGAGGATGACGCGGCGGTGCGTGCCGGCCTTCTCGAACGGGATCTCACCTTCGTCGAGCAGCTTCACGACTGTCGGGCGGCTCACGTTCAGCAGATCCGCCGCCTGCTGGGTGGTGAGCCGTGTCGCCTGCGGCACGACGGACACCGCCAGCCCGCTCTGCATCGCGTCCACGATCTTGCGGAGCGCGAGGTAGACCTCTTCCGGAAGCTCCACCTGGTCTCCTGGGCGTGCGCCCGCGAGGAAGTACCGCGGTTCGGGATGAGCTCGACCGGCGGCCTCGTGAGCGGTGAGGAAGTCCAGCACAGGAGCGAGCTGGTCGCCCCTACTAGGGAGGTACGTTTCTTCAATAACGGCAGCGCGAGCCACGGGAATCCCCCCAATACACGTGAACGCAGGAGATTGCGTTTGTTGCGATTAGAGTAGCACGCGCCGTCGACTCAGTCGCAGGGACGGCGACATCGCTCGACTTTTGCGTCGAGATCCTGATCAGGTGTTGCGCGTCAGCCATCTCCGCCTCAGGTCCTCGAGCGTGCGGACTCCGACCGCGTGGACACGCGCGGTGCCCGAGCGGGCGCAGTCCACCGCGACGAGCGCACGCGGCGCCACGTGACCGGTCGGCCAGGATTGATCGTCCGCTTTCAGCCGATAGATGACAAGGCGGCCATCGGCGTCGTCCACCAGACCGGCCTCATCGATGACGTCTTCAAGGCCGCCGCCACGAAGGTAACCGTGCGCCATGTCCGATCGCCCGACCAGATGCTCTCCCAGCGCCTCGAGCGCCGACCTGGGCGGATCGGTGTTGCTCCTCAGGGGTCCGGCACATTCCGGCCCCCTCACTCGCGCCTGCCTGCGCGTGCCACTTGAGAGAAGCGGCCGCCATCCGGGCAGATCGCGGATGAGGATCGCGCGGTGGCATCCTGGACGGATGTCTTTGGCTCGCGACATCCCGAAAGTCCTCGCCTCGTTCCGCACGACCAGACGCGACATGTGGGACTGGGGAGCGGTGAACAGCTACGCGTTCGAAGCCGAACTCGGGGCGTCGCTGCTGGCGGACATGGCCGACGACTACGGCGCCGAGGGTGTGATCCCCGTCGTGCAGAAGGCGATCGCGAGCACCCTCCGGGTCCTCATGCGCTCAGACGACTCCGGCGGACTCATCCAACTCGTCATCCGGCAGCTACTGAACCTGCACGCCGAGCTGTGCACGCAGAGCCCGCCCGCCCCGGCGGTGCTGAGCGGGTGGATCCAGAAACAGCAATTCGGCGAACTCGGCGAGTACTTCTCGGTCGACGTCGTCGACTACGCGGACGCCCTCGGCGCCGCGGGCATCGCAAGGTTCGAAGCGCACCTCGACAAGCGGCGCCAGGCGCTGACCACACCCTTCGACGGGCGCCCAGACGCGGAGTTCACCCACGATGACGAGTGGCACGCCCGCCACGCCGTCCTCTACAACCTGCAACGCCTCGCCGTCCTGCACGGTGACGAGGAGGCGATCGTCCGCACTCACGGCGGAGACATGCCACGCGCACACCTGCACGCCGCCGCCGCCGAAGCACTCCGCGAGGCAGGACTGCCGGGCCGCGCGACCGTCATCGCACACGAGGGCATGACCCTCCCCGGCGGAGCGCACCAACAGCAGGAGTGCGGCGAGCTCTGGGCGGCGCTGGCCATCGAGACAGGTGCAGACGCCGCGGACGCGGCATCCGAGGTGTTCGAACGATGGCCCACAGCGAGCAACGCGGAAGCGTTGCAGGCCGCCTCAGGACAGAACTGGCCAGCGATCCGCGAGCACGCGATCGAGCGGATGCGCGAACGCCCCTGGGAGCTGATCGCGTACCTGACAGATTCCGACGACCTCGCGCGCGCATGGACCGAAGCGCTCCGAGCATCCGCGAACAGCAAGTCACTCCACGCGTCGCAGTGGGACGACCTCGTCGGCCGATACAGCAAGATCGACCCCGTGGCCGTGCTCCCCGTCATGGCGCAGCTCATCGACGACCGCCTCATCGAGGCGAACACCCGCGCCTACCCCGGCGCCGTGCGAAGGATGACGAAACTACGCGCCGCGGCCCGCGCCGCCGGACGCCCCGAGATCGCCGACGACTACCTCGCTGACGTACGCCGCCGCAACGCCCGGCGCCCGTCCCTGATCAAGCGAATGGATGCCGCCGGACTCTGACCCATCAGACCCGTCGCGATTGCAACCGCTCGGAGGAGACGGAGGGATTTGCACTCTCCGGCTCGCGCTCACGCGGGAGAAACGGCGAGTCGAACGACCGCGCGGCGAGCAGAAAGCTACGTAAGACCGCACATGATCGCCAGAATGCTCAACACCAACCACGACCGCAACGCGGCAGAAATGGCAGATTTCGTGGCAGTACCGGAACGAAACAGCCTCTGATCAGGCATTTTCAGAGCGGAGACGGAGGGATTTGAAATCGCGCCGATGGCAATCGAGGTCAACGGAAACCGCATGATTCCGCGGCTTCTGACGTCGCTGGCATCCGGTTCGATCAAGTCAGTTCGGTTCGATTCGTGGCAGAAACGTGGCACGAATCTCCCGCCCTCAGAGCTCCTGGAGCGCGGGGTTGGCCTCGATCACGGGCAGCAGCCTCTCGGTCTGGACGAAGAAGCGAGCCGCGTCGGGACCGATCGCGTGACACACGCTCCGCATGTCTCGACGGACCTTGCGGAGATCGTATCGATGCAGTGGTTCGAGGTGAGCGACACGGTTGCGTAAGCCGTGGACGTTGGCGACACGGGCGACGATGCTGTCTGCTGACCAGTCGCCGGGCCACGCCGGGAACGCGTTCTTGATGGCGACCGTCCACAGCTTCTGCTTCGACTTGTTCGACTTCGACGGGAGGAGATAGCGCCACACTCCCAACGACATTTGAGCCAGCACGTCATCATGACTCACCGGCCGGCCGTGGTCCGCGGCGATGCGTCTCGCTCGCGTTGCAGCCTTCGACAGCTCGCTCTGGTTCATTGCCCGAAGTAAGTAAGGATGGGGGCGTAACAACCAGTCGGACGTCCCGGCCATCCCGTCGTTCCAGAGGCGCAGCTCGCGATCGATGGCGTTGCGCAGGACGAGCTCGAAGACATGGATCGCCTCCATCGCGGCGCCCGAAGCGCGCACATTCCACTCGAACAGTTCGTGCGCGCGAACTATGTCACCGCCGGCGTCAGCGAGAATCCGCTGCACCCGGGCGTCGCCGACGAATCGGGAACTCACAGGCTCGATCGGCGACACACAGGCTAGACTAGACGCACAAACACCGGACGCTTCGCGGATCGGTGCTTACACATAAGGGGCCCGGCGCAAGCCGAGGCCCCTTATCCTTTGCGCCGACCGGGAGTCGCTAAATCTCAAGCCGCGCGAGTGCGTAGTCCCACGGGATTCGTTCCTGCTCGAGACGGATGTTCCCCTCGGCGCTCAGCGATTGGAGTGTTGCGCGTTCATCGCGCGTGAGCCGATCGAACACCCCGACGTTCGGATCGGGATCGACGCCCCAGAGGTCGCGGTGGTCGAACAGCGTAGCCATCTCCATCAGCGCCGACGTCGCATCCACTCCCCTGGCTCGGAGCCGGTTCAGGATGGCGAAACCATGCGAGTCCAGATCCCCCCAGTACGTCACGGTCTGAGCCCAAGGCAGACGGGCAACAAGGTCGACGCGGTGGCCACCGCCGTGGACTGCGACCGCTCCAGACACGTCCGGCATCGCGAGTACAGTGGCGAGGTTCTCGAACACGAACACCCGCTCGGGGCGGATCTGACTTGCGCCGAGGTCGTCGACCGGCGCCGACACATCGGTGAGTCCATGGAAGGAGAGCGACGGATCGAGAACGCGGAGCCGCACGAGCGGTGATGGCTCGCGAAAGCCGAGCCCGGTCGCGCCGGTTCCGGCCCGATGCAACGCCTCCACGAGGCCGATGCGAGATTCGATCCATTTCGTGTGGATGCCGCGGATCGGCAACTCCCGCACCAGGCGACCGGATTCTGGGTTCTCGCGCAACCACTCCAGCACATCGACGAGCCGTTCGAAGTCGCCACCGTCGAGATCAGCGATGGCGCGCGCATGGGTGCGGAGCACCGAATCGGCGCCGGACCCGGCCAGTCCCCGGAGCGCGTCAAGTCGCGACACGAGAACCTGCCAGACATCTCGCTCGCCGGCGATCCGAGCGATCGCGTCCGAACCGCGCAACACAGCGCGGACGGGGACTTCCTGCGATCCGATGCGTGGCCACTTGCGGACGGCCCACTCGATCTCGACCGACGGATCGGCGCTCAGTCCGCGCCAGGAGTCGACCCACCGTCGTACCTGTTCGAGGTCGCGCAGCGCCTCGCGCTCTGTCGGCGGATGCAGCGATACGTCGAGCACGGCATCGGTCTGCTGATCGGCAGCCCAGGTGCGCGCCTCGCGGTCGAAGAGCTTCTTCGCTCGCGCGCGCACATCGGCCGGGGTGACGGACGTAGTCACGCGTGCTGCTCCGCGTGCGGTGGATGTGGGGCCTCCGGCCCCCCGACCGAGAACACGACGTTCGCGAGCCGCGACAACTTGCGGTCGGGGTTCGACACCGACGTGATCGCGCCCACGTAGGGTTCGAGAGTCTGCAGAAGCTTCTGCGGCGTGGCGAGGATCATGTGGAAGCCGAACTCGCGGAACACCTCCATCGCGTTGCGCGTGTATCGGCTGTCGGCCTTATCGAACGCCTCGTCGAGCACGATGGAACCGAACTTCGGGACGTCGTCCTCCTCCTCTGTCAGCTGATACCGCAGCGCCGCGGCGAGGCAGAAGATGACGAGCTTCTGCCGCTGCCCGCCCGACAAGCCCTCGGCCGAGTCGTACACGCGTGTCACGCGGCCGGTGGGGTCCTTCTCGCGAGCGAGGAAGCTCACGTGAAGCCTGGTGTCGAGCACACGGCCCCGCCAGTCCATGTCGACGCGGTCCTTCGATCCGAGGCGACCGATGACCCGCTGCAGGACGTCGAAGCGCTGCTCAGCACCGGAGGCCGACTCATCCGACCAATTGCCCTCGACGATGCGACGCAGGTCGGTGAGGAACTCGTCGACCTCCGGCGTACGCGTGGTCTTCACATCGATCTCGAGGAAGCGGTCCGCTCCCTCGAACGGCGACCGCCCGAGGGAGGCGTTGACGGGAAGGATGCGTTCGCGGATGAGGCCTGGGGCGTCCCGGAGATCACTGAGCAGGTGCGCGATGACATCCTGCGATCGCTCCCGCAACAGCTTGCGGAACTGCGCCTCCTTCTCGGGCAGCCCGCGCGCGAGGATGCCCTCGCGCAACTCTCGGTAGCCGTAGCGGTCGCGGATGTCGGCGGTGAGCTCGGCGGATGCAGCCGGCCAACCGAGCCGGAACTCGGCGGCACGTCCGGCGAACCGCGCCTCCGCGTCGGCTGCGCGAGCTGCCGCGGCATCCTTCTCCTTCGAGAGCGCCGACTGCACTCTCCGCGCGACTTCGTCCACCGTTTCGAGGCTCACGGAGCGCCGCTCGGCTCGGAAGCGCGCGTCCAGGGCATCCATGATCGCCTCGTCGACGACCTCGGGCGCGGCCGCCTCGAGCTCCGCGATCTGCAACGCGATGGCCTCCACTCGCTGGCGAGCGACAGCGTTCTCGCCGATGGCTCGTGCGTGAGCCGCGTTCGCCTCCTCCAGTCGGTGCGTCGCCCGTTCTGCGAGCTCCTGCGCCTCGCGGAGTGTGCCGGACGCGTCGGTGAGCGTTCGGAGTTCGTCGCGACGAGCGGCGGTGACCGCCGCGGCGGATCCGAGGTCGATGTCCGTCCAGGTGAACGTCGACACGCGCGCGAAGGCGTCGCGGCGGGTGAGTGCGTCCTGCCGGCGAGCGTCGGCCTCGGCATCTCGGGCCGCCGCCCGCTCCATCGCGGCCGTCGCGTCGCGATGACGAGCCAGCAACGCGTCGAGCCGCGCTTCGGTGTCGCCGCCCAGCACCCACCGTGTAGCGTCGCCGACATCGTGACGGTCGTCCTTCTCGTACCTGCGCGAGTTGCGCTTGACGAGGCCGCCGATCGTGACACCGCGCTCGACGTCCTCGAGTTCGTCGGGGTGCGAGACGCAGGCGTAGTCGAACTCGGTGGCCAGGCGCCTGCGGAGGTAGGCGCCGAACGGTCCATCGCTCACCTCGAGGCGGTGGACGAGCGACCGCGCATCCTTGGGGCGGCGCGGCTCATCGACGGCGTGCGGCACCGCTTCGATGACGAGGCGCACACCGAGCGCGCGCGAGTCGGCGGCGCGCCGTGCCGGTGCGAGATGCTCGTCGCGGACGAGCAACGTCGTCGACAATGAAGCCAGTACACGCTCCGCCGCGCCGCGCCAGGGGGCATGCTGTTCGGCGACCGAGATGAGCTCCCCGGCGAAAGGCAGGGCAGCTGCCGGAACGCCGACCGCCTGAGCGATGAACCGCCGCGCTCTCAACAGCTTCTCGTCGAGATTGCTCCGGTGATCTCGCAGTGACTGGATCTGCTTCGTGACCTGGTCCAGCGCCCGGCGCGTCTGGCTCGCGGCATCGCGCACGTCGTGCGACACCGCGGCGATGTCACGCGCCGCCTCGGTGACGGCTGCCGCGAGCATCTCCGCGAACTGCTCGGCGTCGTCGGGCATCGGAGCCCCGATGCGAGAGAGTTCAGCTGTCAGCTGGGCGCGATACTGCGCGATGATCTCCTCGTCGCGCTGTGCGCTGTCGATTCTCTCCTGCAACAGCTCGACGCGCGCGCCGCCCTCGTCCCGGACACGCGCCTTCGTGCTCTCCACCGCCTCGGCCGCCAGCCGCTGCTCGCGCACGGCGTCGCCGAGCCCGCTGTCGGCGCGCGCCAGCCCGGCACGTGCCGGCGCCACGGCGTCCTTCGCGAGCCGCAGCTTGAGTGCCGAGGTGAACGGCTCGACCGCATCGTGCAGGCCCGCGATCGCCGACGTCTCGGCGCTGGCCGCGTCGAACGCCGTGATCGCCTCGTCGACCCTACGCAGCGCATCGGCCTGCTTCCGCAGATCGACTACGTGCCGGTGCGCGGCGTCGAGCTCCGTGAACTGTTCGACGGCTGTCTCGGCGCGCGCGAAGGTGCCCGGCTGGTCGAGCATGAACCCACGGAACAAGGCGTCGAGGGTACCCAGATTCTTCGCCGACTGGGTTTTGTGCAGAAGTTGGAGCGTTGCGTCTCCCCGGAACCCGAACTCGCGGATGACCCGCTCATGGAAGCGCCCGTGCCGTCCACCCGTGGTGATCAGCGCATCTGGGAAGGCCTTCGACATGCGGCGAGCGTCGATGCCGCCCTCGACGTGCGGCTTCATGTCGAGAAGCCGCACCTGACCGCGGGCGAAGACCCTCGCATCCTTCAGCGCGCTCGGTTCGGTGCGCGTGCCGGGCGCATGGAAGACCCGCAGCAGGACGACGGGTTCGTTACGGAGGTCCTCGTATCGCAGCAGGATTCCGCTCCATGTCGCCTTCGCTCGCAAGTAGCTCGTCGTGGCCCGATCAGCGGTCTCGTCTGCTTCCTTGCTCCATGCCCCGCGCACGTAGCTCATGAGGGTGCGATCGCTGGTGCGCGAGGAGCCGTCTTGGGCCGCGGCGTTGAGCCTCAGCCACCGGTCCGGGGTGTAGACGGCGGCGATCGCGTCGAGGAGTGAGGACTTGCCGGAGCCGGATGCGCCCGTGAAGAGATGTCCGGCACGCGCGACGTCCACGGCGACGTGGCCGGCGAAAGTGCCCCAGTTGACGATTTCAATCTGGGCGAGGCGCCATTGACCGGGCCTCGTCGGATCGGTCTCCGGCCTGTCGACGGGGAAGCTCAGCATCGTCATTCGGTTTCGTCCTCGGGATCCGGCGAGACGGCAGCGACATCGACCGCACCCTCGCGCGCGATCCGCTGATACTCCGCGGTGATCGCGCGGATCTGGTCGGCGTCGACGAGAAGACGGAGCACGGGTGAGATCTCGGCACGATCATCGCCAGCGGCGTGCAGCACGCGCAACTTGTTCTGCATCTTGTTCCACGACGAGTTGACGCGGCTCGCGAAGTCCTTCTCGTCCCGATCCGGCGTGCGGAACACGGCGAGCTGTTCGAACACCTCCGCCTGCCCGACGATGACACGGCCTCTCCCCTCCTCGCTCAGCAAGGTCTGGCGCAGGATGAGCAGCATCGCGGTGTCGAGGAACGTGAGCGACTCGGACCGCACGGCGTTCGGGGCGTTATCGGCGGGCGCATTGCGGACGAACGCGAACTCGTTGTCACGATCGATGACCAGTTCGAGGAACAGGTCGGCGAGCCGCGAGCGGATGACGGCCTCGTCGGTGAGCAGCACAGCCCAGAGTTGCGCCTCGCGCGCTCCGGAGAGGTACGGGCCGCGCACCAGACGCAGCAAGACCCGCCGCGTGCGGTCGGGGAGGTCGCCGGCGTCGCCGCGCCAGAGGCCGGTGTGCTCGTCGATGACGACATCCGAGGTGGACTGTTCGGTCATATCACCGCTCCTGTGAATCGGTGCGCGGCGACGATTGCCGCACGCGCGACTCCGTCGGCGCCCTGCCACGACAGAATCTCCGGATCATCGTCGACGGTCCCCTGTTCCGCGGCGATCGACAGCAGCCCGATCACGCTTCCGACCCCCTGCGTCGCGGGGTACCGAACAAGGACGTCCGCGACCGTGCATGACGCGACCTCTGCGAGCACGTCGTTGACGTTGCGAGTGAGCTCGTCGAAGTCGATCTCCGTCTCGCGAGCGATCGCACGCAACTCCTCGAGGCTCGCAAGCGAGGCTGTCTGCGTGACGACCTCTTCGGTGGCGCCGAATTCGGCGGGATCATGAAGGTCCATCGCCCCCACGCTCGACATCGCGACAGCCGAGAGATCCAGAGTGAGAGACGTCAGCTGCCATGGCCGCGTGTGAGTGGCGGCTTCCACCCCCGCGTGCTGAGCCTCCCGCAGCAGCGTCCTCAAAACCCGGTCCCGCTGGTAATCCTGCGACTGCACGTAGCGGCGAAGCGCGCGCGCGAAGAGCGTGATGACGTCATGGATCTCGGCGCTTCGGCCTTTGAGCGTCGTGAGGAAGGAGCGCAGCACGCGGCGCTCACCCGAGGTGAGATCGCGAGCGAACCCGCGGTCCAGGATGCGGCGAACGTCGGCCTCGAAAGCTGCGCCGAGCGCAGGATCGAGGACGAGTTGGGAGAACGCAGCAAAGCTGCGGCCGGCATCCGAATCGGAGATGTGGTCGATGCCGCGGAAGACCTCGTCGACAACAGACGCTTGAGAGACATCGGACTCGACGATCTTCGCCCGCAGCGACGTGTTCAGGGTCTCGAACTCGGCACGCACCCGGGCGAAGTCGTCCGGAACGTCCGCAGCCTGCGCCAGCACATCGCGGACACGTTCGAGCGCCCGGTCTTCATCGATCGCCGCTTCGTCGCCCGAGCGGAGGCTCTCGATCCGCCGCTCGATCGCTTCGATCTCCTCCTCGAGCAGGGCGATACGTGCCGAGACGTCCGGATCCGTGTCGATCGCGAGACGGCGCACCTGCGCGGCCAGGCTCGCGAGCCGAGACTCGGTCACACTCGAACGCGGGGCGGCGCGACCCTGGAGGAATCGGATGCCCGCAATGGCGTCCGGCGACAGCTCGAGCGTCTCCCCGCGCGCTTCAGATGACGGCCGGCGCACCAGGAACTCGGCCGACCTCCACTCTGCGCAGTATCCCTTCGCCGACAGAGGAAGAGTCATGCCCTGCCCGCGCAGCCTCTCGAGGTCGACGTCGATCCGCTCGTACAGCTCCTCCGCGTCGACCCGGCGCTCGTCTCCGCCCAGATGAACACCCAGAAGACCGGCGATGATCGGTGCACTGTCGGCGCGCAGCAGCTTCCACGCGGCGTCGCGCTCGACGAGCCGAGCGAGCTCGAGAATCTGGGCGACAGCGGGCACGTGTCCATTCTGGAGGAGTGCGCCGACATTAGCTGACGTCGCCGCCCGCGGTGACCTTCCGGCGTGTCACCCGATCATGTAGACCAATCCGCGACCATCCTCCGCGAGCGCAGTGACGAACTCTTTAGCACGTTCGAGGAAGTCGGTCACATATCGGATCTCATCTTCCGGATCCGCACCGAACGGGCTTCGCCAGTCGACCGCCCAGGCCCGCACCCGAGACTCGTCGAACGCACAGAGGTCGTCGCGGATCGCTGGCACCTCCTCCGGCATGATCGTTCTGACCCACGGATCCCAGCCCATGCCCCGCATGGCGACGCGCCCTTCGAACATGCGGTAAGCCGGCCCCGCGCCGCGAGCATCCAACGTCGGATAAGTGAGCGACTGCAAAGCGGACCATGCCTTGTCGAGGTAGAGCATGTCACTCTTCGGCGACGTCTGCTCGAACGTGGTGACGCTCACGCTGGCGTGCGGCTCCATTCCCCACGCGTCCGCGAGCGGATCGCTCGACAGAATGCTGTGCGGGTCATCGATGGCCTGCTGAGTGAGTTCGGCGTCAAAGGCATATGCGTAGTAGCGGATTCCCATGCCGCCAAGCATCACGGTCCGGCCGTCGTCGCGATCACGCTCGGCGGCCAGCTGGGGACAACTCGCGTGAAACTCCCGCTGTGGAGGAGAAGATGAAGGAAGCGCTCCTCGGAGAGACAAAGGGATTCGCGCTCTAGGGCGTGTTGATCAAGAGGTTCCGCTCCTCGGTGGGTGAGTCTTGAACGGTGACGCGACAGGAGATCTCTGACGAGGTGTGGGCCGTGATGGAGCCGTTGATGCCGACGGTGACCGGTCGGTCG
>Ga0209958_1002059_pt1 | contig 12380 bp, 15 predicted proteins | sample ThiBio_inoc_plan_FD_183942 | JGI IMG/M metagenome (GOLD analysis project Ga0209958, IMG submission 183942) | Wastewater bioreactor microbial communities from Cape Town, South Africa - Thiocy_inoc_plan (SPAdes) | ecosystem: Engineered > Bioremediation > Thiocyanate > Unclassified | place: South... | reverse complement strand
AGGCGAAGCAGTTCCGACGATTCGCCACGAGATATGAGAAACTGAAGGACGTCTACCTCGGCGTGGCCCGCCTCGTCTTCGGATTCATCCACGTCCGCAAGCTCGCTGAAACCGTCAACACGGCCTAACGATGACTGACTGCCTTTACAACGTCATGCGATGCCTGGCTATCGAAGACCCCGCCTATTACCTAGCATCGATCGCCGAAGACGAGTGGTTGGAAGCGGTCTGTCCGCTCTGGGAATATGACGGAGTCTGGCAGACCAATCGAACCCGGAAGCGAATGCCCAAGAGAGTAAGTGGCTGGCGTTCCTGCGAAACCTGGGTCGAAGGCGAGAAGAAGTGCCCGAGATGTGGTAATCGACCTCACAAGAATAAGAACACAGACAAACACACACACTAAAGAAGAAGAAGGGTAGGGGGGCCGAAAATGTTGGATTGCCCATCTTGCCCAGACCGTAGCGGCCCCTTCACACGCATTAGCATTTGATTTTGACCTTGATTCCTTATCGCGACGACCGACCGAAGCACGCTCCCGTGTACCAGCCTCCCGCCCGCATCAGCGAAGCGAAGAAGGAACGGCGGAAGCTGTACAACTCGATCGCCTGGAAGCGTTTGAGAGCCCTCAAATTGGCCCAAGACGCCCTCTGCGAGAAATGTTTGGCCGCCGGGAAGGTCGTTCCTGGGGAACACGTTCACCACGTCGAGAAATTGTCCGATCGTCCGGACCTGGCCCTGACCCTCGACAACCTACAAACCCTCTGTGCTCCGTGCCACAACACATTGAGCAGTAAAGGATTTTGACATGGCAGGCCGACATCCGAAACCCCGACAACTGAGCGATGAATTCGCCGGTGCCCCTCCGAAGCCCGCCACCGTGGCCCGAGATGAGGAAGCCAACGCCCTCTGGGACTATTTGTGCGGCGAATTGACCTCCCAACGGGTCCTCAGCCCTGTCGACGGCCCCGCCCTCACGGCTCTTTGCACGGCCTACTCTCGGCTCATCGCCGTCCGATCGAAGCTGGAAGGGGGCGAACTGATCACGGTCAACAAGTCCAGCGGGGCATCGAAGGCCAACCCCTTACTGGCAGTCGAGTCCAGTTTGGCCCGCGACGTCATCAAGTACACGGCCTCTCTGGGACTTAACCCGATAGCAAGAGCCAAGATCCAGCATTTGAGCAGTCCAGAGGACGACGACGGTTGGGATGACGACGACTGACATAAACTCTTTCGACCCCCTCATCACCGAGGCCGACCGCTACGCACTCGCACTGGGATTCGTCTTCGATCCGGCAAAGGCCGATAAGCCCGTACGCTGGATGGAGAAGCATTGCAAACTGTCGATCGGCGAGGATAACGGCCAATCCCTCCTGCTACTCGACTGGCAACGCCATCTGACATGGAGGCTATTCGGATGGGTTCACAAGGATACGGGCCTTCGACGGCACAGAGAGGTGTTTTGTGAGATCCCGAAGAAGAACGGAAAGTCGACCTATCTCTCGGCCTTCGTGCTCTATCTGCTGACCAAGGACGGGGAGAATCGTCCCAAGATCCACTTGAACGCCACCGAGAAGGATCAAGCAGCCCTCATTTGGGAAGAAGCAGACCAGATGATCAAGGCCAGCCCAGCACTGGCGAAGCGGCTCGAATCCCGCGAGTTCTACAAGGACATCAAATTTCGCGAGAACTCGGGCCACATCAAGACCCAGAGTCGAGAGATCGACGGCAAGGACGGCGGCAACGTCTCATGCGTCTGCTTTGATGAGTTGCACCGCTTCACCGGCCGATGGGGAAGGGACGCTTGGCAGGTCTACGCCGGGGCGGGGGCACGAAGATCCCAGCCGCTCAAAATCAGCATCAGCACGGCCGGCTACGACCGTCTTTCGGTCATGTGGGAGCAGCACACGCGGGCCTGGAACGTCATCGAAGGGCGGATCAAGGAAGATGTCCACCTGCTACCCGTCATCTACGGCCCCAAGCCCGACGAACAGGTAGACCCGCACGACCCCGCCGTCTGGCACAGGATGAATCCGGCCCTCGGCAACGGCATGTCGATCGAGGGATTCCGAGCGGATTACGAAGCCGCCCGCTACTCGCCCGAGTCGTTCAACTACTGGCAGAGGACCCGGGTCAACATCTGGACCCAGGACGCCAAGCGATTCGTGGATCAGGACCAGTGGGAAGTGTGTGGGAAGGTTGCTCGACGATCCATCGAAGAGGTTTTGACCAGTGGAGACATGATATTCGCCGGGTTCGACCTGGCCACCAAGAACGACCTTGTTTCATGGGTGGAGATCGCCGGCAACCTCGACGACGGGATTGATGTCTGGTGCCACTGCTGGTTGCCGGAAGAGACGGCCGTCGCCAAGCAAAAGACGGTTGGGACTCCCTATTTGCAGTGGGCCAAGGACGGATGGTTGACTCTGACCCCCGGTTCCCGGATCGACGAAAACATCATCATAAAGTATGCGATCGAGTCCTACGAACGCCTCCATTACCGGATGGCTTACGGCGACTACTATCACGCCCCCACCTTCTCGGGCGGCCTGACGAACAACGGCCTCCCCCACACGATCGTAAGGTCCGGGCCCATCACCCTGAACGGTCCTACGCGATGGTTGGACACGCTGATCGCCGGTGGGAAGGTCAGACATGCCAACAATCCCCTGCTCACATGGTCGGCGTCGAACGCGGTGACGGAGCGGGACAGCAACGACAACATCAAGATCAGCCGAGATAAATCGCACGCGAAAATCGACCCGATGGCCGGTCTGGTGAACGCGATCATCGGCCTGATAGATCACAAGATCGGCAAACTGGAAGAGACGAAGACGATCACCCCCGAAATGGCGAGACTGATTTGGTAATGGGATTACTCGACAAACTATTAAGACGGACGGAAGCCAAGAACACGCCCAGCATAACCGATCCGAATTGGCGGGCCATCCTATCGAACGGGGGCCAGGTCTACGGGCCGAACGACAGCGGTGCCTTCATCAACTCGGCGAACGCCATGACCCTGAGCGTGGTCCTGGCTGGGGTCCGTGGGCTCGCCAACGATTACGGCCAGATCCCCATTCGGCTCGTCAAGCAGACGGACAAGGGGGACGTTCCCGCGAAGGACCATCGGTGTTACGGGCTTTTCGAGCGAAGCCCCGACGGCGTCACCTCTCCCATCCAGTTCAAATCCGCGATGATCCTGCACCGCACTCTCTACGGGTCGGCCTACCTGGAAATCGTGAACTACGGGGATGGTCGCACTCGTCTTCAACTCCTCAATCCGAGGGAGACAAGGGCCGAACTCGACGCCCAAAACCAACTCTACTACGTCAACGCCGGAAATCACCTGCCCGCCGAGAAGGTCATTCACATCGCCGGTGTGGGATTCGACGGGATCTCGGGCTACAACGCGATCAACCTTTGCAGGCAGACGCTCGGCCTCACGCAAGTCCTGGAGACCTACGCGGCGGCGTTTATGAAGAACGGGGCCAAGAGTTCGGGGGTCCTGAAAACCTCTCCTGCTTACACGCCAGAGGCCCGAAAACAGTTGCTCGACGACTGGAAGGAGATGACGGAAGGTAAGGGGTCGCAAGGCTCGACGGCCATCCTCCCTCCCGACGCCGACTATCGCCAGATCAGCGTGAATCCTGCGGCCGCCCAAATGCTCGAAAGCCGCAAATTCCAGATCTACGAGATTTGTCGCGTCATCGGCATACCACCGAACCGCGTCGGCGAGCTTGACGGCTACAACTATGGTGCGGTCGAGAGTGAGAATCTTCTTTACTTGCAGACCACGTTAGGGCCGATCGCCGAAGGCGTGGAACAGATGCTCAACCTGAAACTGCTCACGGAGCAGGAACAGTCCGACGGGTTGACCTTCAAGCATGACTTTTCGATCTTGCTGAAGACCGATGCGGCCACTCGCACGGCGATGAAGGTGGCGATGTTCGATCGAGGGGTCATTTCCGGTAATCAATGGGCGATCTCCGAGAATTATCCAGCATACGACAACGGAGACAGACGCTATGTACCTTTAAACATGGGGGATGCGAATGGCGGGCAAGACATTTCAACGAACTCTTGATTCGGCCGATCTCCGAATACGGTCGGATGAGCAGGGGGGCCCGGTCGTCTTGTCCGGATACGCCGTCCGCTATGAAGACCAGATCGTCCTTTACGACAGCCCTAACTACCGGGTCACGGAAACCATCAAACGCGGGGCATGCCGGACGGCGGTCGAGAGCGGCCAGGACGTGCGATTCCTCATCGATCACAATTCATCCTTGTTGCTCGGTCGGACTCGTGCCGGAACCCTCCTGCTCAGAGATGACCCGGAGGGCTTGTGGTTCGAGGTGACGTTGCCGGATACCCAGGTTGCACGAGATTTGGCCGAGAATATCCGCTTGAAGAACGTCGATCAGATGAGTTTCTCCTTCATCCCTCGAAGCGGCGGTGAGTCGTCGAAGACCAGAAGCGAGAGCGGTAGGGCCATCAGGGACGACGAGTATACGGACCTCGATTTATACGACGTGAGTGCCGTGACCTTCCCTGCTTACAAGAATACGACCATTGGATTCAAGAATCGTTCGAGTGAGTTCGAGAAAGCGGCCTGGTTGGCCGAGCGTAGCGAGAAATTTGCGAAAATTGAAATGGGCCGCGAGGCCCGGAAAGTGAAATGAGATATGGAACTAACAGTCTTCCAAGCCAATTATGATGAAGCATACAAGCGGTTCAGCGACCTGAAGGCCGGCGTAGACGCCTCCGAGTCTCCCACCGCCGATGATTACAAATCCCTCGACGAAGCCGCCGACGCCGTCGAAGTCGCCGAGCGGAGCCTTGACGAAGCCCGCCATCGGGCCGACCGCCACGCCGAGCTTGAGAAGCGGCGGGCCAACCGTTCCGACCGCATCGGAGCCCCCGCCATCCTGCGGAGCGACAAGCCTGAGTATTCGATCTTCCGGGCGTTGAAGGGTGCCTTGGCGATGCGAGAGGGCAAACCATTCACCGGGTATGAGGCCGAAGTCCATCAGGACATGCTCAGTCGCCACTCGGGTCAGGCCCAAGGCGGCGTCTTCATCCCTTTCAGCACAGTCCTCCAAAGCCGCTCGATCAACACCACGAACGCGGCCGGTCTCGTCACGACCAATCAGTCTTCGAGCCTCATCGACGCCCTTCGGGCCAACCTGATCACCCGGCAACTGGGCGTCACGGTCATGTCCGGGCTGAACGGCACCGTCAGCATCCCTCGCAAGCAAGCCGGGACCGTGGCGTGGGTGGCCGAGGGGACCAATCCCACCGACCAAACCCTGAACGTCGATGCCCTCAACCTGACCCCCAAGGCCCTGACCGCCACCTACAACATCACCCGCCACATGCTCAATCAGACCTCTTACGACGTCGAGCTACTGGCGGAAACCGACCTGGTCAAAGCGGCCACCACCGAACTCGATCGCGTCGTCCAGGTGGGGTCCGGTACGTCGAACCAGCCTCGCGGCATCACCAACACCAGCGGCGTGGGTCAGATCAACAACGGGGCCAACGGCGGGGCTCCTACATGGGCCCAGATCTACGCCATGATCTCGCCCGTCGACTCGGCCAACGCCAACAGCGACAAGCGTGGCTTCGCCGTCACCCCTCAGCTTCTAGCCAAGCTGGCAACCACCCCGAAAGCCGCCAACACCGCCGCTTTCATCTACGACAACCAAGCCTTCGGCGTCGCCGGCTACCCCATCCTGTCGACTTCCAACCTGCCCGCGAATACCGGGAAGGGCACCGGGACCAACCTCAGCACCGGGATCTACGGCAACTGGTCGGACGCCATCCTCGGCATCTGGGGCGACGGCATCGAGGTTCTAGTCGACCCCTTCTCCAACGGCCCGGCCAACATCAAGGTCAGCGTGTACGTCCTCGCGGACGTGGGCGTTCGTCAGCCCGCCGCTTTCTGCTTCTGCTCCGATTTCTCAACCGTCTAATCAAAAGGATAAACAACAATGAAAGTCAAACTCAAAGAAGGCCGCGTTTACAACCAAGTCGCCTACGATCCCGGTGCCATCGTCGATGTCGATCCGGAAGAGGGGGCTTACCTACTCAAGACAGGTGCGGCCGTCGAACCAGACGCCAAACCTGCCAAGTAATCAGTGGGGGCCCTTCGGGGCCCTTTTCTCCTCATGCATGAAGCCATCGATTCCAGAACGAACCAGGCCCATCGGGCAGTCCAGAAAGGCCCCGCCAGTGAAATTGGAAGTCATCAACCCCCCGACCGTCGAACCGCTCTCCCTGGGGCTGGTCAAGCAGCACTGCCGGGTGTGGGCGGACCTGACGGAAGAGGACGAGTTGATCGACTTCTACCTCGCTTCCGCGAGAGGTTGGCTTGAGGGCGTCACTGCCCGTGCCTTGATCACTCAGACCCTTCGGGAAACCCGCACCGTCACCGATGGAGGCACCGTCAGGCTACTCAGGGCCCCCGTCCAAGAGATCCTGACCGTAAACGGCGAGTCTATCGGGCTTCCAAAGTTGGAGGGTGAGGCCACGCTGACCGGCCTGCCGGCTGGTTCCGAGGTCATCATCGAGTACAGGGCTGGATTCGGCGACGATCCCGAAGACGTGCCCGCACACACCCGTCATGCCCTCCTGCTCATCGTGGGCCTCTCCTACGAACAGAGGACTCCCATTAGCAGCCAGACCGTGAACGAGGTGCCGAACTACCTGCAAAACCTGATCGCTCGGCTGTCGTGGGGTGGAGAACTACCGCCATGCTGACCGCCGGTGAAATGAAACACGTCGTCGAGTACATCGAGGATGAGCCTAACGGCAGAGGCACCTCCGGTGGGGTTATAAGTACGCCTGTCGTCCGTTGGACCGGATGGGCTGCCTTGCGTCCACTATCAATGCGAGAGGTGTTAGCGGGGGGTGGTCAACAAGCCGAGTCCACTCACAGATTGGCCATACGCTACAGGCCGGGCGTCAAGCCTACCGGGCGGTTCAAGCTCGTGGGCACCGACCGCGTCTTTGAGATCGTGTCCATCCTGAACACGGAAGAGAGGAACGTCGAACTGGTCATCCTCGCCATCGAGAGGGGAGGCTAGACATGCCCTTTGGAAGTCTACGACCATGGGGAAGCAAAAGCCCCTTTGGCAGCCTGACCGGCGTTAGTCCACCTCCTGCTAATCGTCCTACTTGCCTCCGCGAAGCCATTTTCTATCTTTTGTCTCACAATAATGAGTTGACCGCCGACAGAATTCACCCCAATGGGCTTCCGCAAAATCCCGTATATCCTGCGATTACAACTTTGTGGATCGGGGGATGGGATGGCAGGAACTATGCCGGTCGGTCCCACTCCTCGAACCGCCTCCGCATCGCGTGCTGGGCCCAGTCTCCCGAGGACTTGACAGCCCTCTCGCTCGCCGTCAAATCCGCCCTCACCGACTATTCGGGTTGGGTAGGGCTCGTCCACATCGCGGATTGTTGGTTGGTCAACGAAATCGACCTCCAAATCACGCCATCGGGCGGCAAGTCCACTTGGCTCTGTCAGACGATTCTAGATTTTCAAATTATTTCACAGGAATAAATCATGCCAGTTTACACAAATAGCGGAATCACCCTCGGCATCGACAAGACGGGGAGCGGGACATACACCGCCATCTCCGGAATCACGAACATCCAACCCCCGCAAGAGAGCGTTGCCGAAGTCGACACGACCAACTACGCCAGTGCAAAGGCCGAAAGCCGTGGAGGTCTGGGCGATCCCGGGAGTGCGACCGTCGACATTCAGTTCGATCCCGCCGACGCCAATCACGCCTATCTCCAGGTCAACCAAGGCGTTACCAAGAACTGGCAGATCACGATGCCGGGCACCCAAGATTTGACCATCGAATTCGCCGGCTACATCACCGGATGGTCCCCCAATTTGAACGCCCGGGGCGAGGTCGTCACCAGTCAATTTACCATCAAAGCAAGTGGCGTCGTCACCTACGAACTTGAAAGCGGGAGTTGATCCATGATTATTGCAAACAAGGCCGATTTTTTCGCCGTAGTGCCCACCCTCAGAGAGAGCGAAATCGTCATCCCCGGAACCGACAAGAAAGTTCGGCTGCGAGAGATGACCGTAGGGCGGCGAATCGAGTATGAGCGACTGGCGAAGGACAAGAGCGAAGGGGAAATGGCAACCCTCCTGCTAATATCTTCCGCCGTAGACATGGACGGCAACCCCCTATTCTCCCATGAGGACGTCGATGCCCTCAACTCCCTCTCGTTGAACATATTTCCGCCATTCATGAAGGCCCTCGAAGAGTTGAATTCCCTGTCCGTCGAAGCCGTTGAGGACGGTGAAAAAAAATGAGAGAAAGCGAGGTTGAGCTTTTCACGTTCCGCCTCGCATCCCATCTCGGAATGACGGTCGGTCAGGTTGAGCAGGGGGTGAGTTCGTCGGAGTTGACTCGCTGGATGGGTTACTGGCGGATCGACGCGAGGCCGGACATCTATCAAGCGGCGGCACTCATTTCCTATGTGATTGCGGCCTGCCACGGGAACAAGGGTCGGTTCGATGACTTCCTGATCCACATCCCCGTCCCCGAAACCGCCGATCAACGTCAATTGAGGTTCATCCAGGGGTTCAAAGCATGTCCAAAATCAAAGGGTTGAAGCAATTCCGCGAGAACTGTCAACGATTGTCCAAATATATTGATGAGATCGCGTCCAAGCGGTTGAAGGAAGTGGCCGAGGACATCCAGGAGACGGCCAAACAACTGGCCCCGGTCGAGACGGGTTTCATGCGTGATCAGATCGAGCTACGCCGGTTGGGCATGAACGGCTGGGTCGTCGGCATCTGGGGGGACAACTTCCCCGGCGAATTTTATCCGGCGATTGTCTCTTACGGAAAAGAAAACACACCACCAAATCCATTCATGGACATGGCCTACGCACGCCACCAATACGAAGCCCTCTCCCTGCTACCATTTATTATCGGCGTGGACATTGAGACGGTTGCAAAAGGATATAAAAGTTAGATGATTGGCAAACTCACCGTCCCCGTATTAGCCGACACCAACCCCTTCAAGCTGGGCCTTGCGGCGTCTGTCCGTCATGCGAACCTGTGGTCCAAGGTGATGGGCAAGACCGTCGACAGTGCCTTTACGGGATTGGCCGCACGCCAAGGGGGCCCGCTCGCCAAGCTCTCCACCAACCTGTCGAAAATTTCCAAGGTCACGGGGCTGGCAAAGACCGGCCTGGCCGTGGCGGATATCTCGCGGGCCGCTGGAACCGCCTATCTCGGGGTTGGTCGTTTACGGCTCGCCTTCAAGGGGCAGGGGGAGGAGGCAGATAAGCTGCGGGCCCGACTGGATCGCACGTCGAAGGGCCTGAAAACTCTGAAAGATGCGAGTCTGAAGGCCCGTGCCGCCGTCGTGGCCGTTGACCTCGCGACGTTCGCCGCCAAGCTGGGCGGTCTCGCCGGTGGTCTCCTCTGGGAAGCCGTCAAAGGTCTGGGGCATTTGGCCGGGGCGTCCCTCCGATTGGTCGCCGGGGCATTAAGGGCGGGTGGAGCCCTCGCTTCCATGGGACTATCCATCCTAAAGGCGACGGGGGCCTTCTTCGGTTTTGCAAAAGCAGTCGTCAAAGGGGACTGGGCGAACGCCCTGCTCAAAGGACTACTCTCTCTCCAGGGCTTCGGACGGGCCTTTGCCAAGATCCCAGGGTTCACCGCCGGTCTCGCCGCGATGGGCGGGGCAGCACTCCACGGGGCGAAGGGCCTTTATACGTTTGGCAAATCTCTCGGCTCGATCGGCTGGCAAGTCGGCAGCAGGGGGTTGGGGTTGATCGTCTCGGGCCTCTCCTCAGTGGGCTCGATGGCCCTCTCTACCGTCGGTTCGTTGGCCAAGGTCGGCAGCGTGGTCGGGATCGTCGTGGGGGCCCTCGGCGTCAAAGCGGCGGCGTCGGCCGCACACCTGAACGAGACGTTTAATGCGACTGAGCAAGTGTTCGGCAAAAGTGCAGAGGGGGTGATCCAAGCCTCTAAGGAGATGGCCGGGGCCTTCGGAACCAATCAAAAGGCGTTTCTTGAGGGCTCGAACGCCCTCGGCTCCCTGCTCCAAGGTATGGGTTTCGCCCAAGAGGACAGTGCCAAACTGGGTACGAGCCTTTCCAAGCTCGCCGCCGATGCCTCTGCCTTTCGAGATGTGCCACTTGATGTGGCCCTGCAAAAGATCCGCTCCGGGCTGTCGGGTGAAGCCGAGCCGCTGAAGGAGTGGGGAATTCTGATCGACGAAAACACCGTCAAAAACTATGCCCTCACGCATGGACTGGCGAAACAAGGGGCCGAACTCTCAAACGCCGCGAAGGCCCAAGCCCGATTGGCCCTCATCTCACAAGGTCTGTCGAAGGATCAGGGGGCGTTGGCTCGCGAGGCAACCGGCCCGGCCGCTCAAATCAGCGAGTTCTGGGGGAGGCTGCAAAACCTCGTGGACACCGTGGGGGCTTCCTTGGCTCCCGTCCTAGGCGGTGCGTTGGAAACCATAAACGTAGGCATCGCCGTCGTCACCGAGAACTGGCATGGGTGGTCGACCACAATCGTCGACTTTGTTGGAAGTGCAGGCTCCCTGCTCATGGATTGGGGCGGGGCCGTCCTCGATTTCTTCGAACTCTCCGGTGAGGGGACTTCGGCGTGGACCATCGCACTGGGCGTCCTGGCTAATGGCTGGCAGGCCCTTCGAATCGGGTTTGATCTCGCCTCATCTGCAATTTTACAGGGCCTCAGTCTTGTCCTCGGTGCCGTCGGGAAGGTCGTCCAGGGCGTGGATTGGGTGGTGGAGAAGTTGGGCGGTAGTGCCAGCGGGATCGGTGATTACTTCGAGAGGTTGGCCAGCAAGACGGGGGATGCCGCCCGAACCCAGGCCGACAAGTTCGTCAATGAGATGAGCAGGCCGTGGGCCTCGATGGATGGCGAGGTCGAGAAGATCGACGGGGCGATCAATGGAGTTTTCAAAGGGGTAGGCGATGCCTTCCGTGAGACGACGGAGAAGATCAAAGAAGCCCGTGAAGCCGCCGCCAAACCCCTCAGTTTCAAAGTTGAGCAGGAGGTGAAGGAGGGGGATAAGGTCGACAAGGCGAAGAAGGGGAAGGCCGAGTCTCACTCCAGCGGGGCATTCGAGTTTGGATCTAAAGAGTCTACGGCCATCGCAGCCCGCCAGATGTTCCAAGGTCTGACCAACGACCCGGCGAAGCAAACCGCTAAAAACACCGAGCGAGGGGCCAAGCTCCTCGATTCCATTAATAGAAAATTGTCAGCGTCGAATTCAGACGCCGTTGTAGGACTATTAGCCTGATGGCCATTTTATCAATTCTGCCCAAGAAACAGGCCCTCCAACATACGGCCAATATCACCGGTCGTTCTTATACGGTGGACCTAATCGCCGTCGTAAACGACCTCTCTACGGGCCCGATCACCATACGGGGTCAACTGGCGACGTGGGGCTTCCTGGCCGGCCAACCGTTCCAATGGCCGTTGCCTCCTGCCACCGCCGTGGAACAGGACTTGGCCGCTCGACTGGTCCAGATCGACGTAAATCAAGATAGTAATGATGGACTCAATTATACGATCACCCTCCACTACCAGACCAAAGATCCTGAGCAGGAAGGGGCACAAGGTGAAGGCTTGGTCAGTTGGGTCATGGCCCCGTGGTTGGCCTATCCCAGCCTCAAGTGGTCCAGCGAGGACAGCGAGTTCTACCCCACGCACGACCGGACGGGCAAGCCGATTCTGAATAGTGCGGGCGATATATTCGACCCTTCGCCTTCGATTCCGTTGCCGACCCCGATCGCCACGATCACCCGGGTCGAACAAGGTTTTCTGCCGATTTGGATCACCCAGTTCAAGGGCACGGTCAATGCCGCTCCGTGGATGGGATTTCCTGCCGAAAGCGTCCTCTGCAAAGACATCACGGCGGATTCCTCCACCGATTCCGACTGGGGGATCTTGTACAACGTTACCTATACCTTCGCTTTCCGGCCGCCGATCCTGGCCTCCGACGGCGTAACCATCATGGTTGCCGGTTGGGACGCCTTCATTGCGAACGTCGGCAAAAGACAGTTGGTCGACGGGAAACGCGAGGAGATCAGGGATAAGGATGGGCAGAGTATCAGTGACCCGGTCCCACTACAACTAGTAGACGGCACTTATGATGAGGACGACCCGAAAACCTATTATTTGAGATTTCCAGTCTACCCAACCTCGGACTTCTCGTATTTCAACTTCCCTGCTAATCTTTTCTCTTACGTCCCGTGAGAACCTTATGAATGATGAAATTGTAGGTGTTCGCCCCTCGAAAGCGGCGTGGCGGGAAGTGAGCCGGGCCGTCGAGAAGGTCAATGGACAGGTCAATTCAAAC
>Ga0209958_1002055_pt1 | contig 12428 bp, 13 predicted proteins | sample ThiBio_inoc_plan_FD_183942 | JGI IMG/M metagenome (GOLD analysis project Ga0209958, IMG submission 183942) | Wastewater bioreactor microbial communities from Cape Town, South Africa - Thiocy_inoc_plan (SPAdes) | ecosystem: Engineered > Bioremediation > Thiocyanate > Unclassified | place: South... | reverse complement strand
TCAAACAAACTCGTGCTAACCCATGGGAAGAGTTTGCTAAAGCAAATGAAAAAGGCGAAAAAGTTTCTGGTACGATCAAGTCAATCACTGACTTCGGTATCTTCATCGGTTTATCTGGTGGTATCGACGGTTTAGTACACTTGTCTGACATTTCTTGGAACGAACAAGGCGAAGAAGCGATTCGTCGTTACAAGAAAGGTGACACAGTTGAAGCAGTTATCTTATCTGTTGACGCTGAAGGTAACCGTATCAGCCTTGGTATCAAGCAATTAAACAGCGATCCATTCAATGATTTCTTAGCTGCTAACGAGCGCGGTGCTTTAGTTAAAGGTACTGTAACTGCTGTTGATGCTAAAGGTGCTACAGTTAAATTAGCTGATGACATCGAAGCAACGCTTAAAGCTTCAGAAATCAACCGTGACCGCGTTGAAGATGCGACTAAATTCTTAGAAGTTGGTCAAGAAGTTGAAGCGAAGATCATTAACGTTGATCGCAAATCTCGCTCTATCAACTTGTCTATCAAAGCGAAAGACGAAGCTGAAGAGAAAGAAGCTGTGAACAATGCTCGCCAAGCTGCAGCGGCTCAAACTTCTGAAAGCAATGGTCCTAAGACTATTGGTGACTTAATTAAAGCTCAAATGAAGTAATTTGTTAAAAAGTACGTTTCTTGTAACAGAGACGTACTTTTTTATACAAAAATACTGTAAACGGTAGCGTAGTAATCATGTACTGCGCTACCGTTTTGTATTTAAACAGGTTATTATTAAAAACATTGGAAAGTAGCAATAATTAAAGAGGTCATCAATGACTACTGAAGCACTTAATAAATCTGATTTAATTGAACGGATTGCACTTAAAAACCCACACTTAGCTGAGCCTTTAGTTGAAGATGCAGTTAAGATTATGATTGATCAAATGATTGAAGCGCTTTCAAGCGGCGATCGTATTGAGATCCGTGGTTTTGGTAGTTTTGCATTACATCACCGTGAGCCACGTTTAGGGCGTAATCCTAAAACAGGTAAATCTGTTGATGTTGCTGCAAAAGCAGTTCCACATTTTAAACCTGGTAAGGCACTTCGTGACGCAGTAAACGAATCTGCTGAATAAGAATTGAGGTGTTTATGCGTTATGTATTAATTGCATTACTCGTTGCCATTTTTGGTTATTCACTCGCTTTAGTGCTTCAAAATCCGGCTGAGCTACAAGTAGATTTACTATTTACTCAAGTTCCAGCAATGCGCTTGGGCTTGCTACTTTTACTGACCTTGGTCTTAGGTGTTGTGGTTGGTTTGCTTCTTGGTGTGCAAGTTTTCCGAGTATTCCAGACCAGTTGGGAAATCAAGCGTCTTCGTAAAGATATTGATCATCTGCGTAAAGAGCAGATCCAACTTGCACAACAGGCTGCCGCAGAAGCTGCTGCAAGTGTAAGACATGAGAAAACTGTGTTGGATATCAATCCTGAGAGTCAAACACGTACACCGTTGTAATTGAGAATATCTTTTGAGCTATAAATTCTTTAAGATTTTATAGTAAAATAAAAAATAGCCCTTTTTATAAAGGGCTATTTTTTTACATTAAGGAATGCCGAGGTATCTCAAGCTTGCGGTCACTAACATCGCGACTAGGATGACCACGATCAGCGAATATTTCTTCCATGCAAACACAACTGCAACAGCGACACCCACGATTTTACTGATTCCACTGAAATGAGTTTCAGAAAAAAGTGTATTGAATATGGCTAAGGTAAATAGCAGAACGCAAGCAGAATCGGCAAGAAGTTGTTTGTGATGCTCTTTAAACGTTATACGATCAGCCAAATAGAATCCCGAATAGCGGATGAGATAAGTGCCCAGTGCGAGTACGGCAATCCCAATAAAGATATAACTTTCACTATATTTCATTTTGATTTACCTTTCAGCAGAAGACCAAACATTGAAACGAGAACAGGCAAACCTGTTGGTAGTAGCGGGATAGAAGCTAAAGATAATGTGGTACCAAGAACTACTCGATTCCGTGTGGTTTTATTTCTGAGCATCGGCAGAATCAAAGCAAAAAGAATAGCGGGAAATGCAGCATCAATACCAAACACATAAATATCAGGAATATTTTTACTCAAAACATAGCCAATAAACACGCCAATTGGCCAAAGAATGCAAATGCCTAATCCACACATCCAATACGCCCATTTCTTGGCTTGATCATTGTGCTGGCTTAGTCCAAACATCACACTTTCATCATTCATGATGTGACAAGCAATAAAACGATATCCATTTTTCTCAATAAATGTTGCAACGGATAAACCAAATGGCAGATGGCGTAGATTGATTAATATGCCCGTCAATGCTGCAAAAATAGGGTTCGCACCTGTCGCAATCATACCAATGAACGTAAATTCGGCTGCTCCAGCCAGAACAGTTAAAGAAAGTAATAGGGGAATCCACATGGGCACATCAAAGCTTGCTGCAACTGAACCGAGTGAAATTCCGACAATCCCAGTGGCAATAGAAATGAGGCTAATGGCTTTGATTAGGTTATACCGCTCTTTATCTGGCATCTTTCTTTTCTATATCAAACGAACGTACGATATAATAGATTGGATTTATACCGTTCGTCAAAACGAACGTTCGTTTTTTATGGTGAAATATGGCATTGCCAATTGAAATTGTTGCGAAAGGCTTACAAAGAGAAAGACAAAAGGCGGAACTGTCCTTAGCTGAAGTGGCTCGTCGAGCAGGCATTGCGAAATCGACTTTATCGCAACTGGAAGCGGCGCAAGGTAACCCAAGTCTGGAAACCTTATGGGCCTTGTGTGTGGCTTTAGATATTCCTTTCGCAAAGTTGATGGAAAGTAATATCACACAAACGCAAGTGATTCGCTTTGGCGAAGGGCCTTCGGTTTCATCCGAGATTGCCCATTATCAAGCGATTTTATTGGCCAATTGCCCAACAGGTGCTAGACGGGATGTTTATATCTTGGTCACCCAACCCGGCGAGCCCCGTTGCAGTCAGCCACATTCAATTGGCAGTATTGAACATATTATTATTATGCAAGGCAAGGCTAAGGTTGGCCTGATTTCGGAGCCAGTGCTGCTGAGTGAGGGGGATTATATTTGTTATCCTGCTGATCAAGCGCATATCTTTGAAGCACTGGAAACCGATACCCGAGCGATTTTGATCTCAGAGCAAAGATAGGGATGTTTTAGGCGATTGCAAAAGCTTTTTTTCAATATGCTGGCTTTCTTGCTTTGTTCATGCCCTGAATCACTTTATAATTACTCGATTTTTATGTGATGGAACTAGATTTGTGAGTATTATTGTTGCCCTAGACGCAAAAAGCCAATATGACGCCCTAACAATTGTCGATCAGTTAGATCCGTCATTGTGTCGTGTTAAAGTGGGTAAAGAGCTGTTTACTCATGAAGGTCCATCCATCGTTAAAAACTTACAAGACAAAGGTTTTGAAGTTTTTCTGGACTTAAAATTCCATGATATTCCAAATACCACGGCTCAGGCCGTGTGTGCAGCAGCAGACCTTGGTGTATGGATGGTGAATGTGCATGCATCAGGTGGTCGTAAAATGATGGAAACCTGTGTAGAACGCCTCAAGGCTGGAAATTATCAAACTCAGCTGATTGCAGTGACGGTTTTGACTTCGATGGGACGTGAAGATTTACGTGATCTAGGCCTAGATATCGAACCTGTTGAGCAGGTAAAGCGTTTGGCGAAACTCACTCAAGAAAGTGGTTTGGATGGGGTGGTTTGTTCAGCACAAGAAGCTAAAATTCTTCGTGAGCTATTAGGACAAGATTTTGCTTTGGTTACACCAGGGATTCGCCCAGAAGGTTCAAATGCAGATGACCAAAAGCGTATTGTGACCCCTAAGCAAGCCATGCAGGATGGATCAACGCATTTAGTCATCGGTCGCCCAATTACTAAGGCTGAGAATCCAACTGAGATGTTGAAATCAATCTTGGCTTCAATCTGATAAAGTACGATTTTTAAAACTTCATACTTAGAAATAAGCTGATGAGCAATGGTGCGAGAAGAGATAGAATCAATCCACTCATCATTGCATGTGGTACGTAATGAGTGCCACATGACTGTTTAACCATGGCCAGTGTGACATCCATAGAGGTTGCACCAGCACTCGAAATCGCAGAGCGTGGAAAGCGCCAGCCTAGACAATACATCAATAAAATCGCAAAAATCTCTCTAAATAAGTCAGTTAACAGTGCTATGCCACCCAGTTTAGCCGAGTGTAATTCAGTGAATAGAATTCCTGACATTGAATACCAGCCATAGCCTTGGGCTAAGGCCATCACTTCATTTAGACTGTAATGATTGGATAAAATAAAATAGTTAAAGACGGCAGCTAAGCAGGAACCGACAAAGGCTGCGACTGGCACAAGCAGAATTCGCCAACTCAGCCAGCTACGATCAAATTGGGTAAAGGCCAATTCAACACCGATCAGAAAAATAAAGATCAGCAATAAATACCAACTATTAAAGTTGAGCGCTAAACCTGCGCTATTGACCACGATACCCAATAGAATACCAACGCCCAAAGCCAAAAACGCTTTTGCAATATTCTTAAGTGCGTTGAGAAACAGGTGTAAGGAAATCTTTCCTTGTACGCTTTGTCGATCAATTAGTTTGTAGGTGATTAAGCAAATAAAAAATGAACCAATCGAAGTGGTAAATGCAATCAGTAACGCTGGCGGTAGAATAGCAGCAGGATTTTGAACGTGATTTAAGGCTTGAGTCAGCTCAAATGCCACACTAATCAGTAAAATATAAGAAAAATAGGGCAGTATCTTAAATACGAATTGTTTAATTGTTTGTGATAAATGTGGTCCGACAAAATAGCCTAAGCTAATACAGACAAAAATCTGGAAGATTAAAACAAAAGAGGTCATACAATCAGAGCGTTTATAATGCTGATTTATTATGAAGGGAAATCTGATACTTGGATAGATTTATATATCACTTGATATAGAATGTTTGCAATAAAAGTGTATTTAAACACATCACAAGCAGCTAAGGTGATTGATTCACTTCATTGTTGTCAAGCAGCTATGAATATCATGTTGACTGAAATATACTTTTGTAAGACATAGAGGTAAATGATTTGTGACAGCAACGAAGATTCAAAAATTTGCCTTGGAGCGTTTTGCAAAACAAGGCTTTGCCGCAACATCCTTAAATGAAATTGCGACTGATGTTGGAATTAAAAAGCCTTCAATTTATGCACATTTTAAAAATAAAGATGAACTGTATCTGAGCTTGATTCCCATCATGATTGATGAAGAGTTGGGACATGCTAAAACCGTTCTGCAAGGTGGTGCGGGAATTCAGCAGCAATTACATGCTTACTTCATGAGTATCGAACAGCGCTTTGATGCCTCTTATGGGGTTCAGTTCTGGATGAATGCGTTAATTAGCCCACCTGTACATTTATATGATCAGGTGATTGAACCGATGCATGTTTTTATGGCTGAATTGGAACAGGTATTTTTACAGGCAATACGACAGTCAGTATTGAAAGAAAATAAGCACCAACTGGAGAGTATGGTTTTGGCTCGAGTCTGTATGAGTTTTGTCGATGCCTTACAAAGTGAATTAATCTATGGTGGTCGAGATAAGTTCAGGCTTCGACTGGATGCCATTCTTAAAACATTAGATGTTCTGATCAGCCCTTAATAGTCGTCAATTGCTGATCAGAGCAAGATATTTATTATTCTGTTTCCATCGTCGAAAAAGCATCTCTTGGTTTAAGTGCGGCATAAACACATAAGCCGAGTGCAATCATTCCGCAAAGAAATAGGCTGGCTGGCAGCAGGCTGATGTTAATTTCAAACAAGCTCACGATAAAGCCAATTAACGAAGCAAAAGCATATTGCAGCAAACCCATCAATGATGAGGCTGCACCGGTTAAATGTTGCGGGCTTTGTTGCATAGTCAGTGCAGTCAAATTACCAAAAATAAAACCTGTAGACCAGATACTCAGTCCCAGAAAAACAATGTATTGCCATAAACTTAAGTGATAAAAACTGACACTCAGCATTAGAATGAAACTGGCGCCACTAAATATGCATAGGCCCAGTAGCAATAATTGGTGCGCTGTCCATCGTTTTAATAACAGGATTGAAACTTGTCCAAGGATAATCAGTCCCACGGCATTAGCCGCAAATAGGCTACTAAAACTTTCATTATGAATATGATAATGCTGGATAAAAATAAATGGCGATTGGCTCAAATAAACAAAAAAACCACCCAAGATAAAACCACCTGCCAAGGTATAAGCCATAAAGCGTTTATTTAGGGCAAGTGTTTGATAGCTTGTTCGAATCGCTGCAAATTGAAGTGGCTGACGATATTGAGGCTTTAGGGTTTCTGGGATGGCGTGATTACCCCATAACCAGAGAATGGCTCCCAATGCAGCCAAAGTATAGAAAATCAAAGGCCAAGAGCCGATCCGCAAGATCAGACTTCCAAACAAGGGCGCAATGATGGGTACAATCATCATCACCTGCATCAAAATAGAAAAGTTTTTGGCACTGGTTTTGGCATCACAAACATCAGAAATAATTGCTCTTGGAACGACTAAGCCCGCTGAGGCACCGATTGCTTGCATGAAGCGTGCTGCCAGCAGCCATTCAATACTTGGTGCAATTGCGGCTAAGAATGAACCCAGAATGAAGATTGCAATGCCAATCAGTAAGGGCTGACGTCGGCCAAAACGGTCAAGCAATGGACCATACAATCCTTGACCGATTGCGAGTCCAATCAGAAACACCGAGAGCGTGAGTTGTATATGACCTGGTGAAGTTGTAAAGCTGTCTGCTAAAAGAGGAAATGCGGGTAAATAAATATCAATCGCTAGTGCATCTAAGGCTGTAAATAGGGACAGTAACAGCAGTAAAGACCAACTGATCTTAGAAATAGGCAGGGCGGATTTCATCTTTTATATGCTCTTGCGAGGAAACGAATATGGATTGTTTATCTACCTAACGTTAGGTAGCTTAAATATTAACATGAAGATTTCTCTGTTGTACAGAGAATAAACGAAGCTATTTCATGAAATAGGGCAATGAAGAGTTCGGCTTTAATTCACCAGAAATAAAAAACACCTTTGCTTGAAAGGTGTTTTTTATAGGCTAAAGCTATAGTTTAAGCAGCATTATTTTTTGTATGAGTTGCTGAGTTGATAAAATTATAATCAGCAACATTTACTTTACGGGTCTCTAACCAATATCGCCATGTGTAGGTTGGCCATAGCGAGAAGTTTTTACCGTCAGCGGCTTGATACCAACTGCTACAGCCACCTGCTTGCCATACGGTTCCTTTCAACTGCTCTTGAACACGCTCATTGAATTGATCTTGAACTTCATGTTTGATCTCAACCGCTTGAGTACCTGTTTTATCAACGGTTTGGATTAACTGTAGAATGTAGTTTACCTGAGACTCAATCATGAAGATCACTGAGTTATGACCGAGAATGGTGTTTGGGCCCAATAACTGGAATAAATTCGGGAAATTCTTGGTACTGATACCATAATAACTTTCAGCACCATCTTTCCATGCCTGTTTCAGTTCTATGCCATGACGGCCAACACAATCGAAATGTTTGAGATAAATACGAGGGTCGGTAATAAAGCCAGTCCCGTAAATCAGGCAATCGATTTGACGTTCTTTGCCATCTTTGGTGATGATGCTATTGGCTGTGATTTCTTGAATAGCATCTGTCACCAATTCAACGTTTTTACGATTGAAAGTGGGGAAGTATTTATTTGAAATCAAAATGCGTTTACAGCCCATGACAAAATCGGGCGTCAGTTTTTTTGCGAGTTCTTTATCTTTGACTTGGAAACGGATAAAGGCTTCAGCCAGTTTTTGACCGTACTTCATGATTTGAGGTTGTACGATAGGTACAACACGAGATTCATTGGTCCAGTACAAACGGGTACGGTGAATCTGACGGTAAATATTTGACGCTTTGAATAAAGATTTACTCAGCTGCGAATATTTACGTTCATCTCGCGGAATCACCCAGGCTGCAGTACGTTGTAATACATATAACTGCTTCACCTCGGGTGCAATTTCAGGAATATATTGAATCGCACTGCCGCCAGTTCCAATCGATGCAACAGATTTACCTCTTAAGTCGTAGTCATGGTCCCACTGTGATGAATGGAACACTTTGCCTTGGAACTTTTCAATACCTTTAACATGTGGAACTTGTGGCACATGCAGCGGGCCAGAAGCAAAAATAACAAATTGTGCTTCTAGTGCAGGTTGATCTTTGAAAGTTAAAGTCCACACATTGCGGCTTTCATCAAATTCAGCATGGGAGACTTCATGATTGAACTGACAGTAGTCTTTTAATTTATATTGTTCAGTAATATCTTGAATATAAGTGAAGATTTCATCTGCCTCGGCATAACGCTTTGACCAGTCTGTCTTCGGTGCAAATGAAAGCGAATACATATGTGATTGAACATCACAGGCTGCGCCAGGATATTGGTTTTCGCGCCATGTACCGCCAACATCATTGGTTTTTTCTAAAATTACAAAATCATTGATTTGACTTTGCAAGAGTCGAATGGCCATTGCTAAACCGCCAAAGCCTGCACCAATAATTGCAACTTTTGTTTTTTGAATCGCATTTTTGGTTTCATCACGCATAGTCTACGTCCTACACAGCTAAATTTTGTGCAAGTTTAACGGTTTTAGCGAGATTAAATATGATTGTATAGACGCAAAACTTGATCATTTCGGCAATTCATTTGTGCATGCTTTTATAGTAAAACATTAAAGTTTTGAGAACTGCATTCGGACTTATGAAAAGATCTATCCTCGGATTGATGTATTTAATTCAAGGCATGCGGCATGTCGGCATTGATGTGGACGCGCGTTTAGCGAATATGGGAATACAGGCCGATGCATTAGATCCAAGCTCGATTATCCCTGATGAAATTGAATGGGATATTTTGCAGCAGATTAGTCAGGATATCTCACCTGAACAAGGTTTATTCATTGGACAACATTATGCATTGGCTGGTTATGGTCCCTTTCTGATGTTATTGGTGACCAGTGATACCTTACATCGTGCTTTACTCAATGGTGTTCAATTTCAGCAGTTAACCCATCTATTTGGGTCTTTGCAGTTAAAGATTGAAACTGATTTGATCTATTTGTTCTATCAACCCATTGATTTAAGTATGCATCTCGGCCAACTAAGGGCACAGTGTGAGATTTCAGGTACCTATAAATTCTTACAAGATATTTTTAAAATGATGGGCTTGGATGTGCCTAAGATTCAGATTGAATTACCATTTCAGCGACCTAAAGATCTAAGCTTGCTTGCTGCTTATCAGGACTATTATGGGCAAGATGTCAAATTTGGATGTGTGCAAGCGGCGTTCATTTTAGAAAATACGCAAATTTTAAATACAAAAATACCATCTGCCGATATTTTGACGTATCGTATTTATGAAGAAAAATGCCTACAGGATATTCAGCATTTAGAGAAAAGTGCAGCAGTCAAATTAACCATTGTTGAGTATGTGCAGGATTATCTGGAAATGCAAAATGGGGTGATACCAACCATGGCAGAAACAGCTTATGCGTTAAGTATTCCTGAGCGAACGTTAAGACACCAATTGCAGCAAATGCAGACCAGCTATAAAGAAATCCGTGAAAAGCTGATCAAACAGAAGGCAATTAAATTTATTGAAAACAGTTCTTATTCCATTGAACAGGTGGCCGAAATGTTGGGTTATTCTGAGCCAGCTGCGTTTAATCATGCCTTTAAAAGATGGTTTGGATTGAGTCCAAGGCAATATCATCGAAATCATTAAATGATTAAAAATGGTACATTTTGATGTTTAAACTCTATGATAATTAAGCCTAAAATCTAATGCCATTGAACAGAATGTTCGATATAATTTTCATCAATTAAAATTGCAATAACACCTTATGTCAAATTCTAAACCAGACTCACATAGCACTGCATATATCCCAACCTCACCTGCTGAGCGTTATGCTCAAGCACTTGAGTCAGGACAATTCATGCCAGATGAGGCTCAAGCACAAGCCGTGCAAGAGTTGGATCGAGTATGGAAAGAGTTACTCACTCGCTACAAAGCGTCTAAGAAAGCGTTTCGACGTTTCCGTCGTCAAACCTATCCAAAAGGCGTTTATATGTGGGGGGGTGTCGGTCGTGGGAAAACATGGCTAATGGATCAATTCTATGAATCTGTGCCATTCCGCCGTAAAACACGCATGCATTTCCATCATTTTATGCAACACGTCCATAAAGAGTTGAATAAACTTTCTGGTCAACGTAACCCTTTGGATTTGGTTGCGGATCAAATTTATAAAGATGCTGTTGTGATTTGCTTTGACGAATTTTTCGTATCGAACGTAACTGATGCGATGATCTTGAGTGATCTATTCCAAAAGCTATTCGAGCGTGGCATTACTTTGATTGCGACCTCAAATATTGCGCCAGATGGTCTATATAAAAACGGAATTCACCGTGATCGTTTTATCCCGACAATTGAGTTGGTCAAAAAGAACTGTACCATTTTGAATGTGGATGCAGGTGTGGATTATCGTTTGCGTGTATTGAAGCAAGCACAATTATTTAAATATCCATTAACCGATGATGCGCAAGCGTGGTTATCTAGTCGTTTTAAAGCATTAACCCAAACACAGACTCAATCTAATTCACCGATTATGATCAATAATCGTGTGGTGGAAACCTTAGGTCATACTGAAGACGTATTGTGGTGTGAGTTTTCAGAATTATGCTTTAAGCCTCGGAGCCCCGCAGACTTTATTGAAATCGCCAACATTTACAATACCGTTTTGGTGAGCAATGTTCCGCATTTGACCGATTTCCTGTCTGAAGGGACACGCCGCTTTATTTATTTGGTCGATGAGTTTTATGACCGAGGTGTAAAATTAATCCTCACTTCAGAAGATTCAATTATTGATCTTTATGAAGGCGAGAAATTGGCATTTGAAATTGAACGTACGCGTTCACGATTATTAGAAATGCAATCGGATGATTACCTACATTCGGAACACCGACAAATTCAGGTCGCACAAACTTCATAAATAAAAAGGCATTCTTCGGAATGCCTTTTTTTATAAACTTATAGAGATAAGGCTTTATTCTTGGTCGAATTTTGTTATAACTAGATGAGTTTGAAAAGGGAGTATGTTGCATAACTATAAAAGAAGCACACATCATTTGATATTTTGATAGGTATAAAAAAATATGTTTGTCAATACTTCTAATGGGGAAAATGCTTACTATTTAGGAATGTGATATTACTATTCAGGCTAGTATAAATCAGTATACTAGAATTCTTGTTATAAAAAGTTAGCACCATCAGGAAAGACAATGACTGTACGTATTCAAAAAGGCAAGCTAGCGATTGCTAAAGAACTTTACGATTTCATCGAAAATGAAGCTTTACTAGGAACTGGTTTAGAAAGCGAAACTTACTGGAAAAACTTCGAGCAAGTCGTTGTCGACCTTAGCCCAAAGAACAAAGCATTATTGGCTAAGCGTGATGAACTTCAATCGAAGATTGATGAATGGCATCGCAATAATAAATTTGAATTAAATGCTTACAAGGCATTCTTAACTGAAATTGGTTACCTAGTTCCAGAAGTTGCGGACTTCGAAGTGACGACTGAAAATGTTGATGAAGAAATCGCATTGTTGGCTGGTCCACAACTGGTTGTGCCAGTACGTAACGCACGTTATAGCTTAAATGCAGCCAATGCACGTTGGGGCTCTTTATATGACGCGTTGTATGGTACAGACGTTATTTCTGAAGAAGGTGGTGCAGAGAAAGGTAAAGGTTATAACCCAGTTCGTGGCGATAAAGTTATTGCTTTCGCAAAAGATTTCTTAAACCAAACTTTCCCATTGGCTCAAGGTTCGCATGCAGATGCAACTCAATATGCAGTGGTGAATAACGGTTTAGCTGTAACCTTAAAAGATGGTTCAACAACTTCTTTGGCACATGAATCACAATTTGTTGGTTTTAACGGCGAAGCTGCAAGCCCAACTGAAATCGTTCTATTAAATAACGGTTTGCATGTGATCATCGAAATTGATGCAAACAGCCCAATTGGTAAAACTGATGCTGCTGGTGTTAAGGATTTAACCCTTGAAGCTGCGGTAACAACCATTCAAGATTTAGAAGACTCGGTTGCGGCGGTTGATGCTGAAGAGAAAGTAGAAGGTTACCGTAACTGGTTAGGTCTAATGAAAGGTGACTTGCAAGAGTCAATTGAGAAGAATGGTAAAACTGTTACTCGTACTTTAAACAAAGACCGTACTGTACAGAATCTGATTGGTGGTACAACCACATTACACGGTCGTTCATTAATGTTGCTTCGTAACG
>Ga0209958_1002048_pt1 | contig 12479 bp, 7 predicted proteins | sample ThiBio_inoc_plan_FD_183942 | JGI IMG/M metagenome (GOLD analysis project Ga0209958, IMG submission 183942) | Wastewater bioreactor microbial communities from Cape Town, South Africa - Thiocy_inoc_plan (SPAdes) | ecosystem: Engineered > Bioremediation > Thiocyanate > Unclassified | place: South... | reverse complement strand
CGGCCTCGGCGCGGCGGGATTCGGCCTCGGCGCGGGCCTCGGCCTCCTCGCGCGACAGGCGTTCGGCCTCGGCGCGGCGGGATTCGGCCTCGGCGCGGCGGGATTCGGCCTCGGCGCGGGCCTCGGCCTCCTCGCGCGACAGGCGTTCCGTATCGGCGAGTCGTCCCGCCCGCTCGCTCGCGAGCAGCGCGGCTTCGGCCTCGCGTTCCGCGCGACGGCGACGACGACGCTCGGCCTTCGCGATACGGCGGGCGGTCTCCTCGTCCTTCACCAGATCGCCGAACGATCGGAACGGCCGACCGTCGGGGCGGATCAGGACCAGCGCCTCCTTGCGACGCGGGGCGTCGAAGGTCACTCCCAAACGAGGGCTGGTCCAACCGCTGGCCTTGCGGAGCCGCTTCAGGCCGTCGGGGCGACGAAGCCAGCCTTCGAACACGCCGGTCTCCGGGTCGTAGAAGTAATACTCCTCCACACCCCTGGCGTCGTATCGCTTGCGCTTCCCGGCCATCTCCTCGGGCGTGTTGGTGTACGAGGCCACCTCGAAGACCACCTGCGGGACGACGCCCTCCTCGACCCACTCGCGGTACGAACGCCGGTCTCCCTTGGGGCGGCCGAAGACCACCATCGCGTCCGGGGCCATGACGTCCTTCACGTCTCCTTTGGTGGCGTACCAGAGGAGGTCGCCGGCGACGAAGACGTCGGGGCGGTCGGCGAACAGGGCGTCCAGGCCCTCCTTGATGGTCACGATCCAGCGGAACTGGGTGGTGCTCTCGGCCATCGGCTTGCCGTCGCTGGAGGGGTACAGCGGGTCGAACGGGTCGACGTACATCGTCGAGGCCGAAGAACCGGGGCGGACGGTGCTCATGGGATGGCTCTCCCCGGCGTCGTTCGGGTTCAAACGTACAGAACAATTAGCACGATCGGCACGACGACGCCAGAGGAATCTCGTCTCCCGAACCGGAGAACCGGAGAGTCCTCGCCCAGCCCCGGCACGGCTCGCCGCGAGCCGTTTCGATCAAGCGCCCCCGGGCGGCTCCCCCAGGCGGGCGGGGGAGTTGAGCGAGGAGCATCCCCTGAATGCAAATGGGGGGCGTCCGCGATCGATCCGGACACCCCCGGCGACGGCCTTTCCCGGCTCCGGTGGGACGGTCAGGGCTTCACCCGCTTGGCGCTCTTGATGGTGATCGCCTTGACCGGCACGTCGTCGAGGATGCCCCGGCCGTTCGGCGTCGACCGCGAGGTCGTCTGCACGCCGGCGATGGCGTCCACGACGTCCATCCCCTCGACCACCTTGCCGAAGACCGCGTAGCGGGGGGCGTCCAGGGTGCCGCTGTTGTCGGCGTGGTTGATGTAGAACTGGCAGGTGGCGGAGTTGGGGTTGTTGGTCCGGGCCATGGCGATCGTGCCGCGGGTGTTGGAGAGGCCGTTGCCGGACTCGTTCTTGATGGGGGCGCGGACGCCGCTGGCGCGGTCGCGCTCCTCCAGCTTCTCGTTGAAGCCGCCGCCCTGGATCATGAAACCCTTGATGACGCGGTGGAAGATCAGGTTGTCGTAGAAGCCGTCGTCGACGTACTTCAGGAAGTTCTCGACGCTGATCGGGGCCTTCTCGGCGTCGAGTTCGAGGACGATCTTGCCGGCCGTGGTGTCCAGCTCGACGCGCGGCTTGTCGTCGGCGGCGAGCGCGGCCGGGGCGGCCAGGGCGAGGCAGCCGAGGAGGGCGGCCAGGAAAGTGTAGCGTCCGGTCGTCGTCACGTCGCGTTCTCCGGGGTTGCAAGGGGTGGGCCCGTGTCGGTTGAGGTCGGGCCGACTCTCCCCGACACGCTAACACGAGGTCGCGGCGCCTGTCGAGCGGGCCGCCCGGCGCGCGGAAGGGGCGGCGGGGCCGACCCCGCCGCCCCTTCGCGGGCGTCGCTCCAATGGCCGGGCCGCCTCAGCGGGACTCGATGTCGATCTGCTGGACCAGGCGGACGGCCTCGTCGGCCATGGCCGGGCTGAGCTGGTCCCTGGCGGCGACGGCCTTCTCCAGGTGGTCCTTGGCGCGGTCGCCGCGGGCCTTGTCGGAGGCGATCAGCTTGCCGTAGTGGTAGTGCAGGACGGCCAGGTCGGGCGACCGCTTGAGCCCTTCGAGGTACGACTGCTCGGCGTCCGCCGGCCGGCCGACGGCCTCCTGGATGGCGCCGACGGTGTCGTAGAACTCGCCCGGCAGGAGCGCCGCGTTGACGCGGGGCAGGATCGTCTCGATCAGCTCCATCGCCTCGCGGCTGCGGCCCAACGAGCTGTGCAGGACCCAGGCCTTGTTGTTCACGGCCTCGATGGCCAGGGGCTGGATCTTGAGGACGCGGTCGTACTCCTCGACGGCCCGCTCGAAGTAGGGGCGGGCCTTGTCGGCGTCGGGCTGGCCCTCGGCCATGGAGAGGAGCAGGTCGCCCAGGTTGAGGTGGGCGACGGGGGAGTCGAGCAGGCTCGCGGCCTTCTCGGAGAGCGGCAGGGCCAGGTCGAGCCGGCGGGCCTTGTGCAGGCCGACGGCGACGGCCAGGACCTCGGCGCCCTTCTTGTCGCGGGCGACCACCTCGGACGCGAGCCGCTTGGCCTCGTCGAGCCCGGCGGGCCGGGCCGACGGGGCGGCCGGGTCGGGCTCGGCCAGGAGCTGGACGTACTGCGCCAGGGCGGCGGGGTCGGACGGGTCGACGGCCAGGGCGCGCTTGAGGGCGGCGATGGCCGCGGGGCGGCGGTTCCGCTTCAGCTCGATGTCGGCGATCGTCTCCAGGGCGTCGACGAACTTGGGGTCGGCCGCGACGGCCGCCTCGAGCTGGGACACGGCCGTCGACCGGGCCGCCTCGCGCTGGGCGTCGCCGAGGCCGGAGGCGTCCAGGGCCACCGCCTGGAGGAGGTTGGCGTCGCGGTTCCCCTTCTCGACGCCCAGGACGTGCCTGGCCTGCGCCAGGGCCTCGTCGACGTCGCCGACCTTCAGCGACGCCTTGCCGAGCGAGATGCGGACGTCCAGCCGGCGCGGCTCGCGCTCCACGGCCTCGGCATAAGCCTTGGCGACGTCGTGCGGCCGGTTCTGCGAGGAGAAGAGGCGGGCCCGCAGCAGGGGGCCGACCGAGGAGTGCTTGGCGACCTTGTCGATCTCGCCGGTGATCTCGACGGCCCGGGTGTAGTCGCCCCGGCGCGCCGCCTGGTCGCACTCGGCCTGGATGATGGCGAGGTTCGCGGGGAACTTCGCCCGGTAGTCGCGGATCAGGGACTCGGCCGTCCCCTCCAGGTTGCGGAGCCTCTCGGCGTCGCCGGCGGCCATGGCGTCGGCCGCGGACAGGGAGACGACCTCGACGAGGCCGGCGGCCAGGTTGCCGTCGTTCGGGTTGTCGGCGACGAGCCCGCGGAGCAGCTTCTCGGCGCCCTCGTAGTTCTTCTGGTGCCGGTAGACGTCGACGAGCATCCGGCGGTAGACGCCCTGCTTGTCGTCCCGGGCGCGGGACTCGACGAACTCCATCGCCTTCGCGGCCTCGCCCCCCTTGTCCAGGATCAGGTACTTCGCCTGGACGAGCGGGACCGAGTCGGGGACGACGGCCAGGCCCTCGTCGACGACCTTGATGGTCCGCTCGCCGGAGGTGACGGCCGGCGGGGCCTCGTACTCGACGGCGGCCAGCATCAGGAAGAAGACCTCGGGGACCTTCTTCCCCTCCCGGGTCGTCGCCTCCACGCCGGACCGGAGCAGGGCCGTGGCCGCGGGGTATTCCTTGGCCTGCATGTGCAGCAGGGCCCGGGTGACGACGGCGGAGGCGCTCGCGGGGTGGTCCTTCAGGACGCCGTCGAGCAGCGCGACGGCGGCCGGGATCTCGTCCTGCTGGCGGTGGTAGTTGGCGGCCCGGACGCGGTCCTCGGCCGAGGCGGGGGCGGCCGGGTCGTCCAGCAGGGCCGTCATCTCGGCCTTGGCGGCCGGCCACTGCTTCTTGGCGACGTAGGCGTTGACGAGCTGCCAGCGGTCGGCGCGGGTGAGCGAGCCGGCCTCGTTGCTGCGCTTCAGCTCCTCGAACCGGCGGATGGCGTCGTCGACGTCGCCCGCCTGGAGCGAGAGCGAGGCCAGGGCCGACTGGGCCGCCTGGAGCAGCGTCACGCCCTGCTCGACCTCCTTGGTCGGCTTCTCCTTGACGATGTCGTTCAGGGCCTGGGCGGCGCCGGCGAGGTCGCCGGTCCGGCCGTCGAGCTGGGCCTTCCAGAAGGCGACGACCTTGTTCTCCGGATCCTTCTTCAGGGCGTCGTCGAAGTGGGCGACGGCGGCCGGGACGTCGTTCCGCTTGAGGGCGAGCTGGCCCTCCAGCACGTCGCCGACGGCCCCTTCCTTCCAGCGGGCGCGGACCTTGGCGATCACCGCGGCGGCGGCCTCCAGGTCGTTGCGGGCCATCTCCAGCTGGGCGAGCTGGACCCAAGGGGCGGAGGTGTTGCCGCGCTCGCCGGCCTCGGCCAGCAGCTTGCGGGCGTCGTCGGGGCGGTCCAGCTCGTCGACGAGGATCTGGGCCCGCAGGGCGGACAGGGTGACGTCGTCGGGGTGGGCCGTCAGGAACTCGGCCAGAAGCTTGTCGGCCTCGTCGGCCTTCTTGTCGCGGACCTTCAGGGCGGCGTCGAGGCCGGCGATCTCGGACGCGTTCGGGAACTTGGCGCGGGCCCGGGCGACGACCGCGCGGGCCTCGTCCTTCTTGCCCTGCTGCTCCAGGATCAGGGCGGCGAGGTTCTCGGCGGCCGGGGGGGCCTGGCCCGTCTTGCGGAGGGCGTCGACGCGGGCGAACGCCTCGTCGAGCCGGCCGCGCTGGACGTCGATCTGGGCGAGCCGCAGGGTGGCGCCGCCGTCGGAGCGATCGCCGGCGCGGGCGACCAGCTCGAACTCCTTCGCGGCCCGGTCGAGGTCGCCGGGGCCGCGGCGGGCCTGGTAGACCTCGCCGGCGAGCTGGTGCAGCACCCCCTGCATCTCGGTCGGGACCCCGCCCTCCTTGAGCTGGCGGGCGATCGACTCGACGATCGGCAGGGCCTCCTCGGGGTAGCCGGCCTGGAGCATCGTCCAGGCGGCCCAGAACTCATACTGGGGGTCCAGGGCCGACATCCTCAGGGCGTTCTGGAGGTACTGGCGGCCGAGGGCCTGCTCCTGGTTGAGGACCAGGGCCACGCCGTAGCGGGCCTGGGCCTCGGCGACCTCCGGGAGCTTCTGGGCGGCGGCCTTCAGGTGGGCCAGGGCGCTGGCGCGGAGCCTGGGCTGGGCCTTGGCGTCGGGCTCGGGCTTGCGGGCGGCGGCGGCCACGCCGGACTCCTCCAGCTCCACGGCGCCCTGGAACAGGTGGCCGAGCCCCTGGTAGCGGTCCTCGGCGGCGGCCAGCAGGGCCTGGATGTGCGGCGCGGCCTTGGCGGTGCGGGCGGCGTCCTCGGCGTCCATCAGCGCGACCTCGGCGCCGACGGTGTGCAGCCCCAGGGCGATCAGCGAGGAGCTGGGCCGGGCGGCCGGCGGCGTGGCCAGGGCCTCGTTCACGACCTGGAGGCAGCGGTCGCGCAGGCGGCGGAACCGCAGGTGGTCGGCGTAGGTCAGGTGGATCTGGAAGTCGGCCCGGTCGCCGGCCTGGCGGGCCTTGTCGTACAGCCCGGCGAGCTGCCCCTCGATGGCCTCCACGAGCGCGTCGGCCGGGGCCTTGCCGCGGGCCTGCGCCTGCTGCACCAGGCCGCGCTGGGCCTGCTCCAGCAGGTAGAGGAGCCGCGTCACGCGCTGCGAGCCGGGCTCGGCGGAGGCGACGACGCGGTCGGACAGCGCGACCATCCCCTGGACGATCTCGGCCTGCGCGGCGGGGTCGGCCTCGGCCTGGGCGGCGAGGGCGGAGAGGCGGAGCTTGGCCATCATGTCGGTCGGCCCGACGTCGTCGGGCAGGGCGAGGGCGCGGCCGGCGGCCAGGGCGGCGGCCTTCGCGGCCTCGTCGTTGGTCGCGGCGGCCAGGCGGGCCTGGATCAGCAGCCGTCGGACCTCCGGGGCGTCCCCGGCCGCGAGCTGGTCGAGCTGCTTGCGGACGTCGGCGAGGTTCGGCGAGCCGGACTCCAGCTCGCGGAAGGCCAGGACGAAGGCCGCGTCCAGGTCGGCCGGGTCGATGCCGGCGACCTCGCGGGCCCAGGCGACGGCGTCGGCGGCGACGTCGTCGGCCATGGCGTCGTGGAGCAGGCGGAGCCGGGGCCCCTTGAGGTTCGGGTCCAGCTTCCTCGCCTTGAGCAGGTGGTCGACCCGCTCGGACCGCAGGGCGTCCTTGCGCCCGGCGGGGGCGGAGGCCAGCATCAGCTCGTACAGCGTGGCGAACTCGTCGTGGACCGCCGCATCGTTGGCGCCCCCCTGGAGGGCCTGCTTGAAGTAGATCTCGGCGTCGGCCAGCCGGCCGGCCTCGCGGGCCGCGCGCGCCTGCTTCAGCAGGGCCTGGGGCGACGGCGGCGCCAGGGTGGACGAGATCGCGATCACGCCCACGACGGCGACCGCGACGAAGAGTCCGGACAGGATCAGCAGGGGCTTCCAGCGGACGGTCATCGGGCCTGTCTCCTTCAGCTCGGTGAATCCGGGCCGCCTCGCCGGCCTTGTTCCGCCCCGCGAACCTTCCCGGGTCCGCGTGCGGGGCTCTGCGAGGGGCGTTGCATGTCTCGGAGGAGATCGAGATCGGCGTCGAACGGGCGACGCGAGATCCGCCGGGAGGCGGGAAGCGGCGGGAATGGGGCGATGCGATGCCGAGCGAGTGGTGTGGCGAAGCCGTCCGCCCTGCTTGACCTCAGTGTCGCAATCCATTGCCGGAGCGTCCTGCATCGAGGCGACGGTCACAATAGGCCCTCGCCGCCGCGACTTCAAGCCGACTTTCCTCAAGGCGAGCACTCATGAACCCGCGTCGACCGGACCGTCGGCCTCGGGCTCGGCCTCGACGGCCGGCGTCGGGAAGACCGGCGACCGCATCCGGCCCGGCGGCGACTTGATCGGGCCCCGCCTGAAGAACGCCCCCAGGAAGCCGGCGGCCCGGGCCCGGGTGGCCGGGTCCTCCTCGCGCTGGCCGTAGTCCTTGCCGTAGGGCGAGGCGTCCTCGATCACCTTGTTGAACTCGGCCGCGGCCAGCAGCTCCACGCTGCACAGCCACATCCAGCTCATCAGGACCACCACGCCCGCCAGCGAGCCGTACGTCGCGCCGTAGTCCCCCCAACGCTGGACGTAGAACCGGAACAGGTAGCTCACGGCCACCAGCACCAGCGAGCCCAGCAAGCTCCCGGGCGTGATCCACTCCCAGCGCTGCTTGGCGTCGGGGGCGAAGTACATCGCCGCGGCGAAGCTCGCCACCACCAGCCCCAGGACGGTCAGCCCGTGGGCGACCGTCAGCACGACCTCGGACACGGCGTCCAGGTTCAGGAGCCGGAGGATCTGCGGCCACAGCAGGGTGCTGGCCAGCACGAGGATCAGGAGGATCGCCTCCAGCACGGCCATCAGGGCCCCGATCAGCCGCAGCTTCCAGTACGGCCGCGTCTCGCGCACGCCCATGATGGCGTTGGCGGCGTCCATCACCGCCATGAACAGGCTGGAATTGAGCCACAGCAGCGCCAGCGTCCCCACCGAGGCCAGGCCCGCGTTGGGGCGGCTCCGCATGTCGGCGAGCTGCTCGCCCAGGAGCTTGGCGGCGTCCGGGGGGAGGATCTCGTTCAAGAGCGTCGAGGCGTCCAGTTCCTGACCGCGCGCGATCCACGGCACCACATGGGCGGCGATCAGGACGACGAGCCCCAGGAACGGGACCAGCGAGGCCAGCGCGTAGAAGGTGATCGCCGCGGCGCGGGTCATCAGCTCGTGCTCGTTGAGCTTGACCCAGGTGCGCCGCAGGGCCTCGCGGAGGGTGAGGCCCCCCAGGTCCATCGCCGATCGGAACCGTCGCCGCGTCGCGTCCATCGTCCGCCCCGTCGTGGCCGTGGTGATTCGTCGCACGGCGGTCGACGGAGCAAACGGGATGCCGGGATCAGCGCCGGATGGTGTCCGACGGGGCCAGCGACATGAAGGCGTCGCGGTGGGCCTCGTCGGGGAACCAGAACCGACGGCCCTCCTCGGACAGGCTGTAGCGGGGGTCGCCGGGGACGGCCTCGCCGCGCTCGGCCAGGCAGTGCGGGCAGTTGCCCCCCGCCTCCACGCCGACGGCCGCGTAGCGCTCCGGGTCCTGGACGAAGCGGGAGCGGTCGTCCTTCGACGCGCAGAGGTAGAGCCGCCCCCTGTACAGGGCCCCGAACCGGGGGTCGCCCTGAGCCTCGCGGCCGGCGTCGAGCTGCTCGACCGGGCAGCGGCCGTCGTTGGCCGGGACGTACCGCTCGGGGTCGCGGCGGAAGAGGTTGAACGTCAGGGCGTTGGCGAATCGGTAGACCCGGCCGCCGTGCTCCACGACGTACTCGGCCTGGCCCTGGATCAGCTTCTTCTCGGCGACCAGGCTGACCGGGCAGAACCCGGCCAGCTCGACGTCCTCCTCCTTCTTCGCGGGCGTCTCGACGGCCTTCGGCCGCGGCGGGCCGACGAGCTCGCCGGCCCGCCGGGGGGCGTCGGCCAGGTCTTCGGGGTTGTGCCGGGGCGCGTGGGCGGCGACGGCCCGGCCGAGGAGCCCGTCGAGGTCGTCCGGCCCGAGATAGCCTTGATGGACGGCCAGGACGTTGCGATCGGGGTCGACGATCACGCTGGCGGGGAGGCCGGAGAGGTTGAAGTCCAGGGCCATCTCCTGGTGGACGTCGGCCCGGAGCCTCAGCGGGACGAACTCCGACTTCGTGCGGGCGACGACGGCCGGGCTGGGGAAGCTGTCCTGCTCCATGCGGACGCAGTTGGGGCACCAGGGGCCCGTGAACTGGATCCAGAGGAGCCGGCCGGAAGTGCGGGCCTCTTCCAGGGCCGCGCCGTAGTCCTCGCGCCAGGCGAGGGCCTCGCCGGATGGGACGTCGTCGCCCCGGGAGGAGGGGACGCCCGCCGCCGCGATGCAGGCGAGCGCGGCCAGGCGGGCGAGGCGCATGAGGGGTCGCTGGGGAGTCATCGCTTCTCCTCGTCGACGGGCGTATCGCTGGGTGTGGTCGTTGAGTGGACGTCCGAGGGAATCGGACGCTGCCCATCCGTGGAGAAGCCGCTCTGCGTGTCGAGAGGCGCCATGCCGTTGGCGTTTTTCCGGACCCGGTTGTCCGCCGGGCCCAGACGGGTTATCGACGCCCCGTGACGCGGCCTGGAGCGCTTTCTCACAAGATCGCCGGACGCCCATCGGCGCGATCGGCGGAATCCGGACGAGCGTCGGGACGGGCTCAGATCCTCCGCCCGGGGCGTCGGCTGACGGGGGGCTGGAGGAGTTCGACGAGGACGGCCATCTCGCGGAGGCGGGCCGGCTCGGCCATCATCCGGCGGACGTCGGCGGCGGAGAGCGCGGGGGGGGCGTCGTACGAGGTCACGGTGGCGGCGACGGAGGCGGTGCGGAGGGACGTCCCGCCCAGGCTGGTGAAGCTCGAGGCGAGCGACGCCAGGTTCGTCATCGCCTCGCCGCGGTTCTGGGCCATCGACAGGCCGACCTGCTCCGACAGGGCGCGCTGGGTCTCGGCCTCGCCGCGGCGGGGCTTGGCCCCCCCCTGCTCCGCGCGACGGTTCCGGGGGGGCTTGCGCTGCGGCGGCCGGCCCCCCGGGCGGGGGGGCGCGGGGATGGTCGCCGAGCCGATCTGGCGGCGGGTGACGGGGTCGATGAAGACCATCTCGTCGTCGATGACGTAGACGTCGGCGTCGGTCGTCCGGCCGGGAGGACGGGCGGTGCCGATGCGCGCCGAGGCGGGCGGCTCCATCCCCCTCGGGTCGGCGGCCCCCCCCGACGCGGCGCGGGAGGCGGCGGCCTCCTCGGCGCGGGCGGCGGCGAGGGCGTCGCGACGCCCCGCGCGAGCCTCGGGCGGCGCATAACCGCCCCCCGGACGTGGGCCCGGCGCGGCCCCGGGCCGCCTCGGCAGCGGCTGGCCGTCCCGGTTCAGGATCGAGGTCAGCGCCCAGATCGCCAGGAAGACCAGCGGGACGATGAACTGCGACAGGGCTTCCAGGTTCCTCATGGCGGCTCCCGCGATCACCTGGCCGGGACGAATCGGGACGGACGAGGGCGGGTCACTGCGGCGACGGCGAGGGCTGGCGGGCGTTGCCGCCGGTGCCGGCGATGGCCGCGCGCATGTCGGTGTCGGCCTGGACGTTCTTCAGGTTGTAGTAGTCGCCCACGCCCAGGTGGCCCTGGCGGAACGCCTCGGCGATGGCGAGCGGGACCTCGGCCTCGGCGGCGACGACCTTGGCCCGGTTCTCCTGCACGGCCGCCTGCATCTCCTGCTCCTGGGCGACGGCGAACGCCCGCCGCTCCTCGGCCTTGGCCCGCGCGACGCGGGTGTCGGCCTCGGCCTGGAGGGCCTGGAGGTTGGCACCGATGTTGTCGCCCACGTCGATGTCGGCGATGTCGATCGAGAGGATCTCGTAGGCCGTACCGGCGTCCAGGCCCTTCTCCAGCACGCGCTTGGAGATGGAGTCGGGCTTCTCCAGGACTTGCAGGTGGGTGTCGGCCGAGCCGATGGCGTTGACGATGCCCTCGCCCACGCGGGCGATGATCGTCTCGTCGGTGGCGCCGCCGACCAGGCGGTCGAGGTTCGTCCGCACGGTCACCTTGGCCTTCACCTTGAGCTGGATCCCGTTGCGGGCGACGCCGTCGATGGTGCTGCGGCCCTGGCTGGGGTCCGGGCAGGGGATGACCTTCGGGTTGACGCTGGTCTGCACGGCCTCCAGCACGTTCCGGCCGGCGAGGTCGATCGCCGTGGCCTGCTTGTACGACAGCGGGATGTCGGCCCGGTTGGCCGCGATCAGCGCCCGGACCACGTTGGGGACGTTGCCGCCGGCCAGGTAGTGCGACTCCAGCGCCCGCGTGGTCAGGCCGTCCTTCTCGCTCAGGCCGGCCTGATACGCCATGATCTTGGAGCGGACGATGATGTTCGGGTTCACCTTCCGGAACGACATCCCCACCAGGTCCACGATGCTGACGTTGGCGTGCGTCAGGAACGCCTGGATCCACAGGTTGAAATACTTGGTCACGAAGATCCCGCCCAGCAGGGCGATCACGCCGAGCGTGATGATCCCGAGCCAGAAGAGGGTGTGCATCGAGGGGGGGTTCGCCTGCGCGAGCAGCGTCGGGATCATGGGAGCCTCGGGATGAGTTGGGGATTCTCGACGTCGAGGTCGAGGTCGGAAGGGGCCGCATCGCCCGACGGCCGCGCCGCCGTCGCGGCGGATTCGACGGCGCGGACCACCAACCGGCCGGACCGCGCCCGCACGACCCGCACCCGGGCCCCCTGCGCGATCAGCCCGGACTCGGCCATGCCGTCGTAGCGCCGGCCCCGCACCTCGACGTGCCCGCACGGGTGCAGCGGCGTGAGCGCCCGGCCGTCGACGCCGACCAACTCGTCGACCCGGCGGGCGGAATGGGAGACGTCGACCTCGTCGAGGGCCGGCGGCTCCAGCGCCAGCCGACGCCCCATCGGCGAGCGCACCCAGAGCCGGAACGCCGCGATCGCGGTGATCGGCACGGCGATGAAGTCGATCAGGACGAACGTCCACCCCATCGAGGTCGACGTCTGGAACGCGTTCCAGAGCCCCAACCCCAGGCAGACCACCGCGCTCAGGCCGATGAAGCCGCCCGACGGGACGAACAGCTCCAGCGACAGGAGCAGCAGCCCCATCGCCAGGAAGACGGCCGGCCAGAACGCATCGCCCATGACGGCCCCCTCATGCGACCCCGCCCGACGACGCCCGCCGGATCGGCCGATTGTACCACGCCGGCATTGTACGCGATCCGGGATGTCGAGGGCCAAGGATCCCCGGCCTTCCAGGCCAAACGGGCCTCGACCATCCCCGCCCCATCGCGAAGCCACCCGCCTCGCCCCTTCCTCCCGGTCGACCGACCTGACCGTTACGCGAGGCCTCCGCTTCCCAAATGGGATCGATCCCGATGAAATTCAGAGACTCTTTCCGGACGAAATCTCTTGCATGTTAAAATCTCCCCCGGATCGCCCAACACGCAGGCATTCGAGCGCCTTCAAGGCCGCATCGCGGCCGTCCCCGGGCGATCCCGTCACATTCACCACATGGAGACGCGCATGATGAAACGACACCGGGCTGAACTCCGACGGTCTGGACTCGCACTCGACGAGTTGGAGACACGTCTGACGCCAACCGCGATGGGCCCGCTCTCAAGCTGGGCGACGATCATGAGACAGCCGGACACGGCCCCGGCCGCCTCGACCTTCCTCTCGAACGCCATCCAGCCGTCCGGCGAAGCCCCGGCCCTTGAGATTGTCGCCGACCAGCCGCTCGGCCACGTCACGATGGTCACGGACCACCCGATGTATCCCATGGGCAGCGTCACCGACCAGCCGCTCGGATCCGTTCGGATGGTCACCGACCACCCGATGTA
>Ga0209958_1002042_pt1 | contig 12513 bp, 15 predicted proteins | sample ThiBio_inoc_plan_FD_183942 | JGI IMG/M metagenome (GOLD analysis project Ga0209958, IMG submission 183942) | Wastewater bioreactor microbial communities from Cape Town, South Africa - Thiocy_inoc_plan (SPAdes) | ecosystem: Engineered > Bioremediation > Thiocyanate > Unclassified | place: South... | reverse complement strand
TTCGTTTTTGTGCAGGGCCTCGGTCAGGATGGTTTGGGACTCCCTCAGCCTTTGCGCGAGAGGCAGGATGTAGCGATATAAAAACAGGGCGCCGCCCATGGCCAGAAGCCAGTGCAGCACGATCCCCGCCCACAGGCCCTCGTGCGCGAACTGGTCCGGCGCATATTTCACGGCGATGACGCTGCTGATCAGCCCGCCCAGCATCAGCAGCGCCAGCAGCACGAAAACCGTGATGAAGAGGATTTGCCGGTCCGGGTAACGGGCGTAATAAAGCCGGAAGCGCTCACTGACAAAGACCAGGCGATACAGGCTGAGACTCAGCACGATCAAACCAATGGTGGTGGGCACGCTCATCGGGATCGCTTCAACCGGTCCAGCGGGATGCCGCCGCATGCCGCGGATCGGCAAACGCGGGCCGGCAGCGCCGCTGCGCAATTCGCGGCGACGGGCCCACGCCCCGGTTCAATGCGTTCGCACTCGGGCATGCGTCTATACCCGGGCAGGGCTGGCACGCTCCGGCGCGCTGCCGGAAAGATCCGAAGCCAGCCAGACGGCGCCCGTGACATGCCCCATCAGGCTGATAAACGCCATCAGGAACATGCCGCCGAGCAGGAGATGGATCGCCACGATGCCGGCGCTGCCGCGGACGCGCGACAGCATCAGGAAAACACACCCCGCCAGCAGGAACGCCACCGCGGCGCCGGGCGACATCCGACCCGGCCAGGAGCCGCCGGCGGTATTCAGCACGTAGCGCCAATAACCGTCCTCCGGAAACAGGTTGAGCAGATGCTGCAGCAGGACGCTCAGGGCCAGCAGGGCCAGCAGCAGGCCCAGAGCGGCCATGAGGCGGGGAGCGGCGCTGGCCAGCAGGGCCGCGCCACACAATCCGAAAGCCAACTGGGTGTTGAGGCCCATCGAACTGAAAGCCGGCAACAAGCGGGCCAGGCCTCCCGGGGCCAGCGTCGCCGCGGTCGCCATGCCTGCGGCCAGCAACAGCATGGCCGCGCCAATGAAACGCAGCATCGCCGTCCCGCTGTTTCCTGAAGCCGTTTGCGGCATCCCCCTCACCCCGGCCTTGTGCCTGATCATTCTAATGTTTCACGATTATTTACACTTTCCCGCATGGAAACCATGATCGCCTGATACCCAGCTTCCCCGCCTGCCTCTTTATAAGGCAGCGCGCCTACGCCCGGCCATTGGTTGCCGCCCGGTTTAGGGTCTAGATTGAGTGGATGACGCTTCCACTTCGCTGCCTGTCGTGCCTGATCGTTTTTGTCTGCCTGGCATTGGCGGCCGTCCCGGCCAGCGGAGCGAAGGTGCGGGTATTGGCGGTGCAGGGGGCGATCAGCCCGGCCAGCGCCGATTACCTGCTGCGCGGCATGGCCAAGGCCGCCGAGGACAAGGCGCAGCTGGTGGTGATCGAATTGGACACCCCGGGCGGGCTGGACACCTCGATGCACGACATCATCAAGGCCATCCTCGCCTCGCCGGTGCCGGTCGCCACCTATGTCTCGCCACAGGGCGCGCGCGCCGCCAGCGCCGGTACCTACATCCTGTACGCCAGCCACATCGCGGCGATGGCGCCGGCGACCAATCTGGGAGCGGCGACGCCGGTCGAGCTGGCGCCCGGCGGCAGCGACAAGCCCGCCGGCGCCGGGCCATCCGACAAGCCGCAGGGCGACCCGCGAATGCGCAAGGCGATGCATGACGCGGCGGCCTACATCCGCGGTCTCGCCGAATTGCGCGGCCGCAACGCCGACTGGGCCGAGCGCGCAGTGCGCGAGGCGGTCAGCCTGCCGGCTTCCGAGGCGCTGGCGCTGAAGGTGATCGACCTGGTGGCGGCCGACCTCGGCGACCTGCTGAAGCAGCTGGACGGCCGCGTCATCAAGATGGACGGCCAGAGCGTCACCCTCGACACCGCGAATGCCGTCGCCGAACGCGCCCAGCCCGACTGGCGCAGCCGTCTGCTGGCGGTGATCGGCGATCCCGGCATCGCCTACATCCTGATGCTGCTGGGCATCTACGGCCTGCTCTACGAGTTTGCCAACCCGGGCATGCTGCTTCCAGGCGTGGTCGGCGGCATCTGCCTGCTGCTGGCGCTGTTCGCGCTGCAGGTCCTGCCGATCAGTTACGCCGGGCTGGCGCTGATGCTGCTGGGCATCGCCCTGATGACGTCGGAGGCCTTCGTGCCCAGCTTCGGCGCGCTCGGCCTGGGCGGCATCATCGCCTTCGTCATCGGCTCGGTGATGCTGATCGACACCGACCTGCCCGGCTACGGCCTGCCCTGGACCCTGATCGTCCCGGTCGCCGCCGTCAGCGCCCTGTTCAGCTTTTTCGTCGCCGGCATGGCGCTGCGCGCGCGCCGCCGGCCGGTGGTCACCGGCACCGAGGAGATGCTCGGCGCCAGCGGCGAAACCCTGGAAGACATCGAGCGCGAAGGCTGGGCGCGCGTGCATGGCGAGCTCTGGCGCGTGCGCAGCAGCGCGCCGATCCCGCGCGGCACCCCGGTCCGGGTGCGCGCCCGGCATGACCTGGTACTCGACGTGGAACCCTGGCAAGGAGAATGATCATGTTCGAATTCGGCGGTTTGACCATTGCGCTGTTCATCGTCGCACTGCTGGCCTCCAGCCTGCGCATCCTGCGCGAGTACGAACGCGGCGTGGTGTTCCTGCTCGGCCGCTTCTGGAAGGTGAAGGGGCCGGGGCTGGTGGTCATCGTTCCCGGCATCCAGCAGATGGTGCGGGTCGATCTGCGCACCGTGGTGTTCGACGTGCCGAGCCAGGACGTGATCTCGCGCGACAACGTCTCGGTGAAGGTCAACGCGGTGGTGTATTTCCGCGTCATCGACCCGGCCAAGGCCATCCTGCAGGTGGAGGACTTCCTCAACGCCACCAGCCAGCTGGCGCAGACCACGCTGCGCGCGGTGCTGGGCAAGCACGAACTCGACGAGATGCTGGCCGAACGCGAGCGCCTCAACCAGGACCTGCAGCAGTTGCTGGACGCGCAGACCGACGCCTGGGGCATCAAGGTCTCCAACGTCGAGATCAAGCACGTCGACATCGACGAATCGATGGTGCGCGCGATCGCCAAGCAGGCCGAGGCCGAGCGCGAGCGGCGCGCCAAGGTGATCCACGCCGAGGGCGAACTGCAGGCCTCGGAAAAGCTGCTGGCCGCCGCCGAAATCCTCGCCGGCCGACCGCAGGCGATGCAGCTGCGCTATCTGCAGACGCTGTCCAACATCGCCGGCGACAAGTCCAACACCATCGTCTTCCCGCTGCCTGGCGAACTGATGAACCTGCTGCTGCGCGACAGGCGGGCGGGCGAATAAGCGCCGCCCGGCCAAAAACCCCGGCGCCGGCGAGGTTGCGGGTGGCAAGCTGGCCCGCATCACGGTATCCTCACCGGCAATCCCCGGCACATCCGGGAACCTGTGCCGGGCCAATCCACTCTGACCCGGCACACTGTTCTGCCATTCACAAAGAGGAGCTTGAATGAACCCGCAAGTCACCACCATCGGCCGCAGCCAATCTGCAGCCATGTCGACCAACAAGGTCGTCAGGAACACCTACATGCTGCTGTCGATGACGCTGGCCTTCGCCGCGCTCACCGCCGGCGTCTCGATGTCGCTGAACCTGCCGCACCCCGGCCTCATCATCACCCTGGTCGGCTACTTCGGCCTGTTGTTCCTCACCACCAAGTTCCGCGACAGCGGCCTCGGCATCGCCTTCGTGTTCGCGCTGACCGGCTTCATGGGCTACACGCTCGGGCCGATCCTCAACGCCTATCTCGCGCTGCCCAACGGCACCCAGGTGGTGATGATGGCGATGGGCGGCACCGCCGCGATCTTCCTCGGCCTGTCGGCCTACGTGATGACCACCCGCAAAGACTTCAGCTTCATGGGCGGCTTCCTCATGGTCGGCATCCTGGTGGCCTTCCTCGCCGGCCTGGGCGCCATGTTCTTCGAGATGCCCGGCCTGTCGCTGGCGGTCTCCGCGATGTTCGTGCTGCTGATGTCCGGCCTCATCCTGTACGAGACCAGCAACATCATCCACGGCGGCGAAACCAACTACATCATGGCGACCGTCACCCTGTTCGTGTCGATCTTCAACCTGTTCACCAGCCTGCTGCACCTGCTGGGCTTCGCCAGCAACGACTGATCGTCGATGCCAGCGGCAAGTGAAACGGCGTCTTTGAAGACGCCGTTTTTTATCGACACCCACTGCCATCTCGACGCCGCCGAGTTCGATGCCGACCGCGACGCCGAGTACGCGCGCGCCGTTGCCGCCGGGGTGGCCATCCAGATCGTTCCCGCCATCAGCCGCGACAACTTCGCCGCGGTCGCCGCCACCTGCGCGCGCTATCCGGGCTGCCTGCCGGCGTGGGGGCTGCACCCGATGTACATCCACGTGCACCGTCCGGAGCATCTCGCCGAGCTGCGCGCGCAAATCGAGGCGCAGCGGCCGGTGGCGATCGGCGAAATCGGACTCGACCTGTTTGTCAAAGGACTCGACTACGCCAGCCAGGAATTTTTCTACGTCGAGCAGCTGAAGATCGCGCGCGACCACGATCTGCCGGTGCTGCTGCACTGCCGCAAGGCGAACGACGAATTGCTCAAGCACTTGCGCAGGATCCGCGTGCGCGGCGGCATCGCCCATGCCTTCAACGGCAGCCCGCAGCAGGCGGACGCCTTCATCAAGCTGGGATTCAAGCTCGGCTTCGGCGGCGCCTTCACCTGGCCGCGCGCCAACAACCTGCGGCGGCTGGCGGCCGACTTGCCGCTCGACGCCATCGTGCTGGAAACCGACAGCCCCGACATCCCGCCGGCATGGATCGGCCGCGGCCGCAACGCACCGGGGGAATTGCCGCGCATCGCACAGACCCTGGCCGAGCTGCGTGGGCTGGATGTCGAAGTGGTGGCGCAGGCCACCACGCGCAACGCGCGCGAACTGTTCGGCCTGGCTTGACGCCGCTTCAGCCGGCGTAGTCGAATTCCCCCACCCACTTGCCGCGGCGGTAGTCGATGGCCAGCCAGTTGGGCACGTAGGGACGCGGATTTTCGAGCGGGAAGCATTCGGCAGGCAGCGCCGCGCCGCCTGCCGCCACGCTGCAGCGGCGCGTCATGACGGGCTTGAAGCGCACCGCCAGGCGGTCGTTGACCGGCACCGCCAGCTCCGCCGCCTCGCCGAAATGCACCCGCTTGCGCAGCAGGCAGGAGAACAGCAGTTCCATCTCGGCGACCAGCGGCGTGTCGCGCCGCGCCAGCGCCTTTTGCGCAGCGGCGGTGAGGCGGATTTCCAGCGATTTGTCGTGCAGGGTAATGCGCATGGCGGGCTCCCGAATGACGTCGTCCTGTCGATCCATAACGGCCCTGCAGGACCGCGCTGTAGTCAGAAAGCCGCCGCGAGTCGGCGCGCCACGCTCACAGCCAGCGCCGCACCCGGGTTTTATAGTCGCGGTAGGCGTCGCCGAAGCGGGCATCGAGATGCGCTTCCTCGTGGCGGATCACGCCGTAGCGCAGCAGCAGCCAGATCAGCGGCGCGAACGCCAGCGGCCATGCCGTGGCCAGCCACAGCGTCACCCCGGCGTAAATGAACCAGTCGCCGACATAGATCGGATTGCGGCTGAAGCGGAACGGCCCGTCCATGCAGAGTTCGGACGCGCCCCGATAGGGGTTGACCGTGGTGCGATGGCGCTGGAAGGTCCACAGCGTCCAGATAAACAAGGCCAGCCCGATGCCGGCCAGCAGCCAGCCGAGCGCGTGCGTCACCGCGCCCCCGCCGAGCGGCAGCGCATGCACCTGGCGGTCCAGCCACCAGCCGCCGAGCAGGGCAGCCGCGTAGGGTGCGGGAGGCAGTATCCGCGTGGCCGGCTTGCTGGCGTGGAGGGTCATGTGGAATACCGTCCTAGCGCAGCTCCCGCTGCGTTACCGCGCGCAGGAATTCGTTGCGCATCTGGTCGCTGGCCAGGAAGCAGCCGGTGAAGGCCTGGGTGACGACGCGCTCGTCGCCGCGCCGGTCCTCGCCGAGCAGCAGACACAGCTGCTCGGCCTCGATGATGCACGCCGCGCCCTGCGCCTGGCCGTGCGTCACCAGCGCCTCGGCGATGTCGCGCGTCATCCATTCCTGATAGGTGAAGCGATGGCCGATGGCATCGACCAGGCGCGCGATGCGCCCGAAGCCGTGCAGCCGGCCGCCGGGAATATAGGCCACGTGCGCGACGCCGCGGAACGGCACCAGGTGGTGCGGGCACACGCCGTGCACCGCGATGCCGCGCACCACCACCATGTCGTTGCGGTCGTCGGCGAAGCCTTCGCCGAGCGCCTCGGCGGGTGCGATCGCATAGCCGCCGAGCAGCCGCTTCTGCCACAGTTCGCGCACGCGTTGCGCGGTGCGCCCGGTATGCACCGAATCCGGCGCGACCCCGCAGGCCACGAGCATGGCGTTCACCGCACGCTCGAACGCCGCCGGGTCGAATGCGCCGACTTGCGGAATGCCGAGGCTGCCGCTGGCGTGCGGGGCGTGGTCGTCGTGGTCGCAGGAACCGCTCATCTTATTTCAGCGTCGCCTTCAGGAATTCCAGCGTCCGCGTCCACGAATCGCTGTCGGCCGCGTTGTCGTATTTGAGCGGCAGCCCGAATTGCGCGGCGTAGCTGTCGGCCTCGCGGTTGGTGAAAGTATGTTTCACGCCGGGATAGGCCACCAGCATGTAATCCGCCTTGGCGTTGGCCATTTCGGTCTTGAACGCCTCGACCTGCTCGGGCGGCACGAGCGGATCGGCCTCGCCGTGGAAGATGCGCAGCTTGGCCTTGATGTCGCCCGGCTTGACCGCCACGTCGGTCGCCAGCACGCCGTGGTAGCTGACCACCGCCTTCAGCGGCTCGCCCGCACGCGCCATGTTGAGCACCACGCCGCCGCCAAAGCAGTAGCCCAGCGCAGCCAGCTCGCCTTTTTTCACGTTGGGCTGCTTGTCGAGGAATTTCTCGGCTGCCTGAAACCGGGCCAGCGCCAGCGGCGGATTCTTGTTTACGCTGCCGGCAAGCGCGCCTGCATCCTGCGGATTGTCGGCAATCTGACCGTTGCCGTACATGTCGACCACCAGCGCGACATAGCCCTCGCCGGCCAGCATGCGCGCGCGCTTCCTGGCGTAATCGTTGGCGCCCCACCACTCCGGCACCACCAGCACGCCGGCGCGTTTGCCCTTGATGGCGTCGTCAAACGCCAGATAGCCTTTCATGACGGTATCGCCCGCCTTGTAGCTGACATCCTTGCCGACCACGGCGGCGAGGGCGGATGAGGTGAAAAACAACAATGACAGGGCAAGCGCGGTTTTCATGGGCGTCTCCGGATCGAGGGATGGGTTGGTCGACCCAAAAGCATACCGCGCCCGCGCTTGCAATAACAACCGCGCCCGAACAGCGGCCATGCGCGCCTGCGGTTTGCTCGCGGCACAGCGGTAAACTTGCGCGCGGGCAGAGGAATTGCCTGCTCCGGGATGAGCGGTTTCAGGATTGGCCGGTCCATGTCCAGGATTCCGGATCGCCCCCCGTCCCCCCCCGCGACACGAAAACCTAAGCTGCCCGGCCGGATCCGACTAGGGTGCGTCGAGTAGCCGGCGGCGGATGCGCTGTTCTTCAGCGGCATCGATCAGTCCCTCGTCGAGCAGTTCCTGCATCACCTGCAACTGGCGCAGACGACGCTGGTAGACGGTCTCGATGGTGGCCGGGTTGCTGGCGGCTGGCGGTGGCGCGGGCGTTGTCGACGACGCGATTGCGGGTGCAGGACGCACGGCCGGCGCGGCATCGCAGTCGAGCGCAACCTTGAGTCCGCGCGCGAGGTCGTCGAGGGTCACCCGGTGAACGACGGTGTTGCAGCCCGCGCGACGCAACGTGACGGTGCCGTACAGGTGCGCCCGATTGTCGGGGTAGTCGTTCGGGTAAATGGCGCGCTCGCCGACAGTCAGCGGCGTGTTCCCAGCCTTGCCGCCGATCAGCATGACCTCGGCGCCCGATGGATCCGACTCGATGTGCAGTTTGCGCAGGGTCGGCTCGGCCGCCCCGGCAGTCAATGCGCACAGCAGCAGCGCAGCGGCGGAAAGCGTTCGGCAGCAGCCGGTGTCAGAAAGCCGCATCGAAGCCGAACAGAATGTAGTTTTCCTTGGTCAGGTGGCCGGTCCAGTAGGTGCCGGTCTTGGCTTTCTCGCCGAGGAAGTCGAAGTTGATCTCGGCAACGCCCTTGATGTTGCGCATGAAGTAATACGACGCGGTGAGGCTGAGGCTGTTCATATCGATGCCTTCATAGATGGTGTCGGTGTTGGCTAGATCGCCGGCATCGGCATGGTTGTATAGCAGCGAGAACGCCCAGCGCTCGCTGGGAATGTAGTCGATGCCGGCGAAGCCGCCTTGCCAGCGGTAGTCGCGGCTGGGGTCGGCATCGAGAAAACCGTCCCAGGCATTCCACAGATACTGCACATACCAATAGGTATTGCCGCCGAAGTCGCCCGACAGGTCCAGCCCCAAGGCGCGCTTGTCGGTGTTGCGAATGCCCGTATCCAGGCCGGCGTTGCCGACTGCGACACTGCGCTGCTTGCCGGACAGGCCGAACAGGCCGACGGCGACGGGCCCAAAACCGGTGCCGATGCGACCGAATGCGGTCTTGGAATTGTCGTTGTCGAACATCTTGTCGGGGCGGCGGTAGCCCGGGCTGTTGATATTCAGGTTGTCGTTGATGCCGTTGCCGTTGACCAGGCCGAATGCCAACTCAAACGGGCCGATGTCGCGGTCGAACAGCACACCGCGGTCATAAGTAATACCGGCCATGCGGTAAACCATGAAATCCTGGAACGGCAGGCGGATTTCGCGCGGAAACATCAGGTCGGAGAGCTGGAACTGGCCGAGTTGCATGCCAATGCCGGTGCCGAAGATGTCGGCATGCCGGAACCAGGCGTCCTCGACCAGTGCCGTGCTGTTGGCGCCCTTCTCGGCGAGGATGGTGTAGAAGTAATACGTGATGTTCTCGCTGAGCGGTGCGCTGGACAGGAGCTTGACCAGATAGGGCGACTGGAAGTCGGTGGTGGCCGAGTCGGTAGCGCCGGTGAGCGGATCGATCGATTTGCCATCGCGCGCCTGCACATAGGCCTGGCCGCGCACGGCGAAAGGGGGGTAGGCCGGCAGGGCGAGGAAATCGTCGTCGATCTTGGCGGCGCTGTCCTTCCAGTTCGGCAGGCGCATGTTGTTGGCGACGAAGTATTCCCCAAACTTGTTCAGACGGGGGAAGGCGGAGTGACAGGCGGCGCAGCTGAGGCTGTAGCGGCGCGCGAACTCCGGCATACCCCAGGCCGTCTGCAGGCCGGCGATCCAGAACACCGCGACCTGCAACGACAACAAGGCGCCGGCATAAACATGGTGAGCGGTGGAGTGCATTTTCGTCCCTCCCGGTCTCGCGGCGATGGCCGCATTTGTAATTATCCTGTCGCGACTGCCCCGCAGGCGGCCGCAAGTTTCAGGCTAGACCCCAAACATGGACGCGTCAAACCGGTCCCGTCTCGCCTGGCGATGCTGCGTTCATGATCAATCCGGCACCACCGGCACCCCGGCGTGCCTGTCCTCGATGACCGGGCGCCCGCCTTGTGCGCGACATTCTTGCCGACCGCGGCAGCAGGGGTGGGCGAAGCCAAAAAACAAGCATGACAGGGCGAGAAGGGTTTTCATGGACCGCTCCGGAGATGAACGCCCCAAGGGCATGCCGCGCCCATGCTCGCCTTGACAACCGCGTTCAGACGGCGGCCGGGCGCGCGGCGCTGACATCGCGTTAAACTGGCCCGCCCCACACCCTCCAGCTCACCATGACCGATCCCGTCCGCCTTGCCAAACGCGTCGCCGAACTCCGCGCCTGCTCGCGCCGCGAAGCCGAACAGATCATTGCCGGCGGCTGGGTGCGGGTGGACGGCGTCGTGATCGAAGAGCCGCAATTCCGGGTGACCGACCAGCGCATCGAAATCGACCCGCAGGCCGACCCCGCGCAAACCCAGGCCGTCACCCTGCTGCTGCACAAACCGCCCGGCTATCGCACGCGCCCGGGAGGCGACACGGACGACGAAGCCGCGCCCTTAGCGCACGCGCAGCAACTGCTCGCTGCCGCCGCCCGGTGGGCCGAAGACGCCTCCGGCATCCGCCCGCTGAAAAAGCATTTCGCCGGGCTGAGCTTGTGCGTACCGCTGGAAACCGACGCCAGCGGACTGGTCGTCTTCACCCAGGACTGGCGCGTGGCGCGCAAGCTGACCGAGGATGCCGCCACGCTGGAGCACGAAGTCATCGTCGAAGTCGCGGGCGAGCTCATCCCGCACGGACTCGAGCGGCTGAACCAGGGCATCCCCTCCCACCCGCATGGGGCAGGCCGTGGCGGCAAAGACGCCAAAGCGTCAGCAGCCACGCTCAATCGCCGCACCCCGCCTGCCATCAAGGTCAGCTGGCAAAGCGAGAACCGCCTGCGGGTAGCGTTGAAAGGCGCCCAAATCGGACAAATCGCCCACCTGTGCGAAGCCGTTGGCCTGCGCGTGGTGTCGATGAAGCGCATCCGTCTCGGGCGCGTGCCGCTGGCGCAGCTGCCGCCCGGCCAGTGGCGCTACCTGTATCCGGGCGAGCGGTTTTGAGGGCTGGCAACCGCTTCGCGCGCGTCTCGACTGCGCGAGCCCGGTGCCGGCGAACCCGTCAGCCGGTACTCCAGGCGCGCGGACGCTTCATCCCCGCGATCTTGCACGCCTGCTTGACATAGCCGTACGCGAACAGCCTGAAAAGCGCGTTGCGCGCATCGGCCCCCATGCGCTGGGACAGGTGCTTGATCACATAGCGGGCATCCGGGGCGATCTGGTGCTCTTCGTAGTATTCGCGCATGAAGCGGATGACGTCCCAATGCGCGTCGGTGAGCTTGACGTCCTCTTTTTGCGCGAAATATTCGGCGAGGGCTTCGCTCCATTCGCCGGGCTCGATCAGGTAGCCTTCCTCATCGAGGTCCGGCAAGTTCAGTGTTGCTGTTGCTTCCATCGTTCAACCTCCTCAGAAATGCCTGGCTCCGGTCAGCCTGGCAGGCCAGAAAACGGTGATTTCAGAATCTCAGGCAAGCGCCGGGACGAGCCCCAGCATGACCAGCATCACCCACGCGACCAGGCCGAGCGCCGTCACGGTATAGGCGATGTCGAAAGCGACGAGCCCCTCCTCGACCTTGAGGACGCTGCCCACGCCGCGGAAAATCAGCGCGACCGAGCCCGCCACTCCCAGGACGACCATAGCCATGATCAAGGCGACCTGGTCGGAGAAAAGCGCCAGCGACGAGAGCCAGAGCGGCACCGGCGCGACGGCGGCGAGCGTGAAAGCCTCGTGGTAATTGCTGCCGATCCCCTTGCTATTGGCCACCGACTTGATCGCCCAGGCCATCAACGGAACGCTGATCAGCTCGGCGATCAGGAAGAAGAGCGCGGCGATGCTCCACGCCTGGCCCGCGGTATCGGGAAACAGGGCTGCGCCCAAATGCTGTCCGGCATACTCCAGCATCAATGGCGGGAACAGCGAGAACGGCAGCACCAGCAGGGCAAACAGCTTGATGGCGGAGGGCTGTATGCGCGCGAACTCATTCCACCCTTCGGGCGACGAGACGAACAATTTGTGGATATGCAGGATACTCATGCGAATCTCCTCTTTGCGAGAGCGGTTTCTGGACGTGCATGCCGGGATTCCCGATCGCCGCCGCAGCGGACGTGGCGGCATGCCCGCGAAACCATCATGATTTATTTGTATCACAGCATGATATAAAAGCCAATAGAAAACCACTTGAGCCGCGATCAAACCCAATGCCCCCCTCCCCACTCAGCAAAAGCGACTTCGAGACGCTTTCCCATTTCCGTTATCAACTCCGTCGCTTCCTGCGTTTCAGCGAGGAAGCGACGCACCGCCATGGCATCACCCATCTTCAGTACCAACTGCTGCTACACACACGCGGATTTCCGGATCGCGAGTGGGCCACCGTCAGCGAATTGGCGGAACGCCTGCAGGCCCATCATCATGGTGTGGTTTCGCTGATCTCGCGGTGCGAAAAGCTCGGACTGGTGCAGCGCCAAGTGGGGCGCAACGACCGGCGCGCGGTGGAGGTGCACCTGACCCCGAAGGGAAACGATGTGTTGAACGCGCTCGCGGGCCAGCACCGCGACGAACTGCTCAAACTGCAAGGCATCTTCCGCGTACCTGGAGCGGATGAACTGGACGCCGGCGCAGGGACCGGCAAGCGCTGATCCGCCGGCTCGGACGCTCGACGGCAGCGAAACCCGGCCGATCAGGATCAGGCCGGGGGAAAGGGAGCAGCCGGGGAACGGCGAGCGCCTAGCGGCGCTCGCCCCGTGCTACACGCGGCGGGCCGGATTTATTGCGCGACGACGGGCTGAATCCACAGCTCGACGCGGCGATTGAGCTGGCGGCCCGCCTCGGTGCCGTTGTCCGCCCGCGGTTCGGTCTCGCCCTTGCCGTAG
>Ga0209958_1002039_pt1 | contig 12530 bp, 7 predicted proteins | sample ThiBio_inoc_plan_FD_183942 | JGI IMG/M metagenome (GOLD analysis project Ga0209958, IMG submission 183942) | Wastewater bioreactor microbial communities from Cape Town, South Africa - Thiocy_inoc_plan (SPAdes) | ecosystem: Engineered > Bioremediation > Thiocyanate > Unclassified | place: South... | reverse complement strand
CCGCTGCCGATCCATCGAGCCCGCCGAGCGGTGCAGACGGGATCGACGGCGGGGCGGCCGACGACGACCCGGATGCGGGCGCGACGCCGGTCTCCGGTCCGATCGCCGGCGAGGTTCGGCGCTACGACTACACGTTCGATCTCGTGAGCCGCCGCGCCACGTCGAAGCTCTCGGTCGACGTGGCCGCGCCTGGCGGTGATTGTCTGGCCATCGGCTGTCGGACGCCCGCTGCCGAAGAGGTGACGTGGAACGGCGCGCCCCCGGCTTCGTCGACGCTCGCTGGAGGCGCGCTCGAGCTCTGCGGTTCGCCGGTGACCGCCGGCACGATCGAGATCGCCGCGACCACGCCGTCCGTTCCCTTGCTGAGGTTCCACGGGCTCGACATCGGCTTCTCGCAGCGGCCCGATCGCGCGGACGGACAGTTCTCGTATCTCCTCAGCTGGGTCGGCAACTGCGACCGCTTCGGTCCGTGCGATCCGGATCCGTCACGGCTTGCCGAGATGCACTTCGAGGTGACCCATCCCGAAGGCACCGTCGTTCTCTGTCCGGGGAAGCTCACGCCCGGAGCGAGCACGACGAGGTGCGACGTCGCCGGCACGCTCGCGCCGACCTACTCCGGCTTCGCGCTCGCCGCGGACCCGCTCTGGAAGCGCGCGCCGTTCACGTCCGCTGCGGGGGTCGACCTCGTGATGTACGAGGTGCCGGGCGGCAAGATCGCGAGCACGCTCGACGCGGCGAGCGTGCGCGAGTTCCTCGTCTGGATCACGGCCCTCCTCGGCCCGATGCCGTACGGGCCCGAGCTTCGCGTTGCCGGCGCGCCAACGCGCTGGCTCGGCTTCGAGCACCCCGCGAACATCCTCCTGCAGGAGGACCTCCCAGACATGTCGACCGGCTACGCCGATACGACGATGCACGTGCTCATGCACGAGATCGTCCATCAGTGGTCGGGCGACCGGACGACGCTCGCTTCGGCGAGCGACTTCGTCTGGAAGGAGGCGATCGCCGAGTACCTCGCCTACGTGTTCGAGGACGAACATCGGCCCGCCGGCGAGGCCGCGGCGTCGCGTGCGTACTGGGACGCGATCTCGCTCCAGGCGAGGCATCGACCGCGACCGACTGACAATCCCAGCGTCGAGTCGTTCTACGGCGACGTCTATGGGCCTGGGCCGATGGTGCTCTTCGTCCAGCTCGAGCCGATGATCGGGCGAGCGGCCATCCTCACGGCGATCAAGGCGTTCCTCGCCGAGCCGGGCGCGAAGAGCGTGGACGACCTTCGCGGAGCGCTGGAGAAGGCCTCGTCGAAGGACCTGAAGAAGTACTTCGACGCGTGGGTCATCGGCGCGGGGGAGCCGGAATGGCCGACGTTTGCGGTGAGCTTCGATCAGGTCGGCGATCAGCTCACGGTCACGGTCACGCAGCAGAACGCGTCGGGCGTCCTCTACGGGTGCAACGTCGAGGTCGCGATCGCAGGTCCGAGCACGACGGCGCGAGCGACGGTCGACTTCGGCCTGGCTCCGACCTCGGCGACGGCGAGCACGACGATCACGTTCGCCGGCGCGCGGACGTCGGTGAGGCTCGATCCCGATCACAAGGTCATCGGACGCGCGGTGGGAGTAACCAACGGCTTCACCGCGCCGGCGTCGCTCCCGGTCTGGATCTTCTAGCGCCGAAATCGAGAGTCTTCGCGGGGCGCCTCAGCGCTCACTCACGGCGAAGCGTGACGACCAGCACGTCACGATAGGCCGGACGGGATGGGTCGACGGTTTCGATGGCGGTCACACCGTGGAGGACGCGATCGTCGTCTACGAACGCCGCATCCATCGGCTCCGCGAGCGTGAAGCTGCCGAGCGGCTCCCGCGACACGTCCTCGACGCGTGTCTCGCCGCTCGACACGTTCTCGCGACGGACGAGCATCACGAGCACCCAGTCGACGCCGTCGCGGTGCATGCCCTCGGGTGTCGGCTGCCCCTGCTCGTTGCCGGTAGTGATCCGGAACTGATGCACTTCGACGTGCCAGACGCGCGGCCGCATCGAGTCGGGCGTGAGCGAGTCGAAGAGGCGGTGAGCCATGTCGCATCGCGGGATGGTCCGCGATCGCGTCCGTCACGGGGAGAAACCATCGGACGACGCCGCCGTTGAGCGGGTTGTAGTCGCGGCTCTGATAATGAGGCTGATGCGGCTTACGAGTGATGCCGTCGTGCGATGCGGCGAACGCCGCGAAGCGACGCCGCCGGTAGCGTCCGCCGTCGGCCATGTAGCCGTCGATGCCGAGGTCGTCCCACGAGCGTGCGAACGTGTCCCAGTCGCGCAGGCCGGCGGTCTCGAGGAGGGCGCGCATCTCCGGAGCACGCGCAAAGGCGTAGCCGGCCGAAGCGAGCGACGCGGTGAGGTCGTCCGGAGAGGGAGGAGGAGCGATGAGCGGCGCGGTCATGAACGAGCTTCGACACCTTACGCCGGTCGCGCCTCGGTGTCCGCTGGCGAGGGGGCCCTCGCACACGCTCGAGCTCGGCGAATGTGGGCCGCCGGCCTGCAATGAATCCGCGAAGCTCGAGAGTGAGGTACGCTCTCGAGCGCGGATGCAGAGAAAGATCCTGCTTCTCGAAGAGGATGCGACGTATGCCGGGGACATCCGGCGTGGGCTCTCGAACCTCGGCTTCGAGGTGACGCTTCTTCGCGACGGCCGTGAGGGCCTGGCCCGCGCCGTCTCCGAGCCGTTCGACCTGATCCTGCTGTCGGCGGAGCTGCCGGCCATCAACGGCTTTCGCATCTGCAACCGCGTGAAGAAGGACCCGAACGTGGGGAACGTGCCCCTGTTCTTGATGGGCAGCACGAAGCAGGAGCTGGTCACGCACGGTCAGCTCCCCACGCGCGCCGACGACTACTTCACGAAGCCGATCGTCTTCGACGAGCTCGTGGCAAGGATGCGCCTCCTCGGGTTGGTCGGCGGCGCGGTCGAGCTCAACGGGATCGCGCAGGCGCGGGATAGCCTCTCGGCGGTCGCGGAGCTCGAGAGCAAGGTCGCCGAGCAAGAGGCGACGATCGCGAGCCTGCACGGCGAGCTCTCCAAGGCGCGCGCGGTCACGACGAGGCTCGACGCCCAGGCGAAGGAGCTGGATCGCCTTCGCGCCGCGCTCGCCGAGGCCAAGCGCATCGCCAAGGCGACCGAGCCCGCATCGAGCGCGCCCGGCGAAATGCGTGAGCAGCAGGCGCGCGCCCTCACGCTCGCAGAGCGAGCGCTCGAGACGGAGAAGACGGCGGCGGTCGGAGTCCGCTCGAAGCTCGCGACCGCGGAGGCGTCGCTGCGCTCCCTGGAGACGCGCGCTCGTGAAGACGAGCGCGTCATCGCCAAGCAGAAGAAGCAGCTCGAGGGCCACGCTGCGGACAAGGAGCTCGCTCGCAAGCGGATCGAGCACCTTACCGAGCGTCTCGCACGTGTGAAGCCCGATCTCGACAAGATGCGCGACGAGGTCACGGCCGCCCAGAGCGAAGCGGCAGCATCGCAAGCCGCGGGAGCCCGGGCGCTCGAGGTCGAACGCGAAGCGTGGGCCGCGGTACGGACCGAGATGGAGCGGGGGCTCGAGCAAGCGAGCGCCAGGATTGCCAAGCTCACCGAGGAGCTCACCGCCGCGCGGGCGCGTGCCGAGGCCGACGCCGCCGACAGGACCGACCGAATCGATCGCCTCGAAGCGGCCGAGGCCGAGAAAGCAGCCGAAGTCGAACGCCTCACGGAGGCACTCGCGCACGAGCGCGGTGCTCATGCCGCGACCCGCGCCCGCGCAGGCGCCGTCGATGCCGATCTGACGAGGGCACGCACGGCCGAGACCGAACGAAGCACGCGCATCGCGAGCCTCGAGCAGGCTCTGGCCGATCTCGCAGATCGAAGCGCTTCGGCCGAGGTGAAGCGCGCGGAGGTCGCTCGCTCTCTCTCGGACGCGACGCGACGCACGAGCGCGCTCGAAGAGGAGCGCGCTCGTCTGCTCGAGCGGTGCGCGAGCGCCGAGGAGGCCGCTTCGCGTGCCGAGATCCAAGTCGCCGACGTGCGCACGGAAGCGGCCGAGAGCAGCGAGCAGGCTCGTCGAGAGGCGGAGCAGGCCCAGCGCGACGCCATCGCGGAGGTCGTCGCGAAGGAGGCCGAACGCCTTCGAACCACCGAGCAGAATCTCACGCGCGCTCACGAGCAGCGATCCGCCGCACTCGTCGCCGACTACGAGGCGCGCCTGGCGGAGGAGCGCCGCCGAGCGGAGGAGGAGATCGCACGCGCGCGTGCCGAGGTGGAGACCGTCGCTGCGGAGAACGCGGAGGGCGAGCTCTCGGCCATGCGCGAGCTCTACGAGACTCGCTTCGGCGGCCTCCGGAACGATCTCGACGCGGCTCGTGCCGAAGCGACGCGCCAACAGGCGCGCGTGCGCGAGCTCGAAGAGCGCGCGAGCCTCGAGGCGTCGTCGCGATCCGAGGCGGAGCGCGCGCTCGCAGAGGCACGCACCGCCACGCAGGCAAGTCACGAACGCGCGCTCGCCGAGCTCCGCAAGGAGCTCGACGTCGCTCGCGGGGCGGCCGGTGCAGCCACGAAGCGCGCCCGGGAGCTCGAGACCGCGCTCGGTGGCGAGACCGGACTGCTGCGTGAGGCGCGAGCTCACGTCGAGGCGCTCGAAGCCGATCTCGCAGCCGCAAAGGGGCTCGGTGAAGCCGCGGAGACGAGGGCGCGCGACGCCGAGGCACGGATCGCCGAAGCGACGCGCATGTCGGCCCAAGCGGCGGCGACGATGCGCGCCGAGCTGACTGCGCTTCGCACGGAGCTCGAAGAGCAGCTCCGCGAGCAAGCTGCGCGGCGTGCTTCGACCGAGGAGCGGTGCGCCGACCTCGAACGCGTCGTGAGCGAACGCGCTCGACGTGTCATGGAGCTCGAGGTGAGTCTTGCCGAGGCGCATGATGCCGTGGCCGCCTTCGATACGACCGAGCGCTCGCTGGCCGAGGCCGAGACCAAGATCGCAACGCTCGAGCGCACGCTGCGGGAGCTCGAGGACCAACGCAGGTGGGAGTCGCTGGAGACCGCACGAGAGCACGAAACGGCGATGGGGGTGCTTCGCGAGCTATTGAACAACGCGAACGCCGAGAAGGAATCGATGCTCGTTCACTTCGACGACATCCGAGCGTGCGAGCGCGCCGATCTCGAAGCGGAATGGGAGCGGCGTCTCGCCGAGGCCGTCGAGGGAGCGCGAGACGCCTCCGCGCTGGAGCATGCCGCGGAGATGGATGCGCTCATCCAGCACTCCGCGCGCATCGAGCTCGAGCGCGTAGAGATCCAGGCTGGTTTCGAGGCAGCATCGAAGGACCTCGAGAGCGCGCTCGACCGGACGCGTGAGGCGCTCGAGGCGGAGCGCCTCGCGCATGCCGCATCCCGCGCGGCGAGCGCACGACGGATCGATGCGCTCGATGCGCTGGTCGCGTCGCGTCGCGACGCGATCGACGCACTCGAGCGAGAGGTCGACGAGGCGTGCAGCGAGATCCCCGAGCTCGAAGCCGAGATCGTCGTTCTCCGGAGCGAGCTGCTCACCGTGCGTCGGCAGCTCGATGCGCACGTGCTCGGCGCGCGTGTCGCCGGAGCGGAGCTCGAGCGACATCGCGATGTCCTTGCACGCGCCGAGCAGCTGCTCGACGGTGGTGCGGCCTTCAGCTCCGATTGACGTCTCGGCGAGCCGAGCGGGATGCGCGCGCCACTCTAGCCAGGCCTCGGGCCGACAGCGGCTTCAGTCACACCGACGAAGAAACTTCCCGCACGGCTTCTTCGCTGCCGTCGGGGCGGATGGCGTGAGCTTGAAGACCACCGTCTTTCGCTCGCGCTCCGGCACCACCACTTGCTGCCACTGTCCCCCGTGACCCGACCGTGATGCACCGATGCCATGGACCCCGGCACGGACGACGGCGGGGTTGGGGTATTCGCGCATCGGCTTTCCGTCGAGCATCACGAGGTGACAGGGAACCGGCTCGCAGACGACGAGCAGCTCGCCTTTCTTGGGCCCTAGCTGCAGCGTGGGCGCCTCGCTCGGTGCGGCGGCCGCCTCGTTCGGCGCGGCGACTGGCTCGCTCGGTGCGACGATCGGATCGCTCGGTGCTTGCACGGCCGTCGGCTCTTCGACGGGAGGAGCCGCGGCCGGCGCCGGCGCCTCCGCGATCGGAGCCGCCGCTGCCTCGTGAGCGGAGGCCGACGCGAGCGCTCCTTCCGCCGATCGCGCTTCGCTACGGCTCGCGCCGAACCTCGCGAGCGCGAGGCCGCCGGCGACCAGGAACAACACGAATGCGCCGCCGCCTGCTGCCAGCACCAGCGAGCGGGAGCGCCACTCTCGCGGCAAGAACGCCGTCGGTCGCGCGCGGCGCGCGGTCTTCTCGGTGGCCTCGGTCGCGAACGACGATGACGACAGCGGGGCTTCGAGGCTGACCGCTTCGACCGATGCAGCGGGGGCGAGCAGCGCCGACGGGACAGGTTCCGGGGCGAGCAGCGCCGAAGGCGGCGGCGGCACGGGGAGCGCGAAAGGAGGAGGTGGTGGAACCGGCAGCGTGAGCATCCCGGCCGACGCCGACGGGACAGGCTCCGGCTCGACCAGCGGAGGCGCGGGCTCGGTGATCGCGGGCGCGGGCGGCGCCTCCGTGATCGCCGGCGCGAGCGAAGCTTCCGTGATCGCGGGCTCGACCGGATGAGCACCGGAGAGCGCCGAGGAGAGCGCCATCGCGAACGCGCCTGCGCTCGGCGGGCGCTCGGCAGGCGCGACGGCGAGCCCGCGCGCGAGGACGGCGTCGAGCCCAGGAGGCAGCGTGATCCCGAGCTGCCGCACGCGATCCGCGACGAGTGTTGGGCTCGCGAGGGCCGCTCGTCGTTCGTCGACGCGTGCGCTCGGCAAGAGCGTGGCGCCCGTGAGCGCATGGAAGGCGACGAGCGCCATCGAGAAGACGTCCGCTGCTGGCCCCGCGGTGCCGGGCGTGCCCACCTGTTCGGGCGCGGCCCATTCGCCCGGCGCCCCGCCGTGAAGCAGGTGCAGGCCTGCATCGGTCAGCTGCACGCTTCGGTCGGGCGCTGGACCGACGAAGACGTTCGTCGGTTTCAGGTCGAGATGAGCCAACCCCGCCGCGTGGAGCGCATCGATCGAACGACCGAGGCTCACGATCATCGCTGCTGCGTCGGCGGGCTCGAACGGGCAGAGCGCGACGAGCTGCGCGAGCGACGGTGTCATGACGAGCGGGACGACGACGAAAGGCGCACCCGATTCGTCGTCGCGCCCACTGTCCACGATGGCGGTGAGGAACCGACCGAGATCGGTCCCCGAGCGCGCATGGGCCTCGTGAAGCACCTGGACGAGCCCGGTCGCGTTCGGCACCGCTGGGTCGAAGACGCGGACGGCGACCTCGCGGTTCGGCGCGGTGATGGCCCGGTACGTCACGGAGCCGGGCCCGCGACCGAGCTCGGCTTGAATCGTGAATCGGCCACCGATGATTCGGCCGGGAGGAAATCGAAGCTCCGTCATTGCGCTGCCGCAGCACCGTCCTCGTCCGCGGCGGGGGCGAGCGAGTCGATCGCGGCGAGGACGGCCGCATCGGCATTCGTCGTGTCGTGCTCTGCGACGAAGGCAAGGCCGAGGAGCGCGCGATCGGGAACGAGCTGCGCGACGAACACGAGCATGGGGCCCGGCTCATCTCCGCGCTTCGCCCCGTCGAACTGGTAGAGGGCGACGTCGATCCCGTGGACCTTCGACGCCTGGTGCGGCTTCGCAGGGAAGGCGAGCTTCTTCGGGCGTGCGATCCCGAGCTTCTCGGCCAGCCGGGCGATGGCCTCGTCGCGCTTGGCCTTCTTGGCCTTGACGGCTGCGGGCTTCTTGTCGGCCGAGGACTCGAACGTGCTGATCGCGAGCGCTGCCGTGTCGGTGAGCGCGACGACCTCGGACGGTTCGGCTGCGTACTTCCACCCTGCCGGCGGCGCGACGGTCCACTCGATCGGGTGGACCGTCGCACGCTGCCCTGCCTTCGCGACGCAGCCTTCCTCGAGAGCCTCGCACTTGGGCGGTGGCGGCGGCGGCTCCTCGACCGCGATGGGCGCGGCGGGAGGTGGTGGCGGGGGAGTCTTCGGCGCGCAGGCGCCGAGGCTCACGAGCAGCGAAACGAGCGCGAGAGGACGGGGAATCATTCTTGGCGGTCGAGCGCCGACGTCCGCTTCGACTGCGGAGAGATCGGCTCGAGAAGCTCGGAGACGCGCACCGAGAGACGACTCTTCGGTTCACGTGAGGACTTGCCCTCGTTCCGACGACGCAGATGCGGGCGGGCGAGGAACAGGGCGTAAGACGCGTATTCGTAGAGGCTGTCGGCGAGGCGCTGGTTGGGGTCATCCCCCCAACCGGGCATCGTGAGGTTCTGCTCGATCCGAGCACCGTCCAGCGTGCCGTCGTCCGCAGGACCGGCGCCCTCGAACATCGACGACATTCCACGCTGGACCGCAAAGGCCGCGAGCTGCTCCCGCACCGCGTCGCCCTCGTCCATCGCGTCGAGCTCGCGCAAGATGAGCCCGATCGCCTGGTTGTAGGCATCGACGATGCTGCGCGGCGCGAGCAGTGGGGCCCGGACGGAGACGTGCCCGCTCTGGATGAGCTGGAAGACGGCGCGGGTGACCTCGAACTCTCCGGCATGAACGAGCCGGCCGAGCTCCGCGATGTTGAGGTGTCCGTCGACCGCCGCGTAGACCCCGAGCGAATCGCCGTCCGGCGGCTGCCGATTCGGCACGCGCACCGGGATGTGATTGTCGGAAGGGATGCGCGCGCGGAAGTACTTCGTCTCGTGCATCCGGCGGATGCCTTCTCGCACGAGGGTGCTGATCGAGAGCGGCTGCCGCCACGAGAGCTGGCTCTCGTCGAAGCCGTCGAGAAAGTAGAACATGCCGCGCGAAGCGAGGAGCATCCCGTAGACCACCTCCTCGGTCTGGCGGCTCATGTGCGCGAACAGATCCTCGCGCGTCAGGAACCGGAGCTTCACCGCGGCCTCGCCGAAGCGAAGCGAGCCATCCGCGCTCGCATCGCTGCACCGGACCACTTGCTCGCGCGTGAGGACGCCGTAGCGGTAGAGCACCTCGCCGAGCCGCTCGCTCTTCGCCGTCGACTGGGCCGCGACGACGCTGCCGTCTTCGAAGAAGATGGAGCGTGACGTGCCGTCGTCCGGATCGCGAACGAGGAACTCTCCTCGCCAGCCGGTGTGCGCCACGAACGAGAGGAAGTCGCACAGCACGCCGGCGGACCGGATCTCTCCCGAGAGGAGGTACGACCGCGCGTCCGCTGCACCGTCGGCCGTCTGCTTCATGACGACGTAGTGCGCCGGGGAGGGGAGCAGCTCGAAGGCGCCTGCGCGCGCCTGCAGCCGGCGCGCAGCGCGTGCCCCGACCGCCCTCGCCTCGCCGGAGACCGCGATCTCGACGAGATCATCCTCCTCGGCAGTCATCGGGCCGAGGATACAAGGCTAGTGCCGCGATGTGAATGAGCTAATCGGCATCTTCGCCATTGTCGGGAGGTTCGCGATACGCGCACCACGAGACGTCACGCCCGTTCGCGCGGGGCATGTGCGCGACCATCTCGATGCGGATGTGCCCGTTCGAGCCGAGGGGCTCTGACCGATCGGCGCGCTGTCCGTCAGGCGTGACGACGCGAAGCTCCCGAACGGTCCCCACACAGATGGTCACTTCGGGGACCAGTCCTGTTGAGTGTAGAATGCAACGTGGTGGCGCGGTGCTTTCGCCGAAATCGACACCGCCGGGGCGCGGCACGGAGGAGGCGAGTGACGGAGGTAGAGGCTGCTCTACATGTCCGGATCCCACTCGCGATCCCATGGCGTTCCGGGCGCAGCACGCGTCGCCGTCCATCCAGGTGGAAGGTCGGCGACCTCCTGAACCGTGGGATCCAACCCGACGGCGCTGGCCATCGAGATGACCCGACCATCGCTCGTATCGCCGGTCGTGTCGCAGAGGAACGCCCACGAGTGATCGTTGGAATAGTGGGGTCACCCGGAGGATGGGGGCGTTCTGTGTCAGGACCTGAACCGTGGTGATGGCGGCGACGTTCGGTGCTTGGTCGAACGGCCAGGTCGCGTCGCTCTCTCCCTTCGGGGCAGGGACGAATGGACGTACGAGCTCGTGCACCCTGCTGTACGAAACGCCCTCTCGTTGTTCGCGCGACATCGGGTGATCCGACGCCTCCAGATGGAGCCATGGCCGCTCGTGCGCGCCTCTGTGCTCGATCGCCACTGGATGCCCCGTGAGCGGCGGATAGCTTTGCGGGCTGTTCGCAATGATTCCTCGTCCCGAGGGCTTGCCAGGCGCGTCGAGGTCGCTGGATTGCCGGCAGCGCTCGAACTCCTCGCCCGATACCTCGACCCACAGGCCCCAGCAGAAGCTCTCTTGGCTGGCCTCGACGGGGAGGACGGCGACCGCCCGAATGAAGAACCTCGTTCCGTCGAGCACACAGACATCGGGGGTTGAATCGGCTCGGCGTGACCGGTCGCTCGGCGCGAGCTCCCATACCTCGTCGGGTAACGAGAAGCCGACGTCGAGCTCATGCGCTGCGAGCTCCCGTCCACACTCCGTGCATTCGGTCATCCTCGGATCCTAGTCGAGGGCGCACCTGGGCGCGCCGCCTTCCGGTGGTCGGCGCCGATGGTCGAGGTGGCGCTCGGCTCGACGCCGCGCTACGTGGCGGAGTCATGCGCGAGACTTTGGCTGCTTCCATGGGCCCGATCGAGTTCTCGGATCTGCGTGCCCACCTCACGCGCGGCGCGGTGATCGTCGTCGACGCGTCGCTCGATCTCCTCGAGGTCGGTGAGGCCGTCGCGCGTGACGACAAGGCCCGCGTCGGCGCGTGGGTCGAGGGGGGGCTCCTCGGCAAGCCGTCGCTCGAGACGATCGAGCGATGGTCGAAGCAGGAGGGACCGGCATGGGTGGCCCTGGTCGTGCAGCCGTTCGTTCTCCTCCGCGAGGGGCTCGACGCGTCCGCGCAACCGAGCAACTGAGCTCGACCGAGAGTGAGCCGCGCCGTCGTCGCCGGCGCGAGGTCGGCGGCGCTCGACCCCGACCGTGACGATCGCCTCGACGCGAGGTCAGAACGACATCCCGACGGCCGTCCCGATGCCTGCGGTCCACGTCGCGGCGAGCGACCCTTGCATGCGGAGGCCGGAGAGCTCGCCACGCGCATCGAGATCGACCCACGTTCGCGAGCCGAGCGCGAGTCGGGCGCCGAGGAGGGCGTGCCCACCGAGGGTCGCTCCGCGAAAGCGCTGCTCGGATTCGTATCCAGCGAGAGCGAGCCGCGCTGCATCGGTCCGTCGGAGCGCTTGCACGAGCGCGACGACGCGGGGGCCCGCTCCGGCGCGAAGCGTCACGTCTCCGAGCTTCGAGCGGACCTCGGCGATCGCCTCGGCTCCCAGCCATGAGAGCGTCGCTTCCTGCGTCGTGCGATCCATGCTGCCGACGCCGCCCAGCGCGCCGAGGCCGATCGCGAACGCGTCCGATGCGTACTCGTAGCGAAATGAGAGCTCGTGGCCGACGTCGTAGAGACGGCCCGTGCGAGCGGCGTAGCCGAGCGAGAGCTCGCTCGGGAAGAGGACGAGGTCGCTTCCTTTCCGCGCGAGCACCTCCTCCGGCACGGCGCGAAACTCCGATGCATGGAGCTCGCGCTCCTCGTTCTTGGCGACGTCGATCTGCGTCGCGGCGGAGTGTCCACCCGCGCGACGATGGACGATGTACTTCCCCGGAGCGACGGCGAGCACGACGCTTCGCTCGGATGAGCTCCATAGCTCGCCTGCCACCGTGCGGGAGCCGACGCCGTAGACGATGTAGTGGTGGTCTGCGCCCCGCGGGAGCTTGAGGCGCGAGGTGCCCGCCGTGCGCGTCAGCACGATCGGCGCGCCCTCGCGGACGGTCGCTTCCACGGCCGGACGCTGCACGACCCCCGAGGTGCGCGCCGAACGAAATAGCGTCTGACTGTAAGCGAACGCGTAGGACTCGCTGAACGTCACCCGCGCATCGCCGTTGGTGTCCGCGGCGCCGGATAGCCCGCTCAGCCAGTAGTGCGTGAAGACCGCTGCCCGAAGCTCGTCGGACTCCTGAGCGATCTCGCCGTCGGTGGACGCGTGGAGGCGAATCACCCCCGACGCTCCCGGATCTGCGTCGAGCGTGATGGCGAACGGATCGGCGGAGGTGACCCCCTTGCCGCGCAGGTCCGACGTTCGACATGCGTCGGTGACCATGATCCGGAGCGCTGCAGGGATGGCGGCGAGCTTGCTGTCGAGATCGCGCAACGGGAGGCGCTCGACGCCGAGGTGGAGCGCCTCGCGATCCCCGTGCCCGCTGAAGTAGAAGAGGACGGAGACGTCTTCTCGGCGGCGGCCGCTCGTGAGGGCGGCCAGCTTGTCGATCGTCGCGAAGAGCGCCGCTCGGTTGGGCTCGAGGAGAACGGTCGCATGCTCCGGCCGAACTCCGCCGAGGTCGACGAATACGTCGCGCACGCGGG
>Ga0209958_1002035_pt1 | contig 12543 bp, 13 predicted proteins | sample ThiBio_inoc_plan_FD_183942 | JGI IMG/M metagenome (GOLD analysis project Ga0209958, IMG submission 183942) | Wastewater bioreactor microbial communities from Cape Town, South Africa - Thiocy_inoc_plan (SPAdes) | ecosystem: Engineered > Bioremediation > Thiocyanate > Unclassified | place: South... | reverse complement strand
CCCGCCAGTTCGCCACTGGCCAGAAGGTGATGGTGATCCGCAACGGCTTCTTCTCCTATCGCTGGACCCAGATTTTCGAAGCAGGTTCGATCCCCGCGGAAGAAATCGTGCTGAAGGCCCGCCGCATCGGCAATGGCGGGGCCGACGCGCCTTTCGCTCCGGTGCCGATTGAGGAAGCCGTCGCCGCGATCAAGGCGGAAAAGCCCGCCGTGCTGTTCGCACCCCATGTGGAAACCGCCTCGGGCATCATCCTGCCGGAAGATTACATCGCGGCGCTGGCCGATGCCGTCCATTCGGTAGGCGGGCTGTTCGTGCTGGACTGCATCGCCTCGGGCTGCGCCTGGGTTGATATGGAAGCCACCGGCGTGGACGTGCTGATCTCCGCCCCGCAGAAGGGCTGGTCCGCCCCGCCCTCTGCCGGTCTGGTGATGATGCGCGATGCCGCGCTGGAACGCTGCCGCGAAACAAAGTCCACCAGCTTCGCCGCCGATCTCGGCAAGTGGAACACGATCATGGAAGCCTATCTGAACGGCGGCCATGCCTATCACGCCACCATGCCGACCGACGCGCTCCGCGTATTCCGCGATGCGATGCTGGAAACCAAGAAGATCGGCTTCGACACGCTCTGCGCCGCCCAGTGGGAACAGGGCAACAAGGTGCGCGAGATGTTCGCTGCGCGCGGCATCAAATCGGTCGCGGCGGAAGGCTTCGGCGCCCCCGGCGTGGTGGTGTGCTTCACGGAGGATCCGGAACTGCAGACCGGCAAGAAATTCGCCGCGCTGGGCTTCCAGATCGCAGCGGGCGTGCCGCTGATGGTGGATGAAGGGCCGGACTACAAAAGCTTCCGCATCGGCCTGTTCGGGCTCGACAAGCTGAAGGACGTTCCGGCCAGCCTTGCCCGGCTCGAAGCAGCATTCGATCAGGTGTTCCCCGCCTGATCGGAGGCCCCGGCCGTGTTTCGACAGATTAACCGCGCATTAGGGATAGTCGGTTAAGGCGCGGAAATGGGTAGGAAACACGCGATCGAACAGCGTGCGAAGGTGGAAGCCGGCTTTTCGGAGCGGCGGGGCATTGCCTTTCGCATCACGCGCACTCAGGCATGGATCGCGGTAGGCGCGGGCATCGCGCTGACCGGCTTTGTCGACTATGCCACCGGGCGGGACATCTGGGTGGGGCCGCTTTATCTCGGCTTCATCGCGCTGGCGGCCTGGGCTTTGGGCTTGCGGCAGGCGATGGCCGCATTCGGCGTCTGCATCCTGATCGGTGCGGTTGTGAATGCGGACAGCCTCTATCCCTATAACAATCCGATCTCCCTGGTGGATTTCGCAGTGCGCATCCCGCCGGTTCTGGCCATCATCGCGCTGCTTTCCTATGCCCGCCACGCCTGCGAAACCGAATGGCGCCTTGCCCGGACAGATCCGCTGACCGGCGCGCTGAACCGCAAGGCTTTCTTCGAAATGGCGGGCCCGATAGAAGAGGCGCAGTGCTGGCATGTGCTGGCCTATGCCGATCTCGACGGGTTGAAGGCGCTGAACGACATTCACGGCCATGCCCGCGGCGATGCCAGCCTCAAGGCTTTTGCGCAGCATGTCCGCGCCTCGATCCGCAAGGACGATATGTTCGCCCGGATCGGCGGGGACGAGTTCCTGGTCTATATGCCTGTGCGCGATTCCGAAGCGGGGATCATGGTCGCCAACCGGCTGCACCGCGCGATGAATTCCGCCGTCAGCGATTTTGCCGACGAATTGCGCTGCAGCGTGGGGGCGCTGATCCTGGCGCCGGGAGCCCGTTCCATCGACCGGGAACTGCGCCTGGCGGACAAGCTGATGTATGAGGCGAAGCAGAACGGCGCGGCCCTGACTATGGCGATGACCAGCCCCGATGGGCGGGGTTTTGCCGAAGCCACCGATTCCCTGCCCCTGTTTGCCGGGATCGCGGACGATCTGCCGTCCAGCGCCGAATTTCGGCAGGTCGCGCGCGGTAATAGCAGGCCGGGCGGCCCGTCAGAGCAACCCGGCCCGCCGCCGCCCCGCAAGGCGGCCTGACCGGCCCCCGTCTGCCTCTGCAGGCAGCCCCCTAGAGGACCGGAAACACCACGACGGGGAAAGCGCACAACCGCCGCCCCGTCGCTATTCCGGAATGCCATGCAACCATGCGCGGCCCCGATGCCTTTGGGCATGGGCTGCGCGGGCGCCTTATTCCTTGCCGAAAATGCCCTTTGCGATGCCGGCGATGTCGTTGATCGGATTACCGTCCCCATCGCGGTCCAGCATGTTGGCGAACTCCATCAGCGAGCCTTCGCCCCCGATATGCTCAACGATCTGCTGAAGCGTGCCGGTGGGAAGGCCGGTGCTGGCAGCGGCCGCTTCCACCGTATCGCCTTCCAGCTGATGGGCATGACCCAGCGCGGCGATGGCCTTCTCGGCAGTGGCGGGATCGATCCCGAGCTTCGCAGCCAGATTGGCGACGTCATCAGGGACACCCGAGATGCTTTTGAGGATGGAATCGAAAAGGCTCATATCATCCGCTCCTTTGGCTCAATAACCGATGGATAGACATGATGCGCCCTCGCTACATTGGCGCAAGTCAAATCTGAGCGGGTTCGGACGGGATGGCTTGAAACAGGGTTTGGCAGCCCCGCCAGAGTCGCAAGCAACGGAAGGAAGCCGGAATCAGAAAAGGGGGCCCTTGCGGTACCCCCTTTTCCTCCTCTCCAACTCGTGTGCGGATCAGACGGCGGGAGCCGCCTGCTTCACGCTCTCGTCGACATGGTCGGCAAATTGCTCGAAATTGTCAACGAAGAGCTGCACGAGCTTCGCGGCAGTCGCGTCATACTCGTCCTTGTCCGCCCAGGTGGAACGCGGATCGAGGATCGAAGTATCGACCCCCGGCACGGCCACCGGCACATCGAAGCCGAAGTTGGGGTCCTTGCGGAACTCGGCATTGTTCAGCGAACCGTCGAGCGCGGCATTCAGCAGCGCGCGGGTGGCCTTGATCGGCATGCGCTTGCCCACGCCATACTTGCCGCCGGTCCAGCCGGTATTGACCAGCCAGCAGGAGACGCCGCCCTTGGCAATGCGTTCTTTCAACAGGTTACCGTAAACGCTGGGGTGGCGCGGCATGAAGGGAGCGCCGAAGCAGGTGGAGAAAGTGGCTTCCGGTTCGGTCACGCCGATTTCCGTACCCGCCACCTTGGCCGTGTAGCCCGACAGGAAGTGATACATGGCCTGATCGGGGGTGAGTCGCGCAATCGGAGGCAGCACGCCGAAAGCATCGGCGGTGAGCATGATCACGTTGGACGGCACCGGGCCGAGATTTTCTTCCGAAGCGTTCGGAATGAAATCGATCGGATAGGCACCGCGGCTGTTCTCGGCGAGCGAGTTGTCGTCGAAATCCAGTTCCCGAGTCGCTTCGTCCATCACCACATTTTCGAGCACGGTGCCGAACATGCGGGTGGTGGCGTAGATTTCCGGTTCGGCTTCGGCCGAAAGGCGGATCATCTTGGCATAGCAGCCGCCTTCGAAATTGAAGACCGCCGTATCCGACCAGCCATGCTCGTCATCGCCGATCAGCGTGCGGCTGGCATCGGCCGACAGCGTAGTCTTGCCGGTGCCGGAAAGGCCGAAGAACACTGCGGTCTTGCCGTCCGGGCCGACATTGGCCGAGCAATGCATCGGCATCACGCCCTTGGTCGGCAGCAGGAAGTTGAGGATGCCGAACACGCTCTTCTTCATTTCGCCGGCATATTTCGAGCCGCCGATAAGGATCAGCTTTTCGGAAAGATTGACCGCGATCACCGTTTCGCTGCGCGAACCATGGCGCACCGGATCGGCCACGAAGCTGGGCAGATCGATGATGGTGTATTCCGGAACGAAGCCGTCAAGCTCTTCCGCCGAGGGGCGCACCAGCAGAGTGCGGATGAACAGATTGTGCCATGCCAGTTCGTTGATCACGCGCACGTTCACGCGGTGATCAACCTGCGAACCGCCGAACAGATCGGCGACGTAGAGCTTGTCCTTTTCGGCCAGCGCCTTGAAGAAATCTTCCTTCAGCGCGGCGAAATGTTCAGGGCTCATCTCGACATTGGTCTTGCCCCACCAGACCGTGTGTTCCGTCACGCCGTCGCGGACAATGAACTTGTCCTTCGCGGAACGGCCGGTGTGGCGGCCGGTTTCGACTACCAGCGGCCCGTGGGCAGCAAGGCGGCCTTCGCCGTTGGAAACGGCGTGTTCGACGAGCGGAGCCGTCCCAAGGTTCGCATGAATCGTCGCGGAAGTGCCAATGCCCTGGCGGTCGAGCGGGAAGGAAAGGGCGGAAGTCAAGGTCGTCTCCAGACTAATGGGCCAGAGTGTTCTGGGTGGCGCAGCGATCTTCTTCGCTGCAGGGAACGCGGTTGCGCATAGTCGCCGAAACACCCTTCGTCAAACTGGCACAATCGCAATGAAATTGCTGATTTAGCACAATGTTTTACCGCACATGCGTGACAACGGGAATCGGCTCAAGCGTTGTCTATTTGGCGCGAAATCGTTAATCCCATGCTTCGATACCATCAGGAAAGCTCTTCCATGGCACAGCAGCCCGGCCTTTCAGCAACCAGCCAGTCCGCTTCCGCTACGGCAGAGCCGCAACAGGTGATCGCCCTTGTGGACGATGACCGTAACATCCTGACCAGCGTTTCCATCGCCCTCCAGTCGGAAGGCTTTGCAACTCGTGTTTATACGGACGGCGCCACTGCACTCAAGGCCCTAACCGAAAATCAGCCCGATCTGGCCGTGTTCGACATCAAGATGCCGCGCATGGATGGAATGGAATTGCTGCGCCGCCTGCGCGAGACATCGACCCTTCCCGTCATCTTCCTGACCAGCAAGGATGACGAGCAGGACGAGGCTGCCGGCCTGGCCATGGGGGCGGACGATTACATCGCCAAGCCCTTCAGCCAGAAGCTGCTGATCGCCCGCATCCGCGCGATCCTGCGGCGCAGCGGAATAGTGCAGCAAACCCCCGGCGAGGAAACCGAAATCACCGAGGCGGGCGAGGAAATCGTGCGGGGCAAACTGCGCATGGACCCGGCCCGGCACCGCGTGATGTGGGACGGGCGTAACGTGTCGCTGACGGTCACCGAATTCCTGATCCTGGAGGCGCTGGCGGCAAGGCCCGGCGTGATCAAGAGCCGCAACCAGCTGATGGACGCGGCCTATCCCGACGATGTCTTCGTGGATGACCGGACAGTGGACAGCCACATCAAGCGGATGCGGCGCAAATTCCGCTCGGTCGCCCCGGAATTCTCCGCGATCGAAACGCTCTACGGCGCTGGATACAGTTTCTCCGATGGCTGAGCCAGTTGAGGTAAGACCGGAAGCGAGAAGAGTGCGCCGCTTCGAGCGCCCGATCTTCACCCCGCGCGCGTCGCTGACGATCCGCATCCTCACCTTCAACATCATCGCTTTGTCGATCCTGGCGGGCAGCTTCTTCTATCTCGACAATTTCCGCCGCCAGCTGATCGAAGAACGCTTCCGCCTGGCCCGCGGCGAGGCGCAGATCACGGCGGAGGCGCTGCTGGGGGTAAAGGCCAGCCTGCGGGACAAGCTGATCGTACAGATCGGTCAGGAACAACAATTGCGCCTGCGGCTCTATCGCCCCGATGGAACGCTGGTGAAGGACAGCTTCGCGCTTGCCCCACCGTCCTACACGCTGATCGATCCGGACGAGGAGCCGTGGTATCAGCATGCCGCGCGCTGGCTGGACCGGGGGATGGACGCGATCCTGGGGGCGGCTCCTGTCCCCGCTTATGTCGAACCGAGCGACACTCATGCCGATTCCTGGCCCGAACTGGCCGAAGCGCGCAAGGTGGGCCGTACGCAAATATTGCTGCGCTATGCGCCGGACCGGACGCCGGTGATCTCCGCCGCCGCGCCGGTCGGGCGCGATGGCACCATGCTGCTGACCACCCGCAATGCCATCGACATCACCAAGCGTGTGCGCGACGCCCGGCAGACGCTGGCGATCATCGTGGCCGCGGCCGTGATCATCTCCGTCCAGCTCTCGCTTTATCTCGCCAAGATCATCGTGCGCCCGCTGCGCGTGCTGGTGCGCGCCGCCGTTCGCGTAAGGCTGGGGCGCGACCGCGAAGTGGTGGTCCCCCGCCTGCCTGACCGGCGCGACGAAATCGGCATGCTGGCCCGTGCGATTTCCGACATGAGTTCCGCCCTGCGTCACCGGATCGACGCGGTAGAAAGCTTCGCCGCCGATGTGGCGCATGAGCTGAAGAACCCTCTCGCCTCGCTGCGCAGCGCGCTGGAGGCGCTGTCCAATGTCGAACAGCCTGCGCTGCGCCGCCAGTTGACCGACATTGCCCTGCACGATGTCCAGCGGATCGACCGGCTGGTGAGCGAAATCTCCGACGCCAGCCGGATCGACGCGGAACTGACCCGCGCCACATTCGAGCAGGTCGATCTGGCCGCACTCATCGCCAATGCCGTGGGCGCGCGCGAACATCGAACAGAAACGGATGGCCGCACGATCAAGCTGAAGCGCAAGGGGCGCGGGCCATTCGTAGTGCTGGGCGTTCCCGCCCGGCTGGAGCGTGTGGTGGAGAACCTGCTGGACAATGCCGTCTCCTTCTCCCCGCCCCATGGCGCGATCACCATCGAACTGCGAACGCATGACGATCTGGTGGAAGCCACGATCCGCGACCAGGGCCCCGGCATTCCCGAGGGCGAGCGCGACAAGGTGTTCGAACGGTTCCATTCGGTGCGCCCTGAAGAAGAGGGCTTCGGCGCGCATAGCGGCCTCGGCCTCGCCATCGCGCGCACCATCGTGGAAGCCCATGACGGATCGCTCACCCTGGGCGATCCGCTGCCGGAAATGGGCGGGGCCTGTTTCATCATCACCCTGCCCGCGGCGGAACAGAGATGAGCGTGCTGGTCCATCAGGCAAGCTGCGTCGCACTGGGCGGGCGTGCGGTACTGATCGAAGGCGCGCCCGGCAGCGGCAAGTCCAGCCTCGCCCTGGCCCTGATTGACCGGGGAGCCATGCTGATCGGGGATGACGGTGTAACGCTGGAAAGGCGCGGCGCAGTGTTGTGGGCCTCGCCCCCCCCCAACATCGCGGGCAAGCTGGAAATTCGCAATGTCGGCATCATCGACCTGCCGACCGCCCGGGCGTCCGTTGCACTGGTACTGCGGCTCGATCCCATGGCTCCCCGTCACATGGAGCACGCCGAGACAATCGATCTGGCGGGTGCGGCCCTGCCACTCATCCGCCTGTGGCCCGACAGCCCCGCCCTGCCCCTGCGCGCCGAATGGGCACTGAAACTGCACGGGCTGAGCTGACTTTTTTACGAGCGGGGCGATTGCGGAGGTTCGATCAGCCCCGAAGTGGCGAGCGTGATGTGTCACCTTTCCGGGCAGCGAAATTCGCTGTTTCGTTCGCGGCGTGGCACCTCCGTCCGGCGCAGTTTCAAGCCATTTTCCGGAGTGGCACGCAATCTGGAATGTCACCTTCCATTTCAGGTTTTCGTGCATGCCCTGCACGCGTTGGAAGGGCCCCTTGGCGTGGGTGGACAATGGGCGAAGCAGGGCTGAGGCGGGGTCGTTCATCGATCAGGATAAACGCCACTTTGGGGTGAGTAGGAAAGTGCTTTCTGGCTGGGTGTGAGAAGAAGTGTTTTCTGATGTGAACAGTCAGGAAAAGACCGATTGCTGCCATCCCAGACCCCCGCTCGTCCTGAGCCTGTCGAAGGACGCGGGAAACCGTCAGCCCCATACCCCTTGCCGGGCAAGCGCCAGCGCATGTCCTTCGACAAGCTCAGGATAAGCGGGTGGCTAATTAGGGCGGAGATACTGCCCGCCTACCTTCGTAATTCCCGCGAAAGCGGGAACCCAGTAGCAACCGTTGAGCTGGGCCGTAGACTCATAAACGCGGAGCCACAGGCGCATTGAGGCAAGCTGGACCATGGCGAGGAAGTTTTCGGCCAACTTATCGTATCGCGTAACAACCATGCGGAAGTGCTTCAGCTTGGAGAAGAAGCGCTCAATCAGGTTGCGCTCGCGATAGAGCCATGTGCTAAAGTACGATTTCAACCTGCGATTGGACTTAGGCGAGATATTGGCGAACACTCCTTTTTCGCGGAGAGATGCCCGGATGCGATCAGCGATGCTGCCTGAACCCCTCAACACAGAACTCGCCAATCTGATGGATGAGTTGAAACTTCCCCCGAGCGCGGACGAACTTGCTGGCGGATGGCAGCCGGCGCTGAAAACACGATGGGCAGACTGGTTTGTCGAATTCCACACCAACCTTGAGGCGGGAGAGGAAACGCCTCCAGGGTGGGGCATTCTCCGAGCCATGGACTTCGATGGTGTATCAGATACCCCGCTGGCGAAGCGTGCAAGCCGGATTGGACGCCTCGTCGACGAATGGAAAAGCAACCCATCAGCTTATGAGTTCAGGGCCTAGTCCCCAAATGCAAACGTTAAAGAGTCTCTTGCGCAGGCTGGCTAAGCAAAAAGATGCACATTGGTGGGCTGGGAGCAGACCAGACGTTCGTGAAGGCCAGCTTGCGCAGACCGTATCGGGACGAATTGGCCTACCGACATCGGGCGATAATCCATTTACGCGAACCGGGATGACCCGTTTGACCAGAGCAGAGGCTGCGCGAGTTCTTGCTGTAGCTGCCTCGACGAGCTTGGCTTACGGTAGAGGGCCGCCCCAAAAATGGTCGCTTGAAGAAGCCAAGCGCGCGCTCGACCTCCTCGCTGAGGACGCCACCTTCCTTAGCAACGGTGAGTGGAAAGAGGGTGCATCGAACGGCTGGACTCCACTAACATCGGCTACGTTCGATTGCGGCGTTATTGGCTTTGATGACGAACACGCGTTCATCTTCTGGGTCGAGGAAGAAGATTGAGGCATCACCACTCGGCCAAATGCGCCTTGCAACGGACTGTTACCTGATAACCCCATTCCCCGCCGCAGCCCCTGTAAGCCCTCGCCTCAATCAGGCAGCCAAACGCCCCCTTCCGGCACAAACGCTTACCAAGCCTTCCCTTTCGCGGCGGACGGAGGCAAACCGCGCCAAATGGCTTCCGAGTCTCCCCTTCCTTCTGCGGATTCCCGCCAGCGCATTCTGCTTGTCACCGGCATGCTCGGCGCGGGCAAGACGACTGCCCTGCGCGAGCTTGAAGATCTCGGCTGGGAAGCGATCGACAATTTCCCGATCCGCCTGCTCGACCGCCTGATCGGCGCGGATGACGAGCGCGACGGGATCAAGGCCCCGCTGGCCATAGGTTTCGATTCCCGTACGCGCGGCTTCGATCCGGCGGACATTATCCTGCGGGTTAAGCAGCTTTCGGAACGAGACGATCTGGTGGTCACCACCATGTTCCTCGACTGCTCGGCGCAGGAACTGGAACGCCGCTATAATGAAACACGCCGCCGCCATCCGCTGGCAAGCGGCATCCCGGCGGCGGACGGCATCGCGGCCGAACGCGAATTGCTCGCCCCGCTGCGCCGCTGGGCCGATGTGGTGATCAACACCACCGCCTTTTCCACCAACGACCTGCAGCAGGCGATCCGGGAGCAATTCGGCATCCATACGGGCGAAGCGATGACCGTGACGGTCAGCAGCTTCGGCTTTTCGCGCGGGGTGCCGGTGGCCGATCTCGTCTTCGACATGCGCTATCTCGATAATCCGCACTGGGTGCCTGATCTGCGCGAACTCACCGGGCTCGATGCGGCCGTGGGCGCCCATATCCGCACGGACCCTGCTTTCGATAGCACCTTTGCCCGGATTCGGGACCTGCTGCTGGAACTGCTGCCCCGCTATGCGGCGCAGGGCAAAAGCTACGTCAACATCGCCTTTGGCTGCACAGGCGGGCGCCATCGCTCGGTCTTTGTGGCCGAGGAAATCGCGAAAACCTTGCGCGAAGCCGGTTTTTCGCCCACTGTCCGCCATAGAAACCTCGGATCGCGAGCTGCCGAACTTATTGAAGGGCCGCACCAGCCGTGAAACCGATTGCGCCTTTTTGCATCATGGCGCCAATGGTACCCATGAACCCCCGCGCGGCCCTCAGGTCTGAAAGCTGTTTTCCTGCATGATCGGAATGATTCTTGTCACCCACGGCCGATTGGCCGAGGAGTTCGTGAAAGCGATGGAACATGTCGTCGGCCGCCAGGAAGCGGTTGAGACGGTGTGCATCGGCCCCAAGGACGATATGGAGGCCCGCCGCGCGGAAATCGCGGAGGCCATCCAGAAGGTGGACAGCGGACAAGGCGCCGTGATCCTTACCGATCTGTTCGGCGGCACCCCTTCCAACCTCGCCATTTCGCTGATGGAAGAAGGCAAGGTGGAAGTCGTGGCCGGGATCAACCTGCCCATGCTGATCCGCTTGGCGGGCGCACGCGACAAGATGCCCATCATGCAGGCCGTGGCCGCCGCGCGCGATGCCGGCCGCAATTACATCACCATCGCGTCCGAATTCCTTGGACAGGACGCCTGATCAACGAAAAGATGCCGCAACTAACATGACCGCCCTGGGAGGGGTGCCCGGATGGATACAGCACGTAGAAGCGTGGAAATAATCAATCAGCGTGGCCTGCATGCGCGGGCCAGCGCCAAATTCGTGGCTGCCGTGGCCAACCTGCCGGATGGAACGCAGGTGACTGTCGCGAAGGACGGGATGGAGGCCGTAGGCGGATCGATCCTGGGCCTGATGATGCTCGGCGCGGCCAAGGGCGACACTATCGAGGTATGCGTGCGCGGCAACGAGGCCGATGCATTGCTGACCAAGCTTGTGGGCCTGGTGATGGACGGTTTCGGGGAAGATTGAGCCCCTCTGCCCGGCCTGAGCTTGTCGAACCGGGCTTGGCGACCTAAGCGGGCCTTATGCGCCGCCAGATTACCGGTTTTTCCAACCCCACGGTCAAATATCTCCGCTCCTTGCGGGAGAAGAAGCACCGCAAGAGGGAAGGCAAGTTCCTCGCCGAGGGGCTTCGCCTGCTCACCGATGCGCGCGAAAGCGGCCGAATTCCGGAAATGCTGATCATGTCGAGCGAGCGGGACGAGCATCCGCTCCTCACCGCGCTGGAACAGGCCGTCGATCGGTCTGGCGGCGAAATCGTGGAATGCTCGGCGGAAATCCTGTCCAAGATCACCGGCAAGGACAATCCGCAGGCCGTTGCCGGGGTCTTTGCCGAATTCGATACTTCGCTTGCCCATCTTGACCGGTCTTCGGCCAAAATCTGGCTCGTGGCGCAGGCCCTGCGCGATCCTGGCAATCTCGGCACGATGTTGCGCACGGGCGACGCAGTGGGCGCAGGCGGCGTGATCCTTATCGACGATTGCGCCGATCCCTTCTCGGTAGAGGCCGTGCGCGCCAGCATGGGCGCGATCTTCACGCAGGAAATCGCGCAGGCGAGCTGGGATGAATTCATCGATTGGCTGCGCAGCGGCGAAGGCCAGCTTGTCGCCGCCTCGCTGCGGGATGCCCAACCCTATCGCGGCGCGCCCTATGCCGCGCCCTGTTTCCTGATGGTCGGCAATGAATCGCGCGGCCTGCCGGAAGAATATGAAATGGCCTGCGACCTGCGAGTGACGATGCCAATGCGCGGGCGGGCCGACAGCCTCAATGCCTCGGTGGCCGGCGCGGTGCTGGCATACGAGGCCCTGGCGGCGCTCGACCCCTGAGAATCCTGTTACGGGCTAATTATTCACGGCCATTCAGCCTGCTGACAGCGAAAATGAACGATAAGGAATCATGCGCCGCGCAGTTTCCCTGTTTGCCATCCTTCTCATGGCCCCGTCCCTGACGGCTTGCGTGGCGCAAACCGCACCCCCTCATGCCCTTGAAGGAAGCCAGTGGAGCTTCACCGGAATCGACGGACAGGCGCCGGTCGACCCGACGCGCGCCCGGCTGTCTTTCGAGGGTGACATGCTCTCCGCCAATGTCGGCTGCAATTCGCTCAGCGGGCCATGGCGGATCGAAAAGACCCGCCTCATTGCCGGGCCGCTGATCCAGACTCGGATGTTCTGCGAAGGGCAACTGGGCGAGCAGGAACAGGCGACGAGCGCCCTGCTGGTGGCAGCCCCTGAAATAGAGATCGAGGGCAGCACACTGACGCTCAAGTCGCGCGGGCATAGCGCCAGCCTCACCCGGACCGGCGGACCGACCACTCACCGCTGACGTGCCTCACACGCGCATGGACAGGGCAAAGGCGGGAACCTATTGCCTGCCCGAGCACTGACAACGGGCAAGCGCACTGCGCCAGAAGACCGAATATTGGGGAGATATGAGCATGTTCCACCGCAAAACCGCAGCATTTGGCCCGGCCGCAGCAATCGCCGCGCTGGCCCTGCTCACGATCCCTGCCGCCGCCGTCGGCCCGGAAATGGCCGCACCGGGCTGGATCGTCGATCCGGCAGCCTCAACGCTCGGCTATGCCGGGGTAGGCAATAGCGAGAGCTTCGAAGGCAGCTTCAGCAAGTGGAGCGCACAAATCAATTTCGATCCCGCCCATCTCGACCAGTCGCTCGCCAAGGTGACAATC
>Ga0209958_1002029_pt1 | contig 12574 bp, 10 predicted proteins | sample ThiBio_inoc_plan_FD_183942 | JGI IMG/M metagenome (GOLD analysis project Ga0209958, IMG submission 183942) | Wastewater bioreactor microbial communities from Cape Town, South Africa - Thiocy_inoc_plan (SPAdes) | ecosystem: Engineered > Bioremediation > Thiocyanate > Unclassified | place: South... | reverse complement strand
GATCGCGGCCGGCACCCGGCCCGAGCCGCTCACGCGGATCCTGGCCGGCGAGGAGGTCGGCACCCTGTTCCTCGCCCACGGCAACCGCCACACCGCCCGCAAGCGCTGGATCGGCCTGACGGCCCGGCCCCGCGGCCGATTCGTGGTCGACGCCGGCGCCCGCAAGGCGCTGGAGACCGGGATGAACAGCCTGCTGGCGATCGGCGTCGTCGAGGTCGTCGGCGACTTCGAGAAGGGGGACGTCGTCGCCGTCTGCGACGCCGAGGGCCGGGAGTTCGCCCGCGGCCTCTCCAACTACGGCGCCGACGACGCCCGCGCCGTCCGGGGCCGCCACACCCTGGAAGTCCGCTCCCTCCTCGGGTCGTCGATCTACGACGAGGTCGTCCACCGCGACAACCTCGTCCTCATCGCCTGAGCCCCCCTCCCCGACCGCGCCGACCCGCCCGACCGGCGCGGCCGGCGCGGCGACCCTCGGAGCGGGTTCATCGCGGGCGAGCCGGCCGGCCGATGATGGCGACGGGCCGGACGGATCCGCGCCCGCGCCCCCGCCGCGATCGGAGCCTTTTCGCGAGGATCGGCGGGGCGTACAATGACCGATGCGTCGTTGCGATCACGCCGGCCCCGGCGTCCCGATCGGTGGTGAGGCCCGTCATGAACCCGACCCGCCCGCGCGTCGCGCCCGCCCTGCTCGCCCTCGCGGCGGCCTGCCTCGCACCGGCCGCCGCGGCCCACGCCCAGGGCTTCGGCCCCGACCCGTTCCGGCCCTACAACTCCCAGTACGACCCCTACGTCTTCGGCGTCGCCCCCGGCCCGCTCGACAGCGTCGGCAACCCCACCATCAACCGGCAGGGGGTCCGCAACGCCAACCAGTACCGCGAGGCGATGGAGGGCCTGGACAACTCCAATCGCTACGACCGCTCGTTCCGGGCCTACGACCAGGACCGCAAGCGCGTCTATCGCCCCAACGCCGAGGCCGACAAGAACTACAACGCCCGCCGCACGAAGGCCAGCGACATCTACTTCCAGTACCTCTATGAGAAGGATCCCCGCAAGCGGGCGGCCCTCTTCAAGGAGTACAACCAGGCCCAGTCCGACATCGCCCGGGGCCTGTCCGCCGACCCCAACGCCCGCGGTTCCCGGCGGACCCGAGGGGCCGACGCCGCCCCCGCGGCGCCGAAGGAGCGGGACGCGGGCGAGGGGGTGAGGGACGGCTCCATCCCCGCCGCGCCCGAGGGCTTCCGCCCCCGCGCCCGCTCGGGCGCGACGCCCCGCGCCCGGAAGCCGGCCGGCCCGGCCGACATCCCCCCGCCCCCCGCCGGCGACGAGCCCTCGCCTAGCGAAGTGCTCGACCGCGCCTCCCGCTCGGGCGGATCGGCCCCCGTCGCCCCCAGGGTCCCCTGACGCCGGGGCCCCGCCCGATCGACCCAGGTCCCGAATTCCCCCCGGCGACGGGATGCGCCTTGTACGCCCCCCCCGCCAGAGGCTATTCTAGAAGGGATCGCCGGTTCGTACGCCTCCCTCCCGGCGCAGCGTCGGGCGGGGGCGGATGCTGTCGGCCGTTCGGGATGAAGGGGGGTGGTTTGATGGGCGGATCGAACGACTGGACGGGGGATCCCACCGGAGATCGACCAGCTCCCGAGACCTCGACCCGGCGCGTGCGAGACCTGTCCCAGCGCGATTTCGAGATCGAGTTCCTCGGGGGCATCCTGGAGCGCGACCCCTACTTCGTCGAAGCGATCCGCGTCCACGCCGCGAACCTCGCCGCCAAGGGCTTCTATTCGCGGGCCCTCCACCTCGACCGGCGGCTCGTCCGGCTGATCCCCGAGGACGCCGTCGCCTGGTACAACCTGGCGTGCAGCTACGCGATGCTCGGGATGCCGGATCCCGCCTTCTCCTCCCTCCAGCGCGCCTTCGAGCTGGGCTATCGCTGCCAGGAGCGCCTGCGGCGCGACCCGGACCTCAAGTCGCTCCGGGACGACCCGCGCTTCCTCCGCCTGATCCGCCGGTTCGAATTCATCCTCTGACCCGACCCAGGCCGCCGGCCCGCGGAACGCAAGGGCGGACGCCGCCAACCGTCGGCCGACGGTGGCGGCGCCCGCCCTTTTGCGGCCCCCACCCGAAGACCGGGAAGACCCGCCCGATGACGCATCACGACTGGGACCACGTCCGCGAAGCCGCCGAGGTCGTCTGCCGCGCCTGGGGCGGTCGCCCGAAGATCGGCCTGGTGCTGGGGACGGGCCTGGGCGCCCTCGCCCGCGAGATCGAGTCGCCCGTCGCCATCCCCTACCCCGAGATCCCCCACTTCCCGCGGTCGACGGTCGCCGGCCACGCCGGGCAGCTCGTCTGCGGGACGCTCGTCGGCCGTCCCGTCATGGCGATGGAGGGGCGGTTCCACCTCTACGAGGGCTACACGGCGGCCCAGGTGACGTTCCCGATCCGGGTCATGAAGGAGATGGGCTGCGACCTGCTGGTCGTCTCCAACGCCTGCGGCGGCCTGAACCCCCAGTATCGCAAGGGGGACCTCATGGTCATCGAGGACCACATCAACCTGCTGGGCCTCAACCCGCTGATCGGCCCCAACGACGACCGCCTCGGCCCCCGCTTCCCGGACATGATCGAGCCCTACGACAAGGCCCTCCAGGACGAGGCCCTCAAGGTGGCCCTGGAGGCGAACATCGTGGCGCACCGGGGCGTCTACGTCGCGGTGACGGGGCCGAACCTGGAGACCCGGGCCGAGTACCGCTTCCTCCGCGGGATCGGGGCCGACGTCGTCGGCATGTCCACGATCCCCGAGGTCCTGGTGGCCGTCCACGCCGGGATCAAGGTGCTGGGCTTCTCGATCGTCACCGACATGTGCCTGCCCGACGCCCTGGAGCCGGTGGACATCGACAAGATCATCGCCGTCGCCAACGCCGCGGAGGCCAAGCTCCGCACCATCGTCCGGGGCGTGCTCGAACGCCTCCCGGCCTGATCCCGCCGGCCGAGGCCCGCCGCCCCGCGCGATCGCCTCGCCCCCCTCCCCGAGACATCCGAAGCCGTCATGTCCATCAACGCCAAGCCCTACAAAGAGACCCTGAACCTCCCCGCGACCGAGTTCGCCATGAAGGCGAACCTGCCGACCCGCGAGCCCGAGATCCAGGCGAGCTGGCGCGAGCAGGACCTCTACGGCCAGCTCCGCCGGGCCCGCAAGGGGTCGCCCGTCCGCGTCCTCCACGACGGCCCGCCGTACGCCAACGGCGACATCCACATGGGGACGGCCCTCAACAAGATGCTCAAGGACTTCGTCGTCCGCAGCCTCTCCATGCGAGGGTTCGACAGCCCCTACGTCCCCGGCTGGGACACCCACGGCCTCCCCATCGAGCACAAGGTCATGAAGGACCTGGGCTCCAAGGCCGCCGGCCTGAGCCGCGCCGAGATCCGCGAGATGTGCCGCGTCGAGGCCATGAAGTGGGTCGACGTCCAGCGCGGCCAGTTCCGCCGCCTCGGCGTGATGGGCGACTGGGAAGACCCCTACCTGACCCTCGACCACCGCTACGAGGCCGGCATCACCGACGTCCTCGCCGACCTGCTGGAGGGCGACTACGTCTTCCGTCAGCTCAAGCCGATCCACTGGTGCACCTCGGACCAGACCGCGCTGGCCGAGGCCGAGCTGGAATATCACGACGAGACCTCGCCCAGCATCTACGTCCTCCTCCCGATGGTCGCCGGCGTCCCCGAGGCGTGGCTCCGGGCCGAGGGCTCGAAGGCCGAGGAGTGGCGGGCGATGATCTGGACGACGACGCCGTGGACCCTCCCGGCCAACGTCGCCGTCGCCGTCCATCCCGACCTGGAGTACGCCGGCGTCCGCTACGTCGACCCCGAGACCGGCGCCGTCGTCCGGACGATCCTCGGCGCCGAGCTGGTCGAGAAGGTCATGGCCCTGCGCAAGGTCGCCGACTACGCCGAGGTCGGCCACTGCAAGGGTCGGGACCTGGAGCACGCCCAGTACCGCCACCCGTTCATCGACCGCGTCTCGCCGATCGTCCTGGCGAGCTACGTCAGCGTCGAGGACGGCACCGGCCTGGTCCACACCGCCCCCGGCCACGGCGGCGAGGACTACCAGACCGGCCGCGCCTACCAGCTCCCGGTCCTCAGCCCCGTCGACCCCGCCGGCAAGTTCACCGACGAGGCCCCCGAGTGGCTCGTCGGCCTGCACGTCTTCGCGGCGAACCCGAAGGTGGTGGCCCGGCTGAAGGAGTCCGGAGACCTCTACTTCGAGATGCCGCTGTCGCACAGCTACCCCCACTGCTGGCGCTGCAAGAAGCCGGTCATCTTCCGCGCGACCGAGCAGTGGTTCGTGGGCGTGGACCGGAACGACCTCCGCGGCCGGACGTTGGAGGAGATCCGCAACGCGGTGAAGTGGTATCCGGCGTGGGGCCAGTCGCGGATCGAGGCGATGGTGTCGCTCCGGCCCGACTGGTGCATCAGCCGCCAGCGGTCTTGGGGCGTGCCGATCCCGGCGCTGGGCTGCACCACCTGCAACGCCCAGCTCCTCACCGCGGAGACCGCCCGCCACTTCCGCGACCTCTTCCGCAAGGAAGGGGCCGACGCCTGGTTCAGCAGGCCGGTCGAGGAGATCCTCCCGCCTGATGCGAAGTGCCCGCAGTGCGGCGGGGCCGAGTTCCGCAAGGAAGGGGACATCCTCGACGTCTGGTTCGAGTCCGGCTCCAGCCACCGCGCCGTGCTCGCGGGGGGCTTCGAGCTGGGCTTCCCCGCCCACATGTACCTGGAGGGCTCCGACCAGCACCGCGGCTGGTTCCAGTCGTCGATCCTGACCTCCGTCGGCACGACCGGGAAGGCCCCGTTCGAGAGCATCCTGACCCACGGCTTCGTGGTCGACGACAAGGGCCAGAAGATGTCCAAGTCGCTCGGCAACGTGGTCTCCGCGGTCAAGGCGACCGAGCAGCACGGCGCCGACGTCCTGCGGCTGATGGTCGCCGGCATGGACTACGCGGACGACGTCCGGATCAGCGAACGCTCGATCAAGGAGGCGTCCGAGTCCTACCGCAAGATCCGCAACACCTTCCGCTACCTGCTGGGCAACCTGGAAGACTACGAGCGGTTCGACCCGAGCACGGTCGACCTGGAGACCCTCCACGACATCGACCTCTGGGCCCTCGGCCAGCTCAATCAGGTCGTCCGCGAGGCCCTGTCGGCGTACGAGAAGTACGAGTTCTACTGGGTCGTCAAAAAGCTGAACAACTTCCTGTCGATCACGCTGTCGAGCTTCTACCTCGACGTGCTGAAGGACCGGCTGTACGCCGAGGAGCCGACCGGCCCCGACCGTCGCGCCGCGCAGTTCGTGCTGTTCAAGCTGCACGAGGTGCTGACGCGGCTGCTGGCCCCGATCCTGCCGCACACCGCCGAGGAATGCTGGGGCTACCTGCCGCACGGCCACGGCTTCCCCGCCAGCGTCCACCTGGCGACGTTCCCCGAGCCCGACCCGCGCTGGGACGACCCCCAACGCGACGCCCGCTGGGCCGCCCTCCGCGAGGCCCGCGACGCCGTCCTCAAGGCCCTGGAAGGGCTGCGGAAGGACAAGACGATCGGCAGCGCCCAGGAGGCCGCCGTGGAGGTCGTCGCCGCGCCCGCCGACCTGCCCGTCCTCCAGGCTGACCGCGAGCTGCTGGCCACGATCTGCCTGGTCTCCGAGGTGACGGTCCGCGAGGGTGGGCCCGTCGCCGAGGGGGCCGAGCGGTTCCAGGTCTCGGCCTCGAAGTCGACCTACGCCAAGTGCGAGCGCTGCTGGAACTACCGCGAGGAGGTCGGCAAGGACGCAAAGCATCCCACCCTCTGCGGGCGCTGCGTCCGCGTGATCGAGTCGTTGAACGCGAAGGGGCCCGCCTGATGGGCGTCCCGAGCGGCCCCCCCCGCGAGCCGATCTCGCCGATCCGGCTGGGCGTCTGCGTCTCGGGCGGCGGGACGACCTTGCAGAACCTCCTCGACCGCATCGCGGCTGGGACGCTGGACGCCCGGGTCGTCCAGGTCGTCGCCAGCCGGCCCGGCATCCCGGCCATCGAGAAGGCCCGGGACGCGGGCCTGCGTGTCGCGGTCGCCGACGTGGCCAAGCGGAAGGCCGACCTGGCCGCCTTCAGCGCGTCGATCTTCGACCCGATCCGGGCGAGCGGGGCCGACCTCGTCCTGCTCGCCGGGTTCCTGGCGCTCGTGAAGATCCCCGAGGACTTCCGCGGCCGGGTGATCAACATCCACCCCGGCCTGATCCCCTCGTTCTGCGGCCGGGGGTTCTACGGCGAGCACGTCCATCAGGCCGCGCTCGACTACGGCGTGAAGGTCAGCGGCTGCACCGTCCATTTCGCCAGCGACGAGTACGACGAGGGCCCGATCATCCTTCAGAAGGTCGTCCCCGTCCTGGAAGACGACGACGCCCGCGCGCTGGCCGCGAGGGTGTTCGCCGCCGAGCGTGAGGCCCTGCCGGAGGCCGTGGCCCTCTACGCCGCCGGCCGGCTGACGATCGACGGCCGCCGCGTCCGCATCGCCCCGCCGGGCTGAGCAGGCGACGGATCAGGGGGCTTCGTCGGCACCGGCCAGCAACGCCTGGAGGCGGTCGAGGTTCTGTTCGTTGGCGGGGCGGCAGATCGGTGCCAGTTTGGCCGCGACCTCGGCATCCTCGAACACCTGGTCCCAGCTCAGGAGGGTGTGATCGCCGCGCGGGGCCAGGGTCACGGCCAGCGTGAATCGCGGTGCCGAGACGTGTTCGATCACGACGCGACGATCTCGCTCGATCGTTCGGAAGGTGCTCTCGTTGGGGTAGTCGACGCCGTTCGGGCCGTGCATCGTGAAAGTCCAACGTCCGCCGGGCTCGAACTCGAACCGCTCGAACGTGTTCTTGAACCCATCGGGACCCCACCAGCACGCGAGCCGGCCCGGCTTCTCGAACGCGGCGAAGACCACCTGCGGCTCGGCCGGCAGCAGCCTTTCCGTGCTCAGGGCGGGCTTCATGCGGTAGCTCACCCGATACACCGGCCGGCCTTCGATGCGGTACTTGCGCTCGAAGTTGGTCAGGTAGTCGTGATCGCTCTCGGCGTCGCCGAGCGGGGGCGGGGGGATCTCGGCGAACCGCGGGTCCGTGGCGACCAGCTCGCGGATGACGCCGAAGTATTCCTCGACATCGGTCGCGACGTGCAGCTCGCCGGCGGGGACGAGGGCCCGGGCGATGGAGGCGACGAGGGCCTCGTTGAACACCCGGCGCTTCTTGTGGCGCTTCTTCCACCAGGGATCGGGGAAGTAGACGTGGACCTCGCGGAGGCTGGCGGGGACGACGCGGCGGTCCATCAGCCGGCCGGCGTCGGCGGGCCACATCCGGACGTTCGTGAGGCCGGCCTTGACGATGCGTTCGGCGGCGAGCCGGGCGTACTTCTTGGCGATCTCGATGCCGAAGAAGCCGTGATCGGGCCGGGCGGCGGCGGCGTTGGCCAGGAACAGGCCCTTGCCCGAGCCGATCTCGACCACCACCGGCCGGTCGTCGCCGAACAGGTCGGGCCAGCTCAGGGGGTCTTCGCCCGGATGGGCGGCGGGGTCGAGGAGCGTGGAGGAGACGTCGAGGTCGGCGCGGGGTCGTGTCATGGATGGGGTCAATTCGAAGAGTCGAGCTGCGAGAGGTTGACCCCGATCATCCGGCCGTGGAACACCATGTTGCCGTCGACGAAGCCCTGGACGTCGAAGATCGTCTGCCGGCGGTGCAGCCGCGACGCCTTGCCGATCAGCAGGAGGCGATCCCCGGGCCGGACCTGGCCGCGGAACCGCACGTCCTCCATGCCGCCGAAGCCGACGAACCCCTCCCGGATCAGGTGGGTGGAGACGCAGTAGCAGCTCGCGAGCTGCGCGGCGGCCTCGCACATGAGGACGCCGGGGAGCAAGGGGTAGCCGGGCATATGGCCGCGGACCCAGAACTCGTCCGACGAGACGTCCTTGTAGCCCACGATCAGCTTGTTCGCCTCGTCGATGGAGACGATGGCGGTGAGCTGCTCCATCTCGAAGCGCTGGGGGTTGACCTGGCGGATCTGCTCGAGATCGAGGAGGACCTTGGTGGTGTCGATCGAGGCAGGGTCGACCAGGGGCGCGGGAGGCATGCGCGACTATCCTTTCTCTCGTTCTCGGCGACGTGAAGCCAGGCGGCGGCGACCCGGGGATGGTCCGCCGGCAGGCTCGGGGTCCGTCGAAGGCCCCTCCAGCCCCCTCAGGCGTGATCGGCGAAGAGCATTGCGGTGATCCGGAGCCGTTTCGCTGCTATCATGACTCGCGAGGGACCGTTCGACAAGAGGTATCACCGCCCCCCGTCGCGGGGGCCGGCCCGCGGCGAGAGCGAGGCGCATTTGGCCCGACGGGCGCTGGGCACCATGATCGTCCACGGCTACCCGAGGGCCCCCCTCGAAGCCGAGCTGGACCTGGCCGAATGGATCGGGGCCGAGGTGCTGGAGATCCTCCCGCGCTGGCGGGCCTACCCCGACCCGGTGCCGCTCCGCCGCGCCGCCGCCGACCGCGGCCTGCGCATCCACAGCGCCCACGGCTGCTGGGGGGGCGAGGCGATCGACGCCCCCCGCGTCGACCTGGGCTCGACCGACCCGAAGGCCCACGCGGCCTCCGTGTCCGACCTGCGCCGCTGCGTCGACTGGCTCGCCGAGGCCGGCGGCCGGGCGCTGGTCGTCCACCCCGGCGGCCTCTCCGACCGCGACGAGCGCGACGCCCGCCGCGACGCCCTGGCCCGCGGCCTGCTGGCCCTGGCCGACCACGCGCGGGGGGCCGGGGTCGTCGTCGCCGTGGAGAACATGCCCCCCGGCGTCCACCCCGGCAGCCGGATGGCCGACCTCGCCGGCCTCGTCGCCGAGCTGGACCGGCCCGAGCTGGGCCTGACGCTGGACGTGGCCCACGCCCACATCGCGGCCGACGCGGCGACGGAGACCCGGGCCGCCGGCCCCCTGCTGACGACGACCCACGTCCACGACAACGACGGCCGCCACGACTCCCACCATCCCCCCGGCCGCGGCTCCATCGACTGGCCCGGCTGGTTCGCCGCCCTCGACGCCATCGGCTACGAGGGCCCCATCGTCCTGGAGTGCATCAAGCGGATCCGCGACGACCGCTCGACTTACCGTCCGGAAGTCCTCGCCCCGTTCGTCCGGGCCCGGCCGCGATGAACGTGGCGATCGGCCCCCGCGAAGCGAGGCTATGCGACGATGCGCCCGGCTCGTCCCTCGGGGCGGCCCCGGCGGGCTGCGGCGAGCGCCAGCCCGATCGTTCCCGCAACACCGCCGAGGGTGAGCGCAGCCGGTTCGGGGACGGGGGCGACGCCTAGTTGCACGTCGATCGAGAAGCCGAGGTCGGTGAAGTTGCTATCCGACCCGGAGCCGGGCGCGCGCGAGAGGTCTTCGAACGTGAACAGCGTCTTGCCGCCGCCGAGGAACGAGAGGAACTGGTCGAACTGCCCCGGATTGGCGTCGCTCACCGAGAACAGCGGGGCGCGATAGAAACCGTTGGTGATGGAGGAAGGAAAGAACTTGTCCGGATCGGCGAGGACGTTCGCGATCGTGTTGTTCGGCACGATGAAAAAGCCGAGGACCGCCCCGCCCTGGACCGTCACGGTCTTCAGTGCGCCCGGGTCGACCAGGCGGTCGTCGAAGACCTCGACCGAGTGGCTCAGGGCCTGGATGGCATAGCCCTTGGAGTCCGCGACCGGATCCGCCGTCACGGCGGAGACGTCGTAGAAGCCGAAGTCATACAGGAAAGAGCCGTGATCGAACAAGACCTGGAAGGTCAGCGAGACGGGGCCCGATCCCGGGACCACGAACTGAGTGACGGTCGTCTCGGACGAGGCGTCGTCGGGGATCCCGAGGAGATTCAGCGTGTCGTCGATCAGCGAGCCTCCCAGGCCGTTCGAACTGAAATGGGTCGCGGTGTCGGCTTTCGCCGTCATGGGAGCCGCGACCATCGATGCGGCGAGGCAGGCGACGTACGTAGCGAATCGACGCAATTTCATCGATGACATCCCCTTCATGAACTTTAGATTGAGAAGACCGTGGAATTCGCCGCCGAATTTCATTAAAAAAATTAGACGCCAGACATCTTCATGTCAAGGGTCCAAAACGCGGAATCATTTCGAAATTCACATAAATTCGACCGAATCCATCGAAAATCTTCGGCCTAGAATGATTCGCGTCGAACGACGGTGACCTCAAGAACCACGCTCGCCGCCCGGCCCGGCCGATCGAATCGGGACGAGCGAAGGGCGGATCGCCCTGGGGCCTGCGCCCGGATCTTAGGACCGCAGGGGCGAGAAGGCTCCTCCGCTAATAAACCTTGGCGATCGTGCGGGTCGGCGCGACGGGAACGCGACCTCGGCCGTCCCGCGGGACCAGGCGCGAGGGCCGGGCGGCCGATACAAGCCTCGCAGGGATGCGCGAGGCGGCCGGCCCGGGGACTCGGGACGCGCCTCGACCAGGATGGGGACCTTCCGGAAGGAGTCGGAGCATGACGCCGAAGCTCAACCGTCGCCAGGCCCTGGGGACGGCGGCCGTCGCGGCGGGCGCGGTCGCCGTCGCGACGCAGGCCCCCCCGGCGGAGGCCGGCGTGGAGCTGGGCCGCTACGCCCACCGCGACGGCGTCCGGGGCCGGATGACCGGCGCGCAGGCCGCCGCCGCCGCCATCCGCTGCGAGTGCACGCCCACCGTCTTCGGCATCCCCGGGGCGCAGAACAACGAGCTGTGGGACGCCTTCAAGGCGTATGGCGTCCCGTACTTCCTCGTCGCCCACGAGTTCTCCGCCAGCGTCATGGCCGACGCCTCCGCCCGCGCCACGGGGCGGGTGGGGGTGATGTCGGTCGTCCCCGGCCCGGGGCTGACCAACTGCCTGACGGGGCTGGGCGAGGCCCTGTACGACGGCGTGCCGGTCGTCGCCCTCATCACCGACGTCGACCGCTCGGCCGGCGCTCCGGTCGGGCAGGTCCACGGACTGGCCAACGAGGCGCTGCTGCGGCCCGTGGTGAAGGCGCAGCTCGTCGTCCGGCATGCGGCGGAGATCCCCGGCACCCTGTTCCACGCCTTCCGGCTGGCGCAGTCCGGCGAGCCCGGTCCGGTCGGGGTCGTGATCCCGTACCCCCTGTTCCTGGAGGTCTGGGACTACGACCAGCCGCCGCCCCCCCCCCTGCCCGTCCCGTTCGACGAGGCCGCCTACCAGCGCGTGGCCTGCCACCTCCGCGACCGCAAGAAGCGCATCGGCATCTACGCCGGCAACGGCTGCGTGGAGGCCGGGCCGTCGCTGACCGCCGTCGCCGAGATGCTCCAGGCCCCGGTGGCGACGTCCGTCAGCGGCAAGGGGGTCATCGCCGATTCGCACCCGCTGGCGGTCGGCTGGGGCTACGGCAAGCAGGGGACGCGGGCCGCCGAGAAGGTGTTCAAGGACGTCGACCTGGTGCTGGCCGTCGGCGTGCGCTACAGCGAGGTCTCCACGGCCAACTACGCCATCCCCAGGACCGAGGTCGTCCACGTCGACATCAACCCGGACAACCTCGGCAAGAACGTCCCGACAAGCCACTGCCTGGTCTCGGACTCGCGGGTCTTCCTCGACCGACTGCTGGCCGACGCCGCCGCGCTCCGCCGCCCGGCCGACCCCAGGCTCTGGGCGCGGATCGACGGGCTGCGGAACGTCGACCGCTGCATCGCCCGCACCCAGCAGATCACCGGGGCCGTCGACCCGATGTTCTTCCTCAGCCAGCTCCGTTGCGCCCTGGGGCCGGAGGAGCTGATCTTCGTGGACGTCACGGCGTCGACCCACTGGGCGTCGGAGACGGTGGAGGTCCAGGGCCCCCGGCGCTACTTCACGCCGGCCGACAACCAGAGCATGGGCTGGGCGATCCCCGCGGCCATCGGAGCCCAGCATGTCCGGCCCGACCGGCAGGTCGCCTGCGTCACCGGGGACGGCTGCTTCCTGATGTCGGCCATGGAGATGACCTCGGCCGCCCGCGCCGGGCTGCCGGTGAAGTTCTTCGTCCTGGACGACGGCGCGTACCACTACATGCAGATGCTCCAGGAGCCGGTCTTCCGCCGCACCACGGCCACGGAGATCGCCCGGGTCGACTACGCCGCGTTCGCCCGCGGGGTGGGCGTGGGGTACAACCAGATCGCGTCCAACGAGGACGTCGTCGCCGGCCTCCAGCGCACGTTCGGGCTGGCCGGGCCGATCCTGACGCACGTCATCGTCAGCTACGACGGCCGCGAGCTGCGCTGGCTGAGCGCCCTGCGGCGCAAGTACATCGGCGACCTGACCAACCGCGAGAAGATCCGGTTCGCCTCCCGCGTCGGCGTCCGGACGGTCGCGATGCGCGACGACAGCGATTGACGGCGGGCCGACGCCGACGCCCCTTCTCCCTCAAAGGTGCGCCGTCGAAAACATCGGAAAAGCGTGATAACAAGCATCCTTCTCCCCTCGTGGGAGAAGGGAGGATTCATGCTCCCACTCCCATGTTTCCGACAAAGCGCCCTTGAGGGAGAAGGGTTATCGGACCGAGGCCAGGTCCCGGCCC
>Ga0209958_1002022_pt1 | contig 12623 bp, 12 predicted proteins | sample ThiBio_inoc_plan_FD_183942 | JGI IMG/M metagenome (GOLD analysis project Ga0209958, IMG submission 183942) | Wastewater bioreactor microbial communities from Cape Town, South Africa - Thiocy_inoc_plan (SPAdes) | ecosystem: Engineered > Bioremediation > Thiocyanate > Unclassified | place: South... | reverse complement strand
GAAGGCCTTCTGTTCGAACGCGGGATCGACATTTGCCACGAAACTCTGCGGCTCTGGTGGAACAGGTTCGGTCGATGTTCACCCGCGACAAGGACGCAGCTCTGCGGTCATCAAGAAGACGCTGAAGCGCCACGGCCCGGTTGAAACCATCACGACGGCTGGGCCACGCGCGAAAGCCTTAGCCCAATTCGTGGGCGGCGAGCCGTTCCAGCGCGCGCACCATGCCGGAATGATCGTTCCCGCCCTCGCCAGCCGCGACACATCCCGAAAAGAGCTGCTGCGCGCTCGCCGTATGAGGAAGCGCCAAGCCCAGCGACCGCGCACTGGCCAAGGCAAGCCCCAGGTCTTTCTGGTGGAGTTCGATGCGGAAACCGGGATCGAAGCGACGCTTGACCATACGCTCACCATGCACCTCAAGGATTCGGCTGGACGCAAAGCCGCCCATAAGCGCCTGCCGGACCCGCTCCGGGTCAGCGCCGGCCTTTGACGCGAAGACCAATGCCTCGGCAACCGCTTCGATATTCAGCGCCACGATAATCTGGTTGGCGACCTTCGCGATCTGCCCGGCCCCGTTTTCGCCAATCAAGGTGATGTTCTGACCCATCAGGTCGAACAGGGGTTTTACCCGGTCAAACACTTCAGCATCTGCGCCGACCATGATCGTCACGCTGGCCGCCTTTGCGCCGACTTCGCCTCCGGACACGGGCGCATCGACATAATCACAGCCAAGTGCCTTTATCCGCGCGGCAAAGCGCTGTGTTGCAATGGGATCGATGGAACTCATGTCGATAACAATGGCGCCCGGTTTCAGCCCTTCGGCCAAGCCTTGCGGTCCAAACAGCACCGCTTCGACATCCGGGGTATCGGGCAACATGGTGATGACAACGTCGCTGTTGGCCGCGACTTCGGCCGCACTGGCGCAGGCAGTCGCGCCAGCTTTAGCCAGAGCCTCCGGCACGGGGTTGCGGTTAGTCTTGGTGAAGATACGGTGCCCGGCCGCCTGGAGATGCCCGGCCATGGGCGCCCCCATGATGCCAAGGCCGATGAAGCCGATATCCATTTTACTCATTCCCTTCTGTCAGAGATAGCGGGTAGCCCAACCGAGCCCTTCCACTGTGTCTCCCATCGGCCGGTATTCGCAGCCGATGGCACCTGCGTAGCCAAGCGCATCGATCTGCTGCAGCAGCCAGTCAAAAGCGATTTCGCCCGTGCCGGGCTCGTTTCGGCCCGGATTGTCGGCGATCTGGATGTGCCCGATACTGGGAAGCAGCCGCTCTATGGTTCGCGCCAGATCGCCTTCCATGATCTGCATGTGATAGGCATCATATTGCAGCTTCACATTAGGACGGTCGATCTCGCCGATAATCTCCATGACGGCAGAGGTTGTGTCGTAGAAATAGCCAGGAATATCGACGCGTGTGTTGATCGGCTCCAGCAGGATGTCGATACCCTGTGCAGCGGCAAGATCTGCCGCATAGCGGGCGTTGCCAATAAGGCATTCACGGGCCGCTGCGAGGTCGGTGTCGGGCACCTTGCCCGCCATTAAATGCAGGCTTTTGCAATCCAGGGCCTTGGCATAGTCCAGCGCCGTCATGACCCCTTCACGGCATTCGGCCTCGCGATCAGGATGTGCAGCAATGCCGCGATCGCCATTCTCCCAATCCCCCGCAGGGGTGTTGAACAGAACAATTTCCACTCCTGCCGCCCGCGCAGCCCGGGCAATATTCATCGCCGGATAGGCATAGGGGAACATGAACTCCACCGCACGGAAGCCCGCCCCGGCGGCCGCTCCAAAACGATCGAGGAATTCCACCTCGTTGAACATGAGCGATAGATTTGCTGCAATTTTGGTCACTTAAAATCCTCGAACCAGGCATCGCCATCCGGGGCGAATGCTTCCTGCGCGGGAGGGAGCATTTGGCCCGCTCTCCAGCGAGATAAGTCAATGGCGGTTCACCCGTTACCCCAGTCCAGCCGCGGGATGGAGGCCTGCCCGATCCGGAACTTCTGCTTTTCTGGCGGAACTTCGTCTCCACGCGCGTCCTGACGACCACGGACGACGTGACGGCCAAAATTGGGAACCATCGGTCGCGGCTCATCGCGTTTCAGCCAAAGGCGGATCAGGTGGCGCTTGCGCTGATCTTCCGGCCAGTCTTCAAAGGCCGTGCGGGTGTGGAGCGCCGAGTAGTTAAGGAGCCATTGCATATCGCCCGGCCGAAAATCCATGTGCAGGGCAACGCCGGGTTCCAGGCAGATGGCGTCAAGCAGGTCGAGCAGTTCCACTTGCGCCCGGGTCAGCCGAGGAACTTCGGGATAGGATTGGGCCGAACGGATAATGGGCACGCCGATATAGGCGGAAAAGACCCCGTCGACATAACTCATCATCGGTGTTTCATAGGTGTTGGCAGGAGCGTCCCGGTCCTGCTTGCGCCAGTCGTTATGCCAGGATTCGAACAGCAGCGGGGCTAGATCGGGCCTGCGCTTCAAAACCTCGTTATACAAGGTGGCCGCGCTCACCAGGCTGGAGGCGCCGCCGGACTTGGCGGGACGAAGGCACATCAGCGAGACGACATCGGAACTGTCCGAATGATAGGTCAGCGCATCGCGAATGCGCAGGCTGCTGGCCTTGGGATTGTCATAGGTCATGTCGGACGTGGCGATCACATGCTGGATCATGTCGCCCACTTCGTTCTGCCGCATCGGCTGACCGAGATGAAGGCCGATAACAAAGAAAATCGCCGCGCTCAGCGCATCGGAATAGAGATATGTTCGAAGGCCGCGGACAAGCACGAAACCACGCCCACGATCCATATCCCGGCCCCATTGGGCAAGACCTCTCACGCACATTGGCAAGGGATAGTCAGCCGCCGTTACGGTGCGCAGGTCAGGATCATCCTCCAGAAAACGGGTAGCGACCTCTTCCAGTTCGGCAATCTCGTCCGGGTTGAGGAGGTATATCCATTCGCGGCTATTCTCCAGCTCATCGCCCCTCCATGCGATGGGGGAAGGAATGGGGGCGAGTGTCGCGTCTACTTGCATGGCTTGCGCTCCGTTGAAGCCGGCCTCAGGCCGGATAGGCCGGGCCACTGCCCACGCGGGCGGAGAGGATGGCGGCCCCGATCGCGTCGAGGTCGTCCGGCGTAAGCTCCAGATTTGCCGCATCCAGCCAGCCATCGACCTGCTCCGGATCGCGCGCGCCGACGATGGCGGCGGTCACGGCGTTCCAGGCCAGGACCCAGGCAATGGCAACAGAGGCTATGCTCGTGTTATGCCGCTCCGCCACCGGGGCCATTGCCTCTACCAGCTTTAGATTTGCGGCCAGGTCCGTGGTGAAGTCCGTGTGCCGGGATCGCCAATCGCTCGCCGACATGGCCGCAACCCGTTCTGCCGTCATGCGTCCGGTCAGCAGGCCCGATTGCATGGGGCTATAACAGATCACGCCAGTGCCGTGCGCCGCGCACCAGGGCAATTCCTTCTCCGCCGCACGGCGGTTGATGGCGGAAAGGCCCGGCTGGAATGTGTCGACATGGCCCATGGCCTCCGCCTGCGCGAGTTGGTCCGCATTATGGTTCGAAAGCCCGACAAAGCGCGCCTTCCCCTCTGTCCGCAATTCCAGCAGGGCCCCCCAATATTCCTCCAGCAGGGTGCCGTCTTCGGCCGGCCAGTGCATCTGGAGGAGATCGATCGTCTCGACATTCAGGCGGCGCAGCGATGCCTCGCACTCCGCCTTGATACTGGCTGCTTTGCCGACGCGGATTTTGCTCTGCCGATCATTCGGGTCCCAGACCTGTCCGCATTTGGTAAAAACATAAGGCCGCTCGGCTTTCGGGATATCGGCAAGAGCGCGACCGACGATCTCTTCTGAATGGCCAAGCCCGTAGATGGCAGCCGTATCGATCCAGTTGATGCCTCGCGAGACAGCGTGGCGGATTGCGGCGATGGATTCGTCATCGTCCTGCGGTCCCCAGCCGTTCAGCCAGTCCGGCCCACCGATGGCCCACGCGCCGAAACCGACACGAGTGATGTCCATGCCGGTCTGTCCGAAAGGCTTGGTTGCGAGGGTTGGAAGCTTGATTTGCATCCAGCCATGGTGATGGCCCTCGATTTATCTTTCCAACAGTTTTAAAAGATAAAACCTATCGACAGCGGAGATAAACAGGGCGTGGACATCAGGCAACTGCAACACTTTGTCGCGGTCGCGCAGGAAATGCATTTCTCCCGCGCGGCGGTGCGCCTGAACATCGTGCAGTCGGCCCTTTCAGCCAGTGTCTCTTCGCTGGAACAAGAACTGGATGTGCGCCTGTTCCACCGCACGACGCGCAAGATTCGCCTGACATCGGCCGGAGAGGTACTGCTGGAAAAAGCACTGCTGGCTTTGGCTGCCATGCGGGAGGCTGAGCGGTCCGTTGCTTCCGTTCGGGACATGAGCACCGGCAGCCTGATGATCGGCACGGTTCAGAGCCTGCCCACCCTTATCGACCTGCCCGCGCTTCTGTCCGATTTCCACGCCATCCACCCCGGCATCGAATTGCGTTTGAGGCAGGGAAACCGGCTGGACCTGGCGGGGTTGGTGTTGTCAGGCGAACTGGATCTTGCCTTTGTTCCCTTCATGGATGTCCCTTCCCGGCTTGAGCGTCGGGTTGTAGTGGATGTCCCGATGGTGCTGGCCTGTGCGGTCACGCATCCGCTTGCGGATCGCGACGTCGTTGCTCTGTCGGATCTGGCAGAGGAAAACTTTGTCGACTTTCAGCCCGGGTGGGGGACGCGTTCCCTGATCGACCGGTATTGGGAAGGGATCGGCACCCGAGCCACCCGCTTCGAGGTAAGCGATCTCGCAACGCAGCTCGCCCTGGTAGAGCGGGGGCTTGGCGTTGCGTTGGTCCCTGAAAGCAATGTGAAACCGGGCCAGGCCGCCCTGCGTACCGTGCCGTTGCAAGGCACGGAAATGCGCTGGCGCATGTTGCTGATGCACCGACGGGAAGAAGACGCTGCGGTCGATGCGTTCCTTGCGCTGGCCGCACTCCAGGCCAGTTCCTAGTTCTGACCTACGGCCCCTGACCTGCTCGACGATTTGGGCAGGAGGTCCATCCGCTTCGGCAGTAACATCATCAGCATAGTGGCGACCAGCATTGCCGCCTCCATCGCATAAAGCGCCCAATGGTAATTGCCCATCCGGTCGAACAGCGCGTTCATGCCCGCTGGCACCAAACCGATGAGAACGGCAACACCGGCATAGACCACGCTGGCGATAGTGCCGAAATAGCGAATACCGAAATAGCGTGAGAGCAGCAAAGGCAAGGCGCTGTATTCCGCACCCAGGCTGAGCCCCATCATGCCGCCGGCCAGCAACATGACAGTCATGGAACTGCTGTGGTGGATCAGCCAGAGGCCAAGCGTACCAAGGAAATAGAAGGGGATCACGATGAAAGGCTGTCCAAACCGGTCCAGCAGATAGCCCATGATCGGTTGCCAGGCGGAGCAGACACCGGCCAGCACAGTGACGACAGCCACGGCCTGCGCAAGGGTAAATCCCTGTTCCTGCACGACCGGAACGGCCTGCGTGAACATGGCCGTCATGCAACCGGCGCACAGGCCTATGCTGGCGGCCAGAAGCCAGAACTGACGCGTGCGCATGGCCTCCATCAGCGAGAAGTCCGCTTCGCTGCCTGCCACTGTGGCGCGGGAGGGTAATGTCTTTTCGGGGTCGGGCGGAGAGCGGAAGAGAAGCACCACGATCGGGAAGGCAATCAGCCCAACCACCGCCGCAGAACCATAGAAGGCCGCACGCCAGCCGAATTCCGTCAGAAGTACCCCTGCCATCACAGGGAAGCCAATTGATCCCAGACCAGTACCAATACCGGCGGTGAGCCCCATGGCCGTGCCGCGCCTGCCATCGAACCAGCCGGCCAGGGCCTTCCCGAAGGTCGTAGCCGTCAGCGCCGCGCCAAGTGCACAGGTGATCCCGAAACCGATATAGAATAGCGGGACCGACGGAGGCACCATCCCGAATGCCAGGATGGACAGGGCGTAAAGCCCCATTGCCACGCATAGCACTCGGCGCGGCCCATAACGATCAATCAACCAGCCAATCACGAAGGCCAGCGCCAGCGATTTCATGATCGTCAGCGTCATCGCACCGGCAACAAGCGAGCGTGACCAGCCAAATTCTTCCGCTATTGGCACCATTACAACACCGAAGACGGAAAGGAATGCCTGAGACAGGCTCACACCTGTCCCCAGAGTGCTGGCAATAAGAACCCCTGTGCGGACGTCGAAAAGGCGAAGCGGACCATCGGCTGCAACGGCGGTTGTTACCGGTTCCTTGAGGGCAACAGCTTCTGCACTACTCGCCATTGTCCATACTCCTTCACCAGCAGGCGGAAATGCGAATCGCCAAACGCGGCCCGGATATCGCAGCTGGTTGGAGTCTATCTGTTGCTCGCCGGATCGTATTTGGGCTTGGCCTCCCAACTTTTTGACAAGGCGCGCCAAGGTGGTCCGAGCCCCGCGTATTCCTCCAGATTTGAGTAGAGTCCGGCCCTTTTTTCAATCAGGTGCGTTTGGTCTGACAGCACCACTTAGCCAGATGCTCGCTCCACGTGTTTGCGCAAGCTTCATCACGATCGCGTTCCATTCCACCGGCAGGCGCGTCTCTTTACGGGAACGGAGCATGTCTCGTTCGAGGCGCGCCCAATGGTCCGCCGCGAGCTGTCCGCTGGCAGATCTCTCATCGCTCACGAGATGGAATGGGCGGTTCATCTGACGGACAAGCCCTTCAAAGATCAACCGATCTGAAAATGTCGTTACTCCTACGAGCGGCAATGATCCCGCGTCCCGTATAAGGGATTGCGCCATAGCCAGATCAGTCCCACCCTGAAAAACGCGCAGGGTGGAACTTGCGTCAGCAGCCACCACCTTCGAGTTACGCAGCCACTCGACCGCCCCCTGAAGCCGCGCATCGACCAACAAGTGCAAATTCAGCACTTCTTCTCGCGACGCGGCCAAACCCGGGACTGCTATCGCGCTGGCTCCGACGATGAATCCCGTCTTGAGGAAATCACGCCGGCCAATCATTGCCCCCTCTCCTGCTGCCGCGTCAGATAGGCGACGATCTCCGCCAATTCCTTGTCCGTTACATCCGCACGTGTGATGGGCGGCATGGAATTGATGCCGTGGCGCACGACATATTCGACATACTCACCGGGTAGATCGTTCCTCTCCGCCAGCAGCGAGCCCTCTTCGCCCAGCCGCAAGCGCAGCATACGCGTGCCCGTGCCGCCCGGCAGGTGACACATGCCGCAATGCTGCAAATAGGTCACTTCCGGCTTGGCTGCCTTCTTCGCGCCGTTCTCGGCCGGCACCCGACTGGTTTCCGACCAAGCTGAACTGGCCAGCGCCATGCCTGCCATAGCGACAATCCCTAGCGCGACCGCGCGGACGTAGCGGCTCATGCCGTCCTCCCATAGCTGAAATTGCTGCCGATTCCGCTCTTGCCGGGGGCAATGATGCCATTGGGATCGAGCGCCTGCTTTATCTGGTTGTTCAACCGGGCAAGGGCGGAATCGTTGTAATCGAACGTGTCCGCGATCTGCTGCATATATTCGATATGCGTGCGGTATTCGGCATAGCCGTTCGCCTTGCTGTCCTTGATCAGGGCGTCGAACAGGCCACGCGCACGGCTGACCATGTCTTCGTCGTCACGGTCGTAAATGATCAGGTTGATGTTGTTGATGTGCCGTTGGCCCATCGAGAACGAGGTGTAGTAATCCAGACCGAATTCGTCGAAGCGGCCCTTCATCTCCCTGGCCTGCGCCAGTGCCAGCGCCCCATCGGGAGGCATGACGGGGGAAAAGCCCATGTGCCCCCCTCTGCCGCCATGCCAATTGACGATGTGCAGAGCCAGCACGCTTGGAACACCGCGAGCGGAACTGGCTATCGGCTGCCCCTTTTCCCAGGTCTCCCACTCGATTTCATGTTCGATACCCGGCCCCATGGCAGCGGCGATAGCGTCCATATGTGCGCGGACCTTGCCCTCATGCCCGGTCGTGTTCAGCCCGAAGCTCCACCAACCGCAATCATATTTGTCGATGATCTTCTGCGCGACCGCATCAGGCAGGGCCCCCTTGCCTTGGTACCAATCCTCGCGGCGGGTCAGCACTGCTGCATCGTGGAGATAATTGCCGAAAACGAAATTGTGCTCGATCACATTGAGGCGGCGCAGTTCCGCCAGCTTGTCGATGGTCCAGCCGATATCCTCGAACTTCGGAAGGCGGATTCGCGTCTTGGCCGACATCTGCGGCTCGGGCTGCAGCCACACCCCTGCCTGAGTGACGATCCCGAAGTTCGACTGGAAGAACAGCTGGTCCCAGGAAGGACCGAACCCGAACTTGTAGCAATGCGCGGCCTTGTTCCCCGCCATCGCGCCCAGCCCTGTCCGCATCATCACGCCGTCAGGCATGATGACCTCCAGCCCGCAAAGCTGCTCGTAATGATTGCCATAGGACGTGTAGCCAAGGCCGCGCTCCAGCGCATTGCCGATAATGCTGCCCCAGGAATTACCCGGCACCGACATCCACAGGGGGATGCCGTTTTCTTCCAGATAATTGAAAAGGTCGAAGAAACCGACCCCCGGTTCGATCACGGCATAGGCCTGTTTCGGATCGACATCGATGATCCGGTTCATGCGCGTCATGTCGACAACGATGCTGCCTGCAATCGCCGGAGATGCCGTGCCATAGCCGAAATTCTTGCCGCGCGAGACAGGCCACAACGGAACGCGATGTTCATTGGCCAGCCTGACGATAGCCTGCACTTCCTCCTTGTTCGCGGGGGCTATCGCGGCCGAAGGGGCGAATTTCTCGCCACTGCCGAAGGCATAGGGATCGGTATAGGTCAGCCGGTCGTTCTCGGTCGCGAATAGCCATTCATCGCCGACGACCCGCCCGAATGCCGCAATCGCGCTATCGAGCGCAGCCTTGCTCAATCCCTTTGGCAGCACAGGTTCCATTACCTCAATTCCTCCTTGGATCTCACTTTCCAGCGGCACAGCGGTTCTCACCGCGTCGTCACCGCAGGGTTTCCTGGACTTCACGGCCAAAGGGCTTGAGTTCCGCCTCACGCCCTTCCCTGATCTTCTCCGCCCACGCGGCATCTGCCAGCAGCGCACGACCGACTGCAACAAGATCGAATTCCCCGGCTTCCAGCCTGCGGATCAGATCGTCGAGCGCCGCGTGGCGCAATTGCCCTCGATGGAAGAAGTCGCCGGTCAGACCGACCGACCCCACGGTCATCGACGCTCGCCCGGTCAGCTTCTTGGCCCAGCCGGCCAGGTTCATTTCGGAAAACTCGAACTCCGGCTCCCAGAAACGGCGTTGGGAGCAATGAAACAGGTCCACGCCCGCGTCTGCGAGGGGCCCCAGCCACATTTCCAGTTCCGCCGGTGTTTCGATTGGCCGCGCCGAGTAATCCTGCGCCTTCCACTGCGAAATGCGCATGAAAAGAGGAAATTTCGGCCCGACCGCGCGGCGTATGGCCCGCATCACCTCGATGCCGAAGCGGGCACGTTCCGCCAGGGTTTCGCCGCCCCACTTGTCGTTGCGGCGATTGGTCTCCTTCCAGAAGAACTGATCGATCAGGAAGCCGTGAGCGCCGTGAATCTCAATCGCGTCGAAGCCCATTGCCTTTGCCGTTCCGGCGGCTGTGGCGAATGCCGCAATCGTGTCTGCGATATCATTCTCGCTCATGCCCTGGCTTGCCGGAAGCCAGGGATCGTTGATGCCGGACGGGCTTTCTATCGGGCCGGGGCGGAAATCCGTATCGCGGTTCCAAACCGATCCGGCGTGCCATAATTGCAGGCCAATCTTGCCGGAAGCCGCATGTACGCTATCGACCACGTCCTGCCAGACAGGGAGAGCTTCCGAATGGAAAACGGCAAGGTTCGGATCATTGTTGGAGGCCGGGCGCGCAATGCCTGTTGCGCCGGTCATGACCAGCCCCACGCCGCCTTCCGCGCGGCGCCTGTGATAGGCGGCGAAATCTGCCGGAGGGATACCGCCTGGCGAAACGTAACGGGACATGGGTGACATGACCACGCGATTTGGCAATTCCAGCCCCTTGATCTTGAAGGGAGCGAACAGCGGTTCCATTTCCGGATTAGTCGCGTTGGCAGTCGAAAATGAGGTCACGATAATATCCTGAGGCAGTGATTTGTCCTGCTGCTCACCACCCGGTGGGCATCAGAAAGGGGCAATTTTCGAAGATGGTTTCAATGGCGCTGATCCGGCCATGGTCGACCTGAAATGCCTCCATGATCAGGATCGAGCGCGGCACGCGCTGGTGCGGTTCGGTCGAACGTTCTTCCCCACGCCTGAAGCGCCATGAACGAACCGTACCTGGGAAGTCGAACCGGGCCATCGCGAAGGCGATCCCCTGTTCCTCATCCACATAGACACGGCGCTCCTCGATCGCAGTGCAGTAACAGAAGAACTGGCAATCGATCTGTTCGGCGACCCCCATGGAATAGAGGTCGAAGCCGCGGGCTGCCTTGCGCATGCCATCCTCTGGCTGGCATGTCACCGCCTCCCCGCATTCTATGCGGACGCAATCGTCATGGATGGGAAGCATCGCGGCATCGTCGGCTATGATCGCATCGAAATAGAGATGCGGCACTCTGGCGAGAAATTCCCTGTCAGCGAGGCGGTCCGGCTTGCGCAATATGGGCGATGGAGCGAACATTGCCTCGGGCCGGAAAAGCACATTCCGCCGGCGGCAGACCACCGTCTCAATCTCAGTGATCCTCCCGGCTTCTGACAGGGCGAGGCGCACCATCAGCACGGCCAGATCGCCACCTTCCCGAACCGCGCAATATCCTGCCACCTGGCCAAGCCGGACGTCGGCAAATTGGGCATAGCACGATCCAACCTGCTCGACCGTGCCCCACAGCCCACTGCCGAGGGGCATCGCCTGGCCGCATTCGGTGAAGCGTACGCCTTCATCCAAAGGCAGGCTTTCGGGCCGTCCTTCAGCCAGAGCCCGCAGATAGGCATCATAGGCAGCGATAAGGGTTTCGCGTGCGATCATGCGCCATTGCCCCTTTCAGCGCTGAAGGCATCGCGTTCGACAAAGCCCGCAGCCAGGAAATAGAACACCGCGCTCAACGCAAACAACCCGCAGAGCACCAGGAAAGCGCCCTGCAATCCACTCGCGGCCGCACGGGTACAGGCTTCCACAAGTGCGGGAGAACTGCCTTCCGCCGCCACGCCGTTCGGGCAAACCGCATGAAACGCGCCGCGCGCATGATCGAAGGCGGCAACTGCGAAGCGATCGCTCAACACCCCGGTCAATGCTGGCCCGGCCCCTCCCCCAATCAGGCCCGTGATCACGGAAATGATCGCGATGGCCGAAGCCCGCATGCGCGGCCCAACCATATTCTGGACCATGGTGAGCGTGGGCACGTAGAAGAAGAACTGCGTCAGCCCGCCCAGCATCACGAAGAAGCCGGTGCTGACCATGGAATCCCGGCTAAAGGCGATTGCGTAGAATATCGCGGAAAGCAGGACGCCAGCAGCCGGAATCCAGGCATGCCAGCGGCGATCCAGCCGCCCCGCCCAGTCCATACCGAAACCCGCGATCATCATGGAGCAACCAAGCGCGAAGGCGTTTATGAACCCATACATCATCGCCGCCTGTCCGGTCGAAAGGCCGAACGTCCTGCCGTAATAGGCAGCCAGAAAATTGCTGATGCCGTGCATCCCCATGGTCACAAGCAAGGCGGCCAGCGCAACGAACAGGAAGCTGCGCCGCCGCAAGAGCGCCAGCAGCACGTCCAGCAGCGACGGCACCGCTTCCTCGACTACGCCGTCTGCCTTGCCACGCTCCGGCTCGCGCAATCTCCACACCAGGATCATGACAAGCAGCCCCGGCAGGCCCGCAACGAAGAAGGCAACCCGCCAACCGAAGGTTCCTGCGACGAATACGGTGAGCAACGCCGCGAAAATAGCTGACACCGGGCTGCCGAGTTGCAGGATCGACATTGCGCCACCGCGGCGGTCGGCACGGAAGGCATCGCCCAGCAATGACGATGCCGCGGGCAGGAAGGCCGCTTCGCCTATGCCCACACCCATGCGGCCGATCATCAACTGGGCGAAATTGGTCGCCAGTCCGCAGGCCGCCGTCATCAGCGACCAGAAGCCGGTGCAGACAGCAATGATCGTCGTGCGGCTGCGGCGCTCGGCCAGGCGGGCCAGAGGCAAGCCCAGCAAGGTCTGGAAGAGCGCGAAGGAAATGCCTCCGGCAAGGCCGATTTCGAAGTCCGACAGGCCAAGGTCCACCTTGATATCGTCCACCATCATGAAGAAGATGACCCGATCGGTGTAATTGAGCATCGACACGAGGAAGAGCACGCCGAGGAACCAGCGCCGCGCCGTAGCCGAGGCAAAGGTATCGGGAGGCGGCATTGCTATCGCCGGCCTGCGAGAAGATGATGCAACCGCGTCCATATTCAGCCTTCCGTGGCAGTCGCTGACCAGCGCTGGCCGGTCACGGGATTTGGATAATGGAAGGGCACGGTCTCGTTATCGGGAAAGAGCGCCGGCATGGCTTCAAGCCGATCCGGCCCGTACGGA
>Ga0209958_1002008_pt1 | contig 12726 bp, 6 predicted proteins | sample ThiBio_inoc_plan_FD_183942 | JGI IMG/M metagenome (GOLD analysis project Ga0209958, IMG submission 183942) | Wastewater bioreactor microbial communities from Cape Town, South Africa - Thiocy_inoc_plan (SPAdes) | ecosystem: Engineered > Bioremediation > Thiocyanate > Unclassified | place: South... | reverse complement strand
AGAGCGTTGCCGCACAGCCCGCGCCCGACGAGGCCGACCTCGACTTCTGGCGTGAACGGCTCCGAGGCCCGCTGCCCGTCGTCGAACTGCCCTCCGACGGCGTACGACCGCCGATGCCCACCCTCAACGGAGCCGTCCTCCCGGTGGCCTACCCGGCCTCGCTCGGCGACGCGGTCCGCGCCCTGGCCGCCCGCTGCCAATCCACGCCGTTTGTCGTGCTCTTAGCCGCCTTCGTGGCGCTGGTGCACCGGCTGACGGGCCAGGACGACCTTCTGATAGGCTCCGACCATTTTGGGCGGGAGGACCCACGCTTCGACCGCACCGCCGGCATGTTCGTTCGCACGTTGGCCTATCGTATCGATGCGAGCGGGCCGGTGACCTTCGCCGAGCTAGTGCGGCGCACCCACGAGACGGTCCTCCAGTCCCAGGACCACGCCCGCGTCGACTTCTCCCGAGTCGTCCAGGCCGTCAGCCCTGACCGCGACCTGTCGCGCACGCCACTTTTTCAGGTGATGTTCCGGATGTTCACCGGGCTGATGGACCTGGATTCCGCCCCCTGGCCGGGCGTCTCGGCCCGATTAGAAGCGGTGCAGCACGCGACTTCCAAGTTCGACGTGACGCTCACACTGCGGGACGGCGGGGGGATCTCCGGTGAGCTCGAATACAGCACCGATCTGTTCGGTGAGCCACGGATGCGCGAGCTCATCAACCAGTATCGGCGACTTGTCGAAGCGGCCACGGCGGAGCCCGGCCGGTCGGTGCTCGACTATCCCCTCTGCGAGGCACCTCCACCGGCCGTACCGCGCAGCGATCACGACTGGCTTGACATCGGGCGCCGGGTCCAGCGCACGGCCGATCGCCGACCGGATGCGGTCGCGGTTAGTTGCGGGCGGGATCAACTGACCTATCGTATGCTGATCGAGCGTTCCGGCGCCGTCGCCGCGACCCTCCTGGCTCGAGGAGTCCGGCCCGGGGACGTCGTGGCCCTCGCGGGGGACAAATCGGTCGGCTTCGTCGTGGGGATGCTCGGCGTGCTCCGTAGTGGCGCCGTCGTTCTGCCACTGGAGGCATCTCTCCCGCCGGATCGCCAGCGGCTGATGGCCGAGGTTGCGGCTACCCGGTTGCTGATCGCGGTCGACGGCCCCGAGCCCGCTGCCCTCGCAGTTCCGTGCTTTCACCTGTCTCGGGGCGACGGGTTATGCCGCTCGGAATATGTCCTACCGGACACATTTCCGGAGATCGGTCCCTCGGACCTGGCAACGCTGTTTTTCACCTCCGGGACTACGGGGCGCCCCAAGGGCATCCTCGGCAATCACGGTGCGCTCGCCGACTTCCTCCTGTGGGAAGCTCGGCAGTTCAGTTTGTCCGAGCACGATCGCGTTGCTCAGATAACCTCGCTGTCGTTCGACGCCGTCCTGCGCGATCTCTGGGCACCGCTCGTAGTCGGCGGAAGCGTGCGGTTGCCCACCCCCCGGACGCTCGATGACGTCGAGAAGACGCTGGACTATCTTGGACATGAGCACATTAGCGTTATTCACACGACGCCAAGCGTCTTGGAAGCCTGGCTGCACGCCGGAGGTGAGGGACGAGGCCCACTCTCGGATCTCCGGCTACTCGCGTTGGCGGGTGAACCGTTGAGCGGGTCGCTGGTCACGCGTGCCCGACGTGCCCTGCTCCCCCCGAACGCCCAAGTCGTCAACTTTTACGGCCCGTCTGAGACGATGATGATCAAGGCTTTCGACATCGTCTCCGATCCCCCCGAGCCGGGCGTCCAACCGATTGGCCGGCCCATCGAACACGCGGAATTGGTACTGCTCAACCAGCGGGACGTCGTTTGCAGCGTTGGCGAGCTTGGCGATATCCACATCGGGCACCGGTACGCCCACCAAGCCTATCTGACAAGCGACGCTGAAGCCGGGGCGTTTCGCCCCGATCCCCGGCCGGGGACGGGCGTACGCTTACTCTATCGGACCGGCGACCTCGGCCGCTGGCGTCCGGACGGCCGCGCCACGATCGCCGGGCGACGGGATGACGAGTTAAAGATCCGCGGCCAGCGGGTCAATCCCGCCGAGGTTGCAGCCGTGCTGAAGGAGCAACCGGAAGTCGACCAAGCGGCGGTCCTCCCCCACGACCAGAGCTGTGGCGGGGAGAAGCGGCTTGTCGCCTTTTACTCCACGCGCCACGGCCGGCCGCTCGTAGCGGAAGATCTGTTCATCGGCCTTCAGGCCCGATTGCCAGCAGCGATGATCCCCGCCGATTTCGTCCACCTGCCCGAGCTGCCCGTCCTAGCGAATGGCAAGGTGGACCGCCGGCGCCTCCTGGAACTCTCCGTAACGAGGGCGCAGGCTGCCGTAGCAGTCCCGGCCGAGCCCCCGGCGACCGTCACGGAGCAGCGGCTCCACGACATCTGGGCCCAATACTTAAAGCGGCCTCGCATCGGCACCGACGAGAATTTCTTCCGGATCGGAGGACACTCTCTGCTCGCCACCATCGTGCTCGGCCGGACGCGGGCCGCTTTCACGCTGGAGATTCCGCTGCGCGCGATGTTCCAACACCCGACCATCCGCTCACTCGCCCGGCACATCGACGAATCGCTCCGCTCTCGTGTTGAGAACCTGAGCGAGGAGGAGTTGATCAAGCTTTTGGATGAGGGCAGGCTCTGACATGGGCAGCACTTCGAACGATCGCGCGCGCCTCGAACGGCTTCGGCAAATGGCCTTCGATAGGCTTCGTTGCGGGGCCACGAGCGTCGCCGACGGCGTGGCCCCCGGCCCGCCGACGGGACTAGCCCCGCTATCCTCTGCCCAGAGCTGGCTCTGGTTCCACCACCACGCCGAGCCGGAGTCGTCTGCCTACAACATGTGGCAGGCGTACCACCTCCGCGGCGCTGTATCTAGCGACGCGCTGAGGCGGTGCTTCGCCCGGCTCGTCGCTCGGCACTCGGTCTTCCGGACCGGGTTCGTCGAGGTGGACGGCCGCCCGGTCCAGCGGGTCGTCGCCGACGCCGAGGCGCCGTTCGAGGACGTGGATCTGTCCAGTTTGCCGTCCGATGAGCGTGCCGAGCGGGCGCGGGCGTGGATCCTCAGGTGGGCCACCCGGCCCTTCGACCTCTCGCGGCCTCCCCTGCTGCGCGGTGCCGTGTGTCGCCTGGCACCCGATCGGGCCATCCTGGCGCTTGCCACGCACCACATCATTTGCGACGGGTTCTCCGCTCGCCTGCTCCGCGCCGAGCTTTCGCACGGGCTGTTCGACGGTGCCCCGCCGCTGCCGGAGCCGCCGTTCCGCTATCACGACTACTGCCGCTGGCAGCAGGATCGGCTCGCGAGCGGCGCGTACGCTGCGCAGCTGGAGTACTGGCGGCGGCGGCTCGAACCGGACACGGCGCTGGAGCTACCGGTGAGTCGCCCCCGGGGATCTGCGGTCCCAACAGCTGGGCACCTCGACCTGACGCTTGATGGCACTCGCTGGTCGCGCCTGCGTCATCTCGGGGAGCGCCACGGCGCGACCGTGTTCGCCGCCCTTGCCGCCTGGCTGGGCGCGTTCCTTACGCGCCTCGGCCGGGTGCCCAACGTGCACCTGGCGACACAAGTCGCGGGGCGTGACCTCGCCGGTGCCGATCAGGTCATAGGGCTCTTCCTCAACACGCTGGTTCTGCCGGTCTGCCTCCGCGCCGACGACACCTTCGTGACACTCCTTCGCCGGGTCGGCCAGGAGGTCATGGAGGCTTTGGAGCATAAGGACGTGCCGTTCGACTTGGTTGTTGCCGACCTTCGATCGGCGCGCCACCCGTGGCGGCGTCCGCTGGCGGATGTGATGCTGGTGCTCCAGCCTCCCGCGTCCGTTGCGGGTGCCGGAGCGGCCCTCGAACTTTTCGAGGTCGACGTCGTAAACGCCAAATGCGATCTCCTGTTCAACTTCCGCGAGGACGACGGGAGGCTCACTGGCGTGCTGGAGTACAATGCCGACCTGTTCGATGACGAAATCGTCGCCTCCTGGCGCCGGGCGTGCTTGACACTCCTTGATGGGCTGCTGGGCGCCCCGGAATTGGCGGTCGCCGAAGTCCCGCTCGTGGCGACGGCCGACTGGGCCGCCGCCATCACCCGGCAGGAGACTCGGGTAGAGCTGCCCGCCGAGCTAACCTTGCCGGAGCTTTGCCGTCGGGCCGCTAGGCAGCGGCCCGACGCCGAGGCGCTCCGCTCGGTCGCAGGGAGACTGACGTTCGCGGAGTTGGACGACGCGGCGGGCCGCCTCGCATCCTACCTTTTGGCGCGCCGGCCGGTCGGCGCAGGGGCGGGCTCACGCGTAATCGCTCTCGGCTTGCCGCGCTCGGCCGACCTTGTCGTAAGTGCCTTGGCGATTCTGAAGGTCGGCCTGGCGTACCTGCCGCTCGATCCCCGGTTGCCGAGGCAGCGGCTGGAGACAATCCTCGCCGATGCGGCGCCTGAATTGGTCCTCTTTAACTCGGGCGGCCCCGAGGTGATTCGTGCGGTCGTCGCACCGGATCGGTGCATCGACCTCGACGCCGTCCGCGACGCCGTCGCCGCGACTGCCCCACTCCCGGCCCCACTCGCCGAGCCGGACGACCCCGCATACCTCCTCTATACATCCGGCTCCAGCGGCGTGCCCAAGGGGGTGATAAACACCCACGCCGGCATCGTCAATCGCATCCTGTGGGCGCAGGGTACCGACCCGCTGCACACAACCGATCGGCTGCTCCAGAAGACGCCCGACTCGTTCGACGTGTCGGTCTGGGAGCTGTTCTGGCCGCTGGTCGCCGGCTCGGTGCTGGTCCTCGCCCGGCCCGACGGGGAGCGCGATCCGACTTACCTGGCGGACCTAATCCAGCGGGAGGAGATCACGCACGTTCATTTCGTCCCATCCATGCTGGACGCGTTCCTGCGCGAGCCACGGGCTGCGCACTGCCGCACCCTGATCCGGGTGATCTGCAGCGGGGAGGAGCTGCCCGAGGCGCTCCAGCACCGGTTCTTCCAGGTGTTCCCCGACTGCGAGCTGTATAACCTGTACGGGCCGACAGAGGCGGCCGTGGAGGTCACGGCCTGGCGCTGCCGTCGCGGCGCGGTCGGGCCGGTGCCGATTGGGTGGCCGGTCTGGAACACTCGCATCTACCTGCTCGACGAGCGGAGCCAGCCGGTCCCCGACGGCACCATCGGCGAGTTGTACATCGCCGGCCGGCAGGTCGCCGCCGGCTACCTCAACCGCCCCGACCTGACTGCCGATGCGTTTCCACCGGACCCGTGGTCGGTCGAGCCTGGCGCCCGCATGTTCCGGACGCGCGACCTTGCCCGGCGCCGCGGCGATGGCGCGTTGGTCTTCGAGGGCCGAGCCGACCGCCAGATCAAGGTGCGGGGCTACCGCGTGGAGAATGCGGAAGTGGAGGCCCATGTGCGAGCCCACCCCGGGGTCCGTTGGGCCGCCGCGGTTGGCCGACCGACGGCGCGCGGCATTCGGCTGGAGGTCTTCTATCAGGCAGACGCCGACCTCGATGAAGAACTCCGTCTTCACATGGAAGCGCGCGTCCCGGAATATATGGTCCCATCCCTGTTCCACCGCATTGGGGAGGTCCCCCTGACGCGCTCCGGGAAGCTCGACTCGACCGCCCTGCTGGCACGACCCATCGAGCCGCCGACCCGGAAGTCGGAGGTGCGGGCCCTCGCGTCGCCCCTACAGGAGCAGATCGCCCGCGTCTGGGTGGAATGCCTGCGCACGCCAGCCGTCGGACCCGACGACAACTTCTTCAGCCTCGGCGGGCACTCCCTGGATGCCGTCGCGGTAGTCCAGCGCCTGCGCGAGCTGGGGCTGCCGGTCAGCCTGGACGACCTGTTTCGCTGCCAAACCGTTGCCCTGCTCGCGGAGGCCGTCGCCGACCGCGCGGCGCCGGCCCCGGCGGACCGCGCGCCGGCCGTTGCGCGACCCGCCGAGGAATTCCCTCTGTCCGATCAGCAGGCCATGATGCTGGAGCACTACGGTGGGCCGATCCCCGACGAGCCCGCCTACCATTACCAGCAATGGGTCCGTTTCGAGGGGTCGAACGTCCACCCCGACCGGCTGCACGCCGTCCTGCGCAATCTCGTCGCCCGTCACGCTATCTTCCGCACGCAGTTCGTCGGCGACGGGGACCGCCCCGTCCGGCAACGAGTGCGGCCCGCGGCCCCCTTGCCTTGGCGGGTGGAGGACCGGGGTGTAACGATCGATGCGGTTACCCTCCAATCGCTGCTGATCGAGGATCGGCGCCGGCCTCTCGGGCCCCACGACCCGGACGTACCGCCTTTCCGCTTCGCGTTCTTGCGCGAGGGGGAAAACACCGGGATTTTCCTGCTGAGCATCCATCACGCCCTCTTCGACGGGTGGAGCAACGTCGAGTTCTTCAATCAGCTGGTCGCGGGCCTGGCGGGTGCCCAGGCGGCGCCCGGCGGGCCCGACGACGGGCGGGTCTACCGCGAGTTGATCGAGTTGATGCGCGCAGCCGAGACCGACGATCGCTCGGCGCGATACTGGCGCGAGGTGAGCCAGGCCGTGCAGGCCCCTCGGTGGCCGGCGCCGGTGGTCCAGGGGCGCGGCGACGAATTCCGGGATCGACTCGTCCCCGGCGACGTAGCCCGCCGCGTGGCCGAGGCGGCCCGGGGCTGGCACGTGACTGCCAAGGCCGTCTATCTCTGGGCCTGGGGGCAGGCTTTAGCGCCGGACTTCGGGGGCGGCCCGGTCGCAGTCGCCACAGTCAGCAACGGTCGTTCCGACCGTCTGAGCGACCCGTTCCGGCCGCTCGGCCTGTTCTGGCACCTCGCCCCGGTCGTTCTCAGGCCGGTTCCGGGGAGCGTCGCGGAGCAGGTCCAGGCGGTCCAGGGTCACCTGCTCGACGCCGACCGTCACGGCCCATTCCCCTGCTGGCGGCTGCTCCGGGCCGAGGGCCGAGCCGAGGCGATGGGTGTCAGTTTCAATTACATCCACTTCCCACACGGGCGCCAGGGCGCCTGGCCCCGGGCCGTGCACGCGACTGCATCAGGGAGCTACGATCGCTTCCACCCTGCGCTCAACCTGGTCGTGCGCACCGACCCGGCCGACGGATGCGTCCATATCCGTTGCGAGTACGACCCGAAGCGAATCGGCTACGGCGCCGTCGGGGACCGGCTCGACGGCCTGATGGCGACCCTAGCGACCGTCGCGATCTCTTGAGGGGCCAAACGGATGAGGGATGGTTCGGCTCTTTCGATACGACATGCGAGTTATTCCAGTGCCTAACAGGAACGACCCGGGATCGGTCTCGCTACGAAGCGGCTCTTCGGTGCTTATTCGCGACCTGCTCGCCAGCGACGCGGGCGAAGTGCTTACCCAGACACGAAAGGACATCCGTTACCATCGGCCATGGGTTCATCCTCCCGTCACACCTGAACAATTCGCGGAGCGGATCCGTCGCTCGCAACTGCCTACGAACCGCTCCTTCGCCATCTGCCGAAACGACACGGGCGCGATCGCCGGCATTGTCAACATCAACGAGATCATCCGGGGAGCGTTCTTAAGCGGCTATCTCGGCTATTACGGCTTCTCCGAGCACGGGGGTAGGGGGTATATGACGGAGGGGCTCAACCTAGTTCTGGCACACGCCTTCCGCGCACTCAAACTGCATCGCCTAGAGGCAAACATTCAGCCCGACAACTTTCGCTCCCTGGCCCTGGTTCGGCGCTGCGGCTTCCGCAGGGAGGGTTTCTCACCGCGCTACCTCAAGGTGGCCGGGCGCTGGCGCGATCATGAGCGCTTCGCGCGGATTCGGGAGGATTTCTTGGGGAATCGGACGGAGAGCAACGTGTGTCCGACGGTGTGATCCGGTTCGCCGGCCCGGTCGAGCCGCGTCGACGCCTCGTCTGCCTTCCGCACGCCGGGGGATCGGCCGGGGTCTTTCGCCCCTGGCGCCACTTGCTCCGCCCCGACTCGGACCTAGCCATCCTCCAACTACCCGGCCGGGCGAACCGGTACCATGAGCGCCCGCTCGACACCATTGCGGAGGTAGTGGCCGACCTGTCCCCCCGGCTAGCGCACCTGGACAACTTGCCGTACGCCCTGTTCGGCCACAGCTTGGGCGGGCTGATTGCGTACGAACTCGCCCGGCGGGCCCCCGCCGATCGGCCACCGACCTGCCTGATCGTCGCCGCCGCACGCCCCCCTAGCTGCCGCGCCGGAACTCGATATCACGAGTTGCCGGACCGGGAATTCTTGGAGATCGTCCGCCGAGAGCAGGGAGTCTCCGGGGGAGTCCCGGCACCCCCGGAACTGCTCGCCCTGCTGCTTCCTGCCCTGCGCGCCGATTTCCGCCTCGGGGAGTTGTACGCCCACGAGCCAGGCCCCCCGCCTGCCTGTCCGATCGCCGCCTACGCCGGCCGGGACGATACTGCCGTCCCGGTGGAGAAGGTGCGGGGCTGGGAAGGGTTCACCCCGGGCGGGTTCCGTCTTCGCCTTTTCGACGGGGATCATTTCTTTGTGCACGCGCCGGGCGCTGCTATCCCCCGTGTCCTTGAGGTTGACCTCGACAGCCCGCCACGGCCGTGAAACCAGGTCGGGCCGGCCAGATCCACCGCCTCAGCCTCATCCATGCGCCGGGCCGCCCCAGCGGCGCGATCCTTACACGCCGGGATTAAGATCAAATACGTCGAGGAAAACGCTAAAAGTCAGCACGGTTGCGAGCAAATCTTCCTCGAACGGGACGTTGAGCCGGAAGCCGGGTTCCTGATAACGCGCCTTCAAGTGTTCGACCTCGTCTGGGTCGAAGATACCCTGGCGCCGGATGCGATCGTAGCTCAGCATGTCGTCGATGTACGGGAATTCCCCCCCGAGCAACGCTGAAACCCCCGGCGCCGCGAACCCGAACTTCTCACGCTCAGTGAACGGCCGCGGCAGGTATCGCATCCCGAGCAGTTTGAGTAGGTACTTCTCGTGCAGGTCATGGAGCTTAAGGCTCGGGGGAAGCCGCCGCGCCAGGTCGACCACCCGCGGGTCGAGAAACGGGTGGCGGCCCTCCACCGAGTGGGCGTAAGTCATCCGATCGCCAAGGTCCCCGAGCAAGTGCTCCGCCAGGCGAAACTTGATATCCAGATAGGACCGCTGGTGGACGGGATGGCGGCCGCGCAGCCGATCTGAGTCGGCCAGTGGGGCTTCGAGGCAATCGAACTCGCTGAACCGCTCGCGTAGTACTGGACTGTAAAGCCGAAGCCGATCACCCCGCGACGAGGAGTAATTTTTTTCGTAGAAGAAGCCCGCGTCGCCCCACAATCGCTCCCGCAACGCGACCTCTTCGGGTGAACAGGCGGAGTTCCCGAGGTCGGGCTGGGATCGGCGGATTTCATCGAACCGGTAGCCGATGTACCCCGCGAACAATTCGTCCGCCCCTTGGCCGGTGAGCACCACCCGCATCCCACTGTCGTGCACCAGTTCGGATAGGGCCAATGCGGCAGTGTTAAACGTCTCTTTGAGCGCGCACTCGGTATGCCAAATCGCCTTCCTTAGCCGCGGCGCGATGTCCGAGCGTTCGAACGGCCGGCCGTGGTGAAGTGTCCGCAGCCACCGGGCTGCAAGCCGCTGGAATTTGCCCTCCGACAGCAGCGGATCGGTGAAATCAATCGCGAAGGTGTGAATCTCTGCATCAGGCCCCCGTACTCGACGCACGGCGTCAGCGACCAGCATCGAGTCGAGCCCACCGCTCAAGTAGACCCCCACGGGGGCATCTCCGCGCAGGCGGAGGCGGACCGAATCCAGGAGCAGTTCGTCGAGTTCATCGAGCCATTCCTCCTGTCCCCGCCGCTCGACCGGCTCCCCTTCGGCGGGGAAGTCCAGATCCCAGTAAGGCTCGTCCGCAGCCTCGGAGCCCGGCCGAGCCCGGAGTAAGTGCCCAGGAGGCAGGCTGCGTATACCGCGGAACAGCGTCCGCCGACCGACCAGTCCAGGGAGTGTGAACACCTGGTCGAGCCCGACTAGATCAACTTCGCGCGGCGAGGAGGGATGAGCCAGCAGACTCTTTATCTCCGAGCCGATCAGCAGCAGGCCGTCGACCTCCGTCCAGAATAGCGGGGCTATTCCGATAGGATCCCTCGCCGCCAGGATGAGGGCTTTCCGGGCGTCGTAGAGAACCAGTGCGAATTGGCCGTTCAGCCGGGACAGCATCCCCTCTCCGTATTCCTGGTACAGGGGCCCGATCACCTCAATGTCGCAACGGGTGTGGAAGCGATGCCCGCGCCGCTCCAACTCGCCCCGCAGCTCGATGTAGTTAAAGATCTCGCCGTTGCAGGCCCAAACCAACTGGCCGTCCGGAGTGCTCATCGGCTGCCGACCGCCGTCTGGGTCCACGATCGCCAACCGGGCGACGCCAATTCCCAGCGCCGGCGATTCGTAGTAGTCTTGAGCGTCGGGTCCGCGGTGGACCAGAGTGCGCGTCATTCGCTCCAACTCAGAGCGCACCATCCGGGCCGCGCCGGTCTTGTCGAGAATGGCGACTATCCCACACATGGCTGTGAGCTCTGGTAGATGGAATAGCTGAGCGAACGGGAGTCTCCCGGGAAAGCTGTCACCCGCTGCAACTCGGGAACGCCCGCCCAGAGCCTGTCGTGGACTGGCTTATAGTAGAGGATAGTAACCGGCCTGGGTTGGCGATGTAGTGCACGGCGGACCGCCTCAACGACAGGCGCTAGTACCTCGGGACCGAACGGGTTGAATAAATAGATCACGAGTGGGTCGTCGGGGAACGAGTATGTCGCGGCGTCGGCCTCAATAACCTCGAGATCCCGACAGACTTGGCGAGTATTCCTATAGCGTAGCAGATTCTCGCGCGCCAGCCGGACTAGCTCTGAGGCGAACTCAACGCCGATGATACGTTTAAAGGGGTACTCGGACGCTAACAGCAATGCCCGCCCCTTGCCGCAGCCTAGATCGATGAAGACACGCCCCTCGGCCACTTCACCGGCAGCATGCATCATGTCGTGAAACTCGCGGGGAACGATCGGCTCATACCTGTTGCCGAATAACCAATTATCGCTGTCGGTGGCCAGCGTCTCGATCGGGATCGGTGTCGTCGTGTCCACTCCGTAGACCATGTCGAAATCCCGATAAGACGCGTTCAGCGCCTCTTCTCGCACGCGGCGGGCTCGGCGACGTGAGGGGGACAACTTGCGAATGCTGTAATAAACCTGGCGAAAGATCTGGGCAAATGTTCCCGATACGCCGCGCACCCGGATCGACTCCCGGACCACCTTTCGTGTTGTCCGCCAGTCCGAGATCGCGAGACGGAACGATGAGAAGGGCATTCAAGGGCGCCTCAATTAATTCTTTAGGGATGGAAGCAAGCTAGGTTAACCAGACGCTTCCCACCCGTGAAGTGGACCCCAATGTCGAGACCACTCGGCCCCGATTTTAGGTTATGGTCTGGGGCGTCTCCTTTCCTCGTGGGTTGACCGGCGTCGGGTCTCGGTAGACCTCGGCGGGGGTGCGGTAGTCCAGGCTCTGGTGAAGCCGTTCGTGGTTGTAGAAGGCGAACCATCTCTCCAGGTCCGCTTCCATCTCGGGGACGTCTCGGTACGACTTCAGGTAGACCTCCTCGTACTTCAGGGACCGCCAGAGCCGTTCGACGAACACGTTGTCCAGGGCTCGACCGCGGCCGTCCATGCTGATCGCGACCCCTTCCTCCTTGAGCCTGCCGGTGAAGGCGTTGGCGGTGAACTGACAGCCCTGGTCGGTGTTGAAGATCTCGGGGCGGCCGGTTTGCAGGGCGTCGTCGAGGGCCTCCAGGCAGAAGCGGCCGTCGAGCGTGTTCGACAGCCGCCACGACAGGACGAAGCGGCTGTGCCAGTCGATGACCGCGGCCAGGAACATGTAGCCGTCCACCAAGGGCAGGTAGGTCACGTCGGTGGACCAGACCTGGTCGCGGCGGTCGATCGTCACGCCTCGGAGCAGGTACGGGTGGCTCTCGTGGTCGGGGCTCCTGTTCGTGGTCCTGGGGCCGGGCTGGATCGCCTCCAGGCCCATGATCCTCATCAGCCGTTGGACGCGCTTGCGGTTGACCGACTCGCCGCGACGGTCCAGCCAGGCCGCCATGCGACGGCTGCCGTAGAAGGGCGTGGCGAGGTACTGCTCGTCGATCAGCCGCATCAGCCGGAGGTCCTCGTCGGACTCGCGGGCCGGCTCTCGGTAGAGGCTGGCGCGGCCCAGGCCCATCAGTTCGCACTGGCGGCGGACGCTCAAGCTTGGGTGCTGCGGATCGATCCAACCTCGCCGAGCGGCACCGTCAGCCGCCAGATTTTTTTTCACCCAGGCCAGCTCCATCTGGAGCCGACCGATCTGCTCGTACAAGTCGATCTGGAGCTTTTCGGGGTCGGGTCGGCGTCCCGCCGACCCGTTCTCGAAGAGGGCCTCCAGGCCGTCCAGCAGTTGCTTCTTCCACTGGCTGATATGCACCGGGTGGACCTGATGCAGCTTGGCCAGCTCGGCGATCGTCCTGTCCTGCTTCACGGCCTCCAGGGCGACCTTCGCCTTGAACGCCGCCGAGTGTCGCTTGCGAATTCGACCCATGGTTGAGCCTCGGTGGTGATCCCTCAAGGATTATTGGCTCATGATCCCGGATCGGTGGAACGCGGTAGCCCGAGGAGCAGCCCCAGGAAATCGTCGGTGACCCGCTTCAGGTTGTTCGCCCACTCGAAGATCGCCACGTACCCGGCCAGGTGCCACTTGCTC
>Ga0209958_1002000_pt1 | contig 12766 bp, 21 predicted proteins | sample ThiBio_inoc_plan_FD_183942 | JGI IMG/M metagenome (GOLD analysis project Ga0209958, IMG submission 183942) | Wastewater bioreactor microbial communities from Cape Town, South Africa - Thiocy_inoc_plan (SPAdes) | ecosystem: Engineered > Bioremediation > Thiocyanate > Unclassified | place: South... | reverse complement strand
TGATCAGCCCCCCGGCCCTTTGCTGAGTACGCGCGTCGGCTCGTCCTTCTGCCGACCCAAAGACCACGTGCCGACCAGCTGCCCCGCATACGACGTTCCGCCCGCCGTTCCGGCGGTGAGGACGAGCCTGTAGTCGGCGCGATCGACGTAGAAATCCCGAAGGCCGTCCATGTCGACCTCGATGGAGTTGAATCCCACGATGCCGTCGACGTCGGTCGTGATCGTGATCCCCGCCGTGCTCTGGACGTTCACGCCCCGGCCGAACCACGAATACAGGTCGTTGCGGTACACGACCGCCGCCAGGCCGGTGGCCGTCGCGAGCGCGCCGTCGGTCCCCCGGCTGTTGAATGCGAGGCACGCCTTGCCGTCGTAATAGAGATCGCCCATGTATGCCATGTGTTCAGCCTTTCGCGTGGATTGGTGACGTGGATCAGGGACGGCCTCAGTCCCGTTCAAGAGCGTCCATGACCGGGTCCGCGTGCTGCACGATCTCAGCGACCAGCCGGGCCGCGTTGACCGCGTCCGGGCCTTCGCCGCACGCCTTCGCGACGAGGTTGGACGCCAACAGGTCTGCGAACGTGCGCGCGTCGCCCGCGTCGAAGCGGTCGGGCCTCATGTTCAGGTATCTCAGCACCGCGCCGGCGATCGGGTTCCGAGGCATCTCAGGCCCCCTTCTTCGGCGGGTCGATCGGCTTCAGCCCCATCGTCGTGCGCTGCGCCATGCGCGCCTTCCAGGCTTCCGCGACGGCTTCAAGCGAGCCGATCGGGCCGGGCGGCGCGGGGCGAGGCGCGGGGGCCTTCCGCTGCTCCGGGGCGAACGTCGGCGGATCGGCTAGGGGGGAAAGCCCCATCGCCGCGTAGGGGCCTTGCGCCGCCCGGAACCGTTCGGCGATGAACGCCAGCGAGCCGGGTTCCGCCGGGGGCGGATTGGGGGGCACCAGGTATCGGCCGCCCTCGCCGGCCTTCGCCGCCGCGATCGTCGCGCGGATCACGTCCGGGTCTCCGCTCGCCCGCACGGCCCGCGACACGGCCGCCGTCATCAGGCCCTTGGCTTCGGGTCGGATCTCGGGATCGGCGTCGATCGCCGCCCGCACGTCCGGGTGAATCCACCCATCGGGAATCGTCGATTCGTCAGCCATGCTCTCGCTCCTCAGAAGCCGATGCCGGTCCATCGGGGCCAGACGATGGTATAGCGGCCGATCAACGTGACCACGTCGAGCCACACGATTTGCGGCTTGACGATCCACGACCCGTCGAACCTGGGATTGAGCCGGGCCTTCGGCAACAGGTCGACGCTGTAGGCCGAACGGACCAGGCCGCGACCCGCCTCGAGCGCGGCCGCGTTCCGAATCGGCCACGGGAAGATTTGCGGCGCCCATCTCGCATCGTCGTCGAGCGTCACGTCGGCCGCCTTGCCGAACTCGCCGTGATCGCCGTTGGCGTGCCGCTTCAGCAGCCCGCGAACGTCCTCCGTGCTGAACGCCACGACCTGGGGACTGACCGTCACGTTGCCCCGGACGACGCCCGTGTAGTCGACGAAACCGAGCGCCCGCTTGTCGAGCTTGACCCGCCCGAGGTCCAACGGCCCGAGCGGTTCGGGCTCGCTGTAGCCCGCCGCCGTCGCCGCGTTGGCCGCGACCGCGACGAATCCCGAGGCCGTCAGCCGGGCGATCTCGTCGCGCATCGGGTCGGGCTCGAACGGGTCGAAGTCGCCCGCGCCGGTCGTGGACAGCAGCCCCTCGATCGCCGCATCTTCGTCGACCGACAGATCGGCGAGGATCGGCGTCCGCTTGCCGTCGACCACGTCGAACGTGCCGAGGCCGCCGGCCTTCGCGCCGACCGGGACGGGCTCGCCAAGGTGGAGCAACCGGCCGCGAAGTTTCGCGTACCGACCGCCGTTGATCTCCCGGACATGCTGGTCAGCGATTGGCGGCACGCTTCGGCCTCCCCGTGGTCGTGGTGGTGGTGGTGGTGGTCAAGCCGAGCCCGGTCAGCACATCCTCGACCGCCGCGTCGAGCGCGTCGGCCTGGATGCGGCTCCCGGCCTGCAGCGCCCGGAGATTGGCGAGCGCGTCATCCAGGGCTTCGCCCGGCACCTGCCGGGCCTCGACCCGGGCGACCAGGCCCATGAGGTCTCCCAGCACGTTGGTGATCTGCTCCGCGAACCAGCCCTTTCGGGCCTTGTTCAGCATGTCCCGGCACTGGACGCCGTGTTTGACGGCCGCCGCTTCGAAGAACTTCGGCACGCCCGGGAACACGTATGGATCATTCGGCATGATGTTCGACTCCTGCGAGCCCGGCCGCGACGCGCTCGATGGTGCGTTCCTGGATCGAGGCGGTCAGTTCGCGGACCCGCTGCTTGACGGCCTCTTGACCGGCCCACCGATGCGCGGTCCGCTCGCAGACGAACGCCGTCCGGGCCGCGTTCTTCTTGCTCAGCCCGGACGCCAGCGCGAGCGCGAAGCGTTCCTGGCGAGCGTCGAGCACGGGCTTGCCGATCGACGGCGCCCTGACGTTCATTCCGGGCATTGCGTCGCCCCCTGGTTCGACCCTGAACCGCGCGGTTACGACGCCGCGCTACTATCTCCATAGTACCATCGCATCAACATGAAGGCAATGACAAAGCGCTCACTTTTGCTGATATTTCACGAACGTGGACGCTATAACCGGAAGCGGCGGGGCCGAAAGTCGGCGGTTGTCGGCGGTTGTCGGCGGTTGTCGCGACGACGCATCCACTGCTCTGCACGCGAACCGGAAAACGGCCTCGGATACCAGCATTTACCAACATGCAGCCGGGCCGGCGACGGTGCGGTTTCTCCTAGTTGCAGCCGACCCAGAAACAGGCCCCGGAAGTTAGCAAATGTTAGCATTGCGTGGATGCACTCGACGGCCGGAAACGCCCTGCCACCAGGGCTCGCACGCGACCTCGGAACCCGAAGTTTTCCGTAGGTGCGGTTGCCTGTTCTTGCCTGTTAAACAGGCACGGTTTCACTGCTCTTTCACTGCTCGCAGTGGAGGCCGGTTCCCTGCTGATTCCCTGCTCGCAGGGAATTCCGCCGGGGGCCTCCCCACCTGTTATTCACCTGTTACCAGGTGGGCGTCGGCCCCTTTTTTCAGGTGTCGAGTTGTCGAGTGGACCGCCCCTTTTTTTAGGTGTCCGGGCTGTCCGGTCCCTTGCTGTAATCTTGTGGTTGCACCTTGATGCGATCTTGATGCGATCCTGGGGGTGACCTCAGGGTTGGGGTTGGGTCGGGGCGTCGGCCTCGCAGCCGGGGCCTCCACCGTTTCGACACCGTTTTCGGGGTGGGGCGTCGGCTTCCTCAGTGGGGGTGGGCTCGTCCGATCAGCCGGTTGAACTCGCGTAGCCACACGGGGTCGATGGGCTCGCCGTCGTTCCAGCCGGGCTCAAGATCGGGCTCGACGGGGGGCTCGCCAGTGGGGTGGATCGGGACTTTGTTCGCATAGTTCGCAGGCACATCGCCGCTCTCGGCCTTCAAGCCCTCATGTCTTGCCTTGCTTGCCCTGGCTATCAAAATCAGGGACATGGTTCCGCCTTCCGTAATCGAGTGCGTATTAAGCGAATTAATGCGAACTAAGTCGAGTTGGTGCGGTGAAACACTGGGTTTAAATTAGTTCGCACGGCTTCTCTGGACTGCGAACTAAATACCCTTGGCCACGACCTGGGCGGCAATTAGTTCGCAGTCGTCGGGATTAATCCGCACGGCGTCCGATGAACCAGCGCTCAGCGGGTCGGCCGCGTCCGGCGCTCTCGCTCCGGGAGTGGGCCGCGCCGATCGTCAGCAGGCTTCCCAGCACGGTTGCGATCTCCTTTCCCTTGAGGTGCCCCCCGAACACGTCGACGTTGATCTGCTTGCGCGTCAGCCCCTCAGGTGCGGCCTTCAATGCCTCGATCAGCTTGACCTCGCTGGGGTCTCTCCTCGCCGCCCCGAACACGTAATCGATCGTCTGCTTGACGTAATCCCACGCCGCGACGGCCGCGATTAGGTGCTCGTCCTGCACGACGGCCGTTTCGTCCAGCAAGGCATACATGCAGGCCAGCCGTTTGACGTAAGGTTCCGACCGCGACGCGACGACGTGCCGGTCCTCCGACGAAAGCTCAGAGTAGAGGTCGCGCCAGATCGATCGGAACCCGGCGTCGAACGTCATGCGGGATTCGCCCAGCCACGCCGCGAAGTCCTTGACCCTCTGGGCCCGCGCCCGCAAGTCCGCGAGGTTCAGGTCGTACATGTCGCCGCCGTCCGGGAGCATCTTCGACCGCCTGGACGCGACCCAGAGGAACCGGTTGGCGAACCCGTTGACCAGGTCCGTCTCGCTCAGGCATTTGGCGATATCGGCCTTGGTGACGTGGCCGACGATGGTGATGTGGGGGTTGGTCGCGGTGCATCCCGCGCCCTTCGACAGATTGCCGAGGTTCTTCCCGTCGAAGGTCCGGCGGATCACCTCGGACAACGTGTTCCTGTCCCGCCCCATCACCTTGAAGAGCGCGCCCATTTCGGGCTCGACGACGTGGAGCCGCTTGTCGGTGACGCCTTCGTCCTCGCACACGAGGTCTTCGGGGCTCGCCCCCTTCTTTATCTCGTCCTTCGTCGGCGGCCGATACTTGGGGTCGCGGACGGCGTGGATCAACCCTTCGCCGGTCGCCAGCCCGCTTCGGCAGCGCGTCGCGATCCAATCGGGGTCGACTTTGCCTAAAAGGAATTCGGCGTCGTCTCCGCTCGTCCCCTTGCGCCCGACCGCCGTTGCGCCGACGATCGCGACGTTAAGGACCATGTGGTGCCGGGTGGAGCCGACGACGAAATGCGGCCCGCGTCCGATGAGGTTCCCGAACCCCGCCAGGACTTGGAACAGGGTTGCGACGGGGTCGGCCTCGGTCTCCGGGGCGATCCTCTGGACGAACTCGCCGGCCAGGCCGTGGAACAACTCCGGGGCGGCCTTCGGCCAGCGGTCGACGATCTCGATATCGTCCAGGTCCACCGTCGTCTCGATCACGGGCTCGGAAGGCTTGCCGCCGCCGTTCCCGTTCGTCGGCTGGCGCGAAGCGTTGAGCAAGCGGAGCGACGGGCTCGGGTGGTTCTTGATCGCGCTTTCGAGCTTGTGGCGGACCTGGTAGTCGGACTCAGGGGGAACCGCCTTGGCCTGGTTGAACTCCGAGAGGATCGGATAGCCTTCGTCGAACCCCAGCCCGAAGCCGTCCACGATCGCGCAGGCGGCGCTGTAGAGCACGCCGTGGCCGTTCGATCCCTCCACCGCGTCGGGATGCCTGTTGCTCATCACGCACAGCCGGGCGCGTGCCGCGGCGTCCATTCCGGTTCCGGGGGTCGCCAGTCTGATCGTCGGCGCCGGGGCCGGCGCGGGCTTCTTCTTCTCGGGCCGTTCCTTGACCCATGCGTACAGCTCGTCGATCGCGGCCTGACGTTCGGGGATATCCTCCACCGGATCGCCGAACACATCGCCCGTCACGCAGAAGAACCGGCCTCGGTCGTAAACCTCGATCCCGGTGTGGGCCCGCCCCCCGATGGTCCGCTTCCCCCCGGAGCCGTCGAGCTTGCCGCGCGCCCAAATCTTGATTCCGGTGCCACTGGGGCTGATCTCCATGTAGCAGCCCGCGAACTTGTCGAGCCAGGGTTGAGCCCACGGCATGACCTCGCCGTTCTCAATGCAGCCGTCCAGGTCGATCCCGACGAACGGGTCGTCCTTGCTGAAGACGTAGCCGATCCCGGCCCATGCCGACCTCTCGTCTTCAGAGGCCGTAACCGCGTCGTCGAAGTCGCTCCATGTGCTCGGGTCGTTCGACTTCGCCTGCGAGTGCCAGCTACAGACTTGGAAAGGAACCTTTGTCGCGTCGCCGGCCCGCTCGACGCGCTTCCATCCGACCCATTGCGGCTGGTCCCGGAGCACGCCCGGCACGCCGTCGAAGGGGCTCGGGTCGTCCGCCGCATCCGGGGCGATCCTCAGACTCTCGACGCCGCTCGCGTCCAGCTTGGGCGCAGCGCTCATAGCGCCCCCTTCCGGCCTTCGTCGGCCTTCCGAGAGTCCATGACGGCGTCCTGCCAGAGCGCGCAGCAGGAGCAGCGGTAACGGGCGCGCTTGCCGACGCGCGGCGCGGGCTCGCCGCACAGGACGCAGGAGATGATGTCATCAAGGCGCAATTTCGGGAAGATGTCTTGCTTTGACGGGCCTGACGGTGTATAGTCCATTTGGCTTGATCGCCTCGCTTGGGATTTGCGCCCTCACCGGGTCGGCTCCGCGTGAGGGCGTTTCCATGCGCGGATCGCCCGAAGTCGGGCGGCCCCGGCGCAGGGGAAGTGACTGGTATTCGCGTCCTTGTGGCGTTGCGCCGTCCTTGGCATCCCGGCCGGCGGCCGGGTGTCCGTAGCGATACATTGGCGTTCCCCGATGGTCATAAGAATGTGAAAACGGCGGCCGTGGGATGCCGGCCGCCTCATGGTGCCATGAGATGCTTCGTGGGTTGCTCAGCCCGTCGCTGCGAGTCGCGCGCGGGTGTTCCTCTTGTGGTCGCCGGCCAGGAGCATGGCCTGGATCTCGGGACGGCTTTTCCATTCTTCGAGGTCCGATCGCTTCACGACCGTCCGGCCCCTCACGATGGAGTAGACCAGGCCTTCGTAGCGAAGGTAGATCCTCACCGAAGGGATGCTCCGCTTGAGGTCCGCGGCCACGTCCGCCGGGGTCAATTCTTCGTCCATCTCGCATACCTCCGTAATCAATGCTATCCACTTAGGATTATATCGTATCGCTCTCGCGCGAACCGAGAATTTCGGCTGTTTTCCCTGGAAAAACGCCGCCCGGTTCTGGTTCTACCGCCTGCGATCGGCTCCGCTTGAATGAATTCGCGAAACGTGAGATGATCTCGGAATCACCCCACCGCGAGCATCTCCCGGAGCCTCTCGACGGCCCGCTTCTCACGTTGGTAGGCGCGGGTCCTGGTGACCCCCAGCCGTTCGCCGATCCGCGATTGGCTCACCCCTTCCTCGAATCGAGCCCGGATGACTTCGCGGTCCTTCTCAGGAAGCGCGTCCACGGCCCCCCAGACGGCCGCCGCCGTCTCTACGGCGATCATGTCGTCGGCGGGTCCGTCGGCGTCGTCCACGGCCTCACGGTCGAGCGCGTCGAGGCTGACCAGGCCGCCGTGCCGCAACGCCTTCTCGGCCGCCCGGCCGATCGCCGATCGAATCCACCAGGTCGCGAAGGTGCTGAACTGGCCGCGCTCGGGGTCGAAGGCGCGGGCCGCCTTCATCAAGCCGAGCATCCCGACTTGGGCGAGGTCCTCGACGTCGAGGCCGGAGCGCCGCCAGCGAAGCGCGACGGACCAGGCCAGGCCGACGTTCTCCTCGATCAGCGGGTGGAGTTCGCTTGCGATCGGTTCCACGGGTGGCGCTCCTCAGTTGGAAGACTCGGCCGGGGATCTCAGGGCCGCCAGGCCGCCGGCTCGATAGGTTTCAAGCAACGCCAGCTCGTCCGGGGCGAGCCATTCGAGCCGCATGCCGTCGTCGAGCACCTTGTTGGCGCCGAGATACTTGATCGCGCGCCCCTGATCGGCCGACAGCACAAGGACGATCGCGTCCTCGTCTTCCAAGGCGAACTCCAAATCCCCGCCCGCCCCGCTCGTGCCCCCGCTTGCTCCAAGTCCCCATTGGTCCATGGCGAAAACCTCGATCGCGTGGGCGAGGTCGCCCGCCGTGCGAGGCTCGTCGTATCGCTGGATCATCGGCCGCTTCGGATCGCTCATGGTTCGCTCCTGATTCGCTCTGTGTGCTCTCCCGGGCCGTGGGGGCGACGGAACGCCCGCCGCATCCCCACGGCCCGTCGTGGAACTTCCTGTGGGCTCAGATCGGAAGCCCGGCGGCCTGCGCGTCGATCTCGCGATACCAGTCTCGGTCGTCGGTCGCTTCCGCGTAATCGTCCCAGTCGCTGGGAGTCGGCTGGTAGGCTTCGGGCGAGCCGCCGCACAGGGCCGGAAGCTCGAAGTCGTGGGCGAGGATTTCGAGCGGGGTGAAGTCGTCGGCCGCGACCTCGAAGTCGGCCGCGATCCCGTCGAGCATGTCGCGCTCGGCGTCGATCTCGACCAACGGCCGTAGAGGTTTGGTCGCGATGTTCGGGCGCCCGGCGTCGTAGGTCAGGCCGCCGATCGCCTCGGACAGCTTGACCGCCAGGTCGTCGCGGGCGTCGAGGAGCGCGTCGGCGTCGAGGCTCGCGAGTTGATCCCGGACGGATCGGAGCGCGTCGAGGCGCCAGTCGGTCGGGATGATGTGGGCGGGGGCTTGAAGATCGGTGTACACTAGACTGTCTCCTGATTCTTGAAACGGGTTGGGCAGACACACGGGCCGGGGTCTGTTTGCAGCAGACGCCCGGCCCCTCGCATTTCACGTCACCAGTCGACGGCCGCCTCGTGCTCGGCCAGGGCCTTCGCCGTTCGCTCGCGATGGTACTCGGCTTGGCGGTCGCTGTGCCGCTTGACCAGGTGCAAGGCCAGCACGTCCCGCACGTCGCGGGGGATCTCGACGTTGTAGAGGTCGCCGGCCTCCATCGCCGCCACGTCGAAGCCCCGCGCCTCGCACTCGTCCATCCGGGTCGCCAGTTGCTTCAAGGTCATCTCGTGTTCTCCGGTTGGGGTTCGGGTTTGGTTGCGACTGCATACAGATAGTAGACGCTCAGACGACCGATGTCAACAGTTTGCAGAAAATTTGTCTACAGGCTGTAGATTGCAGGCGGTTCGCGGTATACAATGAGGGTGTGAGGCGTAAGCTTCGTGTATGCTGGGGTCGGCCCTCAGTCCTCTTACGCGGAGCGTTCGACGTGGCAAAGAAGCAGGTGAAAAAAGTGCAGGCAGTTCAAGCCGAGAGGGAAACCAGGCCGGTTCGGCTCGATCTTTTGATCGCCGACGTTGAACGGCTTGAGGTTGTCGCCAGGGCGCGGGGGCTGAATAAAGCCGCTTACGCTCGCCAAGCCGTCCTTGAGAAGATCAAGGCTGACGAGGAAGGCGGGACGAAATGAATTTAGACCTGCCAGGCTACGACGTGGCGAAGCAGTTGCAAGCCGACCTGGACGAGATGGGAATCAAGTATGTCCATCTGACCCGACCCGAGAACGCCGAGGCGATCAAGGCCGAGGGGCTCAAGTCGGAACACGGTGAGATCTTTTTCACCGATGCGGCGCTGACGGTGGCGCACATCGCATTGAACCAGGTGTTCACGAGGGAGTTGCACCTATTCGGCGTTCGGCACGGCAAGTCGTGGAAATTCCAGCGCGACGACGTGGCCGAATTCATGTCCGGGCACCAGTGGATTTACCGTGCGAAGTCGATCGGACCATCCAAGCTCGTCGACTTAGGCCGCTGGCGGGCCGTTCCTCCGTATGACCAGTTCACGCCGTTCGACGTCGAGACGATGCGATTCCCGTCGGAGTGGTCAGAGGAAGAGATAGAGGCACAGAAGGCAGAGTACAGGGAGCAGTTCAAGCATGGGGCGTGGCCTCCTTGCACTCTCGCTTATATGGAACGAGCGTGAGGCGACGACCGCCACGGATAACATGCCGAATCGCTGATCCGTTGACACATGTGTCAAAAACACGTTTCGCAACATGCACTTAGCGAACCGTGCCGAAGTCGCGACCTACTGGCTTCCGGCCCAGTGGCGCGGGAAGATGACGGCCTCGATTGACCCCTTCGAAGTGAAAAAGCCCCGTAGGAGCCGCAAACTCCTAGCGGGGCATGAAAGGTCTAGCTATGTCTACTCTGGGCCAGCCTGCGCCGAAAATCAACCCCCCATCCCCGAATCGGCCGACGACGTTCAAGCCGGGTCCGCTCGGGTTCGCGTTCGTCGCCGTCCCGCACGATCTCCGGGGCCTCGGTCTCAACAGCGATCAGAAGCTCTTGTTCGGCGTCGTCCTGGGAATGACCAGGACCGCCGGTGGCGTCTGCAAGGCGTTCAACGCCACGTTGGCCAGCTTGGTTGAATGCTCGGCCCGTGAGATCAAACGCGATCTCGACGCGCTCGAGGCCGCCGGCTTGATCCGTCGCGAGTACGAGGGGGGCGACGTTCGGCGCACCAGGCGGATCTTCGTCGTCTGGACGCCCCCGGAGTCTCAGGTCGAGCCCCGGACGCTCAAGATCGAGGGTGGGCCAGCCCCGGCCTACCCGACGGATGAACAGTACCAGGGTGGGCCAGCCCCGGCCTACCCGGTGGGCCAGTCTCGGCCTACCCCTGGGACGGATTCGGCCTACCCGGTGGGCCAGCCCCGGCCCACATTTAAGAATTCCTCAGAGCAAGAGAAAGAATTCCCCAGAACGGCGCCGCCGCCGGCTTCGGCTCGAAACGAGCCGGCCGCGTCGCCTCAGAGCGGGGAGGGAGACGGAACCGGATTGCCGCCGGGCTTCAACGTGACGGGCCTCGGTCCCGATGGAATCCGCCGCGCGATCGAGTCGGGAGTGAGTCAAGCCGTCCAGCGCGCCTCAGACGCTCAAGGCGAAGCCGCCGAAGGCGGCGGGGTGTTTCCCCCGTCCCGCACTCGCCGCGCCCTCAGAGACGCCCGTGAGGCTTCGCGCGGTCCCGTCCGCAAGCTCACGCCCGACGAACTCCGCGCGCAGGTCGAAGGCCTCCGCGCCCGCCACGGGAAGGATGGGCCGCGCGGCTCGGCTTGAAGACCCCCCTGCCCTGTCGTCACACCAGGTCGAGGCGCGAGCGGAGAGTCTACGGAATCGGGACACCTTCGGCGATTTGGTTAAGGCTGGGAAGCTATGACGGCCGATACCTTATTCCGTCGAGGGGAGAGGTTGGTCTGTAGAGTCGGTGGACTTGCCACGTCCGTCGAACGCAACCACGCCTCGGAGCGACTCCGTGATTGCGTCGCTGATCAGCGTCGTGATCGTAACGCCACGCAGAGCTGCGGCAGCGCAGAGGCGTGCGTGAGTGGGAACGTCGATTCCACACGACACTTTTACGGTTCGGCCCTTCTGCGATTCTGCGGACTTCCGCTTTTTCGTGGGTGTGGCCATGCTCAGCCCCTCATGTTCGCGTCAGAGTGAGCCCGCAACCGTCATGGTGCGGGCTTTCTCTGTTTCGGCGTTCCGCAAACGCGGTCTTGAGCCGTCGCGGCCTCAGTCGTCCCGTCGTCGGCACTCGATGCACGACCACGCGCCGAGCCACCAGTCGACCTGTTCGGCTGATCGGAGCGTGCGCGGGGAGTGCAGGTCAAGCTCCTATGCAGATTGTGCATAGGAAGCGTTCGCTTATGCGTCGGCAAGGTGGGATTTCCCACTTTGAAATACGCCCGTGGGCCGTAATATGCCTCTCAGGCACATTTAGACCACGCCCGCACGACCGCACCGGCGCCGCCCGGCCCGACCGGAATAGGCTCAAGCGTCCATAAGCATCGACGCATCCGAACATAACCGCCATTATACGACGGACATATTTACAAAATCTATTTCCAGAATCTTTCGCTCAAGCCCCGGCCCGATCCGTCCGACGCTCGATTACCGGACGCTCACAGCAGGCCGTCGAAGCCGGTGGAGACGTAATGCTCGACGACTTCCGGCGGGATTCCCCGCAGCCGCCGGTGGATCGTCGTCGGGCTCGTGTTGAGCAACTTGCCGATCGCCGCCAGGGGCCAGCCCTGCGCCCAATGGGCGAGCGCGACGAGATCCCGGAACCGTTGAACGCCGTCGTCGTCGAGGGTCGGTTTCGGCCCCACGGCGACGTCGCCGCGCATGTCCTGGGTCGCCATGCATCACCCCGCTTTCTTGAGCTTGCCGCGCTCGCGCGCCCGACGTTCCTTGCGACTCTCGCCCTTCGTCGGCTTCGGCGGGGGCTTCGGCCTGTCCACGGGCAGGGGCTTCACGTCCTCGGGCCGGGGGAGCTTGATCCCGTCGACGCCCGACCGACTGCACGTCATGCAGACTTCGCGCGAGCCGGCCGGGAGCGGGCCGTCGTGGGGGCAGGGCGAGCCGGGGGCGAATCCGACCGCCGGGAAGATGGGGAGCAGCCTCAGGCCCGCCAGCGCCTTCGCGTCGTCGTCGTCGAGTCGGCGGGGTCGGATCGGCTCGCCCGTGCGGTGATCGCTCCACCACGGGGCCACGGCCGGAATCGCCTTGCCGTGGTCGGTCGCCTTCCGCATCAGGTGCAAGGCCGCGTCCTCGATCTCGCCGGCCCGCCCGCGCCGCTTCGGGCCGCCCTTGAAGAATCGGTCGATCATCGCCCGCCTGGCTTCGTCGGGAAGGCCGACCACGACCGCGCGCAGCCGTTCGGCGTCGTCCGGGTCGATCCCCGCCGGCTCGGTCGCGTCGATCGGCTCGAATCCGTCGAAGTCGTCGAGGCTCACCAGGGGCGAGGCTTTGGCCGCCGCCCGTTGGATCGCCTGCTTGATCCAGCGCGTTGCATACGTCGAAAGCGCGCCCTTGTCGGGCTTCCATCCTTGAACCGCGCGGATCAAGCCGACGCAAGCCGCCTGCCGCCGGTCGTCGAGGTCGATCCGCCGCTCTTTCGACGCGTCCGCGATCTGGTAGGCCAGTCCGAGGTTGTCGTTCACAAGCTCGACCTCGTCATCCGTCAGAGGCTCTTGATCGACGGCCGCCGGCATCGCGCATCCCCCCCCGTGGAAAGCCCCCGCAAGCCCTTCAGACGGCCGCCCGGCCCGGATCGGGATATAGGGTGTCCGCGACCTCGAACGGCTCCCTCAGCCAATCGAGGAACCCCTCTTGGCAGCCCACGCACAACAGGATCACGCGACG
>Ga0209958_1001999_pt1 | contig 12771 bp, 15 predicted proteins | sample ThiBio_inoc_plan_FD_183942 | JGI IMG/M metagenome (GOLD analysis project Ga0209958, IMG submission 183942) | Wastewater bioreactor microbial communities from Cape Town, South Africa - Thiocy_inoc_plan (SPAdes) | ecosystem: Engineered > Bioremediation > Thiocyanate > Unclassified | place: South... | reverse complement strand
AAGGGCGGGAATCGGGCCTGAAGGCCCCGCGAACTGCCCAAATGGGCGGCGCGAGAGGCCAAAACATCCGAAAAACTGCGTCGTTCAGTGCCGCATAGCAAATTACGACGGCTTGTTCAGCGTAGCCTTAATCCAGAACGCACGACTACTCGTCTTTCGAGTCATTGAGTCTGAACCATCAGGCGATAGCTAGCGTTGAAACGTTGAAACGGAAGCGTCGTTCGCAGCATCTAGAACGTCGATGGATGGAACGGCGCATGTTTTCTATTCAGCGCTCGAAGTGCCAGGGCACATGCAAGAACTTTTCCCGCATCGATAAGTTTCACGGAAGGGACAGGGGACACCTTCAGCGCAATCGGGATCTCCGTACATCCAAGTACGAGCGCATCGAGAGACTCTCGCAATGCCATGGAGGTGGCTACAGATTCGAAGCTAGACCGTGCCAACTCCAACTTGCCGGCCTTCACCCCATCATAAATTCCGCTCATCAGCAAATCCTGCTCACTGTCAGTGGGCAACAGGAGTCGAAGGCCTCGACTCTCAAAACCCGTCGCATAGATGCCTGTCTGATAGGTACCCTTCGTGGCGAGTAAGCCAACTCGCTGTCCCGCATGCTTCATCAGCACATTTCCAACTTCGCCCGCTACATCAAGAATTTCCATGTGAGGGAATTGGCTCTGAATGCTGGAATGCCAAGAGTGGGCCGTATTACAGGCTAGTGCCACATGGCGAATGCCAAGGGCAGACATTCGTCTGACGACGGAAAGCAGCGATCGAAGCACTGCCTCCCGGTCTTCTTGATCTCCCAGCAAGGCACTGGTGCGATCAGGAATGGGAACCTGAGCTAACCAGTGCTCGGGAAAGTCCTGATCGCAGAACTCTCCCCTAACCTGCAAAAGCACTTCGCTACATGCTGTGACGAACTGGTTCTCGAAGTCAACGCCTGCGGCAGGCCCCATCCCCCCGATGATGCCTACGGGGCAGTTCCCGCTTTGCTGCTTCATTTCAACTTCCGTAGCATTCGACCGGCTCGTCTGCCTGTGGGCCGACCGTTCTCGCAGGAAAGTTCCCCGTTGACGTAGACGCTGACAATCCCTGATGGAGCCAGCGTCGGCTGCTCATAGTTGGCTTGGTCGCAGATGCGCTCTGGGTCGAACAAGACTAAGTCTGCCCAGTTGCCTCGCGCGATGGTCCCACGGTTGGGGATGCCGAATTGGCTCGCACTCAGTCCGGTCATCTTGTGTACTGCCGCTTCTAACGTGAGGACCTTGCGCTCCCTCACATAGCGGCCGAGCACTCGAGGAAAGGAGCCCCAGAGCCTGGGATGAGGGTGTGCGTCATATGCGAGCCCATCCGAACCGATCATGGCCAGCGGATGCGCGAGAATTCTAGTGACGTCCTCGTCGCTCAGGGCGAAGTAGATGGCTCCTGCGGGAGCCAGCGCTCTCGCAGTCGTCTCGGGATCCTCTTTTCTCGCCTCAGCCAGTTTGAAGAGGCTCATTCCGGCAGCACCGGGCTCCGGTGTCGACCATGTCACCAACACATCCCTCGATTGCCTCACCCTGCCGGGCAGCAGCATCGTTGAAGATGCGTCATAGGGATAGCAATCCAGACAAACACGTTGGGTGCGGCAAGCCTGTTCTATCAACGCGAGCGTTTCTCGTGAGCGACCGTGGTTCTTGATGCCCACGAGTTTGTGGTGAGACAGAACGATCGGTACGTCCAGCAATTTCCCTATGGAGAAGGCTTCGCTCAGAGCAGCCTCGATGTTGTCGCCTTCGTCTCTGATGTGCATGGCGATCGGATCGCCTCGCCGCACGAGCGGTTTTCCAATCTCCACGACTTCAGCGGCGCTCGCAGCGCTTGCTGTTGGGTAGTACAGCCCTGTGGAAAAACCCCATGCGCCTTGATCCAGAGATTCCTCCAGCGAGCGTCGCATGGCTTGAATTTCAGATGAACTTGCCGGAGCATCCCACGCCTTCATGTGCGACACCCTGAGCGTTGAGTGCCCTACCAGCGCAATAGCATTCAAGACGGGACTCGCGTCATCCACGGCGTCCAAGTACTGCTTGAAGGTCGAGAATTTGTAGGCCTGTGATCCAAGTCCATTCAAAGGAGGCGGTGGATTCTCACGCACCAACGGAGCAAGACTGATCCCGCAGTTCCCAACGACGACCGTCGTAACGCCTTGCAGGAGTTTGGGGTGCGGGAGATTCCCGCGTTCCAGCAGCAGAAAGTCGTCATGCGCATGAACGTCGATGAACCCCGGCGAAAGCACAAGGCCCGTCGCATCAACGCGTGTTCTCGTTGGCGCGGTCGATAGATCGCCAACTTCTGCGATGACACCCGCCTTTACCCCCACGTCGCCGCAGAAGCGGGGAGAGCCCGTTCCGTCGACAACATTTCCCTTTTCGATGATGAGGTCGAACACGGTATCAGTCGATCTTGACGCCGGAGCGGCGGATGATGTCTGCCCAAATCTGGGTCTCTCGCAAAGCCCTGTCAAAAAGGCGTTCGGGTGGCCCCACCGTCACCTCAAACGACAATGCTCGAAACTTCTCCGTCAGGCTGGGGTTTCCCAGAGCCTTATTGATCTCCGTGTTCAAACGGATGATCAGTTCGCGAGGCGTCCCCATTGGGGCCACGATGCCTCCCCAGGCGGTGGTTTCATAGCCCGGAACCCCTGCTTCCGCGATCGTAGGCGTCTGTGGAAATACTGGGCTGCGTGAACGCCCAGAGACAGCCAAGATGCGAACGCGCCCACTTTGGATGTGCGGCGTGATTGAGCCCAGATTGTCAAACATCAAGTCGCTCTGTCCGCCGATCAAGTCCTGGATGGCTTGAGGACTTCCTCTGTACGGGACGTGCACCATGAAGGTCCCCGTCATGCTCTTGAAGAGCTCGCCTCCCAAGTGGCCTGTCGAGCCATTTCCGGCTGAAGCCATCACGAGCCTTCCTGGTTTCGCTTTTGCAAGGGTGATGAGATCGGCCACCGTCCGAACGGGGAGGTCGTTGTTGACGACAAGCGCGTTCTGCACATAGCCAAGCAAGGCAACTGGCAGCAACTGCTTTTCAACGTCGTATGGCAATGACTTGTAGAGCGACTTGTTGATCGACAACGTGCCGACGTTGGCGTAGCCGAACGTATATCCATCGGGTTGCGATCGAACGATCTCCTGCATACCGATGTTTCCACCGGCTCCAGGCTTGTTGTCGATCACAAACGGCTGCCCCATGTTCTTTGCGAGCTCAGCCGTCAAAAGACGACAGAGGATGTCAGGAGACCCTCCAGCCTGTGAATGAACAACAAGCCGAATCGGCTTGTCAGGCCAGGCAGCGCGAGAAAGCAGCGGTGCTGACAAAACTGCAGCGCCTGCTGCTTGAAGGACATGCCTGCGGCTGACATTCAATTTTCTCATGATGTCTCCAGGAATTTTCTAGATGAACGCGATAATGCAATCACATAGGATGTGAATTCAATCGAATTTTTCTCCTGACCTTCATTCGAAATACTCATGAAATTACATGTCAAGAATTCCTTCGATCGCGGCATTGCAGTGCTTTGAAGCGAGCGCACGACTGAGCTCCTTTACCCGGGCGGCCAGTGAACTGCACCTGACACAAGGCGCCGTCAGCCGCCAGGTACTGGCGCTGGAGGACCAGCTCGGTGTGAGGCTGTTCATTCGGAAGCAGAAGGCGCTCATGTTGGGCCTGACCGAGGCCGGTGACGCCTATCTTCAGGACATTGCTCCCTTGCTCTCGGCCTTGGAGCGCTGCACGTCTGCAGTCCGGGCACATCGTGCTGATGGCGGCTCACTAAACCTCTCGGTAGGCGCCTCGCTTGGAAGCTATTGGCTGATTCCACGCCTTCCGCTCTTCACGCAGGAGCATCCCGAAATCATCCTGAATGTCGCGACGAAAGTGGGCCCCGCAGAGTTTGGCGCTCGCGGGATCGATGTATCGCTAGAGTTTGGCGACGGCCATCGCACGGGCCTTACATGCGACTTCGTGCTGCCCCTGCATCTGCAGCCATTCGCCTCTCCAGAATGGATTCGCCGATTTGGTCACCTGGACTCCAAAACCCCAAATGGGGCCTTGATTCATCATTCGACCGGCCCTGAAGCTTGGCTGGAGTGGTTCAAGTTCGCGGGCATAGACAAGAATCCTGGGAGGGAGGGGCCTTTGTATGACGTGATGTGGATGGCAATGAATGCCGCGTCAAACGGCCTTGGAGCCGTTTTGCTGCCTGACTACATGTCGCACAGCGCCACTTCTAGCGGTAGGTTACGTCCGCTTTCGCCGCTTCGGTGGCACTCGCCAAAGTCCTACTACCTTGTCTATCCAGAAGCAAGGCAGGGACACCGGGCCTTACAGACTTTTAGATCTTGGCTCCTGAATCAAGCTCGAATCGAGCCCGAGGGACATCCAAGGCGTGCTCGCTTTGCCAGGGAACGCTCCAAGGCCAGTAGTCCCTAGCGATCCGGCGGAACATTCCGGCTCCTGGGTAACAGAGGGGTACATTGGCTCATGGGCCAAGGCCGAGTTGGCGAGCGTAATTCCATGTTGCGGACGCCCCGCGCACCACGGCTGAAAGATGTTGTCCTACTCGATGCTCGATCAGTGGCTTCCACGGCACCAAGCTGAAACCAGTGCCGTCTTCAATGACTGCGAATTTCCCGCTGACCAACTGGACGCTTCTGCGGTAGATGCCATTGGTGCTCTCGCCGTCCCGTACTGGCCGGTACTGTAGGCCGCTTTGTTGCTGCATCGATGTGCCCACAGCATCCAACTCCCGTTTGCGCAGCGTCGTCAACAGGTTGCGCGCCAGAAGGAAACGCTCGCCGCGCCACTCGGCCATGCCCTGATCGGCGAGGAAATCAACACGGTCGCGCATTGCATCGCGCACTTGAACCCCAAAGCCTTGGCCGGCCAAGATCGAAGCATCGCTTACCAACTGTTTGTCCAGCCAAGTAGCGCCGATAGCGTGCACCTGCCTATCGATGGGTAGATGCGATCGCGACTCGATCACCCACCCGGAATTCTTCTGCGCGTCATTCGCTCGGACCTTCTGCCGTAGGTCTGGCGGTACCTTCCAGACCCCATCGACAATACGCTCCACGATGCCGGCGCGGCGTAGCGCTTCGAGTCGGCGCACGTGAACCTCGGCCGTGGCCTGCGGGTCACGGTCGCTAGCTTGCGCGAGCTGGGCCTGGTGGCTAGCCGTGGTGTAGATGCCATCCCTGGCCACCGCCAGGATGTTGCGGTCCGCGGCCCTCTCCTGGGCTGCGGGCCTGGCCTCCACGATGCCGCCAACAGGCAACCCGGCCAGGTCGGTGCCGGCCGGCAGCTTCAGGTAGTGCGCGCGGCCGTCGACGCCATCAACCACCAGGTAGGGCCGGTCGTGCAGTTCATCGTCCAGGCCCTTGGCCGCGATGCGCCCGAGGACGGGGGCATGCGCTGGCGGGTCGGTCACCAACTCCCGCTGCTCGCCCTTCATAGCGCGGTGCATTGCGCGCAGGATGTCGCTGCGCTTGCCCATGGCGGCCAGGGCCGGTTCCATGCCGGGCGCGAGCTGCCAGCGGTTCGTGTCAATGCGCCCGGCCAGCGCCATGGCTTCGAGGCGCTGCAGCCGCGCGCGCAGCAGGGTCTGGCGCTGCGTTCCCTGGGTTGTGCCCGGGGCATCGGCCAGGTCCACAATGTTGGCCGTGGCCTGCCGCAGCAGTTGCCGATCCAGGCTGGTGAGGCGCTGCTGGTCCACCTCGCGCTGCAGGCACCGCCGCATCTCCGCCTCGGTGCGCGGGCCTAGCCATTCGGTGGCGATCTCGCTGGCGCGCAGCCGCATGCCATGCGCCATGTAGTCGGGCGCGATCACCAGATCACGCCCTTTGCGCTCGCTGCCCACCCAGCCGCGCAGCACAATGTGGGTGTGCGGGTTGTCGGTGTCCCAGTGGTCCACGGCCACCCAGTCCAGCGGGGTCTCCAGGTCGGTTTCCATGCGGCGCATCAACTGGCGAGTGAAGCCCTTGAGGTCTTCCAAGTCCACGGCGTCCTCGGGTGAGACGATAAAGCGGAACTGGTGTCGGTCACCCCGGCCGCGTTCCTCGAAGTCCTTGAGGTCCGCCGCGTCGGTGTCGGCACCATAGGCCTGGCCCTTCTGGCCTTCCCGGGTGACGCCTTCGCGCTCGATGTAGCGCAGGTGCGTCGAGACGGCCTTGGCGCCGGCGCGCCTGAGCACCACGAAGCGGGACTTAATGACCACGCGCCGGGCGTTCGCGCCCAGGCCGCGGCCCGCCATGCCAGCGGCCACACGGCCCCGGCCGAAGGTCGATGCCGGGCGCGCGCCGCGTGCGCCCGAAGCCTTGGCGCCGGACTGGGAGACGGCCTTGAGCACCTGCGACACGAAGCCCTTGGGCTTCGCCCCGGAACGCGCCTTGGGCGGGCTCGGGTGGACACGGAAGCGGTCTTCGTCAGCGGAGGCCATGGCAGAACCTGCAGCGCATCAAGGCGCAGTGCATCGGGAACGGCACACGCAGGCGGCCCGCAGCAGTGGCAAAACGGCTCCCGCACTGCACACGCCGCCGCAGGCGCGGTGCCGTTCTCAACCCGCGTGCAGACTGGGCCGGCGGGCGAAGACGTGCCGGTCCTTTTCTCTTGCCCTCCGTCTCCGCCTCCCGCTGACGCCCCCGGCTCCGACCTGCCGCCAGCCGCGCACGAGGCGCGCAACGCTGCTCGCAAGACAGCAGCGGTGCAGCGCGCGCTGCACGTTGGCAGGGGACTTTCTGCACGATGGGATGCAGCGCGGACGCAGGTCCGGCTGCTATTCGGCCGCATGCCCAATGACAGAAAGATGGAAAGTTCATGACGCGCCCCATGTCCACAAGGGCTGCGCGACGCCAAGCACGGCCGACGCGGCAATAGGCCCGAAGTAGCGGCTGTCGAACGACGCCGGGTTCGTGTCGCTGAGCAGAAATAGCTCGCTCATCGCCAGGGATCGGCATTGCGGCCAGGCTTGCAGCGGACGATGCTCGCCGTCATGCGTGCGCGCGTTCGCCACCACGACGCCGTCGATGCGCACAGCCTGCTCCCGAACACACACCGATTGCGGCGCGAGCGCGCCGATGCGCTTGAGGATCGGAACGCCACCGGGCAGGTAGCCGCGCTGCGCTGCGAGCGCGGCCACGTCAGCAGGAAGCCGCGCCAGCACGATGCTGCCGACGTGCAGCGTGGCTACGTCTTCCAGGCGACTGATGCGGTACCAACCGCGCGGCACGCTGTTGCTCGGGTTATAGACCATGAGCACGCGGTCGGGCGCACCCACCTGCATGACGGCCAAGGCGCACAGCGTCGCCATACTGACGCCCATGCAGGCAAGGAGCAGGCGGCGGGTCATTGCAGCGCCTTGCGGGCAAGTTGCGCTGCATGCCGCTCGGCGGTGTAGGCCGGCACCGGCTGGCGTGCGGCGAGCCGGTTGCCGACCATGCGCCAGTACGTGACGGCCACCGCGCACGGATCGATGTCCAAGGCCTCGATGGCGTCGATCACCGCAAGCACAGCCTTGACCTGCGCCTGCCCATCGGCGCGCAGCAGGATGCACGCTCCCGGCTGCACGCCGGCGACACGCTGAGCGTCGTCACATGGCGTCGGCGCCTGCAGCACCATGAGCTGCCAGAGCGCCGTGCCGTAGTCGTTGCCAATCCACTTCACGCGGCAGCAGACGGCGCCCGGCGCGAACACCGCGACACGTCGCCAGCGATCCAGCACGATCTCCCGGGCAGGCGGGCCAAACCGTAGCCAGACATTCACACGTTGCTCGACGAAGGCGAGTGAAACCCGCATAGGGGTAGGCCGAGGCGGAAACGCCGCCCTCAGCGATGGCTGCAGGACGGCTGGCGCCGAATGCGAACCCTGCGCCGTCATGCCGCGTCCTCCGGATACTCGCGCTCCAGCAGTTCGCGCAACATGTCCGCCGCCGTGAGGCCGCGCCGGAACGCGATAACCTTGATGCGCCCGCGCAGCGTGGGCGCCACGTCGATGGTCAGGCGCGCGGTGTAGACGGATGCCTTGGCCGGCGCCTCGAGCGTGCCCGCCCGCCGCACCCAGGTCGATGCCGGATCGGCACCGGGCCTGCGGCCGATCGGTGTCCGGCGCGGCACTGCCGGCGGCTGGCGTTTTTTCATCGCAACATCTCCCGCACCGCGAGTGCGAACGCGGCAATCTCGCGCGCGGCCGCGCACTGCGGGGCCACTTCGCATGCGAGCCGCCCCGCTGCGACGCTGTCCGCGAACACGATGCGCTGCGAGACCTCGGCGTGCAGCGCGGCAAACGGCTGATCGGCAAGCGCAGCGCGCGCTTCGCGGCCGATCACTGTGCCGACCACGCGCCGATTGATCACGAAGGCTGCGCGCAGTTGTGGCCGAAACACCCTGGCTTCGGCAATGAGCTGCACCATCTCATGGCTGGCCCACACGTCATAGGCGCTGGGCTGCACCGGGATCAGCACCAGGTCGGCGGCCAGTAACGCGGAGCGCGCGAGGGCCGCGACCCGCGGCGGCCCGTCAATCACCACGAAATCCGCCTGCATGGCGATCTGCGGCGCCTCCTGGTGCAGTGAGTCCCTGGCCAGCCCGAAGACGCCATACAACCGTCCCAGGCCGCTCTGGAGCCGCCGCTGCGCCCAATCGAGGGCCGAGCCCTGCGGGTCGGCATCGAGCAGCATGACGCGGCTTCCCAGCAGGGCCAGTTCGCCGGCCAGGTGCGTAGCAAGCGTCGTCTTGCCTGCACCGCCCTTCTGGTTGAGCAGCGCGATCACCTTGCCGAGCCGGCAGTCGTCTCTTCCTGGCGAGTTGGATCCCGACGCTGGGTCTGCCGGATTTGCAGTCACTGAACTATTGCCCATTTTTTGAGCAGCATCTGCTCGCGCGCGCGTGACTTCCATTTATGTATCCCTTTAGATGTTTAGGGAGTCCCGAAACCGTTGCTAGACGCGGCTCGCGGGCGATTTGGCGCCGGCGATCCACCGATAGAGGCGCCGGTGATCCACCGAGTCGCACGCCGGTGATCCACCGAGTCCGTCCCCACGTCATCCACAGGTTCTTCAACAGAAGCTGTGGACAAGTCACCTTGGAAGGGCTCGGCAGGGGCTGGGCGAAATGCCAGCCATTCGATGTCGCCGCTGCGCTCGATGAAGAGGCGGTAGCCTGGCAGCGCCTGGCGCAGAACCAAGCCGCGCACATGCGCGGCGAAGTCGCGATAGCGCTGCAGAGCGCCGGATTTCAGGTACAGGTGGCGCATGCCAAAACGCCAGCCACCGGGCTGTCGCCCACCGTGCTTGCGCACAAGTCGGTACAGCCAGCGCTCGATACCCCCGGAAAGCCGGAAGTACGTGGGGTCAAGCGTGAGCACCAGGGCCTCGTCCATCACGCCTGTGAAGTACCAATCGGCCAGGATCAGCTCTATGCCATCGGAGCGCCCATCGGGCCGGAGGTACTCCTTCCACTCGTTGATCCAGGAGAACCGGTGCACGCGCACGCCGCCGTTCGGTCGTTCGCGTTGGCGCAGCGTAGTGGCGACTGTGGTGGACTGCAGGCGGTCCAGCGCAGCGCGCAGCGCCAGGTAGTCGCTGCGGCCGGTGCCGCGCTGCGCGAAGCGCAGGATCTCGTAGGGCGTGGCAACCATCAGGCGCGAAGGCGCGATGCCCTCCTTCTTGGCCTGGACGATCTGGCTCGCAGCCCAGATCAGCACGTCAGCATCCCAGATCGTGGCGATGCCATGCTCCGGCACGCCTTCCACGGTGAGCGATACACCGCCGGCCTCGAAGCGGATCGGCACGGTGCGCGGCGACTTGGCCAAGGAAAAGAACGGATAGGCCATCAGATCCTGTGAATCGCGCAGCGCCATCTCGCCCGGCAGCGCGCGGAACAGCGACAACTGTTCGCGTTCGCTTGGGCGCCTCGACATGGATGGAGCCTCCCTGCCCTGCATCCATCAGCGGACGGAATCGCGCTGGACGTAGCCGGGATCGGAGGTCATGCCGTAGGCACGGTTGTCGGCCCAAGCGCGCAGGTCCTCGACCGCGTAGACCACTCGCGCGCCGAACTTGCGGAACCGTGGCCCACCGCCCAGCACACGCTGTTTCTCCAGCGTGCGCGGGGACAGGCGCAAGAAGGCACCGGCCTCGTCGGTGGTCAGGAACTCGGGGTTGGCCGGCGCGGGGGGTACCGCATGGGGCTGCGGCGCAACCGCCGCAGCGCGGACGGGAAACGGGGAACCGACACTTGCCATGAGAGCCTCCATCGTTGTCGCGGGGCCGCGAACCATTCGCAGCCCGATGGAGGCAGTCTCGGGAGAAAGGGCTTTTTTGCGCAGGGAGAGATTCAGCGCATCGGTTCGTCTCCGGGAGGTTGCGCGGCGGTACGCGCCACACCCGCCAGGATCAGATACCCACCCTTCATGTACGCCTCGGCGCGGCGCAGCAGATGCCGGACCTGGGCCCGCAACTCGCCATCGTCGTGCCAGCGGTGCACCACGGCTTCGAGGCCGAACAGAGCCTGGGCGATGTCGCGGTGCGAGGCACCGGCCTGCGCGCCATCGAGCGCCTGCAAGGCGCGTAGATGCAGCAATGCAGCGCGGGAAGCCACCCGTACGGATGCTGCGGCCGGCACCCTGCCATCAATGGCCTGCGCTTGTGCATTGAATGCATCGAGTTGGCCACGCAGACTGGGACCGAGCGGAACGGCGCATGTGTAGGCGGCCCCGCTAGTGAGATCATCGGCCAGCGATACGCGCAGGCGCTGCGCGGATACCTCGGCCAGCAGCGTCAGGCCTGCGTCGCCAAGCACCAGGCGCTTGCGACCCGGCACGCGCCACAGGTCGAAGGTTCGCCGGGTCGATGCACTGTGCGCCTGGGAGGCGCGCACGTGCAGCATTTCGTCAGTGGTGGCGATCCAGATGGGATGGGCTTCGCGCGCATCGAGACGCGGGTCTTCGGCGCTGTCGTAACCCCCAACGCTCGAACGATGCGCCGCGCCGCCGCACCCAGTCCACGCGGTACTGCTGATGGCGGCGCAGGTACTCCCACGCGAGCGCGGGACCGTCCAGGTCGAGCGTGTAGAGGTAAGCGGCCGACACGGCCCACGGCTCACTCGGCAGGTCCTCGTTACTGCAGTCGGTCATGACGGAATCCCTTCTCTTCTCGTTGGTTGGTTAGAGGAACACTGCCACAAAGAAAGCCAGCCGGGCTCGCCTTTGGCGCGAGGGTACGACGCGCCAGGAGCGACGCAGGGCCATGGTCCGATTCGCCGCGGTTTGCTAAGATGTCTGTGTGCCGCCTAACGTCGGCCCGCCCGCCCACGCTGGCGAAGCTGGTTCAGCAACGTGGTCCGCAAGTCATTGCGGACGAGAGGCCGACTTTCATAAGTCTGCCGCAGGACTCGATGTGTGGGCGCATCGAATGTCAGCGGCACAACTTATGGAGTGCACATGCCTGAAAACTATTCCGCAGCTCAAATCGAGCACCTTAAGCGCGAGGCCAAGCGGCTGAGCCGCGCGTCAGCAATCCCTCACAGCCAAGCGCTTGACCAAGTGGCGGCCGCGAACGGCCATCGCAACTGGTCGCTCCTGATGAAGAATGCGGCCGAATCGCCGGCCGGGCCTCCGCCCTATTGCTTCTCGCGAACAAGCGACGAAATGCGCCTGGCGCTGCATAAGGTGCAACTTCCCGCCTACAGCCGAACCCCAAGGGTGGAGGCGGCGCGCCAGATGGTTGAAGACCTGTCCCACAAGTTCATCTCTGCGCAGAACGCTGTCGACTTCGCGATCGACTACATGCGCTGCCTGCTCACCGTGCCGCGCTTCAAGGTCTACGCAGCCACCCGAGTGAACTGGGAATTGCGCTGCTGGTTGCCCTATGCGGCCAAGCCGCTCAGCGACGACACTGCAATCCTCGTCAATCGACGGTACAAGCCGGTTGGGCAGAGCACCGACGAATGGGCGGCCTACGAGACGTTCTCGCACTTGCTCCTGCGACTCGATGGAGAACGCCTGCAGGTGTTCTCGCATCGACCCGAAAGCGAAGGCTACCTGTACAACGACGGTTGCATGCCATGGACTTCGCGCAAGGACGCCGAAACCTACCTGGAGCGGCTGCTCCGGCTCAAGGCGGTTACGCGCGGCTGACGGGGAGCAACGTCAGTCACTGACCGAGCCGTCACGTTGCGCGTCGGCGAGGTAGCCCGACAGCGGCTGGCGTGCCTGGAAATGCGGATCGGCCACGATGCGCATGCCCTTGGGACCGCGCATACCGTCGAGCGCTGACAGGCTCACATACCCGAGTTCGGGGAAGCCTGTGCCTGCATCGGTAAGACCGTAGGCGCGATCGCCGTCGGCTTCGAGTTCGGTCAGCAGCCAGCAGGCGGGCGCATCCAGCGTGTACAGCTTGACGACCGGATAGGGGTCGATGGGCTGGCCACGCGCGCGGGCCGCGCCGTTGGCCAGCATCTGGGTACGCTGCTGCTCGGTGAAGAAGGTCATGAGATCCTCGGAAGAGGTGACGGAATGCTAGTGCTGCGGGGACGATCGCGGAAGGGGATCAACACGCTCCACGGACATTGAAATGAATCGATTGAGTTAAAGATAACGTGGTTTAAGGCTACGCTGAAAAAGTCTCCGCTGCTGCTCCAGCCTGGGTAAATTACTGGGCCATGAAGCAGCAGACCCTTGCTATGGCAGCCGACGCCCAGTCGGGTTTTGAACAGCATCGCAGGCCCACGCGGC
>Ga0209958_1001998_pt1 | contig 12772 bp, 5 predicted proteins | sample ThiBio_inoc_plan_FD_183942 | JGI IMG/M metagenome (GOLD analysis project Ga0209958, IMG submission 183942) | Wastewater bioreactor microbial communities from Cape Town, South Africa - Thiocy_inoc_plan (SPAdes) | ecosystem: Engineered > Bioremediation > Thiocyanate > Unclassified | place: South... | reverse complement strand
GTTCGGGCTTGCTGCAAACGGTTGGCTGTCCACGCCAAATGCTCTCTCACGGGATGCCAAGGCTCCCAAGGGGATGACAGGCTGTGGACAACTTCCCAAAAAATGTCTCTGAACTTCAGGGTCTCGAAGATACAAGGGGGAAGGCGCGAAGCGCCACAGGGGGTGCTTCACGGCCTCCAGCGCAGCAACGCCCACAGCACAGGCTTTTCACCGGGCTGCAGCGCCTGCTGCGCCGACAGGTACAGCGCCCACTCGCGGCTGGGCGATTCCAGGGCGTGGGCCAGCGATACCGTCCAGCCCGGTGCCTGTGCCTGCGTGTTGGCCTCGTCGGCAAAGCGCCCGCCGCGGTACACCATGCCCAGCACCGTGTAGCCGCGCCCCGTGTGCCGCCAGGTGCTGCCCAGCACGGCGGTATGGCGCGGCACGCCGGGCAGGCGCAGCCCCTCGTAGCCCGCGCCCAGGTTGCGCGCGTCGGCCCAGGCGTAGCTGGCCAGCAGGCTCCAGCGCGGCGCCAGCACCTGGTTGAGCGCCACGCCCGCCTGGCGCAGCCGCCCGTGGCCGAAGCGCGGCGTGCCCTGGTAGGGGTCGATCTGCGTCTGCGCCGACATCTGCGCGGGCGCCAGCGTGCCCACGTAGTCGAACAGCGCGCCCATGGCCTGGCCGTACAGCCGCCCGTCGGCCATGCGCGGGTTGCGGATTTCCTGCTGCGCCAGGCTGGCCGTCGCGAAGCTGCGCGGCCCCAGCTCCCAGTCCAGCTGCACCGCGTGCTTGCGCGCCAGGCTGCCGGGCAGCTGGTACTGGTAGTCGATGGGGATGGCCCCGGTGGCCACGGGGGCCAGGGTGTGCGTGCCGGGGGCGTGCAGGCTCTCCTGCCAGGCCCAGTGCAGCGCGCGCCCCGGGCCCCAGCGGTAGCTCGCGCCCAGGCGCGGGCGCAGCTGGCGCGCCAGGCGCGTGCCCTGGCTTGCAGGTTCGAGCAGGTCCTCGCCGGTCAGGCTGTCGCGGTAGGCGTTGTCTTCCTGGAAGCGCAGGCGCGGCCAGGTGGCGGCGGCGTGCAGGCGCCACGGGCCGTGCGCCCATTCCAGCGCGGCCCAGGGCATGTCGTAGCGCTCCAGGTTGGTGCGCGGCGAGGCCACGAGGTCGTCGCGGATGTCGCTGCCGGCGCTGCGGCGCACGCTCTCCCAGCCCAGGCTCCAGCGCAGCGCCCCGGTCTGCGCTGTGTGGCGCAGGTACAGGCCATATTCCTGGCTGCGGTAGGTGTAGGCCTGCGGGCCCCACTGCGCGTCGTCGAGCGACAGGCCGGTGTCGTCGCTGACGCGGTGCAGCTTGAACCAGGTCTGCGCGTCGGCCGACCAGCGCCAGGAGCCGCCGAAATCGCCGCGCCGCGTCGCATAGCGCGCGGTGTCGCTGAAGGTGATGCCGTTGCCGAAGTCCAGCCCCCAGGGAAAGCGGTAGCGCATGCGCCCCTCGGTGAACATGGCGAACAGGCCCAGGCGGTCCGTGGGGCGCGCGCCCAGGGCCAGTTGCATCTGCGGCGCGTGCATGCGGTACAGGCTGCCGGGCGGGCCGTCGCGCGGCTGCATCACCACCCCATCGGTGCGCAACAGCCAGGCCAGCGGCAGCGGCGCGGCGCTGAAGCCGCGCAGGCCCGCGTCGGCGCTGGCGGTGTTGCGCAAGGCCTCGCGCGTGCCGCTCAGGCCCAGGCTGGCCTCGTGCAGCGCGGTGAGGAACACGCCGGGGTGCTTTTCGCTCGCGCCGAACACCGTGGGGTCGCTCAGGTAGCCCTGGTACAGCTCCGACATGCGGGCGTATTCGCTCTCGTAGCGGTTGGCCAGGAAGAAATGGCTGCCCGCCCACAGCGGGTAGTAGGACTGCTGCACGTAGGCACGCGCCCAGTGTTCCAGGCCGAAGTCGGCCAGCGCCTTGCCCAGGCTGGCCGAGCCCTGGCTGTCGCTCGCCAGCGGGTTGAGCGATTTCAGGTAGGGCAGGCGCGCCAGGGCCTCGCGCGCGGCGGCCACGGCCTGCTCGGGCTCGCCCGCGTCGTTGTGCAGCACCGAGGCGATCTGCCAGGGCAGCGGGTCGCGCGGGTCGGCCTGGCGCGCGCGCTCCAGGGCGTCGAAGGCCGCGCCCGCCTGGCCCAGCCGGTATTCGGCCACGGCCAGCCACACCTGGGCCTGGGCGTAGCGCGGCTCGATCACCAGGGCCTTGAGCAGCAGTTCGCGCGCGGCGGCGCTCTGGCCGCGCTGCAGCGCCAGCAGGCCCGCGCCCGCCAGGGCCACGTAGTCGTCGCCCGCCTGCGCCAGCGCCTGGCCGAAGCCCTCTGCAGCAGCGCCGAAGCGCAGCGCCTGCGCATCGGCGGTGGCGGCCTGGGCCAGGGTGTCGGCGTCGTGCGGCTGGCGCTGCACGGCCTGGGCCAGGGCGGCGCGCGCGGCGGCCAGGTCGCCGCGCTCGCGCAGCGCGCGGCCCAGGCCGGCCAGGGCGGCGCCTTCCTCCGGGGTGCCGCGCGCCTGCGCGGCGGCCTGGCGGTACAGGGCCAGGGCGCCACCGGCATCGCCATCGAGGCGGCGGGCGTCGGCGTCGGCCAGCAGCAGCGCCACGGCGTGGGGCGCCTGGGCGCGCGCCTGGGCGATGAAGGCGCGCGCCGCATCGCCCTGCTCCAGCGCCAGCAGCAACGCGGCGCGGCGCGCAGCGTCGCCCGCCGTGAGCCAGACCTGCAGCAGGCGCTGCTGCGCGGCGCCGAGCTGGCCCTCGGCCACCTCGGTTTCGGCGCGCAGGCGCTGGGCCAGGGGGTCGGCGGGCTGGGCGCGCAGGCGCGCGTCCACCTGCTCGCGCAGCGCGGCCAGGCGGCCCGCGCGCAGCGCCTGCAGCGCCGGGGCGCGCCAGGCGGCACCGGGCGCCGTGGCGTCGGCCAGTTCGGGCCAGCCCGGGGGCGTGAGCGCGGGCGCCATGACCCACTGCACGCGCTCGCGCGGGCGCACCAGCAGGCGCTTGACGGGGGCCTGGCCGGGTTCGGCCACGGCCTGCTCGGACGGCCCGAGCACCACCGCGCCCTGGGCGTTGGACACGTCGATGCGCCCGGACAGCACGGTGAGCGTGGTGCGCCCCTGGGCATCGACCTCCACGTCCCAATCCGTGCCGCGCACCGCCGCCAGCACCGCCGGGGTGCGCAGCTCCACGTTCACGCCCTGGCCCTTGGCACGCGCCCACAGGCGGCCCACGGCCAGCTCCAGCCGGGTTTGCGCCGGGCGCGCGTCGCACAGCCGCACCTGGGCCTGCGCGGCCAGGCGGATCTGCGTGCGGTCGGCCAGCAGCAAGGCCGCGGAGGACAGCGCCAGGGTGCGCACCTCGGCCCCCGGCGGCAGGCGCTGCGCCAGCGCGGCGGCGGCCCAGGGCGCGGCGCCGTCGGCGCGCGCCTGGCCCTGGCCGCTCAGGGCGACGATCTCGGCGGCGCTGCCATCGGCCCCGGGTGGCGCCTGGCAGCCGCTGCCCTGGGCGAACGCGTTGGACAGGGTCAGAAGCCATGGGGCGAACCCCAGAAGATGCTGGCGCATACGCTGTCTCCTTTCATTTGCCCAGGGGCCGAGGAAAGGCCGCGGGCGGCGCGCCCTGCGCCGCCAGGGCCCGCAGGCGCTTGCCCAGGCACAGGCGGTGGGCCGCCCAGCCCGCGCCCACGGCTTCAACGTGCTGCGGCAGCGCGGCCCAGCAGGCCAGCGCGCCGGCCCAGTCGCCCGCCTGCACGCGCGTGCGCAAGGCCATGGCGGCCTGCACGGCCGCAGTATCGGCACAGGGCGTGAAAACATCCAGCCCCGCGCCGCGCCCGGCCAGCACCACGCTGTCGAGCCACAGGCACGTGGCCGCGGGCACGCGCGCGTGCAGCGCCCCGGACAGCAGCACGCGCGTGCCGAAGGCCTTGTTCGCGCCTTCGAGCCGCGCGGCGGTGTTCACCGCGTCGCCCACCGCCGTGTAGGTAAAGCGCTCGGCCGAGCCCAGGTGGCCCACGGCGGCCACGCCGCTGTGCAGGCCGATGCGCAGGTGCGTGGCGGCGAAGGGCGTGCCCTGCCAGGCCTGGTGCAGCCCGGCCATGGCCTGCTGCATGGCCTGGGCACAGGCCAGGGCCTGCGCGGCATGGCCGGGCTGGGGCAGCGGCGCGTTCCAGAAGGCCATGACGGCGTCGCCGATGAACTTGTCCAGCGTGCCGCCGTGCGCATGGACGGTGCGCGCCATGGCGCTGAAGTAGCGGTTCAGCGCCTGGGCCACGGCCTCGGGCGGCATGTGCTCGCTGGCGCGGGTGAAGCCGGCCAGGTCGGCGAACAGCAGCGACAGCTCGCGCCGCTCGCCCCGGGTGGACGGCGCGACATCAGCGCGCGCCAGCGCGTCGGCCACGGCGCGGGGCACGTAGCGGCCGAAGTCGCGCCGCAGCCGTTCGCGCCGCGCGCGCTCGCGCCAGTAGGCCTGCGCCGCGCCCACGTTCAGGTGCAGGGCCAGCGCGGCCAGCGTGGGCAGCGCGGGCCACCACCAGCCCGCCAGATGGCTGCCCGCGCTGGCGGCCACGGCCAGGGCGCCCAGCGCGGCGCTCACGGCCAGCGCCCGGCCGCCATGCCAGCGCCGCAGCCCCCACGCCGCCAGGGCCACGGCCAGCGCCGCCTGCGCCCAGGGCACCCAGGGCGCCACGGGCCGCACCCAGTCGCCCGCCAGCGCGTTGATGAGGGCCGTGGCGTGCAGGAACACGCCGGACTGCGTGCCCGTGCCCAGCAGGCGCAGCGCGGTGGCGTGCTGGTCCTGCCCGCCCACGGGGGTGTGCTGGCCCAGCAGCACCAGCCGGCCGCGCAGCGCGCCGGGGGGCAGTTGCCGCGCGGCGTCCAGCGCCTGGGTGTAGTGGGCGTAGGGCAAGGGCTGCTCGGGCGCGTAGGGGCGCAGCAGCGCGCCGGGCGGCGGCGCGGTGTAGGGGCGGCCCGCCGCATCGGCCACGGCGCGCCAGAGGGCCTGCGGCGCGGCGGGGGCACGGCGCACCACGCCGTCTTCGTCGGCGTCGATCTGCACCAGGCCCTGGCGCGCGCCGGCAAAGACCGGGGCGAGGCGCTGGCGGTAGTCCTGCACCTGCGAGCTGGGCACCGGCACCTCGGCGGCCGCCAGCACCACGGGCAGCGGGCCGGCCAGGGCCTGGGCCAGCGCCGCGTCGTCGCGCGCATCCGGCGCGGGCTGGGTGAAGAGCAGGTCCATGCCCAGCGCCGCCGCGCCGCCCTGGCGCAGGCTGCCGATCAGGCGCGCATGCAGGGCGCGCGGCAGCGGCGGCGCCAGCGCCAGTTGCGCCAGCGAGGGCTCGTCGATGCCCACCACCAGCACGCCCACGGCGGGCGGCGGCCCGGCGCCGTAGGCCGCGAGCAGGTCGTGCTCCAGCCGCGCCAGCGCATCCCACGCGGGCAGCCAGGCCAGCAGCCCGCACAAGGCCAGCGCCAGCGCCACCCGCAGCATCCAGGCCCGTGCCACATCCGCCATGTCACCTCCTCCAGGCCGCGAGGCGGCCTGCAACGCCCGGAAAGAACGTGCTCACGATCTAAAATTCAACCACAAACCATAACATTTTGAAACATTCTGGATGCATCTTTCCGCCAATGAAACCACCATGCCCAGGCTGCACCTGATCGGCACCCTGAGCCTGGTTCTGGTGGTCACGCTGGCCATGGCCGTTTTCTACTCGTGGCGCAACGAGCGCGAGCAGCGCACGGCGTTCGCGCGCATCGAGCAGGTCATCACGCAGCAGCAGCGCGAGCGCCTCATCACCGAAATGCAGTCGGCGGTGGGCTACCTGGAATTCCTGCGCCTGCGCACCGAGGACGTGCTGCGCAGCAGCATCGTCGAGCAGGTGGATGCGGCGATGCAGATCGCCCAGGCCATCCACGACCGCGAGGCGCCGAACCGCCCGCCCGCGCAGGTGCGCAAGCTCATCACCGAGGCGCTGCGGCCGGCGCGCTTCTTCGACGGCCGGGGCTACTTCTTCATCGACGACATGCAGGGCCGCTTCGTGCTGCTGCCCACCGCGCCGCAGTACGAGGGGCGCGCGGGCATCGACAACCGCGACGACGCGGGCAACTACATCATGCGCGGCCTCGTCAACGCCGCCTACCTGCCGCAGGGCAAGGGGTTCTTCCGCTACCGCTGGTACCGCCCGGACACACCCCAGGCCATGGGCGACAAGGTGGCCTACGTGCGCCACTTCGCGCCCTACGACTGGCTCATCGGCACGGGCGACTACCTGTACGAGTGGGAAGCACGGCAAAAGCGCGAGGCCATGCAGCGCCTACGCGGGCTGCGCTTCGGCGCCAGCGGCTCGGTCGGCCTGATCGACGCCGAGGGGCGCTCGCTGCTCAGCCCCAACAACCCCGCGCTGGAAGGCCTGCTGCCCACGCAGATGCCCGCGCTGGAGCAGCGCGCCCTGCAGAAGCTGCGCGACGTGGCCCAGGCCGGGGGCGGCTTCATCGAATACGAATGGCCCCGCCCCGGCGCGCGCGCAGGCGAGCCCCTGGGCCGCAAGACCGCCCTGGTCACCACCTACGCCCCCTGGGGCTGGGTGCTGGTGACGTCGATGTTCAACGACGAGCTGCACTCCACGCTGCGCGCCGAGACCCGCGCCCACGAGGAAGGCAACACCCAGCAGCGGCTGGAGCTGGCGCTGATGGTGCTGGGCGCGCTGGCGCTGGGCGTGGCCGGCTCGTTCGGCTTCTCGCACTGGTCGCGCCGCCTGTTCGCCAGCTACCACCACGAGCTGCGGCAGGCGCAGGAAAACCTGCGCATCGCGGCCATCGCCTTCGAATCGCAGGAGGGCATCTTCGTCACCGACACGCGCGGCGTGATCCTGCGCGTGAACCGCTCGTTCACCACCATCTCGGGCTACAGCGCCGAGGAAGCCATCGGCCAGACCCCGGCGCTGATGAAGTCGGGGCGCCACGGGCCCGAGTTCTACGCCGCCATGCGGCAGGCCATCGCCACCGCCGGGGCCTGGTCGGGCGAGATCTGGAACCGCCGCAAGAGCGGCGCCATCTTCCCCGAGTGGCTGACCATCACCGCCGTGAAGACCGAGGCGGGCGAGGTGACGCACTACGTCAGCACGCTCACCGACATCACCCAGCGCAAGGCGGCGGAGGAGGAAATCCGCCACCTGGCCTACTACGACCCGCTGACCCGCCTGCCCAACCGCCGCCTGCTGCTCGACCGCCTGCAGCAGGCGCTGCGCAGCAGCCAGCGCGCGCGGCGCCAGGGCGCGCTGATGTTCATCGACCTGGACAACTTCAAGCTGGTCAACGACAGCCTGGGCCACGAGCAGGGCGACCTGCTGCTGCAGGAGATGGGGCGGCGCCTGGTGGCCTCGGTGCGCGAGGACGACACCGTGGCGCGCCTGGGCGGCGACGAATTCGTGGTGGTGCTCGAAGGCCTGAGCCCGCAGCCCTGCCAGGCCGCCCAGGAGGCCGAGGCCGTCGCCGAGAAAATGCTGCGCGCCCTGGCGGCCCCGGTGGCGCTGGACGGCCACGAAGTGCGCGGCACCTGCAGCATCGGCGTGGTGCTGTTCGCCGACGACCAGGCGCGCACCGAGGACCTGATGAAGCACGCCGACCTGGCCATGTACCAGGCCAAGGAGTCGGGGCGCAACACCGTGCGCTTCTTCGACCCCGAGATGCACGCCGCCGTGGTGCACCGCGTGGCCCTGGAGCAGGACCTGCGCACCGGCCTGCAGCAAGGCCAGCTGCGGCTGTTCTACCAGCCCCAGGTGGATGCACAGGGCCGCATCGTCGGGGCCGAGGCGCTGGTGCGCTGGAGCCATCCGCGGCGCGGCCTGGTCTCGCCCGCCGAGTTCATCCCCCTGGCCGAGGACACCGGGCTGATCCTGCCGCTGGGCCAGTGGGTGCTGCAGACCGCCTGCGACCAGCTCGCGCGCTGGGCCACGGAGCCCGGGCGAGAACAGCTCACGCTGGCGGTGAACATCAGCGGCCGGCAACTGCGCCAGCCCGACTTCGTGGCGCTGGTGCTGCAAGCGCTGGAGCACAGCGGCGCGCCGGCGCACCGGCTGAAGCTGGAGCTGACCGAGAGCCTGCTGCTGGACAACCCGCAGGACGCCATCACCAAGATGGCGGCGCTGCAGGCGCGCGGGGTGTGCTTCTCGCTCGACGACTTCGGCACCGGCTATTCCTCGCTCGCCTACCTGCGGCAGCTGCCGCTGAGCCAGCTCAAGATCGACCAGAGCTTCGTGCACAACCTGGGCGCCGACCCGCGCGCCGCGGCCATCGTGCGCACCATCGTCACCCTGGCCGACAGCCTGGGGCTGGACGTGATCGCCGAGGGCGTGGAAACCCAGGAGCAGCGCGACAACCTCGCGCGCAACGGCTGCCACACCTGCCAGGGCTACCTGTTCAGCCGGCCCGTGCCGGTGGAGGAACTGGTTTTTGCTACCGATTGAGTAGCTGCCAGCGCTTGCTGCAAAAGGGCTGGGGCCGTTTTTCATGCCTGCTCCTGGCCAAAGGCACGGGCGCCTACAATCGCGCCCTGCCGCCCCTGGGGATGCCCCCCAGCAGAGCAAGGAGCCCGCCGCATGCACACCCCGACCGCCAACGAGGCGCTGACCCCGATCCCCGACGCGCAGCGCGTCTTCCGCTGGCACGACCACGCCTCGCTGTGGTTCAGCCTGGGCGTGGGCCTGCTGGTCATGCAGGTGGGTGCCTACCTGATGCCCGCGCTGGGCACGCAGGAGGCGCTGCTCGCCATCGTCGCCGGCTCGCTGCTCGGCGCCGGGCTGCTGGGCTGGGTGGCGAAGATCGGCTGCGACAGCGGGCTGGCCAGCGCGGGCCTGATGCATGCGGTGTACGGGCGCACGTTCGCGCGCCTGCCCATCGTGCTGAACATCGTGCAGCTCGTGGGCTGGGGCACGTTCGAGCTGGTGGTGATGCGCGACGCCAGCGTCGCCATCGGCCGGCAGGCCGGCGCCATGCAGGCGGCCTGGTGGCCGGTGGCGGCCACGCTGCTGTGGGGCGGCGTGGTCACCTTGCTCATCAGCGGCTCCATGGTGCAGCTGGTGCGCCGCATCATCGCGCGCGTGGCGCTGCCGCTGGTGGTGCTGTCGCTGCTGTGGCTGTCCTGGCAGTTCCTTGGACTGGCCCAGGCGCAGGGGCTGGCTACCCTGTGGCAGCGCCAGGGCGAAGGCGGCATGGGCGTGATGCCGGCGCTCGACCTGGTGATCGCCATGCCCATCTCGTGGCTGCCGCTGGTGGCCGACTACGCGCGCCACGGCCGCAGCGGCGCCGGCGCACTGCGCGGCGCCTGGGCGGGCTACGCCGTGGCCAACATCTGGTGCTACGCGCTGGGCGTGCTGGTGGCGCTGACGCTGCCCAGCCAGGACCTGGTGACCGCGCTGCTGCTGGCGCAGGGCGGGCTGATCGCGCTGTCGCTGATCCTCATCGACGAAGTGGACAACGCCTACGGCGACGCATACTCCGGCGCCGTCTCCAGCCACAGCCTGCTGCCGCGCTGGAGCGTGCGCCGGTGGGGCCTGGGCGTGGCCGTGGCCTGCACGCTGGGCGCGCTGGTGCTGCCCATGCACAGCCTGGAGCCCTTCCTGCTGCTGCTCAGCTCGGTGTTCGTGCCGCTGTTCGGCGTGATCCTGGGGCGCCTGGCCTTCGGCGCCGACGCGGCCGCGCTGCTGGCCCGGGCGGGCAAGGCGCATGCCGTGCCCGTCGCCATCTGGCTGGCGGGCGTGGCGCTGTACCACCTGCTGCCCAAGCTGGCCCCGGCGCTGGGCTCGGCCCTGCCCACGCTGGCGCTGAGCTTCGCGCTGGCCTGGGCCACGCGGCCGCGCAGCGCCTGAATACGGCACAGGCGCTTCGCTTTTCATAGCTTCCAGCGCTTGATGGATAAGGGCTGGAGGCCAAAAACACCCTACTCTCCGAGCGACGGAAGGGATAACCCTTACTCTTCATGTGAGAATCGCCCGCAGAGTTGGCGGATCCGCCCGCCGCCGGGATTCTGCTGAAAAACGGGGGCCGGGCATCCGCACACGCCGCGCCGCGTGGTTTTCAAGGAGAGAGCATGGGCTTCAAACCTGTTCCCACGGCCATTGCGGTGGCCCTGGGCCTGATCATCGGCTTCGTGATTCCGGTGCCCGAGGGCGTTGCGCCCGATGCCTGGCATCTGCTGGCGCTGTTCGTGGGCACCATCGCGGCCATCATCGGCAAGGCGCTGCCCATTGGCGCCCTGTCCATCATCGCCATCGCGCTGGTGGCCGTGACGGGCGTGACCAACGACAAGGCAGCGGGCGCGATCAACGACGCGCTCAGCAGCTTCTCCAATTCGCTGATCTGGCTGATCGGCGTGTCCATCATGATTTCGCGCGGCATCATCAAGACCGGGCTGGGCGCGCGCATCGGCTACCTGTTCATCGCCGTATGGGGCAAAAAGACCATCGGCATCGCCTATTCGCTGGCGCTGTCCGAGCTGATCCTGGCCCCGGTCACGCCCAGCAACACGGCGCGCGGCGGCGGCATCATCCACCCCATCATGCGCGCCATCGCGGACAGCTACGGCTCCGACCCCGAAAAGGGCACGCAGGGGCGCATGGGCCGCTACCTGGCGCTGACCAACTACCACGCCAACCCGATCACCTCGGCCATGTTCATCACCGCCACCGCGCCCAATCCGCTGGTGGTCAAGCTGATCGCCGACGTGACGGGCGCGCAGATCAGCCTGAGCTGGGGCACCTGGGCGCTGGCCATGCTGCTGCCGGGGCTGGTGGCGCTGGCGCTGATGCCGCTCATCATCTACCTGCTGCACCCGCCGGAGATCAAGAGCACGCCCAACGCCATGCAGTTCGCGCGCGAGAAGCTGCGGGAGCTGGGCCCCATCAGCCAGGGCGAGGTCACGATGTTCGGCGTGTTCGCGGTGCTGCTGGTGCTGTGGGCGGGCATTCCGGCCTTTCTGTTCGGCCCGGGCGCGGCGGTGGACCCGACCACGACCGCCTTCATCGGCCTGTCGCTGTGCCTGGTCACCGGGGTGCTGACCTGGGAAGACGTCATCAAGGAAAAGAGCGCCTGGGACACCATCGTCTGGTTCGGCGCACTGGTGATGATGGCCACCTTCCTCAACAAGCTCGGCCTGATCGCCTGGTTCGCCCAGAGCATCGAAACCGGCATTCGCCACATGGGCCTGGGCTGGGTGGCGGCCAGCGCGCTGCTGATGCTGACCTATCTGTACGCGCACTACATGTTCGCCAGCACCACGGCCCACATCACCGCCATGTTCGCCGCCTTCTACGGCGCCGGTCTGGCGCTGGGCGCGCCCGCGCTGCCCTTCGCGCTGATGATGGCGGCGGCCTCGAACATCATGATGACGCTGACCCACTACGCCACCGGCACCTCGCCCGTCATCTTCGGCTCGGGCTACACCACGCTGGGCGAATGGTGGAAGACCGGCTTCGTGATGAGCCTGGTGCTCATCGTCATCTGGCTGGTGGTGGGCGGGGTGTGGTGGAAGGTGCTGGGTTACTGGTGACCGGGGTGCGGAGCCGGAGACTCCCGCATCACAGAGGCATGCTGTTGATTCTTCTGGTAAACCTATCTCTTATCCTTGAAATGGGAAGCTCGAATTTATGGAACACAACCGATGAAAACGCATAAACAGCCAGAAGCCAAATACAGACGCAGAACCAAATCTCCACCATGCTGGAGCGAGAGTCAATATTGAGAACATGCCGAATAAAAAACAATAGCGGCATATGAGAAAGATAGATTGTATAGGAATAAAGACTTATCTTTTCAACAAAATCCCCGAGGATATTATCCACCAGCACATGGACAGACACCTTCGTCAACCATGGCAAGATCATGGCTGTACCGACAGAGAGCAAAGTAATGGAAACGCAGTTGACGGCCCTGGAAAAAACTCCCTGCCCCCAAGCGCCAGGATCCAGCAATATCCATAAGAAATACATTCCCAGCAGCATTGCAGCAGCGCCCAGAAAGCCGAGCAATCCAGAATACCTGTCCCAGAATTCCTTATACCAATTGTTCACTATCGCAGCAAGAACCCCCCAGCCTGTCGCATCCAGATGGTATAGGGTAACGCGGCGTATCTCCAAATCCCACTCCCATACGTCAAGGACAGGCGGGTAAAAGAAACGGGCGCAGGCGGGCAGCACGATCAGCACACCGGCCGTCAGCAGAAAACAATATCTGTTTTCCATCTTCTTCAGCAGGAAGAACAAACCAATAATTATTGGCATAAGAAGATAGAACCACTCATCCAGCGCCAGCGACCATGATTCGCCGAAAAAATTATCCGAAACATCCCCACGGAGAAGGTTCTGCGAGAAAACCAGGAATTGCCATGTAAACCAGCCCTTCTCGATTCCAAGGGCTACCAGCAGGACATTCACCAACAGAAACAGGTAATACGATGGCAAGGTTCTGAACCAGCGCCGCATCCAGAAATCCTTACTGCATTGCCACCACGAATCGCTCTTGGAAAAGCTTCTGATCATGATGGTTCCGATCAGAAATCCACTCAAGACGAAGAGCCACTCAATGGATATGACAGACTGCAGGCTGATCTTCGCCAGGACACCTTCCCACGCAGCAGTCTCGGTGTAAATAAAGAAGTTGATGAACGCATGGGAACCTCTCACAACCCCATGATTGACGGATCCGAATAGGCACGATTGGACGCCAGCCGTTTTGAATGCGCGATGAGGCCTTACGGCGGTCTGCACCTCGTGCATTGAGGGGCCTTGCAGCCCCGA
>Ga0209958_1001996_pt1 | contig 12777 bp, 8 predicted proteins | sample ThiBio_inoc_plan_FD_183942 | JGI IMG/M metagenome (GOLD analysis project Ga0209958, IMG submission 183942) | Wastewater bioreactor microbial communities from Cape Town, South Africa - Thiocy_inoc_plan (SPAdes) | ecosystem: Engineered > Bioremediation > Thiocyanate > Unclassified | place: South... | reverse complement strand
AGGTATCCGCGGGCTTCGCGCGGTTGCCTTCGGGATCGGCCTTGCCCCAACCAAGGTCGTAATCCGCTTCCCACACAGTGGTGTAACGGAAGGTCTGGATTCTCCAGACCCCGCTGGCCCGGCTGTAGGAATTCTCGTAAAGCCCTGAGTGCCAATATTGATTGCGGCGGCCCTCTGCCGCAGCGACTGTTTCATGCACGCCGCCCTGAACCAGGCACCGGAACCGCGCATCGGCGGTGCTCCCACCCGGCCCAATATCGATCACCCCCTGCAACATGAGGTGATCGACCAGCAGACCCTTACGCTGTGCAAACTGCCCCAGCCTGCCACCGTAAAGCCGCCGGGCACCCGACTTGCCGAGATAGACCCCGCCCTGAAAATGGATCGAGCAATCATCTTCGAACAGGGCCACCACTTCATCGAAAAGAAGGCGGTCCATGTAATAGCCATAGGCATAATGGAGCCTGCGGATCGCCTCGATCGATTGCTGCCGGTCAAGCTCTCGCCGCAAGTCCTCGAACTCGCGGCGAGACACGGGATGATTGTCCGCTTCCATCGGCCAGCTCAGAACGAGAACCGCGTGCCGACGCGATAGGCCCTGCCCACAACGTCGAAATAGGCATTGTTGGTAGCGCCCGAATTGGACGGAGCAACCGGGGGATCCGTGTCGAGCAGATTGCTCACCGTCGCGTAGACATCGACTTCGGAACTGCCGCCCAGATCGAGCTTGTAGTTCAGGGTAAGGTCGAAATAATGCCGCCCATCAACCGTATTGTCATTGATGCTGTTCGGCAGTGACGGATTATAGGCCGGATCGTCAGGACCGATCAGCGTCGCGTCATATTTGCTAGGTGCGATCCACCTGTGAGCCATTGCCACACGCAGCTTGTCGAAATCGGCGCTGACGGTGTTGTAGATGATCCAGTGGGGAACCCCCGACACACCCGAGATCGGCCTGCCGGACTGGCCTGCCCGGTCGATGGAACCGCGGGAATCGACCGTGATCAGATCCTTGGTGTAAGTGGCAAGCGACCGGAAATCGATCCCGACGGAACCGATCGAACCGCTGTAGCCAAGCTCGAAGTCGATACCCCGCGCGATATACTGATTGAGGTTGAAGGGAATTTCACGCACCTGCGTGATCTCGCCCTGGTTATCGATGTCCACGGCGCTGCAGAACTCCGTCGCGCCTGAAAAGCAACGATCGACCAGCGTCTGGGCACCGATGGAACCGATCGCTCCGTTCAATTTGATCTCGTAAAGATCCACCGAGAAACGCAGGCCGGACAGGGGGCCAGTAGGTGCGATAACGGCGCCGATCGTGGTGGTATCCGCCTTTTCGGGGAGCAAATTCGGATTGCCGCCCGTGCGAGCCGGAACCAGCGACTGCTGCAAGGTATTTGGGTTCACGATGCCGCGGAAGGTCGCCACCAGTGGGCTGAACAAATCTCCGATATTGGGCGCGCGAATATCGCGTGAGCGCGAGGCCCGGAAACGCAGCCAATCGACCGGTTCGTAAATCAGCCCCGCCTTCCAGGTAACGACCGAGCCGGCAGGATTGTAATGCGTGAAGCGCACCGCACCGTTAAGCTCGAGTTTTTCGGCCATCGGGCGGTCAGCCAGCAGAGGCACGATGGTTTCGGCATAGCCTTCGATCACGTCGATAGTGCCGAGCTTTCCATTGTAGGCCGGTTGGTTGCCGACAAAGAAGCCATTGACCTTGGAAACCGGATCGCTCTGCCCGCTTGCGCTTTCAGAGCGATATTCCACACCGAACGCAGCCGAAACCGGGCCAGCAGGCAGATCGAACAGATCGCCCTGCACATTGGCCGCCGCAACATGCTGCTGGTAATTCAGTGTCGAGAAGGATTCGCCGAATGCATAGGCATAGGCATCCTTGGACCAATTGTTCTCCCCGAACAAATTGAGCGGTCGGCAGGGGCTGCTCGGATCGGTGAGGGCCACCCGGCAGACAATGCTACCATTATCCGCACGCACGGCATCAACGGCACGCGCGTAATTGGCAGTATTCTTGAGATTTTCGCCGTCGAACCGGTAATCGGTCCGCCCGTACTGGTAATAGATATCCCAGTTCCAGTTCGACGAGATCTCGCCGCTCAGCCCCGCTGCGATCCGATAGACTTCATTGGTGCTCTTGTACCTGCCTGGCCCGAAATCGTTGCCCACGCGCCCCATCTGGAACGACGTGACGTTCTGCTCGTCCATCTCATCCTGAATGGCTTGCGGGATATAGGGATTGTCACGCTTGATCGTGTTCGATCCGAAATCCATCGGCTCGACGATGTAGTTGAACCCCTGCGACCAGGCGTAGGAGCCTTCCGCAAAGAATTCGACCCCATTGCCGAACTCGTAATCGAGATGGGCAAAAGTGCTCAGATGCTTGGTTGCGGCGACTTGCTTGATATAGGGCACCGCGTACCAGTTGGTCGGGCCCGAACCACCGAGCATGAACAAGGACGTCCGGTAGTCGCCATATTCGAAGGGATAGGGCGAACCGTCCGGCGCAAACTGGATTCCCGCCAGCGGACCAGAAGTAATAAGCCCGCCAGGCGCCCCGAAGCTCACACGCGCGCCAGCCGAAATGATATTGGCCGGCACCCCGCCGACCCCGGGAGTAGGATTGGAGAGAATGCGGGTGCTGTCGCTGAGGACGACGGAAATCTCCGAACCGTCGTTCGCGCCCCAACCGCGGGAAAGCTGATCACCCGAACCTTCATTGTCGACATATTCCGCACCGACGATGAAGTGGCCTGCCCCGCCGCCAAAGCTGCCGCCATAGGCGAGAGCGGCCACATATTCCTGCATGTCGCCAAGTTCGGCCTGGCCATATTGCGCCTGGCCGCGCAACCCTTCGAAATCCTTGTCGAGAAGCAGATTGACCACGCCGGAGACCGCATCCGACCCATATGCCGCGGATGCGCCGCCAGTAACGATTTCCGCACGGTCGATCAGCAGGCTAGGCACAAGATTGACATCAACCGTGCCCGAGATGGAATTCGGCACGAAACGGCGACCATCGACCAGCACCAGCGTGCGGTTCGCCCCCAAGCCACGCAGATCGAGGTAATTGCCCCCGACATTGCCGGAATCGAATTGGGAGGTGGCCGGCGTCTTGTCCGGACGGAAAGACGGAAGGCGGTTCAGGCTATCGGCGACATTGACCTGCGAAAACTGCGTCAGCGCTTCAGCGTCGGCCACCCGAACCGGGGTTGGCGCATCGGAACCGTCTCGCGCAATGCGCGAGCCCGTCACCACGATAGCCTCAGAAGATGCAGCACTCTCGCCCGAAGGATTTTCCTGGGCGATGGCTGGGGCCGCGGAAACCGCGGCAATGATTGCCGAAAGCGAGCAGCCAGCGAGGCGCACGCGCCGGTTCAAAGGAACCTTCATCCGTCATTCTCCCGTTCATGGACTGGACTCTACCGGTCCGCTGATGGGCATTGAAAACGTTTTCTGTATTTTCGTCAAGCGCGCTCATTGCATTTTGTGCAGATTCCCAAGGAATTTTACTTCATCTATTTGTTTTTAAGCTATTTTTATCCAGACTCCTTTATCCACGCCCACACCTCCAGCCCATCTGGACTCCCGAAATTCCTTTGCTTTTATGAAATCGTTATCATACGCATCGACCCCTGAAACGACGCGAACGGGAGTTTGTGACATCCACACGAGTCATTTGAGAATGGCGGTTATCCTGGGGTTGATAACGGCGATCGGCCCTTCTGCGATTCACTTCTATCTGCCTGCCTTCCCCGCCATCGGGCGAGAACTGGCGGTGCAGTCGAGTGCACTCCAGCAGACCATGGTCAGCTTCTTCATCGGGCTTGCTGCCGGTCAGGTCTTTTATGGTCCGCTATCCGACCGAGTCGGTAGAAAACCCCCGCTTTATGTCGGCCTCGCCATCTTCCTGTTTGGCTCGATCCTGTGCGCCGTATCACCGGACGCCGAGATCCTGACGCTGGCACGCTTCATCCAGGGCTTGGGCGCATGCGCGGGCATAGCCATCGCGCGGGCTATCGTCCGCGACCTGCACACTGGACCTGAAGCCGCGAGCCTGATGGCCATCGTCGCCCTCGTATCCAGCGTATCGCCGACAATCGCCCCCCTGTTTGGCAGCATGTTGCTGACCGTTGCAGATTGGCGCGCTATATTCTGGGTGATCGCAGGCATGATCGTGATTCTGACCTTGCTCGTTTACTTTTCTCTGCCGGAAACCAACCCGCCAGCCCAACAAAGCCAGGAACCATTGATGAAGACCTTCGCCAGCTATTGGCAGGTCGCAAAAATGGCTGAATTCCGCTCCCTGGCCGTTTCGAGCGGCCTCGTCATGAGCACATCATTCGCGTTTCTCGCCGGCGCGCCCTCCGTCCTTGCCGCGCGATATGGCTTCGACAGCTGGCACATCAGCGGACTGATGGTTGCCTGCGGCATCGCGCAGGTAGGCGGCGCGCAGATCGTTCCGCGGCTGATGAAGGCAGTGGGCACAAACAGACTGATCGCTGGCGGTTTTGCCCTGATGGTCGCCGCAGCTGCAGGACTGGTTGCCTCGGTCAATCAGCAGGCCGCCCCTGTCTATCCGTCGATCTTTTTCGCTCTCGGCTATATGGCGGTCGGCATCCTGCTGACACCGCTGACCATCCTGCTGCTGCAACCGCTCAAACGCAGCAGCGGCACGGCATCGTCCCTACTGGGCATTGTCCAGCTATGCCTCGGGGCATCGGTGAGCGCATTGGTCAGCCTGATCAATGACGGCACGCTTGCGCCCGTGGCACTGTGCATCATTGCCGCCAGCCTGCTTGCAAGCGCCTGCTTCGCAAGAGCGGTGCAAATCGCCCGGCGAAGGCCCTACCCGCTCTGACGCTGGATGAGTTCGAAGCCCAGATCCACAATAGGCTGACGTACGGGTTTGCCGGACATCCTTTCCATCAGCAGTTCCACGATCTGGCAGGCGATCTTTTCGCCATCGATCCGGATGGTGGTTAGCGACGGTTCGATGCCCTCGGCAAAATCGAGATCGCCGAAACCGGTTACGGCAATGTCTTCCGGAATCTTCATCCCAGCCCCCAGGCCGCCGACGATGGCCCCGTGGGCCAGCCAGTCGGATGCGCAGATCACACAATCGGGCCGCTTGTCTTCGCCGAGCCGCGCGATTCCCTTCATCGCATTCTTGCCCTGCATGAAGTTGCCGGGGAACGGGAATATCTCAATCGACGGCTCCGGCATCCCGTTTTCCAGCAAAATTCGGGACAACCCGAACCTCATGAGCGAGCCTTTGGCGCCCGCGTTCCACAGCAAGTGAATGCGCTTGTAGCCCATCCGCAGAGCATGTTCGCCCAGTGCCTCACCTACTTCCTCATGGGAAAATCCAGCCACCATCTCTACCGGGTTCTTTGGCCGTTCCCATGCCTGAACGATCGGAATACCGGCATCCAGCAGGCGCTTTCGCGTTTCCGGATAATAGGCGAGGCCAATCGTGATGATCGCATCGGGCTGCCGGGCCAAGGCCATCACCAGACTTCGGTTAAACTCCTCGTCTGATCGGCCGCCGAACCCCATCAACACCTGATAACCACGCGCCGCCATTTCCTGCACGAGTACGCGGATAGTTGTATCGAACAAACCGAAAGCGACCGAGGGAATAAACAGGGCCACGGTTCGACTGCGTTTGGAAGAAAGACCGCCAGCAAGCAGGTTGGGAACGAAGCCGGTGTCGTCCAGTGCCTTCTTCACCTTCTTCCGGGTCTCGCTATTCACGAGATCGGGTGAATTGATCACGCGCGAAACGGTAGAGGGCGAAACACCGGCCATACGCGCGACATCGATGATTGTGATCTTACCGTTCGTGCGAGCGTCGCCACTCATCGCCCGTTCCTCTCCTTGAGTCGAATGGTGGCTTGCACCAGCCCAGCTTGCTTAGAGCAGTACAACGGTACTGTCAGGTTCAACTCGCTGTCCGCCCACTCGCACCCTTCAACGATGCCGTTGAAATAAAAGATATGTACCGCAGAACTCCTTCGATTGGCGACGGTCACAGCACTTCCCCGTGCGCGCGATCATGCTCTTGCGAGCTTAGATAGCGAAGCGCTTAGAAGAGAGGTCGTCGGCGCCGTTCAATGAGAGCAACGCCGTGCCCCGCCCGCAACCGTCTTGCCGCAGGGTACGCCTTGTGCCGGTCACATACGCTGAACCAAACAGGCAAAGGCACAGTTGATCGGTTGCATAAATATATATTGAGAATCATTTGCATTAAAATTCGAGATCGCTATTGACCCGCCTGTCAGCAACAGAACAGTGCGCAGATGATGCGAATGCATACAGCTTGGATTGCCATTGCCGCCGCATGCATTGGGGGCGGAACGGCACAGGCTCAGGATCAATCGGGTGACGGAAATACGGCCGAGAGCCTGCCTGAAGTCGTGGCGGAGGGCGAACTGGTTACGGCCCCCGTCACAATGGGCAGCGGGGTCAATTCAGGCGTCACGACAATCGACCGGCAGGACATCCAATTGCGAACCCCGGGATCAGGTGATGTGAACAAGCTGCTGCGCATCGTGCCCACTGCTCAATTCAACCGCGACGACGGGATCGCATCGCAGGACAACATCCAGGATATTCGCCCGGCCAATATCTCGATCTCCGGCGGGCACTACTATGCCAACAACATCTCGCTCGACGGTGTGAACATCAATTCGCGCCTCGACGTCACCAATGACAATCCGCAGAACGGCAGTGAGGTAGCGGGCCCCAGCGCGCAGACGCACTGGCTCGACGCGGAGTTGGTAGGCAAGATCACCGTCTTCGATTCCAACGTTTCGGCCGAATACGGCAATTTCACCGGCGGTGCGGTATCCATCGAATCGCGCGACCCCAGCCGGACTTTCGGCATTACGGCCAAGGCTTCGCACACCAGCGATGAAGTGACGAGCTTCAAGCTCTCCCGTGCGGCACTGGAACAATTCGAAGGTAGCGATCTTCCCGAGACGCCGGAATTCGAAAAATGGCGCTACGGCGGCACAGTAGACCTTCCGCTGAGCGAGCGGGCAGCGCTGCTGGTTGCCTATAATCACTCGGAATCCCGCGTCACTCACTTCGCCAATGCCAAATATGGCAATGCGGAGCGCCGTTTCCGCGACCGCAGCGACAATGTGCTGGTGAAGGGCATTTTCGACATCGACAATGCCACCGTGCTGCGCGGCCAATTTGCCTACACGCCCTATAGCAGCACTTCTTCCACCGATGCAGCTGTGGATGCAGTCGTAGATTCCAGAGGCGGCGGCATTACTTCCAAACTGGAAGTAGAACATACCGGCGCGCTCAACTGGAAAGTGCAAGGTTCCTACGCCTATACCGATACGAGCCGCACAGCGCCTAGCGTGCAGTACAACATCCCCAATACCACCACCAACGGAGCCTTTTGCGCCAACAGCACCTGCACCACAGGCGGCATCGGCGATCTCGATCAGACCCAGCGCATCTACACCCTCAAGGGCACGATGGGCACGGAACTGGGCGATTTGGCCTTACGTGGCGGGATTGATTACGAGCATGTCAGCGCGCGCAAATCCCGCCCGGAAGATGCGCTGGCCTATAGCCGGGGCAAACTCGCATCCAACATCGTCTGTGTCGATGGGGACAGCCTCGACTGTGCGACGGGCGAATATGCGCTGGAGCAGTATAATTACAACAAGGCCTATGATGCGCGCGTCTCCCTCGATTCCGCCGGGGCATGGCTGGAAGGAACCCTGGAAACGGGCGCGCTGACCCTGCGCGCCGGGCTGCGTTACGATTATGAGAGCTTCTTGGCCAATCACGTGCTGGCGCCGCGATTTGCTGCCTCCTATCGCCTGCCCTGGAACGATGTCGAAATCAGCGTCGGCGCCAATCGCTATTATGGCACCAGCATGCTCAGCTACGCATTGCGTGAGCAATATCCCAGCCTCGAAATCTGGAAGCGTACCGGGGTAAGCGGCGGCGGCAATCTGCTCTATTCGGACGCAGGCTGGGCATTGTCCTCGGTCAGCAACTCCACCAGCTATCGCAATTCAGGACTCGACACGCCCTACTCCGACGAGTTGACCGCTGCCCTCAATGGGCGCCTACTGGGCGGCGTTGCCCGGCTCAAGGGCATCTATCGCGACGGGAATAACCTGTTCGCCAGAACCCCCATGCTCACGGAAGTCTCCGGTGGCCTGACTCTGCGCTATTACAATATGAGTAACGAAGGTTCGAGCACCTATCGCGGCGCTTCGTTCGAGTGGGAGCGCAGCTTCGGGAAACACGCGCTGGGCCTGAGCGTCAACTATTCCAAAACCAAACGGACAAATCCGGATTATCTGGCCGACGTGGACGACGAACTGTGGGAAGAACTGCCGATCCTTTATGACGGCGGCGTCTACAACTCACGCGAAATCGCCGAGATGAACCGCGACGCCAACTACGCCGCCCCCCTGCTGATAAATGCGACCTGGTCGGCGATCTGGCTGTCCGATCGACTGCGCAGCAATGTCAGCGTCCATTACCGCAACGGTTTCGACCGGATCGAGGATACGGGTGTAAACCACACGATCGAGGGCGTTCGCTACGACGTCTATGAATTGGTGAACTACTCCGACAGTGTGGACGTGGACCTCAATCTCGAAGCCGATGTGGTCCGCTCTCGTTATGGCAGCCTGACGTTGACGGTAGAAATCTCCAATCTGTTCAACACCATTCCCTCCAGCGACTACACGAGCACGACCGTGCCGTATCAACTGGGCCGTCAGGCTTGGATTGGCGCGAAATACAGGTTCTGAGAACAGTGACTTCCCAGCATGGAAAATGGGTACGGCTGGCATCCCTGTTCGGCGCGGGTTTGTTGCTAATGGGGACGGCCGGAGGGCCCGAGTCCGCCCCCTCAATAAGCGAATTGCGCCTGCTTTATGGAGGGAAACCTCAGGACTGGCCTCGTCCTCTGCTGCATCAGGGAGCGGTGTTCGAAGAGTTTGGACCGCTTCCTGTCCGGCCAAAGCTGGAAGGGCGCGACATGCTGCAAGCAGAATTGGGCGAGGAATTGTTCAACGAACGGCGCCTTTCCGGTTCGGGTCAATATGCCTGTTCGTCCTGCCACAATCGCGAGTTGGGCATGGGGGACGGGCTGCGCACTGCTTTCGGTCATGACCGTCAGCGCGGCAACCGCAACGCCCAGCAGATCTTCACGGCGGGCTTCATGCACGAACTGTTCTGGGATGGACGGGCTGTCAGTCTGGAAGATCAGGCAATCGCGGCAATGACTAATCCGATCGAGATGGCCGGAGAACCCGCCCGGATCGAGGAGTGGATCAACTCCGATCCCGATTACCGTGCGAAATTCGCCGCGCTCCAGGGCGAAGGCCGTATCACGCTGCGGCAGATTGTGGGCGCTATCGCCGAATTCCAGAAGACCCTGCGCCCGCCCAGGAGCAAGTGGGACCGGATGCTGGAGGAAGGGCCCAGCGTCTTCACCGACGAGGAGCTTGCAGGTCTGCACCTGTTCCGCACCAAGGCCGGCTGCGCCAATTGCCACAACGGCCCGTTGTTCAGCGATCAGCGCTACCACAATATCGGCCTTACCTATTATGGGCGCAAATATGAGGATCTGGGACGTTATCTTCTGACCGGAAAGGCCGAGGATGTCGGCCGATTCCGCACACCCAGCCTGCGCGCCATCGGGCAGACCGGGCCCTATATGCATAATGGCCTGTTTCCCACGCTGTCGGGAATCGTGAACCTCTACAATGCCGGCAGCGTGACCGAAAAACGCGAGGCATCGCTCACCGATCCGGCCGCGCCGCGCCCCGTGCTCGACCCGCTGGTAAAGGAACTGAACCTCACGGCGGAGGAACGACGCGCGCTCGTCGCGTTCCTGGAAACGCTATAGGGCGTTTACGCGCGGGAGCGGTAGGTCATCGGGATAGTAAAGGTGCGCCGCTTCCAGGTCGAACTCGCGGGAGGTCTCGGGAAGGGAGTGGCCGCCTGAATCTGCTGCTGAGCCAGCCGATCCAGCGCTCCCTCGCCACTGGAAGTCACGATCCTCACCGGCCCGCTGAGCTTGCCGTGGCGGTCTATTTGAAATTCCACCGTCACAGTACCTTCAAGCTTCCTACCAGCCAGATTAGCAGGATAGGACTTGCGCCGCTCGATCCAGCGATGGACCTCCGCGCCGTAGGCCTCCTCGGCCCTGGCAGCCTTACCCTCATCTGAAGGGGCGGATGAGGCGAAAACGACCTGGGAGGTCGGCTGCGTATTGGCGGCAGGAACTCCGGCCGCCACGGCGGACGCATCCCTGACCAGGGCTTGTCCTAGCCCGGACGCCTCCACCAGCGCAAAAGCCACGGCCTGCGATGCGTCCTCACTCACCGGCAGGGGCGTAAATTGCGTCATAGCCTGAGCCTGACTAGCTGCTTCGGACCTGACAGGAGGCTGCATTGCTTCCGGCTGAGGCTTGCTCGGTTCCACCGGGGAATCAAAAAGGCTGACGACAGTCAGGGAAGGCTCGCCCACCCCTTCCCCCGCGGGCGCAGAATTCCAAGCACGCGAGGCGAAAATGAGTGCCAGCACACCATGGAACGCCACCGAGAGAGACAGGGCGAAAGCCCGTCGGGCAAACATATGCCCCACTAACGCGAATAACTCGCATTATCAAGCAGTAGAACCAAAGAGCCCTAGGCAACCATGGCAGCCTGCCGATTGATCTCACGAGTGGTGTCAAACGAACTGCACAGGTTGGTGAGCGGTCGCGGCTAATCACCGCCCCGTAGCGCCAGTTCATACGTCCCGTCAGCATCATTAACCCGACCATAGCCGCCGCGATGACCGCAATAGTCGTGGCAACCGTGCCAAGCAGCGTATCCCACATCCTGGCATCACGTCTTCCCAGCGCAGTTCGGCGCCTGACAGCAGAACAAGCAGGACCAGATGCTCGATAGCTCGCACGAAGGAATCCGCGTGGATGGTGGTCATCGAGCCGGGGTGGCCGGTATTGACGATATGCAGGAAGGTGCAGGCTTCCTGCCCCGGTCAGGCCGCCTTCGCTAGGCGGCGATGTGCAGGTCGTCCGCGCTCAGCCAGCAGCCCGACCGAGTTCTCATGGTTGAGATCGAGCTCCGACATATCCTCTATCAGGATCAGCCGCTCTTCTTCAGCAATCTCATGCAGCAACGCATTAAAAAGTGCGTTATGAAAAACTCTTCTATCGGAAGAGATCTCAACGCGCCGGTAGACCAATTGCCGATACCTCGGAATGCCGTAGGAATGTGACATACTCACCTCAAAGGGCGCCACGGTAACGATGCGGCCAATATCTACTTCGGCCCAGCAGATATTAAGGCTGCTCAGCAAGTCTGCGCGCGTATTGCCCGTTCTTCCTTCGCGGCCTACTTGGGAGGGCCTGACGGGGGCGTTCCGGTGATTAGAAGCCGATACATATCCTTCGGGCTTTGATGGCTCCAAGGTTCCGAAGGCTGACTATCTGATAATTGGCCCCGGATATCTGCATCTACATTGAGGGACAGCTAATGAAGCCCGCGACGTTTTTGATTGCCGCGATGCTTCTCGGGGGGTGCGCCCATTCTCTGAGCGGTGAAGAGGGACTGATGAAGGCCATAGAGGGTAGCGTGTCTCTACCTAAGGAAGCCGCGCCCTTCGGGCGTTATCGTCGTCATTACACATGGGCCAAAGATGACCCTGACACTGTGATGGCAGTTTATGCGCTGGGTGGAAAACCAAAACGGCTATGGCTTCCGGAAGACGAGATGCCAATCGTCTTGGATGGCGGATGCACGGTTGTAACCTTCCGATATCATCTCAAATCGAAGCTGATCAGCGATCTTAGGTGCAACTGATCTGCCACGGCACCCGCCGCACGCGAGCATTGCCCCCATGTCACCCAAGGCGTCGCGTCCCTCGCTGGAAATGGCGGATTCTGCGGTTTATGGCCGGGCGGCATGGCGAACAGCTTGATCCGGCGACGCGTGAAAGAGCGCAAGCAAGGTAAAAGCAATGACCGTTTTCGATTAAATATTTTATTTTTAAATTGAAATTTCTGCAATAAGAACCTAGATCAATGAAACATTGAAAATGTCATGCTTTATGAAAAGCAAATCTTGCGAGAATTAGGCGGTAGAGCGAACATATAATTATACTATAATATCAATCAAATATGTTCCCATATATACAATATAAAAATATTATGGCAAAACGAAACAGTGAAATATCAATGTCAGAATAAGCCCCAAACCTCCAGTTGCAACGATTCAGAGGCCAAAATGAAAGAAGCGGAATGGAAATTCGTCATAGCCGCATGGGCTATTTTGGCAACTTCGCTCGCTGCTTGTAAAAACCAGGACGGTTTGAATGCCACTGAATTACCACGCCGATTCTCATATGAATTATATCAGGATTGCCAAGCGATAAAGCGAGCATGGAAACCAGACTATATCAGTCTTGCCAGGAGCCGTTTTGCCAAGGGACAAAATGTGTTTCTATATCGAGGCCCTCCGTCGGGAAGCGCCCCGCCGCTATACAGCGGTTTACATGACGCAGAGTGGCATCTGACGGCCGCTGCCCGCGCAGCGATTGCCAAGGGTGGAAGCTGGGGAGTATCGTACCCAGACACCGGCTGCCCTAACATATCGCCCGATATCGATGAGCATTATATGGAACAATATAATCGCTTCGCACTGTCTCTCTATACCCCAAAATGATAGGCTTTTTATCCACGAGGACTAGGCTGGTGTAGCT